>Ga0247807_10000016_pt1 | contig 390828 bp, 336 predicted proteins | sample UWRJL074202C1_FD_179931 | JGI IMG/M metagenome (GOLD analysis project Ga0247807, IMG submission 179931) | Plant litter microbial communities from Arlington Agricultural Research Station in Wisconsin, United States - UWRJ-L074-202C-1 | ecosystem: Environmental > Terrestrial > Plant litter >...
AACAGTTTAAATAGTATATAAATTTGGCATTAGGCAGACCAGGATTTAATAGGGGACCACGTCCTCCTTTTAAGAAAAAAGAAGCAGAACATAATATTAATCAGTTTATCAGAGCCCAGGAGGTTAGGTTAGCTGGCGATAATGTTGAACCAGGGATTTATCCCCTGGCAAAAGCTTTAGCCCTTGCAGATGAACTGGAACTGGATCTGGTAGAAATATCTCCTAATGCAGTACCTCCGGTTTGTAGAATAATCGATTATAGCAAGTTTGTTTACGAACAAAAGAAAAAGCAAAAAGAGATTAAAGCAAATGCAAAGCAAACGGTAATTAAGGAGATCCGTTTTGGTCCAAATACGAATGACCATGATTTTCAGTTTAAACTGAAACATGCAGTTAGTTTCCTGGAGAGCGGTGAAAAAGTTAGGGCATATGTCCATTTCAAAGGTAGAGCAATCGTATACAAAGAGCAGGGAGAGATCTTGTTACTTAAGTTTGCACAGGCATTGGAAGACATAGGAAAGGTAGAACTGTTACCTAAGTTAGAAGGTAAACGGATGTTTTTAACCCTTGCACCTAAAGTTGTTAAAAAATAATATAATAAATTACATAAATAAGAATAGGTTATGCCAAAAATGAAAACCAATTCCAGTGCTAAAAAGCGCTTTAGGCTTACTGGAACAGGTAAAATTGCAAGAAAGAATGCCTACAAAAGTCACATTTTAACAAAAATGTCTACTAAACGTAAGCGTAATCTAGGTCACACTTCAATGGTGTCCGCAGCTGATATGGGCAACGTTAAACGTATGCTTGCAATCGGTAAATAATAATTTTTTTAACCAGGTACCCGGTAGTAAGTTTGCTGAAATACGCAACACCGTTTATCAAAAAACAACAACACTATGCCACGTTCGGTAAACGCAGTAGCTTCGAGAAGAAGACGGAAAAAAGTCCTTAATATGGCCAAAGGCTATTGGGGATCTAGAAGTAAAGTATTCACTGTAGCAAAAAATACGGTTGAGAAAGGTTTGCAATATGCATACCGTGACCGTAAAGTTAAGAAAAGAGAATTCCGTGGATTATGGATTCAACGTATCAACGCTGGAGCACGTCAACATGGTATTTCTTACTCTCAGCTGATTGGTAAATTAGCTACAAAAAATATTGGTTTAAACCGTAAGGTTTTAGCTGACTTAGCTATGAATCATCCAGAAGCTTTCAAAGCAGTAATTGATACAGTTAAATAGTAATAAATAACTATATATCGGAAAAGAGAGCCCTTAAAGCTCTCTTTTTTTTTGCCCTGGATTTTATAATGAGACCTTTAATTAAAGGCATGATGAAAAAGAAGAAGTATCATCAATGAAATTCGACCTGTGAGAATTGAATATTTGAAAATAATCTTTAAAGGGGGCAGATAAAAAAAAGCCCAGTTCTGATTACATTACAATAATATGCAATGTAATCAGAACTGGGCTTTTAGATCAAACTCAACCTGCAATCGCTAGTCTTATATAAACTGCTATTGAAGTTTTAGTGGTTATACTTTATTCTCAGTTATTGCTGATTTATGTTTTGCTCTTTTATCTTTTGATTTCTCTTTTCTCTCTGCCTGGATAGTACTTAGCTTTTTCTTTTGATCGGCCGTTAATACTTTATCCAGTTGCGAATCAGTCGCTTTTTTTACTGCAGTGTGCTGATCTCTCTGCGCTTTTCGGGCTTCCTGGTTCTTTTTGTGCCATTCTTCCGATTTCTGTGCTTTATCTAGCTCTATGGTATATACCTTTTGTTTCTGATCTGCTGTTAGCGCAAGTTCTTTTTCTAGTTTAGCCGTACTTTTCTCTGCCCTTTGTGCTGGGGTAAGTTTTTCTTTGTGGCCGTGTTGTGCATAGCTGGCGGTTAAGGTAACTGCGGCTATAGCTAATGTTAAAAATAATCTTTTCATTTGTATGTTGTTTACCTAACAGATCAGTAAAAGGGCAAATGGTTTAAAGGGCTATTGTCAGTTTTTATTCATTTGCTGAATTGACTTCTGCATTTGGGACATCATATTGGTTAAAGTTTCCATAGTTGGTTCTGGAGCAGGATCTGGCAAAGTTGAACTAATATAGGCCTTGGCTTTCCATATTTCAAGAATATCATCAGCGGCAACTAAGTAGGGGTCATATACTTTATTGTCGGAGATCAGTTTCAATTCTTTATTCTCTTTAAAGCGGTTTCCTGCTCTTTTGTAAACTACACCTTCATTTTTACTTACGATGATGTAAGTCTCTCCAGTTTTAACATCGTTCCAGTTATCCATATATTCCCCTATGATCACACTTCCAGGCTGGATGGGTAACATAGAGTCTCCTACGATTTCAAAAGCTCTGAAGGTGCCTTGTTTTAATGAAGGTAGCGGTAACTGGAATTTAGGAAGATCTTTGATGTATTGCGGATCTGAAAATCCGTTCAAATAACCAGCACTTGCTTTTACAGGAACCATTTCAATATTCTCATTGTCATTATGGTCTACCGAAATGCTGAGTATCCGCAGATTAGATCCCTGGCTTTTTAGTTTCGGTTTCCACTTGTCATTGATTGTTTCATTAATAAATTCATCGATCGTCAGCTCGAAGTTTTCTGCTATTCTTTTTAGCAAATCATATTTGGGTTCTGCACGGTCTTCTTCATATGCGCCAACTAGCGATCTTTTAATTCCCATTAAATCAGCAAATTGCTGCTGTGTATGGCCTTTTTTCTTTCTTAGATATTTGAGATTGCTGGAAATATTTGACATAAAATAAAAGATTAAAAATAATTTGTTTTTACTAAAATAGTTAGTAATATTGTACCAATAAAGTTAGTAATATTTATTCGTACTGCAAATATATATACTAATTTAATTAGTGGTAATAATTTAAGCTGAAAGCAATGAAAAAATTTGTCTACATCGTAACTGACAGAAACCGAACCAGTCTTCACGTTGGCATGAGCGCTAATCTAATCAAGACACTTGATTTTTATAAACAAATGCCAAGTTTGTTTTTCGATAATGCGCAGCAGCTTACCCGACTGGTTTATTTTGAAGAATTTAAAACGGAACTACAGGCATTAAGCCGTTTTAAACAAATTAGCAGGTTTACCAGGATGCAAAAGGAAAGATTAGTACGTTCCTGTAACCCGGATTGGATCGATCTGACTATTGGTCTGGACTTTGAACATATTACTATGAACAGACCCATACCCACACAGGTTAAAATGCCATTAGGAATTATGTCCTAGCCTGAATTGTTATATTCAAAACCAAGTAATAACCAAATATGAATACTAAGGGAGCCGGAGATAATATGGTGACTGATGAAATGATCATGAATCGTATTTATGTCCTTAGAGGACAAAAAGTGATGATCGATACCGATCTGGCATCACTTTATAAAATAGAAACAGGGAGATTAAGGACGCTTGCCGAAAAGAACGCCAGCCATTTTCCGGGCGACTTTATGTTTGTGTTGCGTCCGGAAGATTATTCATCTCTAAAACAGCAGGATAGTTCGGTAAAACGTGCTGCAATTGTCCGCCGTATGCCAGCTGCTTTTACGGAGCAGGGCTTAGCCATGCTTTCAGGACTAGTGAAAAGTGAACGGGCTGTTGTAGTGAATATCAGGATCATTCGGATTTTTACGATGATCAGGCAATTGCTTCCGGATTATCCGGAGTTAACCAGAATAATGGATCAGTTTAAAAGCACCCTGATTTGTCATAAATGAAAAATGCCATCGGTTATAAAACTGATGGCATTTTTGCTTTGTGTTCTTATTTTTTTGGTGGATTGTCTTCTTTCTTTTTCCGTTCTTTTTCTTCCTGACGCTGTTTCTTTCTTAATTCACGTTCTTCTTTACGGGTAAGCGGTACTACGGGTGCTAATTGTTTTGGTGCTGGTTCTGTAGTTTTCTTTTCTTCTACTTTAGATTCTTCTGGTTTCTCTGCTGGTGTTTCTCCTTCCACAGGAAGCGTATTGTCTAAAGAATCTATAGCAAGACTATCATTTTCGGTAGTATCTGCTACATAAACTGGAGTAGGGCAGTTAATATCTCTTGTGATCGGAACAGTAGCTTTAGGAAATGGCCCATAGGTGTAACCTGTGCTTTTATCATGATACACTTTTTCCATGAATTTAGCGAAAATCGGTAAGGCAGTACGTGATCCTTCTCCTGTTTCTCCATTTTTGAAGTGGGCAGTACGCTCATCACAACCTACCCATACACCAGTTACCAGGTCTTTGGTAATACCCATATACCAGGCATCTACATAATCTGAAGATGTTCCTGTTTTACCACCAATCTGGTTGTTGTTTTTCCAAAGATCCCATTCCCATAGTGCTCTTGAAGTACCTCCTGGTTCTTCCATTCCACCGCGGAACATGTATAACATTAACCAGGCAATTTCTTCTGATAGCACTCTTTTAGTCTTAGGAACAAAGTCTTCAATCACATTATCATCCTGATCGGTAATTTTCTCTACCAGAATTGGATCTGTTCTAACTCCCTTATTCAGGAAGGTGCCATATGCTCTGACCATTTCATAAACGGAAACATCATTAGGACCTAAACTGACAGAAGGAACAGATTGCAGATTGCTTTCTATCCCACATTCATGTGCCCATTTAACTACGTTATCCCAGCCAACTTTTTCAGTAACCTGTGCCGTTACCGTGTTGACAGAGCGGCCCATTGCAGCACGAAGTGACATTTCTCTATAGGTCGTGTTCCAATCGGCGTTTCTTGGTTCCCAGTATTCTGTTTTTCCTTTTTCCTGGTATTTGATCCGTACTGGTTTATCTGTAAATGTATCACATGGCCCCATGCCACTTTCAAAGGCAGCAAGGTAAGCAAAGGGTTTAAAAGTTGAACCTGCCTGGCGTTTGGCCTGGTTTACGTGGTCGTATTTGAAAAATTTATGATCTACACCACCTACCCAGACTTTAATCTTTCCACTAAAAGGGTCCAATGTCATCATGCCTGTATTCATGATCTTTCCATAGTACCGGATCGAATCCATTGTGGAGAAAAGTGTATCGCGGTCACCTTTATAAGAGAAGATCTGCATCTTCTTCTTTTTGTTAAAATAGGCCGTAACTGAGTCTGGATCATTTGGGAATTTTTTCTCTAAAAGGGCATAAATTGGCAGGTTATGCATAGCACGGTTAGGATAATCTACTTTCTTTTTTTCTGAATCCTGCCATGGGTCTTCATTGCCCCAAACATTATAAAATCTTTTTTGGATTACTCTCATCTGCTCTCTAACAGCTTCTTCAGCATATTGCTGCAGTTTAGAATCGATCGTTGTATAAATCTTCAATCCATCTTCATAAAGATCGTAACCATTTTTCTCAGACCATTTTTCCAGATATTTGGAAACGGCTGCTCTTAGGTAGGAATCTCCATCACTGCCTTCGTCTACCCGTCCTGCTTTTAATTTAACGGGGGTATTTTTAAAAGAATCTAACGCTGCAGCGCTGATGTACCCATATTTATTCATTTGCGATAAAGAAACATTCCTTCTGTCTAATGCACGCTCCGGATAACGGATCGGATTGTAAGTTGAAGTGCCTTTTAGCATACCTACCAGTAAGGCTGATTCTGGTACTGATAAAGAGTCTGTCTCTTTATCAAAATAAATCCTTGCAGCTGTTTTTATTCCATAAGTATTATTACCAAAAGGAACAGTGTTTAGATACATGGTGATAATATCGTTTTTAGAATAGTTTGATTCTAGTTTAACAGCTGTCATCCATTCTTTGAGCTTGGATACAATAGTACGTACTACAGGAATATGTTTGATATAACCCTGAGATTTATTGTACCGGGTACGGTACATATTTTTAGCTAATTGCTGTGTAATGGTACTGCCCCCTCTTTTATCGCCTGTAGCTGTAGAGATCCCGCTAGAGAGCAATGAACGAAAATCGATACCCATGTGCTGATAAAAACGGGCATCTTCTGTGGCGACTAATGCGTTAATTACGCTTGGGGAAATCTGTTTAAAATTTACAGGTGTACGGTTTTCTTTATAATACCTGCCAATCAGTTTTCCATCTGAAGTGTATAATTCAGAACCAACACGCAGGGTAGGGGTTTTGATATCATGAAAGGAAGGCGAATACCCAAATAGCCATAAAAAATTCAGCTGAAGTGCACTGAAGAAAATGATAATGCTGAAAATAAATATGGAAAAATAACGGATGTATTTATTATGTATCTCTTTAAACATGTGTTATGGTCAAAAAATTTGTAAAACAGTTCATCTTAGAACTTTGTTAAGAAGATGAACTGCAAATTAACGCAAATATTTTACTAAAGTTTAGCCAAAATGAAATACGTGCTTGCTAATAGGGGATTCTCTTACAGATCGCCAGCTATCCTGGATAAATGCAAGGATATATAAGTTTTAAATAAATAGATAAATGAGTAAAGAGACCAATCGATTTTTAGCAGTACCTGGACAAAAATTAAAATTAAAAGACTTTAGCACAAAATATTCTGGTGAGTTAAACAAAAAGGCTGGAAAGGCTAAACTGTCAGTTGTTAAAAGGAGTTTAAGCGATTACCAGCAAACTTTATATGCTCAAAACTCCCATTCTTTGTTGATTATATTCCAGGCAATGGATGCTGCTGGGAAAGATAGTGCCATTTCTCATGTGATGTCCGGACTGAATCCGCAGGGTTGCCAGGTATATAGTTTCAAAACACCGACTTCAAATGAATATGAACATGATTTTTTATGGAGACATCATTTAGCCTTACCGCAAAGAGGTCGCATCGGTATCCATAATCGCTCACATTATGAAAATGTGTTAGTTTGTAAGGTTCATCCAGAATATGTATTGAATGAAAGCATACCTGGGATTGATGACGTGAAAAAGATTGGGAAAGAGTTTTGGAAATCACGTTATGAAAGTATCAGGAATTTTGAAAAACACCTTTCAGATAATGGAACTACCATCCTTAAGTTTTTTCTATATGTTTCTCCTGAGGAGCAGAAGGAGCGTTTTCTTGATAGAATTAATGATCCAGCGAAAAACTGGAAATTTTCATCAGCTGATATTACAGAAAGAGCACGCTGGAAAGATTATATGTCTGCGTATGAAGAAGCAATCACCGAAACTTCTGCTGTACATGCCCCTTGGTTTATTATTCCGGCAGATAAAAAATGGTTTGCAAGATTAACGATTAGTCAGATTATGGAGCAGGCTTTTGCAGATTTGAACCTTGGTTTCCCTAAGTTACCCCCTGAAGAAATGAAAAAACTGGAAGGGTATAAGAAAAATTTGCTGGAAGAAGTTTAGGTGATGTGGGATAGAAATATGCCCTATGCTGTAGAAAAACATGTTAATGTAAATGAGCCGTATCAATCTCTTCTCCGATGAGTTGAACTGTACGTTCATCAAGAACTATATCCAGGCGGTCTGCAGTCAGATCATGTTTGTATAATGGCAAATCGCCTGTTTCTATTTCTTCATCAGGGATTTTTTCCCAAGTCTCCTTATCATCCTCTAATCTTATGGCACCTAATATGCCTCCATAATAAATTATCTTGTAATATTCTTCTGTTTGCAAAATAGTAAGGGTGACTTCATTATCGCCAAAGCCAATTTTTACGTTAAATACTTTCATTTAGCTTTAACCTGATTAATTATTAATTGTTTGAAAGATAAGCGTATTTTGGTCTTTCCGGGAAGTTTGATCCTATTTGATATGGACAGCCATTTGCTGAATTATGAAATATTATAACACAATCATATAAACATATACTGTTCGGAGCAACTATCTTTGTTTAATAAATATTAAAAGATGTCAGATTCAGATGCGCTTAAAACGATTTCCCTTCCTGTATTAGGAATGACCTGTGCAGGCTGTGCTTCAAGTGTACAATCTGTATTGGAATCTCAAACAGGAATTACGCTTGCAGAAGTAAATTACGCTACTCAAAATGCGAAAATTATTTATCAGCCTTCTGCTATCCAGCCTTTACAATTTCAAGCTGCCTTACAATCCGTTGGATACGACCTGATTCTTGACCCGGAAAATGGAAAAGAAAAGCAAGCCGATGCGCAGCGAGAGCACTACCATACTTTAAAGCATAGAACTATTTTAGCCGCTATGCTCACTGTACCGATAGTAATCATTGGTATGTTCTTTATGCATATGCCTTATGCAAACTATATTATGCTGGTTTTTACGACTCCGGTATTGTTTGTTTTTGGAAAGAATTTCTTTATTAATGCCTTTAAACAAGCAAAACATGGAATGGCAAATATGGATAGCCTTGTTGCATTGAGTACTGGGATTTCTTATATTTTTAGTTTGTTTAATACTTTTAATCCAGAGTTCTGGCATCAGCGTGGCATCCATCCTCATGTATATTATGAAGCTGCAGCAGTGGTAATTGTTTTTATTATGCTGGGTAAATTATTGGAGGAAAATGCGAAATCAAATACTTCTTCTGCCATTAAGAAACTAATTGGCCTTCAGCCAAAAACCGTATTGCTAATTACAGCAGATGCTGAGATAGAAATTGCGATATCGGCAGTAAAGCGCGGTGATTTACTCCTGGTAAAACCTGGAGACAAAATCGCAGTGGACGGGACTGTTGTAGAAGGGAAATCTTATGTTGATCAAAGTATGATTAGCGGAGAGCCTGTTTCTATTCTTAAAGAAAAAGGTGCAGGTCTTTTTGCAGGAACTATTAATCAAAAGGGAAGCCTGAAGTTTAGAGCGGATAAAGTAGGCTCAGAAACTTTGCTGGCACAGATTATTCAACTGGTACAAGAAGCTCAGGGCTCTAAAGCACCTGTCCAAAAACTGGTAGATAAGGTTGCGGGGGTATTTGTGCCTGTAGTCTTATTTCTTGCAATTTGTACCTTTGGTACCTGGCTTTTATTTGGCGGAGAATATAAATTGAGCCAGGGATTAATGGCTATGGTGACCGTATTGGTGATCGCCTGTCCCTGTGCTTTAGGTTTAGCAACACCAACTGCCATTATGGTAGGGATAGGTAAAGGGGCAGAGAATGGGATTTTAATAAAAGATGCAGAAGCCTTAGAATCGGGTCATAAAGTAAATGCTATTGTGTTAGATAAAACCGGCACAATTACAGAAGGAAAACCTCTGGTTACGCATATGCAGTGGGCAGATGGTTTAGAAAATGACCAGGAAAACTTGCTGGGAATATTGCTGGCCATGGAGCTTCATTCGGAACATCCGCTTGCAGAAGCAATTGTTACTTATATTAAAGAGCGTAACATCCGACCACTACCGGTAAGTGACTTTAATAGTTTAACTGGTATTGGCGTAAAGGCTAAATACGGGGAAGAAGTTTATGCTGCAGGCAGCGCCTTGATTCTTGAAGGATCACAAATCACTTTGCAGGAGGAATTAAAAATTGCAGCAGCTGGTTTTCAGCAGCAGGCAGAAACGGTGATCTATTATAAACGCGGAGAAAAAGTTGTAGGTATATTTGCGATTGCTGACCAAATTAAAAAAGGATCTAAAGAAGCGATCGAGCTTATGATTAAAAATGGCATATCGGTTTATATGCTTACTGGCGATAATCATTTTACTGCAGCAGCGATAGCAGCGGAGGCTGGGGTAACTGATTTTACGGCAGATATGATGCCTGCTGATAAAGCTAATTTTATCAGGGCCCTTCAGGATCAGGGAAAGACTGTAGCTATGGTTGGAGATGGGATTAATGATAGCCAGGCACTTGCACAAGCAGATTTGTCTATTGCAATGGGGCGGGGATCTGATATTGCGATCGATGTAGCAAAAGTTACTTTAATCTCTGGTGACCTGAGACAGGTGCCTAAAGCATTGCGGCTTTCAAAACTTACCGTAAAAACGATCAGGCAAAACTTATTTTGGGCTTTTGTTTATAACCTCATTGGCATACCTTTAGCTGCTGGTGTTTTATATCCCGTTACTGGGTTTTTGCTCAATCCGATGATTGCTGGCGCCGCTATGGCTTTAAGCTCAGTATCTGTAGTGAGCAATAGCTTAAGATTAAAATTGATCAAATTGAGATAGCTGTTCAAAACAGTATATCCTAAAATAGAAATTATGGAAACTTTAAAATTCAAAACGAATATCAAATGTGGTGGATGTATTGCCACGGTAACGCCACATCTGAATACTTTAAAAGGAGTAGATCAATGGGAGGTGGATACCCAAACGGCTGATAAAATATTGACAGTAAAAGCAGATCATCTTTCGCTAACGCAACAAATTGTTGATACGCTGGGGAATGCCGGTTTTAAAGCAGAGCTGATCTGATGATCTTACATGTTAAAAATATGGTCTGCGACCGCTGCATTTTGATCGTTAGGCAGCAGTTGGAAAACCTGGGATTGACTATTGAAAGTATATGCCTTGGAAAAGTGGCTGTTATACCAGAACCTACAGCTTTACAGATTCAGGATATTTCTGCAGCATTTCAAGTATTAGGTTTTGAGCTGATTGATAAGGATAAAGATCAATTGGTAGAGCAAATTAAAACGCAGGTTATTGCGTTAGTGCATTATTCTGATTTAAGTGCAGTTAAACATAGTTTGATGACACTGATCGCAGAGAAACTACATAAAGAATATACTTTTTTAAGCAGGCTGTTCTCTGATGCGGAAGGAATTACTATAGAGAAATATATCATTCAGCAAAAGGTAGAAAAAGTAAAAGAATTGCTGGAATATGGTGAGCTGAACCTCAATGAAATTGCCTATCGAATGGGATACAGCAGTAGCGCACACTTGTCTACACAGTTTAAATCAGTGACCGGGATGCCACCTAGTAAATATAAATTGAAACCCATTGGAGATAGAAAACCATTAGACCAGCTGAACTGAATTTAATTATTTTTATTATCTTTTGGCCTTTAATTATATCATTGTGTTAATCGATAATAAATGGATATCAATACAATAAGAGCGCAAACTAAAGGCTGTACCGGCAAAATTTTTCTGAATAGCGCCGGGGCTTCTCTGGTTCCATCTGCGGTAACAGAGAAAATGATTTCTTACCTATCTAAAGAGGCTGAAATTGGTGGATATGCACTGGCTGCCCAATTTAACACCGAACTTCAGGAGTTTTATTCAGAATCGGCTAAATTGCTGAACTGTAAGCCGGAAAATATAGCTTTTGTAACCAGCGCTACAGATGCGTATGCAAAAGCAATTTCTTCAATAGCTTTTAAAGCGGGAGATGTGATCCTGACTACAGATGATGACTACATTTCCAATCAACTCTCATTCTTATCTTTAAAAAGCCGTTTTGGTATCACCATAGTGAGAGCGGCTAATTCTACTGATGGTGACCTTGATTTGCAGGTGTTTGAAAAACTTGTTCAGCAACATCAGCCTAAACTGGTGGCGCTTACGCATATACCTACCAGTTCTGGATTGATACAGCCTGCTGCTGAAGTAGGGCTGATCTGCAAAAAATATGATGTTTTATATTTATTGGATGCTTGTCAATCTGTTGGCCAGTTGTTGGTGGATGTAAAAGAAATTGGTTGCGATTTTTTAACGGCTACAGGTAGGAAATTCTTGCGTGGGCCAAGGGGGACTGGCATATTGTATGTGTCTGACCGGGCCTTAAATGCCGGACTGGTTCCCATGATTTTTGATATGCAGGGGGCTAAATGGAGTGGCTTTGATACCTATGAGCTGGCAGATACAGCAGTTCGGTTTGAGTTTTGGGAATCATCTATTGCCGGTAAACTTGGGCTGGTGGCGGCTTTGAAATATGTCAATGAAATTGGGATAGCAAATATAGAGCAGTACAATGCTGTTTTGATGAAAAAATTCAGAACTCAGCTTAAAGATATTAAAGGATTGAATTTGCATGACCGGGGTATCCGGCTCAGTAATATTCTTACGTTTACCATAGCGGGCAAATCAATTGAGGAGTTGACCGCTTTGCTTGATGCCAACCAGGTATACTACTCGATTAGTTTCAAAGATTTTGCTCTTATTGATTTTACCCGCAAAAACCTGGAGCGCGCTATCCGTTTTTCTCCTCATTATTTTAATACTGCTGAAGAACTTGAAAAAATTGTTGCCATTTTAAGTTTTTAATTGTTATTGATAGAATATCAGATCTTTTTAATTTGGATCTTGGTTTAAACTCATATTTCAAAACGATGAAAGCAATATACAATGGTCAGGTATTGGCAGAGAGCCAAGACACAGTTGTAGTGGAAAATAACCACTACTTTCCAGTACAATCAATCAATAAAACCTATTTTAAAGATTCTGATAAACACACCAGCTGTCCATGGAAGGGTGAAGCTTCCTATTATACGATAGAAGTGGATGGGAAAACTAATCCCGATGCTGCCTGGTATTATCCTGCACCAAAAGACGCAGCTAAAGAAATTAAAGATCATGTCGCCTTTTGGAAGGGCGTTGAAATTTCTGAATAAGACTATAATTAAATATCCGCTTTAAGGCAAATAAAATAGATTAATGAAAGAATTTGATGCAATAGTAATCGGGGCAGGCCAGGCGGGTGTGCCTTTAGCTAAGAAATTGGCTAAAGCGGGTTTGAAAACTGCGCTGATTGAGAAAAGAATGGTAGGCGGTACTTGTATCAATGATGGTTGTACACCGACTAAGGCTATGGTTGCTTCGGCTAGAATGGCTTATTTGGCAGGTAAAAGCCATGAGTTAGGAATCGAGATTCCGAGTTATGAAGTTAATTTTAAATCGATAATGGCGCGTAAATCAGCCATTGTCAAGCAATTTCGGGAAGGTGCAGAATCTGGTATTGAAAAAACTGAAAACCTGACATTAGTTTATGGGGAAGCTAAGTTTGTTGATGACCGTACTATTTACGTGAATGGCAGGGATGGGAATTTTGAGAATTATACCGCTAAACATATCTTTATTAATACAGGTGCAAGCCCGGTTATTCCAGAAATTGAAGGGGTAAAAGCGATAAAATATCTAACCTCTACAACCATCCTTGAACTTACCGAAATTCCGGATCATTTGCTAATTGTTGGTGGCGGATATATAGGATTAGAATTTGGACAGATGTTTAAGCGCTTTGGTTCTAGAGTAACACTGCTTGAAAAATCAGACCGGCTGATGCCTAAAGAAGATATTGATGTTTGTGAAGTAGTGAGTGAATTTTTTAAAGAGGATGGTATTGAAGTGCTGACCAATGCTGAGGCAGTTAAATTTGAAACTATTGCAGCAGATAAAATAAAAGTTACTGTAATGGTTGATGGTAAAAAAACTACGCATACCTGTAGTCATGTTTTACTGGCATCTGGCAGGAAACCACAAACTGAGCATCTAGGTCTGGAAAATACTGGTGTTACTTGTGATGATCATGGTCATGTTCAGGTCAATGAATATCTGGAAACGAAGGTTAAAAATATATTTGCTCTTGGTGATGTTAAGGGAGGACCAGCGTTTACGCAAATTTCTTATAATGATTATGTCGTAGTTACTAAAAACCTGCTTGATGGTGAAAAACTAAGTGTTAAAAACAGGATGGTGCCTTATTGTATGTTTACTGATCCGCAATTGGGCAGGATAGGGATTACAGAAGCAGACGCGATTGAACAGGGGATTGACTATCTGGTAGCAAAAATCCCGATGAAAAATGTAGCAAGAGCCATAGAAACTGCAGAAACAAGAGGTTTCATGAAAGCCATAGTAGATAAAAAATCAAAACAAATACTTGGTGCTACAATTATTGGTGAACAAGGGGGTGAAATTATGTCTGTATTGCAAATGGCGATGATGGGTAAAATAACTTATGAAGAAGTTAGGTTTGCGATTTTTGCGCATCCTTTGTATGCAGAATCTCTGAATAATTTATTTATGTCTATTGCTTAGATGATAAAAGCCGAGAACCTGGTAAAGAAATTTGGTACATCTGTTGCCGTAAATGGGATCAGCTTTGAAGTAAAAGAGGGTGAAAACCTGGTTTTACTGGGTACCAGTGGTTGTGGTAAAACAACTACTTTAAGGATGTTGAACAGGCTGATTGAGCCTGATGAAGGCTCGGTATATATTCATGGTAAAAATATTACCGCTAGTAATCCGGAAGAGTTAAGACGCGGGATAGGTTATGTTTTACAAAATCATGGACTTTTCCCGCATTATACGGTTGCAGAGAATATTGCGATTGTACCTGGGTTGCTAAAATGGGAAAAAGCTGCAGTCAAAAAACGATCAGATGAACTTTTTCATAAATTAAATTTAGATGCTTCCTTAGCGGATCAATATCCTTCGGCTTTAAGTGGCGGACAGCAGCAGCGGGTAGGATTGGCGAGATCATTAATGGTTGATCCACCTATATTATTGATGGATGAACCATTTGGGGCGCTGGATAATGTAACCAGGGCGGGGATCCGTAAAGAATTTCGTCAATTGGATGAGCTGGTAAAAAAAACGATAATTATGGTTACTCATGATGTTCAAGAGGCATTTGAAATGGGTGACCGCATCTGTTTGATGGATCAGGGGGTAATTCAGCAAATCGGTACGCCTGCTGCATTGCTTTTTAAACCTGTTAATAGTTTTGTTGCTGGATTTTTTGAGGAGCAGCGTTTGCAGCTTGAGTTTAAATCGGTTCTTCTGGCAGATCTTTTACCCGGTTATGAAACAGATAAGACTACTACAGTATGGGATAAAATGAATGAACTATTGCTGGTTAGTCAGGATGATAGTCAAGAAGTCAATCCAGCAAATGAGACTATCGGTATTAAAGAATTAATGAACGCTTTTTCGTTTTATAAAAATAAATAAAATGGAACATACACAAAGTTTCTGGCAATTTGTAGATCAGCAATCGGGTAAACTATGGAGCCAAACTTGGGCACATATTGGGTTGACGATGATTTCACTAATCATTGCTATACTGATCGCTGTTCCAGTGGGTATTTTCATCGCCAGAAAAGAAAAATTTGCAGGAGCCATATTAGGTTTTGCAGGCGTGTTACAAACTATTCCAAGCATTGCTTTATTGGGTGTGATGATCCCTTTTCTGGGGATTGGGCCTAAACCAGCTATTCTTGCGTTATTTCTTTATGCATTGCTTCCTGTAATTAGAAATACGTATACAGGGATTAAAGAGGTGAATCCTGCGGTCATTGATGCTGCAAGAGGAATGGGGATGAGTAAATGGCAGATTTTAAGTAAAGTAGAACTTCCTTTAGCTTTTCCAGTACTGATGGCAGGGATTCGTACTGCTACGGTAATCAATGTAGGGGTCGCTACTTTGGCGGCTTATATTGCTGCTGGTGGCTTAGGAGAGTTTATATTTGGTGGGATTGCTTTAAATAACTCTAATATGATTCTTGCAGGTGCAATTCCTGCGGCATTACTGGCCATTGTACTTGATTTTTTACTTTCACTGGTACAAAAAGTTAACCTGAAAAGTATCCGTTTAACTTATCTCCTTTTACCTTTTATCTTCATCTTGATGAGTTCTTTTTATTTATTGCCAACTCAGATTGGCGGAAGAATGCTTGGCGGGTTTACCCCAGAATTTATGGGTAGGGAAGATGGTTATTTAGGCTTAAAGAAGATTTATCATTTGGGGATAGAAACGGTTGTGATTAGTGATGCCGTGATGTATAAGTCTGCTTTTGAACACAAACTGGATGTAATTAGCGGATACAGTACGGATGGACGGCTGAAAGCTTTTGATTTGATTACCTTAAAAGATGATAAACATATATTTCCACCTTATTATGCAGCACCTGTGGTGCGGGAAGACGTCTTGAAAAGATATCCGGAACTGGAAGGAATATTGAACCAGCTTTCTGGGCTAATTAATGATTCTACCATGACCGCGCTTAATTATAAAGTAGACCACCTCAAGCAAACTCCAGAAAAAGTTGCTTTAGATTTTACGGTAGCCCATCATCTTTTTAAACCTGCCAGGGGAACTACAAAAGGAACAATAAGAATTGGATCTAAAATATTTGGTGAACAGTACATTCTTGCACAGATATATAAAATTCTGATCAGAGGAAATTCAGATCTCCAGGTAGAAACAAAAACTGGTCTGGGAGGAACTAAAATATGTTTTGATGCACTGACCAATAATCAGATAGATTTTTATCCTGAATATACTGGTACAGGGTTTTTAGTGCTGCTAAAACCGGATGAAAAAACCATGACCAGGCTCAATGGGGATACTGATGGTGTATATAAATATGTAGACCAAGAATTTAAACGACAATATAAAATTAAGTGGCTGAAGCCAATAGGTTTTAATAATACCTATGCGCTGATGATGCGAAGAGAACAGGCACAAAGTTTGCATATTGAATCTATAACAGACTTAACAAAACATCTAAATCAAAATTAATATGTCACTCTGGGAGAAATACTCCGCAGTTAGGGCGCATAGTGTCCTGATTTGTTCAAAACTACAAAAAGAAGATTACGTAGTACAGCCAATCGTAGATGTGAGCCCGCCTAAATGGCACCTGGGCCATACGACCTGGTTTTTCGAGACTTTCGTGCTAATTCCTCATGCTGTTGCTTATCAGCCATTTAATTCTGAATATAACTATGTTTTTAACAGTTATTATGAAAATATAGGTGCAAGAGTCATCCGGACTGACCGCGGAAATTTAAGCCGTCCCACTGTAGATGACGTGTACCTTTATAGAGCATACGTAGATAAAGCGATGGAGAATTATCTGCAATGTGATCCGGAACCAGCCGTATTTGAATTGCTTGAACTTGGTTTAAACCACGAACAGCAACATCAGGAATTGTTATGGTATGATATAAAGTACATTCTTGGTCACAATCCTTTGTTTCCACCTTATGCCGCTGAAAATATAGAACAGCAATTGATAAACCCGCCAGGCGGATGGATTGATATGACTGAAGGCGTGTACGAAATTGGTTATCTGGGGAACGATTTTCATTTCGACAATGAATTAGGAAGACATAAAGTATACATTCAGAATTTCAGCATCTCTGCTAACTTGGTAACCAATGGAGAGTATGCCGAATTTATTAGAGCAGGAGGCTACCAGGACTTTAACTTATGGCACGCAGAGGCATGGGATTGGTTAAAAACAAATGCGGTTACTGCACCACTTTACTGGTATGAATTAGAAGGCGAATGGAAACGTTACAGTCTTTCTGGATTTGAGCCCTTAATACAAGATGCTCCAGTGTCTCATATTAGCTATTATGAAGCTGCGGCTTATGCGCAATGGAAAGGGATGCGGTTACCTACAGAATTTGAATGGGAGGTTGCTTCTTCACAATTTGAATGGGGTAAATTATGGGAATGGACAGAAAGTGCTTACCTGCCTTATCCTGGGTTTTCTAAGGCAGCTGGCGCTTTAGGAGAATATAATGGAAAGTTTATGGTCAATCAAAAAATATTACGCGGTGGTTCTATTGCTACTCCTGCCGGGCATAGCAGAAATACTTACAGGAATTTTTTTCATCCTGATCTTCGCTGGATGTTTAGCGGATTAAGACTCTCAAAATAACTTATGGATCAATTTTTAAAAGAAGTTTTAGCGGATCTGGGTACAGTACCGAAAACTTTAAATTCTAAATACTTTTACGACGAAAAGGGGGATAAGCTTTTTCAGGAAATCATGAGCTGTCCGGAGTATTATCCAACGGACTGTGAAATGGAGATCTTCAAGGAACGAACAAAAGATCTTGCCGTTACTTTAAAAAATGGTTTCAATGATTTTGATTTGGTAGAATTGGGGGCAGGTGATGCTACAAAATCTAGTTATCTGTTAAAAGAACTGGTAGATATGGGCGCGGATTTTACCTATATGCCAATTGACATCTCTACAAGCATGATTAATCACCTGGAAAAATCGCTACCGGAGAAAATTGCGGGGCTAACTGTAACTGGCTTAAACGGAGAGTATTTTGAGATGCTAAAAAGAGCGAACCAGATTTCTTCCAGAAAAAAAGTAGTGTTAATGCTGGGTGGAAATATTGGAAATGAAACGCCTGAAAATGCTTTAGAGTTTTGCCGGAAAATTCGTTCTGTATTACAGGAAGGAGATTTACTACTGGTAGGATTTGACTTGAAAAAGAATCCGCATACTATCCTTGCTGCATATAATGATGCTGCTGGTTTTACAAGAGAATTTAATCTGAATTTGCTGAGCCGGATAAATAAAGAATTGGGTGGGAATTTTGACCGCGGGCAATTTATACATTATCCTACTTATGATCCTGCAACTGGTGGATGTAAAAGCTATTTGGTGAGTAAAAAGGAACAAGAAGTAACCATAGCTGGTCAAACCTTCCAATTCCAGGAAAATGAGTTCATTTTTATGGAAATTTCACAAAAGTACAGTTTGCAAGAAACGGAAAATATTGCAGCTGCCACAGGATTTAAAACGGTAACACATTTTTTAGATCATAAAAAATGGTTTGTGGACACAGTATGGCAATGTATATAGGTATATTTAAAACTTAATCTAAGTTATAATAAATGCCAGTAATAAGATGTGATGTATTAATATGTGGTGCCGGACTAGCTGGATTAAGTCTTTTATACCGGGCGATGAAATCTGGCACCTGGGTTACAGAGCAAATTATTGTTGTTGATAAATCTGACAAGAATATTAACGATAAAACATGGTCATTTTGGAAAACTGGTCCTTCTGATTTTGAAGAAGTCATTAGCCATCAATGGGGTAAATTATATTTCTTTTCTAATGATGGAATTAAAATCCATTTAGATAATCAAAACTACACCTATAATAGTATAAGAAGTATTGATTTCTACAATCATGTACTTACTTATTTGCGCCAATTTCCCAATATTACTTTTGTAAAAGAAGACATTGTTAAGCTAAACTCAGCGGATAATGAATGTACATTGGTCACTGCTGAAAATACTTATCAATCCACTTATCTATTTAATTCTGTATATACAGAACCGGAAAAGTTAGCAGACAGGCAGTATTTTTTGCAGCATTTTAAAGGCTGGAGAATTAAAACGGATGCGGTTATACCTGCTATTTCAGAGGCTTATCTGATGGATTTCAGAACAGGTCAGGAGCAGGGGACGACCTTTTTTTACACGCTTCCAATGGCTGGGAACGAGCTTTTTGTGGAGTATACGCTGTTTTCAAAATCAATATTACCTGCTCAGGAATATGATGCTAAAATAAAGGATTACCTGGCAAATGTACTTCAGATAAATGATTACGAAATTATCGAAGAAGAATTTGGCGTAATTCCTATGATAGATCATCCTTTTAAAAGATTTCAAGGAAATATCGTTCATCTGGGCTCTGCTGGCGGAGATACAAGGGCAAGTACCGGCTATACTTTTGTTAATACCCAGAAAACCATTGGAAAAATCTTAAATTCTTATCAGCTGAAAGGCGATCCATTTTTTGAGGCGGAAAATATATCAGTAAAACATCAGTTATATGATACGACTTTACTTCATGTACTGGCGGAAAGAAAGTATGAGGGCCATCAGCTTTTTAAGGATCTTTTTAGCAATACTGCTGCTTACCGGATTTTTGCTTTTTTGGATGCAGAAACTTCTGTCCTTCAGGATGTTTATATTATGAAAAGCTTGAGGGTCATGCCTTTTCTTCGCTCTTTTACTGCTGCGGTATACCGTAAACTATTTAGAAAACAATAAATCTTAACCTTTCTATTATGCAGCCCATCCTTAAATTAAAATTATCTCCAAAACAGGAAGAAATAGTAAGGCAAAGTCCAAACCAGGTAATTGGATTAATTGCCGGTGTAATTGTGGCTAATGCAGATCAAATTGGTTATATGCTGCAAGCGTATTACCCAAGGGAGAAAGTTAGTAAAGTAATGATCCTTACGGATAGTATCCATCCAATTGACCAATTATCTATAACAGTAGAAATAAATTATAGTATTGAAGAGTTTAATGCCTGTAGCGCCATAGATACAGAAGATACTAAACATATGCATGTAACTGTCCAGATAAACCAGGAAGAAGGATCGCTGCAATTAATAGGGGAGTATTGGCCAGAGGCTTAAATAAAACTTATCATAAATAAAAAAAGACCTGCCATTTAAAGCAGGTCTTTTTTTATAAGCTTAATTCTGATTAAAATAATGAGAACTCAACTCTTCTGTTTTGCTGACGTCCAGCAGCAGTTTTGTTTGTTGCAATTGGTTGGTTTGGACCGTAACCTGTTGCTTCAATAACTGATGGATTAGCACCTTGTGATACTAAGTAAGCTTTAACTGATTCTGCTCTGTCTTTAGATAAACGTAAGTTTAAAGCCATTGAACCAGTGTTGTCAGTGTGACCTGCTAATTTCAAGCTGAAGTTTTTCTCAACTAATAATGCAGCAACACGATTTAAAGTAGAGTAAGATTTAGCTTTGATAGTTGCTTTACCTAAATCAAATTCTAAGTTAGAAATTGCTTCACCAACTACTTTACGATCTGCTTCAGTGATAATTACTTTTTCTCTTACAACTGGTCTTGGAGTTTTTAATGGGCAACCTGCACCGTCAACAACTGTGTTAGCAGGAGTTCCAGGGCATTTGTCAAATTTGTTAGCTACACCATCGCCATCATCATCAGCCATATCTTTAGCATATTGTTCCTGATCTCTCATTCTGTTTTGCTCAGCAGTAGATAATGCTCTTCTTAACTCAGCGCTTTCAGCTGCACTTTCCTCACGGATTGCTGCAATTGCACTGTAGTTTTGTAATTGAGAAGTTCCTCTTTTACCTAAAGCGATCTCAACACCTGCATGTGCATAAGAGAACTTATCGTTAGTTCCGCTAGTTACACCATCAAAGTTTTGAGATTTCATGAAGTTAACTGTGTAACCTAAATCGATATTTACACCTTTAGATACACCTAATTTCAAACCAGCTCCTACTGGAATGAACCAGTTTTCTTCGTAACCTGTATTTGCACCGCCAGCAAGTGGCGCTTGGCTGTATACATTAGCACTAGATGACATATAACCAGCACCTGCAGTAACATAAGGAGAAAGGAAATTACGTTTTTGATTTAAGCTTAAATTAGCGATAGTAAAGTTTGCGCTCACAGCTGCTGACCAGTCAATACGAGTTTGGAAACCACTGTTGTCTTGTGCTGCAGTTGGTGAACCTAGTGAGTTAGCTCTAAAGCCTTTTACTTTACCAGCAAGGAAATCTGCCTGGATACCAAATCCTGGAAGAATTTGTTTCTTAATATAACCACCGTAACCCCAGCTCTCTTGCGGAGTTGCGAAATCGCCATTCGATTGAGAGTTGAATGGTGTATAATGAGTTAACATACCACCATTAAGTCCGATAGACCATGTGCGGAAATCTTTTTTGCTGAAACGTTTTGTTGTGTCAGAGGTCATGTCCTGAGCAAACAAAGAAGTTGATAATCCTACAAGAGAAAGTATCAAAGCCGATTTTGTAATTTTTGAATTCATGTTTTCTAATAATTAGATATTAATTGCGTTCAGTTTGTACTGAATTACTATGCTCTACGTAATAATCTTGCCAAAGCAGTATATTTAGAGGTATAAAATATTAAAATGTGTTCATAATGAACGTCTTATAGTTATATACAGGGGCTGTGCCATGTTTGACTTTTACGTTTTAATGTTCAGTAAACTGTATACTTTTTGATACAAATCGGCTATTTTTCTCTATTATTTAATAATATCATCACAATTTAATTACACTTATAAACGTTTTTGTGCATTACCGATAGCTGTATAATCAGATTTTTGTTTATATTTTAAGCACAAATCTTAAACTGTTATTAGATTTTTAAAAAAAGAATCGGGCAGATTCATAAAATCTAATAGTTTTGTAAATAATACCCTGCATTATAAATTTTCTATGAATTCAAATAACGTTGATCTGACCAATTGCGATAAAGAACCTATACATATTCCTGGTAGAATACAATCACACGGCTTTCTTGTTTCAATTGATGCACATTCACTATTGATTGCACATGTAAGTGAAAATATCAAGTCATTCCTTCAAATAGATGCTCAAGCATTACTTGATGCCCCGTTAGAACAATTGGAACAGTTGTTAGAAAATGATTTACAAATTAGTCAATTGTTTAAACTGGGTGAGTCCCTTCAAAGTTTTGAAACAATAAGTCCATTGCCGGTACAAATTCGGGGGAATAGTTATTATTTAATTATATCTTTTTCCGGTCCTTTTTACTTGTTAGAATTTGAACCTGTTACTATACAATATGATCTGCAGAATAAAATAGGCAAGTCTGTATCAGAGATTTTATCTGGTAAAAACCTAAGATCACTTTTAAATAATACGGCCAAAGAGATTAAAGAAATTATTCATTACGATCGTGTCATGGTCTATAAGTTTTTAGAAGACGGGCATGGAGAAGTTATTGCAGAAGTCAAAGAGGAAGCGCTTGAGCCATTTCTTGGATTGCATTATCCAGCATCGGACATTCCTAAGCAGGCAAGGGAACTCTACAAATTAAATTTTACACGGATCATTGCTGATGTAAATAGCACAAGCGCTGCTATTGCTGCCTTGCATGAATCAGCAGCTGCACTAGATCTTTCACATTCTGTTTTACGGGCAGTTTCTCCTATACATATACAGTATCTTAAAAATATGGGAGTTGAATCTAGCTTTAGTATTTCCTTGATTGCTCATGGTGAACTTTGGGGGCTAATTGCCTGTCATAACTATAGTCCAAAGTTTATAGATTATAAAGCTAGAGAAGCTGCAAAGTTGATAGGTAAAATTGTTTCTTCGGCTTTAGAATATAGAGAAGATGAAGAAGAGACGGAGCAGAATAATAATTACCAGGAAGCAATGAACTTTCTTACCCAGCAGCTTTCAAAAGATGAAAGTATAGTAAGTTCATTAAGCAAGCAGCACTATTCGATAAGAGATATTAATGCAGCTTCTGGTGTAGCGATGGTATTTGAACATGAAGTGACCACGATTGGAGAAACTCCTGATGCCAGCCAATTGCGGGAATTATTTGATTGGTTAAAGGTAACTATGAATGATTCTGTATATTATACACACCGGCTGCCCGAAGTATTTAATCCTGCAAAAGAATATAAGAAAATTGGCAGTGGTATTATTGCATGTATATTATCTAAGGATCTTGACGAAATGATTGTTTGGTTTAAACCTGAACAAATCACTGCCATTAAATGGGCGGGTAATCCGGATAAACCAGTTATGCAATCAGAAAACGGCTTAATGAGTTTATCTCCAAGAAACTCTTTTGAGACTTTTTCTGAGTCTGTAGAAAATACTGCCTTCAAATGGACTAAAAACGAGATTTCAAATGTGATGAAAATCCGGGAAAAGATCATTAATGCAATCAATAAAAAGGCTGGAGAGATCCGGTTATTAAATGAGCGTCTGAAACGTGCTTATGATGAACTGGACACTTTTAGCTACACGATATCGCATGATTTACGTACACCGCTCACCTCCATTAAAAGTTATACAGAATTGGTGATGGTTTCTAATAAGTCCTTAGATGAAAAAGGTAGAATGTTATTAGGCAGGGTAGTAGCTGGGGCCGATAAAATGGGGTTTCTGATTAATGAAATTTTGAAACTTGCCAGGGTAGGCCGTGCAGAGATAGAATTAGAGCAATTGGATATGGATAAGCTGATTAGAGAATCAGTTACTGAAGTTACTGCTCCATTTATTCATACCAATTTAGAGGTTGTTTTTGGTGATTTGCCTCCAATATTAGGTTCTTTTCCTCTTATTACACAGGTGTTTACGAATTTAATTAGTAATGCTGTCAAATATAGTTCGCATGCTGAAAATCCTAAAGTATTCATATCAGGAACCGAAGAAGGTGATGATATTGTGTATAAAATTGAAGATAATGGCATCGGTATCAAAGTAGATCATCATGATAAAGTATTCGAATTGTTTAAAAGAATGGATAATGTAAAGGATATTGAAGGCACTGGAGTTGGGCTAGCCATTGTTAAACGAATTCTTGAAAAACATAATGCAAGAATTTGGTTTGAGAGTGAATTAAAAGTTGGCACAGTTTTTTATATAGCATTTAAAAAATAATTTATGACAATGTCTCCAGATATATTTTACGTAGAGGATGATAAGGATTTTGCATTTATTATGCAATATGCCGTTAAAGAAGTTAATGAAGGGCTAACTGTAAATATAGTTGAAGACGGAAATTTAGCCATTAACCAGCTTCTAAAATATGCTGAAGAGAAGCAAAAGCCAAAATTAATATTACTAGACTTAAACTTACCAGGGATCTCTGGTTTGGATCTACTAAAACGTATTAAAGAAATTCCATTCTTTAAGTACGTACCAGTAATTCTTTTTTCTACTTCGGATGATTTAAATGACGTCAAATCTTCTTTAGAAATAGGTGCAAATGCTTTTTTAACTAAGCCCAATGGGTATCATAATCTAATAAACTGCGTACAGTCGATGTACGATTTCTGGTTTAACCAGAACCGGAGTATCAATTAAAAATAAACATATATATACATGCTTCAGGAAATACTAAAAACAGCGACTAAAGATAACCATGATGAATTAGAGTCGCTTATGTTTGTGAATGAGATCATGAACAAAACGCTTAGCCTGGAACAATACAAAACATTACTGGCCACAAATTATATTGTACATGCTGCTTTAGAGGGCCAGATTCACGATGCGCTAGATTCAGAATTAAAAGTCAAACTAGGAATAGAAAATAGGGGGAAAGTGGATGCGCTTGCAAAGGATCTTGCAGAAATGAATATAGAAAAAGAGGATCTTAAAGATCTTGACCTGGCATTTTTAAGCTTAAATGACAGGAGTAATGCCTCTTCCTTAGGCGCAATGTATGTATTGGAAGGTGCAACACTTGGGGGGCATGTAATTCATAAAAAGTTAAAAGCTAACCCTGCTTTTGAAGACCTGGGTTTACATTATTATAATGTATATGAAAAAGATTTGATGCCAAACTGGTTAACTTTTGTCAAAGTCTTAAACTCTAGCGTTGATGAAGCAGATTTCTCAGTAGCAAAAGAAAGTGCTGTAGCAATGTTCAATCATATTGCTAAAGTATCAGAAACAGTGAAATTATCGCTTTCTTAAACGAAGAATTACAATTCAAATACTTCTCCCTTTTCCGGGATAGTAACTATATAGCCAGCATCATTTATGGCGCTGGCTAAACTTTCGAGGCTTTTGCTTTCCCCATGAACTAAAAATACTCTTTTTAAACTTTCCGGGCGCTGGTTCTTTACTGTATTTAACAGGTCATCATGATCTCCATGACCACTTAAAAGATCTGTTTGTTTTATTGTCGCAAATACCATCAGATCGCGGTGGCGAAGACGTACAATTGGATCTCCCCTTAAAAGTCGGTTACCGAGCGTACCTTTTGCACAATAACCGATAAATAATATGGTACAATAATAATTTTGTATGTTATAATACAAATGATCTTGAATACGTCCCCCTTCAAGCATACCCGCTGAAGATATAATAATACAAGGCTCATGGTAATTAGATATAGAAATACTCTCTCTTTTATCTTGCACGTAAGAAAGCTCTTCAAACTCAAATTCATCTCCTTTGCGGTTATAGAAATCCTGAGACTCCTCATTTAGCAGGTGATGGTGCTTGCGGTAAACATCTGTAGCGAAACTAGCCAGCGGGCTGTCTACGAATATTTTGACTGAAGGCAATAAGCCTTCACTGAATATTTTGTTCAGTGAATAAACCAGAGCTTGAGTTCTTCCAATGCTAAATGCCGGGATGATCAGGCGGCCTGGAAACTTAATGCAAGTTTCATTGATTGTTTCCACCAGCTTCTGCTCAATAGTCGTGTCTTTAGTATGTAATCTGCCACCATAAGTAGATTCAGAAACCAGGTAGTCTACCTGTGGGATAGGCTGCGGGTCTACTAATACAGGATAATTTTTACGTCCAATATCCCCCGTAAAAGCAATGCTTTTTTGCTCAGCATTTTCCTGAATTGTAAATACAGCCGCTGCGGCTCCTAGTAAGTGCCCTACAGGAATAAAGCGAAGTGAAATATCATCATTAATTTTAAAATCTTTATCAAATGAAATTGTAACTACCCTATCCATTGTGTCCATCACATGTTTATGCAGATACAACGGCTTTGGGCCCGAGCCAGCTTTTTTTCCCTTGGCACGTTTATTCTGTTTGCCAAGAAATATATTCACAGAATCCATTAAAAGAAGTTCTGTTAAATCTGCCGTTGGAGGAGTACATAAAATTTGTCCGTTGAAACCCATCCTAACTAATGTTGGCAGGTTTCCGGAATGATCAATGTGAGCATGCGTTAAAACAACAACATCAATTGATGATGGATCGAAAGGAAAATATTGATTTTCTTCCTGATAAGTTTCTTTCTCATAATCTAGTCCGCAATCTATCAGGATGCTGTAGTTTTCTGATTGCAACAAATGCATGCTGCCTGTAACCTGTTTCGCCGCTCCCCAAATCGTTAATTTCATCTCTCTATATCTAGTTATCCCGCAAACTCATTTAAAATACATTTTTGATCAAAAAATCTATATCAGTTTTTGGCTGGTAAATAAATGAATACTTATTTAAGCATTATTGCCAATAAAAAAGGATACGTTTTAATGAAAATGATTTAAAAGATCAGCAATATATCATTTTTAAAGCTAAGGCTGGATAATTTTAAAAAAATGATTTAAACAAACAAGCTATTTTATTGTGTGACAAGGCTATTGAGCGAAACTTTAAACTCATATGCTAATTGCTTTAAAACCATATCACTTTTAACTATTTTCCAATCAAGAAGTTCGTTAATAAAAGAGGGCTCCTCTAGTTTTGATTTTAAAGCAGCATTGGTGTAAAACATTTCCCGGCTTGGATGATCTGTCGCACAAGCGTTGTAAATATGGCCGTACGCTTGCTGCTCAATAATGCTTAAGCTTATACCTATGCAATCGCTGAGGTGGATTAGGTTTACGGGTGCTTTTCCATTTGGAATATCTTTTTTTCCAGCAAAAAATCTGGCTGGATCTCTATTTGGCCCAATTAATCCGCCAAAACGGATAACAGTTGTGCTGAAATCATGGTTATTTCTAAGCAGTTGTTCCGCCTGTAAAATTGCTTTACCAGAATCTGTATTGGGATAGGGGAGGGTAGATTCATTCACCTCTTCATTTTTATCTCCATAAACAGAAGTAGAACTGATAAAAATAATTTGCCGCACTCCATTTATGTTTGCCACTTTTGATATTTTTTCGATTTTGGATACAAAAGTATGTTGTTCGGCGGTACTTCTTTTTGGTGGAATACTGATAACTAAAACAGAACAATCAAAAAAACTGTGTTCAAAATGTTCCTCTTTTTCACTGAAATTTATAAGATAAGGTAAAATGCCAGACTTTTGTAAAGTCTGAAGTTTATCAGCGCTCGTTGTAGATCCTTTAACACTAAAACCATTTTCTATTAGTTTTTTCGCAAGTTCCAGACCAAACCATCCACAGCCAAGTATGCTTATTTTGTTATTTAAGATATCCATTGCTATACATTAATAATTTTTATATTCATAAAAAAAGGGGTGATGCAAATTGCACACCCCTTTTTCATTTAAAAATGAATTTCTCTTAAAGAACAGTTACATTTGAAGCCTCAGGGCCTTTTTTACCGTCATTCAATTCGAATTCTACATTGTCACCTTCATTCAATTCTCTGAATGAATCACCTGCAATTGCAGAAAAATGCACGAAAATATCTTTTCCTCCATCTTCTGGAGTTATAAAACCAAACCCTTTTGCAGAATTAAACCATTTAACTTTTCCTGTTGTACGCATATTATTGTTATAAATTTCGCTGTGAAAATAATCAATTGAATACTAATATCCAAAATCTTAATTGCTTATTCTATTATTAAGTATAAAGGTTTATCAAACCAGATCCGCTTTCTTTTGTTGTTTAATAAAATTAAAACCATAGTATATGTCAAATCTGAAGCAAAAAGTAGTCAGTAATAATCCTGAAAAATTAGCAAATCAAATAAAGCAACAGGTAAAATATAACCCTGAAAATGACAATCTTGGATTAGATGCTGATGGTTCTTCTGACTATACAGATGGGCGAACTAACCTCAATAATGATAATGACCGGATTTCTCATAATCCTGATGGAGAAGATGATGATCATGATACTACTGAAGGTGCAGGAAATTCACCGCTAATGGATAAATAAAATTACGGAGCGACAGTTTCTATTTCATCACCTTTATCTTTCGGTCTTTCCTCTTCTATTTCTTCTTCTTCAGGATCAGCTTCTTTAGATTGGGTTTTTTCTGTATCGTCTTCTGTTGTGTTATCTTTTTTATCCTCAGTTGATTGTGTAGATTCTTCTGGTGTTTGTTTATCAGTTTCTTTTTCTTGGTCCTCTTGAATTTCTTCTGTTGGCAGATCAGGTTTTTCATTCTTTTCTGCTTCTATTACTGGAGTATCCGGAGTTGTTTTTTCCGTATCTGGCGTAACTGTTTCTATGTCCATTTGAATATTCTCTGATGGTTCAGGATGACGCGCTGGCGTATTATTTAAATCTTTCTCGTTTTCCATGTTATTATCTATTATACTTATATATAAGTAATCTCTTGCCTGTATTGTTTCCCAAATCCTTAAAAAAATAGCTTCTAGCTTACTAAAAAATATCTTGGCATCATTTTAGCAAATAGCTAAGTACAATTTAATTCTCTAATTAAAATAAAACACACGATGAAAAAGATATTCGCAATATTCGGACTAGCCATTATAATGGCATCATGTACAAATGCAAAAAAAGAAGAAGCTATCAGGCAAGCGGCTATCAAGTCAACAAAAGATAGTATGAGATTAGATAGTTTTAAAATGGTTGAGGTTGCCAGAGTTGAACAAGAAGCTAAAATCGCTGAAGAAAAACGAATTTTGATGTTATCTGAAGCAAGAGCTGCTGAAAATGCGCCTGCTGCAACTATGGCTTCACCTAGAGCTGCTTCAAGCTCAACTACTACAACCACTACTACAAAGAAAAAAGGTTGGAGTAGTGCTGCATTAGGAACAGTTATTGGTGCTGGTGCAGGTGGATTAGGTGGTGCCCTAATTGATAAGAAAAAAGGTAGAGGCGCTATTATTGGTGGTGTTGCCGGAGCTGGTGCTGGTTACCTGATCGGTCGTGGCCAGGATAAAAAAACTGGTAGGGCTCAATAAGCTTTATTCAGGATATATTAATCAAAAAGAGGATATTCCAATTTGGAATATCCTCTTTTTGATTATAAGGTAGATTTTAAATAAAAAAAAGCCTGGTTCGTGTGAATCAGGTTTTTTTATGACCTGCTGAGAGATTTTAGCTACTGATAGTTTCCCTTAAAACTTCTTTAATAATAGCTACTTTAAATTCTAAGGTATATTGTATTCTATTGAGCAGTCTTCTGAAAAATTGTGTCACATTTTTAAAGAGTGTAATTAGGTGTGCCACCCTTATTTGCAATTATAAAATCGCATCAACTCAGTATCCTCGATTTATTATAATTGATCTTCTTTTCTTGTAAGTGTATTTTTATATTATAGAGATAATTATTTCTTATAATTCCTCTTCTAGTTTATAATTAGATACCATTTCGCTTTCTGAAAACATATGATATAAATATTATCAAATTTAAGATGTAATGTTATTTTTAATTATTATCATATTATGATAATAATATTGTTTTTCAGCTACTACATATTCTTAATGTAGCTTAAATTTTACATTAACAATATTATCTCTAAAGGGAAAATTATTTATTTTTACTAGACACCTATCTGTTGAGTTGTTTTCTGCAATTAAATATATATTAATAATGAAGTGTATGAGAAATTTTTATTTGTGTTTTATTGCGATGTTTTTGTTTTCCTGCTCTACAAGAAAAGACTTTACCAAAATTAAGGAAAGCAGTGTATTTGTAAAAACAAATGTATTAGGGTTAAATAAAATTGAATTATTAACTGCGTATGGTAATCCAGTTAGTAAAGATTTATTCAAAGAAGGGGGTAACTTAATTGAAAATCTTTATTATTTGGAAAAAATAAATGATATCATAATTACAACCAAGATTAAATTAAAAAATGATCTTGTTGTTGAACAATTAACCTACAAACTGGAATATTCAGGAGAAAAGCGCATCAAAGAACTGGAGTATGAGGTTCAAAGAAACAGAAGAGCCACTTTAAATTCGAATTAATTATTTTTCAACTTATAAATCTAAATTTTATGAAAAAGTATCTTTACTATGCACTAATTACTTTCGTTTTTATTTCATGTCAAAAGGAAAAGGTGGTTTCAGACTTATCTGGATCTGAAAAACTAGCTACCATCGCTGCTGACTCACTTGCTTTACGTCTGACAAATGATAGTATTATCGCATTAGACTCTACTAAATTTCCTAAACGGCCGGGTCAGAAACGAGTCGCTTCAACTGATGTTTTTTCTAGTTTATATCAACTTAATGGAATTGACTTTTTTATTCAAACGAAAGATTCCTATTTTGGCAAAAATACATTTCAAGCCCAGGGAAAAGGACAAGAAGTGATTTTGGCACCATATTCCTTAAGTAATTCATCTCAACTATTTAGATTGAGATTTCTTCCTTCTTCATCTGGTATTCCATATTTAATTTATTCTTCGCAACAAAATGCACCAATTGGAGCTGGGTCATACGCCAGTAATCCCAATAACTATGTGCTCTATACTCAGGCAGCTAATAATAACAGTCTGTTTGGTTTTTCATGGGATTTTTCTTTAAATACAGACCAAAATGCTTATTATTTTGAGAACCAGGATATATTAGGACAAGGTTCTGGGGGGCCTTGGGACGTTTATAATTATGTCCTAAATGTTAGTAATGGTATAATTGGTTTCACGAGAAAAAATACTTCATATTACCAACAGCTTAATATCATACCGAATGATGAGTTTGTTGTTCAGGATAACATTCAAATATCGCTAGATGATGCCCAAATAACGGAAAGTAATCCTGTTGTATTGCGACAAGGAGAAGTTATAAATAATACAGGAAATACTTTGCAAAGGACACTGTCGTTCGCAGAAACTAAAACTGATGCTAGTTCTTTCAGTGAAACCAATGGCATAACTACCAGAAAGACTGGAAATGCAAGTGTAAAGGTTACTTTATTTAAAGTGCTTGATCTGGGAGGTGGATACACCTGGGAGAATGGTACTCAGGAAACAACACAATATGGAACAAATACTTCAAGAAGTGTTACAATTACAGAGTCCTTTAACATTCCTGTACCTCCTAATACAATTTCTACCTATAAATTTAAGGCAATTCATCATAAAATAAAGCTATCATATGTTGCAACAATGATAGGTGTAAATACGAGTAAAGTATTAAATATTGGAGGTGTATATACTGGGGTGGATTATACGACTAGCTCTTTAGAAGTTTCAGAACGCCCGGTTGGCAGTAGTGCGGCTAGGGCAGCCACTAGAACTTATACTTTATATCCTAAAAAATAATGCTGTGGAGTTCCTTTTTCGAAATTGTTTAGTTAACAAGTATTTAAATCTATATGATATTTTTCATCCACTCCCCGGTCCTCAACTGTAGCTGTAATTTATATCTTTAAATAAGCAGACATTTAAAATACTTTCTCTGAAACTTAGGTTGAAATGTTCAGGGAAAGTATTTTGCACTGGTCTGCAAGGAGATGTGTCGTGAATTTTGCTGCCGATACCTTTGCACGATATGTTAGGTGCTTTTTGCTCTTTTAAATGATAAAGTATGGACATGCCAACTGTAGCCATTACTTAACTCACTGGCTTGATATTTTAAAACACTGCTACTCTTTGTAAAATATCCTCTTTTTGATTATAAGATAGATTTTAAATAAAAAAAACCTGGTTCGTATGAATCAGGTTTTTTTATTTATTTCTTTTCTGGTGTATTTGGGGCTTTTTCTGGTGGAGTAGAAACGATCTCACCGAACTCGTTTACATATGCCATCATACTTTCTAAATCACCACCTGTTGAATTCTGTGCGCGTTCTTGTTTGCGTTGCTCTTTATCTTCTTTTTTCTTCTGCCTGTTTTTTTCTAGTTGCTTCTTCATGAAGGTTGCCTGAGACTTAGCCATAAATTTCCTTATTTAGTTCAAAAAAAACTCTTCTCTGCTATTACTTGTTAAGGCGTTCCTTTTACATTGTAATGGATCGGTATAGCCTGAATATAACTTAAATTTCCGGGCAACAACGGTAGGGGAGCCAGGAGAAATTGAATCTAATCATATTGGATGATTAGCAAGTAGTATTAAGAGAATAGTGTGTTTATACTCCGTTCTATGCAAATATACAAAAAAATATTTATTTATATGCCTGGTGGGTAAATATGGTGTAAGTATACATCTTGGTATATTAGAATTAGTTGTTGTTTTAGCTACAATAGGAGGTTAGTTTGTCAGATTATGATTTTATTTTATGATTTAATTTAATTATAGAATAATGGTGTTTAGGAAATCATATATTTTGATTTCTTTTTAGATAAATAATATCAATGTATAATTTTGTTATTATTTATTTTTCATTGTATTTGATCCGTTTTAGGATTAGGGTTAGTTATTTAATGTAGAAAATAAAATGTGTACAATTTTTCCTAATATGAGGAAATAAATCTCATTTTAATTGGGTTTTGTTAAAGTATTTACCTATTGCGATTTCTTATTTTTGCATTTGGCCTATAATTGTTTTTATGTTAATTCTTTTAAAATACGAATCTAAATTCGTTTTAGCGTGGTTGCGTTAAAAAATTATTACCATATACACGGCTGTTTTGGAAAAAAAATTGCGAAATACTTTGACTGTGGCATATCAATTATTAATTGATGGTATTTGTGCTTTAAAATTTGATTGTACTGTTATTTGTTTGTATTTTGCATGCGTGAAGGATCGTGTTAACTGAAAAGAAATTCGGTTTGGGTCTATGTTAACGCTCCTATGAAGATACCGGCTCTTTTAAAATTTATGAATTTTGTTATTCGGATAATAAGTATGCTAAATGCTTTTATTTTCCCTGTGAATAATACTTTCAAAAAGGTTTTCAATTATCTCCTGTTTTTTTTCTTTTTTCTTTTTTTTAACCCTTTTACATCGTCTGCTCAATTTCCTTATGATGAAACCTTTCGAAATTCAACTACTAAGCGTGCTGATTTAGTTTTCGGAGGTGTGCCTTCTGCTTTTCTTACTGCAGGAGTTTTGTTAAGAGATGAGCGGCCCAGGGCCGATGCCGAAGGTGAGGGTTTTCTTAGGCTAACCAACAAAGTGGGTGATCAGAAAGGGTATGTATATTCCAATAATGTTTTTTTAGGTACTTATGGGCTTGATATAGAATTTGAATATTTCACTTATGGTGGCAATGGGGCCGATGGAATTTGTTTTTTCTTGTTTGATGCTAATGTTGACCCTTTTGTTATCGGTGGGTATGGTGGTTCTCTGGGTTATGCCCAGAATACTGAAGTTCCTGGTGTTAAAGGGGGGTATATGGGGATTGGTCTGGATGAGTTTGGGAATTTTTCGGAAAATGGGCAGAACAGGCAGGGTGGGCCAGGCCAAAGACCAAGTAGTGTTACGATCCGTGGTGCTGGTAATGGTGGTGCTAATAATGATGCTAACAATTATCCATTTGTAGTTACTAAACAGACGACTACCTTTACTGGGAATGATAATTTTAATATTGCCGGCGGTTTCAGAACAGCGGTAAACGAAGGAAATAACGGATATCGTAAAGTTCTGATTAATTTAAAACCGAATCCAAATGGGGTGGGATTACTGATTAATTTAAGTATCCTTCATAATGGCAGAACTACAAAAATATTTGAAGATGAACCTTACCTTACCCCAATTCCTCCTAATGGTTTAAAATATGGTATTTCAGCCTCAACGGGTGGAAGCAATAATTATCATGAAATAAGGGGAATGAAAATTACAGTTGATCCAAAAGCTGTATTGAAGCCAGAAGCTTTAGATGATTTATTTAGTATTTGCCAGGGTAATAATGCTGTAATCGATATTTTAAAAAATGATACCAGGCCTAATTCTGATGGTGCACCAAATCCTTATTCAGTAGATTTAAATCCTGATTTGACAGGTGTACAACAAGATGTGTTTATTCCAACGCAGGGGAGGTTTGTTTTTGACCCCGTCAGCGAAATGCTCACCTTTACGCCTGTTCCGGGGTTTAATACGGAGACTTCTATCAAATATAACTTTTTAGATATTTATGGGGCACCATCTTCAACAGCTACTGTCACTGTAACTACCGTTTACCCAAGGATTATTTCAGAACCTGTTAATACCACTGTATGTGAAGGAAAAGATGCTGTATTTTCCATTGCTATCGAAGAAGGTACAAATGCTGGTATTATTAAATATCAATGGCAATATTTTAATGGCACAGACTGGATACCTCTTGTTGATAATGCTAATGTAACAGGTTCTCTAACAAAAGAAGTGACCTTGATAAACGTACCCCTAACTTATAATAACAGGAGATATAGAGCCGTAGTTACCTCCACCAATGCATCTTGTTCTGCTAATTCTACGGAAGCTGTATTATCAGTAAATCCCAATGTGAGGATGGTATTGACTTCTGCTAACCAGCAGCAGACCCGTTGTATTAACAATTCAATACAAAATATAAGTTATGCAATTACCAATGGCACTGATGCCAAAGTATCAGGTCTTCCGGATGGGGTTACCGGAGCATATAATAATGGCGTTTTTACCATTAGCGGAACACCAGCAGTATCGGGTATATTTGATTACACAGTAACTGCTACTGGTTTATGTGCACCTGCTATTGCTACTGGAACAATCACAGTTAATCCTGATGTAACGATTGTATTAAATTCAGCTAATAATGTCCAGACGCGTTGTATTAACAATGAAATAGAGAGCATCAATTATTTGATAACCTATGGAACAGGTGCAACAGTAACAGGTCTTCCAAACGGGGTTACCGGTAAATATGACGATGGAACTTTTATCATTAGCGGCACACCAACAGCATTTGGTGTGTTTAATTACACAATAACTGCCACTGGTTTATGTAAACCTGTAACCTCTAGCGGAACAATTACCGTAAATCCAGATGTAGCAATAGTATTGACTTCAGCGAATCAGGATCAGACGAGGTGTATTAATAATGCAGTACAAACCATCAGTTATACAATTACCAATGGCACCTTTGCGACAGTTTCTGGTCTTCCGGATGGGGTTACCGGAACCTATACCAATGGAGCTTTTACCATCAATGGAACACCAGCAGTATCTGGAGTTTTTGATTATACGGTCACCGCTACTGGTTTATGTAAACCTGCCATTCTTACGGGAACAATCACAGTTAATCCTGATGTAATGATTGCATTAAATTCTGCAAATAATATCCAGGTACACTGTATTAACAATGAAATAGAAAATATCAATTACGTGATAACCAATGGAACCGGTGCAACAGTAACAGGTCTTCCAAACGGGGTTACCGGTAAATATGACGATGGAACTTTTATCATTAGCGGCACGCCAACAGCGTTTGGTGTTTTTGATTACACAGTAACTGCCACTGGTTTATGTAAACCTGTAACCTCTAGCGGAACAATTACGGTAAACCCAGATGTAACGATGGTATTGACTTCAGCGAACCAGGATCAGACGAGGTGTATTAACAATGCGGTACAAACCATTAGTTATGCAATTACCAGTGGTACCTATGCGACGGTATCTGGTCTTCCAGATGGGGTTACCGGAACTTATACCAATGGAGCTTTTACCATCAGTGGAACACCAGCAGTATCTGGTATATTTGATTACACAGTAACCGCTACTGGCTTATGTAAGCCCGCCATTCTAAAGGGAACAATCACGGTTAATCCTGATGTAACGATTGTATTAAATTCAGCTAACCAGGAACAGATACGTTGTATCAACAATGCAATTGAGGACATTACCTATACGATCACTAATGGAACAGGCGCAACAGTTTCTGGTCTTCCAGATGGAGTTACCGGAAGCTATATCAATGGTGCTTTAACGATTAGTGGAACACCAGGGACATTTGGTGTGTTTGATTACACAGTAACTGCCACTGGTAAATGTGCAGCAGCAATAGCTACGGGAAAGATTACGGTGAACCCAGATGTAGCAATGGTATTGACTTCAGCCAATCAGGATCAGACGAGGTGTATTAACAATGCCGTACAAACCATCAGTTATACAATTACCAATGGCACTGATGCAAAAGTGACAGGTCTTCCAGATGGGGTTACCGGAAAATATACCAATGGAGCTTTTACAATCAGTGGAACGCCATCAGTATCTGGTGTATTTGATTACACGGTCACAGCCACTGGCTTATGTAAACCTGCCATTCTTACGGGAACAATTACGGTTAACCCTGATGTAACGATTGTATTAAATTCAGCTAATCAAGAACAGACCCATTGTATCAACAATGCAATTCAAGCAATTAACTACACAATAACCAATGGAACAGGCGCCACAGTCACAGGGCTTCCAGATGGAGTTACCTGGGAATATACCAATGGATTTTTAGTCATTAGCGGTACGCCAATAGTACCTGGTGTGTTTGAATATAGAGTTACGGCTACTGGTAAATGTGCACCAGCAATAGCTACTGGAAAGATTACGGTGAACCCGGATGTAGCGATAGTATTGACTTCAGCGAATCAGGATCAGACGAGGTGTATTAACAATGCAGTACAAACCATCAGTTATACAATTACCAATGGCACTGATGCAAAAGTGACAGGTCTTCCAGATGGGGTTACCGGAAAATATACCAATGGAGCTTTTACCATCACTGGAACACCGATAGTATCTGGTGTATTTGATTATACGGTCACCGCTACTGGCTTATGTAAGCCTGCCATTCTAACAGGAACAATCACGGTCAATCCTGATGTATCAATTGTACTAAATTCAGCAAATCAGGAACAAACCCGTTGTATTAATACCTCGATAGAAGATATCAATTATACAATTTTCAATGGCACAGGTGCCGCAGTCACAGGGCTTCCATCTGGAGTTACTGGTGTTTATTCAGCAGGTAGATTCATAATCAGCGGTACACCAACTGTGGCAGGGATATTTAATTACACCGTTACCGCAACAGGTTTATGTAAACCAGCGATTGCTACCGGAACAATTACGGTAAATCCTGATGTGGCAATTGTATTGACTACAGCAAATCAGGAACAAACCCGTTGTATCAATACCTCGATAGAAGATATCAATTATACAATTTCCAATGGCACAGATGCCACAGTCACAGGGCTTCCATCTGGAGTTACTGGTGTCTACACAGCAGGTAAATTCATTATCAGCGGTACACCAACAGTGTCAGGAATATTTGATTATACCGTTACCGCAACGGGTTTATGTAAACCAGCTATTGCTACCGGAACGATTACCGTGAACCCGGATGTTACCATCGTATTAAATCTAGCTAATCAGGAACAAACCCGTTGTATTAATACCTCGATAGAAGATATTAATTATACAATTTTCAATGGCACAGGTGCCGCAGTCACAGGGCTTCCAACTGGAGTTACCGGTGTTTATTCAACAGGTAGATTCATAATCAGCGGTACACCTACTGTGGCAGGGATATTTAATTACACCGTTACCGCAACAGGTTTATGTAAATCAGCAGTTGCTACCGGAACAATAACGGTAAATCCTGATGTGGCAATTGTATTGACTACAGCAAATCCGGAACAGACCCGTTGTATCAATACCGGGATAGAAGATATCAATTATACAATTTCCAATGGAACAGGTGCCACAGTCACAGGGCTTCCATCAGGAGTTACTGGTGTTTATACAGCAGGTAAATTCATTATCAGCGGCACGCCAACAGTGTCAGGAGTATTTGATTACACCGTTACCTCAACGGGTTTATGTAAACCAGCGATTGCTACCGGAACGATTACCGTGAACCCGGATGTTACCATCGTATTAAATCTAGCAAATCAGGAACAAACCCGTTGTATCAATACCTCGATAGAAGATATCAATTATACAATTTCCAATGGAACAGGTGCCGCAGTCACAGGGCTTCCAGCTGGAGTTACTGGTGTTTATTCAACAGGTAGATTCATAATCAGCGGTACACCAACAGTGTCAGGAATATTTGATTACACCGTTACCGCAACAGGTTTATGTAAACCGGCTTTTGCTACCGGAACAATTACGGTAAATCCTGATGTGGCAATTGTATTGACTACAGCAAATCAGGAACAAACCCGTTGTATCAATACCGCAATAGAAGATATCAATTATACAATTTCCAATGGCACAGGTGCCACAGTTTCCGGCCTTCCTAATGGGGTTACTGGTGTTTATACAGCAGGTAAATTCATTATCAGCGGCACGCCAACAGTGTCAGGAATATTTGATTACACCGTTACCGCAACGGGTTTATGTATACCAGCTATTACTACCGGAACAATTACTGTAAATCCTGATGTGGTTATTGTATTGACTACAGCTAATCAGGAACAAACCCGTTGTATCAATACCGCGATAGAAGATATTAATTATACAATTACCAATGGAACAGGTGCAACGGTATCCGGTCTTCCTAATGGGGTTACAGGAACCTATACTAATGGTGCGTTTACCATCAGCGGTATACCAACTGTAGCAGGGGTATTTGATTACACCGTTACCGCAACAGGTTTATGTAAATCAGCGATTGCTACCGGAACAATTACGGTAAATCCTGATGTGGCAATTATATTGACTACAGCAAATCAGGAACAAACCCGTTGTATCAATACCTCGATAGAAGATATCAATTATACAATTTCCAATGGCACAGGAGCCACGGTCACAGGTCTTCCATCTGGAGTTACTGGTGTTTATACAGCAGGTAAATTCATTATCAGCGGCACACCAACAGTTTCAGGAATATTTAATTACACCGTTACCGCAACGGGTTTATGTAAACCAGCTATTACTACCGGAACAATTACTGTAAATCCTGATGTGGCAATTGTATTGACTACAGCTAATCAGGAACAAACCCGTTGTATCAATATCATCATAGAAGATATTAATTATACAATTACCAATGGAACAGGTGCCACGGTATCCGGCCTTCCTAATGGGGTTACAGGAACCTATACTAATGGTGCGTTTACCATCAGCGGTACGCCAACAGTATCTGGTATATTTGATTACACCGTTACCGCAACAGGTTTATGTAAACCGGCTTTTGCTACCGGAACAATTACGGTAAATCCAGATGTAATCATTGTATTAAACTCCGAAAATCAGGAACAGACCCGTTGTATCAATACCGTCATAGAAGATATTAATTATACAATTACCAATGGAACAGGTGCCACAGTTTCCGGCCTTCCAAACGGGGTTACAGGAACCTATACTAATGGTGCATTTACCATCAGCGGCACGCCAACAGTATCCGGTATATTTGAATACACCGTTACTGCAACAGGTTCATGTGCACCTGCAATCGCTAAAGGAACAATTACCGTAAGTCCAAACGTGACCATTGCTCCAACTTCCGCCGCTAATATTCAAACAGTTTGTATTAATACTGCGGTACAATCAATTAATTATACAATTACTAACGGCACCGGTGCCACAGTTTCCGGCCTTCCAAACGGGGTTACCGGAACCTATACCAATGGTGCATTTACCATCAGCGGCACACCAACAGTATCCGGTATATTTGAATACACCGTTACCGCAACAGGTTCCTGTGCACCTGCAATCGCTAAAGGAACAATTACCGTAAGTCCAAACGTGACCATTGCTCCAACTTCCGCCGCTAACATTCAAACAGTTTGTATTAATACTGCGGTACAATCCATTAATTATACAATTACCAATGGCACCGGTGCCACAGTTTCCGGCCTTCCAAACGGTGTTACAGGAACCTATACCAATGGTGCGTTTACCATCAGCGGCACGCCAACAGTATCTGGTATATTTGAATACACCGTTACCGCAACAGGTTCATGTGCACCTGCAATCGCTAAAGGAACAATTACCGTAAGTCCAGACGTGACCATTACTCTAACCTCAGCCGCAGATTTTCAGACTGTTTGTATCAACAATACAATTCAGGCAATAACTTATGCAATAACCAATGGAACAGGTGCAACAGTATCCGGCCTTCCAGGCGGTTTAACAGGAGCATATTCTAATAATACTTTCACCATAACTGGTCAACCAACACAATCAGGAACCTTCACCTACACCGTAACTGCTACAGGGAATTGTCAGCCGGCACAGCACATCCGTACCATTACTGTGAATCCAAACCCACTAGGTTTTAATGATTTAATTAACACTTTAAACTGCGAAAACAGTACAATTTCTTATTCCCTTCAGGATAATGTAAACAATACTGTTAAAGGCGGAAATGCAATTCCATCCTCCTTTACCTGGACTATAGTTCCAAATGAAAATATTATAGGCTTAACATCAGGTTCAGGCAATACGATCAATTCTACGCTAAAAAACACCAGTCATGATATACAACAAGCAATTTATATTGTAACACCCACTTCAGTACCAAATGGTTGTTCAGGAGAAACATTTAAAGTTACCGTAAATGTTCCCGTTTGCAGTAGCATATCTATTGATAAAATAGCAAATGTGAGTATAGTCTCCCAAGCAGGAGATCAGATTAAATATACTATCATAGTAAAAAATACAGGGGCTGCAAATCATACAAATGTAGTTGTAAATGACCCATTTTTGGGAGGTGTGCTATCTGGACATTCCGGAGATGCTAATAGTAATGGAATTTTGGAAGCAAACGAATCATGGATCTACAGCGGAACTTATATAGTTACCCAAGCAGACGTAGATAACAATGGTAAACCAACAGCTGGCACAGGCACTATTATTAACACTGCAACATTAAAAACTGCAGAGCACCCTAATCTGCTATCTGCATTATCAACTGTAACTATAAAATCAACCGGTAATATCACACTAGTTAAAACCGGGGTCATGAGTAGTGACTTCTCTACCATAACCTATACATTTAAAATTACCAATACAGGAAATGTAAGGCTCAGTGACCTTAGTTTAACAGACCCCAAAATAATTGGTGAAATTGTATTAGGCTCAACAATTTTAGAAGTAGGGGCTTCTACTTATGCAACAGCCACCTATGCCATAACAGACAATGAGAAAAGAGATGGCCGTGTGCAAAACACCGCTACAGTTAACGGAAATGCTCCCGGCGGAGATCTTGTCAAAGACATCTCTGGTACACAAGATAACAATGATGATCCAACCTTACACATCATTGATGACAGCCCACAAGCGATCAATGACCGGGCAGAAACAATAATTAATCAGCCAGTTACCTTCTCCATTACCCAAAACGATCTCCCTTCTTTCAATGGTCTGGATGCCGGTAGTGTAATCATCACCCGATATCCGGTAAACGGAACATTGAGTGTTAGTTTAAACGGAACAGTAACCTACACGCCAAACAGGGGGTTCTCTGGCCAGGATGATTTTATGTACACCGTTACAGATTACAAAGGAAAAATCAGTAATAAAGGATTAGTTAACATTACCGTTACGCCAATTGCACTATTCATTCCAAACACCTTTACTCCAAATGGAGATGGTAAAAATGACACTTTCAAAATTGTTGGAAGGGAAAGTTTTGACACCCTGGAACTGCTGATATTTAACAGGTGGGGTAACGAAGTTTACCGAAATAAGAATTACCAGGATGAGTGGGACGGATCTGGCTTAAGTGAGGGGACTTACTACTACGTACTATCCTTAAAAAAAGGAGCTGACCAAGTGACTAAAAAAGGCTGGATCTTATTAAAAAGATAATAATAAATGATTTATAAAATGAAATACTGTTTTAAAATATTATTGCTAATCCTCTGCTTAATCGGTTTATTTACCGGTAAAGCCGCTGCGCAGCAAAATATTCAGTTTTCTCAATACATATTTAATACTTTAAGTGTGAATCCGGCATATGCCGGATATAAAGAGGAGTGGTTTGTTCAAATGGCATTGCGCAACCAATGGGCAGGGCTGGATGGAGCACCCAAAACAGGGCAAGTCTCTATTGATGGAATATTGGATCCGCAAACCACCAAACATGGGGTAGGGCTGCAAATTACTTCAGATAAATTAGGCGCACAAGCTTCTACTTCAGCCACGCTAAACTATGCATTTAGGTTACAATTAGATGGTGCAGATACCCGCCGTTTAAGTTTCGGTTTAGGAATGGGAGTGGCACAATACAGTTTAGACGGCAGCCGTCTAACCACAGTTGACGGAGGCGATCAGGCAATACCTTTGGGTAATTCAAGTAATCTTTCTCCTGATTTTCGGGTAGGCATTTATTATACTACACCCTATTGGTATATTGGCCTTTCGGCACTAGACCTGATATCAAATACTAAAGCTATAGATGATTACAGGAGAAACAGTGTATATGCTGACAATATTGTTCGCACCAGGCACCTTTACTTCGTAGCCGGGTCACTGATCAATGTAGCACCAGACCTAAGGATCCGTCCCAGTGTGATGATCCGTGAAGATTTTAAAGGACCTACCAATGCAGATTTTAACGTCATGGCTATTTTTAATGATAGAATATGGCTAGGTGCAGGCTATCGTACCAGTTTAAAGTTATTAAAAAAAGAATATGAAAACACCGAAGTAAGCAGTCAGGCCGCTATTATTGGAATTGCCCAGTTTTATGTTAATGAACGCTTTAGAATAGGATATTCATACGATTATGCCGCTTCTAAATTAAGCGGTTATCAATCAGGTACGCATGAAATTACGATCGGTATAGCATTTGGAAAGGCCCCAAAAGCATCCATTTGTCCAAGAGTATTTTAATTCAGCAGGCGGCTCAGTAAGAATAACCCAGGCTACAATAAAGAAGATAGTATTTTTACAGCCAGTTCATCAACCGTACTATCAGAATTGTTTAACACAACAATACCCTTTTTCTGATCTTGTGTAAAACCAGCAAAGCTAGAAAACCCAGCTGTCGCTCCATTATGCCAAATAAGCTTTTTATTATTTTTAACGGGCGTAATCATCCAGGCAAGGCCACAATTATGATCGTTAATATTTACTGATTGCTGGTGGGATAAAGAAAAATCCTTATTTGTATTTTTCATGTTTTCCTGCAGATAAATTATCATATCATTTAAGCTTGATTTGATTCCTCCAGCCGCTCTATAAGCAGCCATATCCCAATATGGAGCAACCTTTTCAGCAGTATAACCCGTTGTTTTTAAAGGAATATATAAAGGCGCAACAGTGTAACCAGTCGCTTTCATCTTCAAGGGAACGGTAATCATTTCCAGAAGTAATTTATCTAATGGAACTTTATACACATTTTCCAGAATTGTCCCTAAAACAGCAAAGCCAAAATTCGAATATTCTGCTTTAGTTCCCGGAAGCTGACTGAGCTTGAAATTTGCCAGGTATTGATAGATCATCTCCTTTGAGTAAGCCTGATAAGGATCTGACTCCTTATAAGCAGGATGCTGGAAGAAATTTTCAGGCAATCTGGGGAATCCGGAAGTCTGGTTAGCTAAACTCAAAATTGTTATTGGTTTTCCATTAAATTGAAGATCAGGATAGCTCCCTGGAAGATATTTTCTAATATCATCATTTAATAAAATTTTACCTTCATTTACCGCATGCGCAATCATTATCGCAGTGAATGTTTTTGACACCGAACCAATCTCATAAATAGAGTTTCGGTCGGGCAGTAAACCATTTCCCTTAGTTGTTTCACCATAAAAGAAGATTTCTGTTTTTCCGTCATTCACAACTGCAATGCTCAAGCTATTGTTATTCGGGTTTTTCAAATAACCTAAAGCTAATGAATCTATATATAGCTGGATCTTTGTCTGTTTTGGATTATTCGTTTTAACGGTAGCCGGATCCCGATCCGCTTTCTTCTCCTTTGGTATTTTCCAAAGCATTCCACCAATTTTTCCTTCTGCAGTTACACCTAATTTCAATTCCTGCTGGCCACGCTCAAAATTAACCAGGTAAATATTCCATGCTTCAACGTTTTCCTGGTACTTCCAGGAAACGATTTTTCCTAATACCGATTTTAAACCCGTCTTGTAAAAAGCAGTAATGCTTTGTTCTGTTTGCTGGGTTCTAAATTCTGGTGACAGCTGGTTATACAATTCTGGAAATTGATCTTTATTAAAAAAATCAGTAAGCTGTGTTAAAACCAGATCGCTTTTTTCATGCTGCTGCGCTAGCGTATTAAAACTTAAAAAAAACAAAATAGCAAGTAAAATTCTATTCATGAGGCCTGTCATTTAATCTTTTAAATTTAAAGAAAAAACAACACGTTATTTTATAATTATGAAATAAAACTATAGTTCCGGCTGCAATACAGACCATACATTTTCTGCCAATATTTTGTGTCCTTTAGGATTAGGGTGTAATCCATCCTGTTGAATTAAACTTGGTATCCCACCTACACCATTTAATAAAAATGGAATCAGTTCCATATTATTTTTCTTAGCCAGTGCTGGAAACAGGTTTTTAAAATCAGCCGTATATTTTTGCCCCATGCTCGGTGGCATTTGCATACCCGCTAAAATAAGTTTTGCTTGCGGATATTTCTTTTTCACTTTATCAATCACCTCTTGCAGGTTTAATTTCGTTGCTGAAACCGCGGTTCCGCGTAAACCATCATTTGCGCCTAATTCCAATACAAATATCGATACCGGCTGACGCAACAACCAGTCAATCCGGTTCTTACCTGAAGCAGAAGTTTCTCCGCTTAAGCCCGCATTAATCACCCTATACGGTAATTTCAACGAATCAATTTTATGCTGGATAATTGCAGGAAAGGCCTGTTCAGGATCTACTCCCATACCAGCCGTAAGACTAGTTCCAAAGAACACTATGTTTTTAAGGCTTCCATTTGTTTTAGAGGTATCTGCTGCTGTATTTTTGCCAGCTGCTTCAGATTTATTGTTATCCGCTGAATTTTGATTATTTCCACAACCCGCAAATAAAAAGACAGTAAAAAGTATAATAAGGTAACGGTGACGTGACATAGCTGTTCTCCTCTAAATAATTAATGGTTTATGCGTTATATTTAACAATTAGTACTTTAAAATATACAACAAGTAACATCTGTTCAATGTTTAAGTCAAATGTCAACAAATAATCCTATTGCTTTGGAATCCATTTTAAATATAAAAGAAGTCAGTAAACAATATACAAACGCAGGATCATCCCTAACCATATTGGACCAGATCAGTTTCTCTGTTCAAAAAGGAGCAACCCTAGCCATCACAGGACCTTCAGGAAGCGGAAAAACAACATTATTAGGGTTATGTGCTGGATTAGACCGTGCCAGTGCCGGTTCTGTAGAATTAAGCGGCGTGAAGCTAGATCAGCTCTCCGAAGATGAAAGAGCAGCAGTGCGCAACCGTTACGTAGGATTTATTTTTCAGAACTTCCAGCTCTTGCCTACCTTAACAGCAATAGAAAATATTATGGTTCCACTGGAGCTTAGGGGAGAAAAAAACATTCGTCCCCGTGCGATGGCTTTACTAGATAAGGTTGGATTATCTGCACGTGCAGACCATTATCCAGTACAGCTCTCTGGTGGTGAGCAACAGCGAATCTCTCTTGCAAGGGCTTTTTCTAACACACCAGCCATACTATTTGCCGACGAACCCACCGGAAACCTCGATGGCGAAACAAGCGAAAAGGTGATCAAATTATTGTTTGATCTGAACAAAGAAGCAGGTACTACACTGATCATTGTCACACACGATATGGATCTGGCATCCCGTACAGATAGGATCATCAAGTTAAAAGGTGGAGTAATTATCGGTGACGAACAGAAAGCATATGTCTGATCAAAATCCTGTTTTCAGAAAATCTGCGCCCATTTCCTGGTTATTTAAAATGGCCTGGCGGGACAGCCGTAAAAACCGCTCAAGACTGTTACTTTTTACTTCATCTATTATTTTAGGAATCGCTGCATTGGTAGCCGTCTACTCTTTTAGGGATAATTTGCAGCGCGATATTGAAGACCAGGCAAAGACCCTCACCGGAGCAGACCTAATTATTGATAGCAATAAACCAATAAGTAAACCGGTAATAGCTATGCTTGATACCCTGGGGATGGAGCGTGCTAAACAAGAAGATTTCATCTCTATGCTGTTTTTCAAAAAAGGACAGGGGAGTAAACTTGTTCAGATTAGGGCTTTAGAAGGTGATTTTCCATTTTATGGGGAAATAGAAACTACCCCTAAAATAGCCGTTAAAGCATTAAAAACGGGTAAAAATGTGCTAGTTGATAAAACGGTCATGATGCAATTTGGTGCAAAAACCGGAGACTCCGTTAAAATAGGGCTGGTCACTTTCGCTATTGCAGGTTTTCTAGATCAGGCACCGGGGCAAAACGGAGTTTCTTCAGCAGTTTCTCCTGTAGTTTATATTCCTCTTTCCTATTTAAAAGCAACTGGACTATCTCAGTTTGGCAGCCGTATACACTACTCCTATTTTTATAAACTAAGTAATGAGCAGGCAGTTAACAGGATCATTAAAAAAATCCGTCCAACATTAGATAAAGAAGGATTAGACATAGAAACAGTAGCCTCTAAAAAGCAGCGTACCAGTCGTTCCTTTGAAGATTTAAGTAATTTTCTTGCTTTGGCAGGCTTTATTGCATTACTGCTGGGATGTATTGGTGTGGGAAGTGCGATCCACGTATATATCAATGAAAAATTAGCATCTATTTCTACGCTAAGGTGCCTGGGGGTCAAAGCATGGGAAGCATTTTATATCTATCTGATACAGATCACGCTAATCGGATTAGCAGGAGCCATTGCAGGTGCCGCATTAGGAACAGCCATACAATTTATATTGCCCCTGTTACTTAAAGACTTTCTGCCCGTTGCCTTCAGTACACAAGTTTCCTGGCTAGCTATTGCCCAGGGAATCATTACTGGAGTGGTCATTTCTATTCTTTTTGCCCTTCCTTCCTTATTAGGGGTCCGTAAAATATCACCGCTTAATGCGATTAGGTTATCTGTTGAACCCTCATCAGCTAAACCAGAACCCTTAAAATGGCTGGTCTATCTATTAATTTTATCATTCATTATCATATTCACCTATTTACAGTTAGATAGCATGATGAAGGCAATGATCTTTACGGGAACTTTAATCCTTGCCATTCTTATATTTTACAGTTTATCTGCATTGTTATTATTTACGGTGCGAAAAACACTGCCTGCTGGTTTACCTTATGCATGGAGACAAGGTTTTTCCAATTTATACCGGCCAAATAACCAGACAATGATGCTAATTGTTTCCATCGGATTATCAACTGCACTAATCGCTACACTATATTTTGTACAAGGGATACTCATTAGTAAATTAACACTGTCTTCTGGAAAATCACAGCCAAATATGGCCCTTTTTGATATCCAGAAAAACCAGGATGCCGGTGTTGATTCCATTGCGAAAATAAATAAACTGCCATTGTTAAATAAAGTTTCAGTGGTAACGATGCGCATGGCCACTATCAATGGAAAAACTGCTGCTCAGCTCGCCATTGCAGATAGTGTAAAGGGAATTGAAAAAGGGCAAGAGAATGCAAGGAGAGAACCTTCAGACCGTGCATTTAAAAGTGAAATACGAGCTGGTTTTTATGAGCACCTTACCGAAGCTGAGAAATTGACCAGTGGCAAATGGATTGGAAAGCAGAAATCTCCATCCGATACCATATTCGTTTCACTGGATGAAAATTATGCATCCAGAATTGGTGTTCAATTAGGAGATAAGATAGAATTTAATGTTCAGGGAACAATGATTTCCACTGTAGCAGGAAGTTTGAGAAAAATTGACTGGACCCGTACACAGCCTAATTTTAGGGTGCTTTTCCCTGTTGGAGTATTGGAAGATGCGCCTCAATTTCATGTAGTGATGACCAGGGTGCCTGATGATCATGTTTCTGCAAGTTTCCAATCGGCTATTGTCCGCAACTTTCCTAACGTTTCTATCATAGATCTTGGACAGCTATTAAAAGTGCTGGATGAGCTGCTGGATAAAATTACTTTCGTGATTCGTTTTATGGCTTCATTTAGTATGATTACTGGCTGGATCGTACTCATATCAGCCGTAAGGAGCAGCAAAAATCAGCGTCTGAGAGAAATTGTGCTGCTTAGAACAATGGGCGCAAAAGGAACGCAGATTCTCGCCATTACTGCCATAGAATATTTGTTTCTTGGAATGCTTTCTGCAGCAGCGGGATTATTAATGGCAATGGCTGGCAGCTGGGCATTAGCATATTTTAGTTTTGCTGCTGATTTTTCTCCCGGATGGTGGCCAGGTTTTCTATTATTTTCTATAATCACCCTTATTGTAGTAATTACAGGAATGTTAAGCAGCAAAAGTATACTGAATCGTTCGCCCTTAGAAGTCTTAAGGAAAGACAGTTAGAATAAATATTAAGTTAAACAAAAATTCCGGAACAATGTTTGCACATTGACTGAGATTTTAAAAATATACCCTTAAAATAATTATGAAGAGAATACACGTGTTAGAAGATGATCAGGATATAAGATATATAATTGAATTTTTGCTAAAAGATGAGGGATATGAATTACAATTATCCTCCACCTTTGCAGAGCTAAAAAGTAAATTAAATGACGCACTGCCTGATTTGTTTATTATCGATGTCATGCTGCCAGACGGAAATGGAATTGAAATCTGTAATGATTTGAAAACTGATATGTTCACTAAGCATATTCCGGTGATCGTAATGTCTGCAAATCCGGGAAGTAAAGAAAAAAGTATTATAGCAAGTGCTGATGATTATATCAGTAAACCATTTGATTTGGATTACGTAGTAAAAAGGATAGAAAGATTACTGAGTAAATAGAACCGATGCTCTTTTAATTTTCCTATTTTTAGCACATGACGATTGTACTGGAGAACGAAAATATCACGGTTACCTTTGTAAATAAAGGTGCAGAATTAAGAGGCATTAAAAGTAAAATAACAGGGCTCGACTATTTATGGAAGGGCGATCAGCAATTTTGGGGCAAGTTTAGCCCAGTGCTGTTTCCTATTATCGGAGGCCTGAAAAACGATAGTTATATTTTTGAAGATAAAGAATATCATCTTCCCCGTCACGGATTTGCCAGAGACCACGATTTTGAGGTACAGCAGATCAGCGACGGGGAAGTTCTATTTACACTCAGCAGTACTGCAGAAACACTAGCCTTATACCCATTTGAGTTTAAGCTTGGCCTGCGCTACCAGCTATCTGGCAATACCCTCTCTTGTACTTACGAAGTAGACAACACTGCGCAAAAAGACATGTTATTCTCTATAGGCGGTCATCCTGCCTTTGCAGCACCACTTACCGCTGATACCTCATATGAAGATTATTATGTAGAATTTACTGCAGAACAATCTGTTACCTATCATAAGATTGCAGACAACCTAATTAGCGATCAAACGGTAGAATTACCACTCAATGAAGGAAAGCTCGCATTAAAGCATGAACTTTTTTATGATGATGCACTGGTATTTAAAACTTTAAAAAGTAATCTGCTCCATTTAAGAAACACAAAAAACAGCCATGGATTAGATTTCAGCTTTGAGGGTTTTCCTTATTTTGGAATCTGGGCAGCTAAGGATGCTGATTTTGTATGTTTGGAACCATGGTGTGGTATCGCAGACGGGGTTAACCATAACCAGCAGCTTAGCGATAAAGAAGGGGTAATTTCTTTATCGCCGGGGCAAAGCTGGAACAGGACCTGGCAGGTTACAGTTTATTAATCTGCTTTGATCACACTAACTTTCAGATGTGATGCCTGACCATTTTTGAAGTATACACGGTGGGTTGATTTTTGGAAATCAGCCTCCGTTGCTTTATAAATATTAATAAACTTTTGTGGGTTACGGTCCACTAGTGGAAACCAGGAACTTTGAACCTGCACCATAATCTTATGGCCTTTTTTGAAGCAATGCGCAGCATCCTGCATGTCAAACTTTACTTCAGTAACTTCTCCTGGCACCATAGCTTCAGGGGTAGAGAAACTTTTTCTGAATTTAGCACGCATGACTTCTCCGCGCACCATCAATTGAAAACCACCCATTTTAGTACCCTTTACCGGGCTGTCATTGGGGGCATCGCCAGGATACACATCTATCAGTTTAACTACAAAATCGGCATCCGTACCTGTAGTAGAAACAAACAAATCAGCTAGTAAATTACCTGAGATGAATACATCATCATCCAATACCTCAGTTTGATAAACTAATACATCTGGCCTTCTTGCAGCAAAACGCTGATCTTCATACATGAAATCTGACCCACGGTCTATCCTGATTTCATTGGTATAAGGTACTGGATTATCCGGATCACTAATAAACTCATCAAATGCTTCACCTGTAGCCGCTGGCACATCAAAAGAAAGCTTCCCGTTAGGATGAAAATACAAGTTCTTATCTTTCGCCTCCTCAGGTGGCCATGCGGAGTACTTTCTCCATTGATTAGAGCCCGTTTCAAAAATAGTAGCCTTAGCCATTTCAGGATCTGTTAATCCTTTCAGGTAATGGTTAAAAAAAGCAAGCTCTATCTTTTCGCGGAAATAGGGTCCGGTTTCTGAGTAAAACCTGATATTTCCTAACGCATCATTATTGCCGCGTGTCCAGCTTCCATGCGTCCATGGGCCCATGACCAGGTAATTCGGCGATTTTGGCTTATTCTTTTCTATTCCGCAAAAAGTTTTTAGCGGTCCATAAGGATCTTCCTGATCAAACCAGCCACCTACAGTCATCACTGCCGGTTTGATGTTCTTCAGGTGCGGAACAGGGGTACGTGATTGCCAGAAAGAATTGTACGTTTCATTCTCCATCATCTCATTCCATATCGCATTATTCCCTTTAAAATATTTTTCATCCAGGTTTTTAATAGGTCCTGCGTTTTTGTAAAACTCATACGCATCAGGGGTTCCATATCCCATAAATGAAGCCGCATGATCAGGAGTAGGCTGCGGTCTTGGCGTACCATAATAAGACAAGAATGAAAACGTGCCCATTAAGAAAAATGCACCATTATGATGGCGGTCATCTCCCATAAACCAATCCGTAACCGGTGCCTGCGGAGAAGCCGCTTTTAATGCAGGATGTGCGTCAATAGCAGTCATTGTTGTATAAAATCCGGGTGCAGAAATGCCCCAGGTACCTACTTTTCCATTGTTATGCGGAATATTTTTAACTAGCCAGTCTATCGTATCATAACTATCAGAACTTTCATCTATATCCGTTTTCTTCTTTTTATTAGGGATATAAGGGCGGGTAGCCACAAACTCTCCTTCAGACATATAACGGCCTCTTACATCCTGATAAACAAAAATATACCCTTCTTTTGCAAAAAGCATAGAAGGACCAAGGCTCAGTTTATACTGATCCTCTCCATAAGGCCCGGCGCTATAAGGCGTGCGGTCAAACATAATTGGATACTTTTTCTGATCTCCTTTTGGGACATAAATAATGGTAAACAATTTAATACCATCCCTCATTGGGATTTGTTTTTCCAGTTTAATGTAGTTATCGCGGACATATGCTGAATCTTCTTTGTTGATCATTGGGCGCTGTGCAAAGGCACCAATAGACAACATCGAAATAGCAGCTGACAAAATATAGGTTTTTCTAACTGAAGGTTTCATGAGGACAAAATAAACATATTGTTAGAACTTACGAGGCTGAAGCATAGAAAAACTCACCTATTTAAGATTATCCCTAAAGAATTTAATTAGGAAAGATAACTTTACTACATTAGGCATTCATAATTTAAAACCAAATGCAAACGAACAAGGTCTCTACTACTGCATTATCAGCAGCCATCCTCGTAGCTTCTTTAGGCTATTTTGTAGATATATATGATTTACTGCTGTTTAGCATCGTTCGTATTCCCAGTTTAAAATCGCTCGGTTTAACCGGTCAGCAGTTAACAGATACAGGCATCATGCTGCTAAACGTGCAAATGATCGGGATGCTGATTGGCGGGGTATTATGGGGGATACTGGGTGACAAGAAGGGGCGTCTTTCTGTGTTATTTGGCTCTATATGCTTATATTCTATAGCAAATGTTGCCAATGGATTTGTCCATTCCGTAAATGCATATGCCATTTGGAGATTTATTGCAGGATTGGGTCTGGCAGGTGAACTAGGGGCAGGGATTACACTGGTTGCAGAGCTTATGCCCAAAGAGAAAAGAGGGTATGCCACCACAATTGTTGCCTCTGTGGGGGTAAGTGGTGCGGTTGTTGCTTATTTTATTGCACAAGCATTTGACTGGCGTACTTCGTTTTTTATCGGTGGCGGATTAGGCTTGTTATTGTTATTGCTGCGGATTGGAGTAGCAGAATCCGGTATGTTCAGTGAATCCAAAAAAGCCAGTAACCGGGGAAATTTCTTTGCACTTTTTAAGAACAAAGCCCAGTTTACTAAATATATCAGGTGTATCCTGATTGGTGTTCCATTGTGGTTTGTAGTAGGTATTTTAATCACTTTTTCTCCTGAATTTGGTAAAGTATTAAAAGTACAGGGAGAAGTAAATGCGGGTGCTGCGGTGGCCTGGTGTTATGGAGGAATTGTAATTGGTGATATTGCTGGCGGATTATTGAGTCAGCGTTTAAAGAGCAGAATTAAAGTCGTTTATATATACCTTTCTTTATCTGTACTGGGTATTACCGCCTATTTTTTACAGCATGACCTCAGCCTGGATCAATTTTATTGGTTATGTGGTGCAATTGGATTAACGGTGGGATACTGGGTAATCTTTATGACCATTGCAACCGAACAGTTTGGTACCAATATCAGGGCAACAGTTACGACCACTGTACCTAACTTTGTACGTGGGGCAGTGGTGCCTTTAACCCTGCTTTTTCAAGCTTTGACCCCTGTGTTTAATGGTTCAATTGTTTATGCGGGAATAGCAGTAGCGGTAGTTAGTTTAACGGTGGCATTCATTGCGCTGAGCCAAATGAAAGAAACATTTTCTAAAGACTTGGATTATGTAGAAGAATTTTAATAAATATTAAACCTAAATAAGATTGATGGAATATATACTGGGTATAGATATAGGCACGGGCAGTACTAAGGCCGTAGCAGTGGGATTGGATAAAGTGGCTTTTGACAGTAGTCAGTATTTTTACCCGCTAACAGCAGAACAAACAGGTTATAGTGAGCAAGACCCAGAATTGATCTGGAAAGCTTTTCAGCAAAGTATAGAAGAAATTGTTTTAAAGATAGGGGATGACCCATTAGCTATAAGTTTAAGCAGTGCGATGCATAGCTTAATTGCTGTAGATCAAGCCGGCCAAGCATTAGCGCCAATGATGACCTGGGCAGATAGCCGGAGTGCAGACGTGGCCACGCGTTTATTAGAATCAGATAAAGGCATGGAATTGTATGAAATTACAGGTACCCCGGTACATTCTATGTCTCCCTTGTGCAAGTTAATATGGATCAGGGAAAATAAGCCCGAACTTTTTAAAAACACTTTCAAATTCATTTCTATAAAAGAATATATCTGGTTTAAATTATTTGGTGCTTTTGAGATAGACCATTCCATTGCCTCCTGTACAGGATTGATGGAGGTAAACCAGCGCTCCTGGAGCAAGATAGCTTTAGCAACAGCTGGAATAACTGAATCACAGCTTTCTGAATTAGTCACTACGAGTTATGTGCGTAAAGATTTTGTTCCTTCTTCAAGCTTGCCTTTCTTAGCTGAGGGCACGCCATTTGTAATTGGAGCAAGTGATGGCTGTCTGGCTAATCTAGGTACAGGTGCAGTTAAACCGGGGATAGCCGCCTTAACAATTGGTACAAGCGGTGCCTTAAGGGTTGCAGGCCATCAGCAAGTTTCTAATAAAAAAGCGATGACTTTTAGTTATTTACTAGATGAAGAGACGTTTATTAATGGCGGGCCTGTTAATAATGGAGGTATTGCACTCAAATGGCATTTGAAAAATTTGTTTGATAAAGAAGAACTCTCTGGACAAGATTATACAAAAGCGCTTGAAAAGATTGAAGCTATCAAACCCGGTGCAGAAGGGCTTATCTTTTTGCCTTATTTACAAGGAGAACGTGCGCCGATCTGGGATTCTAAGAGTTGTGGTACTTTTTTTGGGATCAATCTGGATCATCATCAGCCTCATTTTACAAGGGCAGTAATCGAAGGAATATGCTATGCACTAAACGATGTTTTACAGTCTTTAATCAGTTCCGGACAGCACATAGAACAATTAAACGTAAGCGGTGGATTTGTTTCTTCAGCTATCTGGCTACAGATTATGGCCGATATTACCGGTAAAAAACTCGTACTCGTTACGACAGAAGATGCCTCTGCTGTAGGGGCAGCTTACCTCGCTATTAAAGCCATGGGGATTTCAAAGGATGATGTTATTGCAGAGCAGGAAGCGCCTACAGTTATACTGCCCAATGAAGCAAATCACCAGGTTTACCAGGGATATTTTAAGATCTATCAAAATCTATATCAGAACCTAAAAGGACTGATGCATGAATTGAAAGCGTTTGAAAGTTAGTTAGTTATTTAGTTATTTAGTTAGTTAGTTAGTTAGTTAGTTAGTTAGTTAGTTAGTTATTGGGTGAGCTGAATTATAGCTTTTTACAAGGGATTGGATTGTTTTGGTGTCAAAACTGTTCAATCCTTTAATTCGCTCCGTTAAATCAGTATCATCAGAAAACTTCTCCAGCAAAGTATTTTTTATATATGCTGTATTGGCATCAGAATTATCTGCATCCGGAGTAATTTCAAGCATCTCTCCTGTGCCTGGCTTTTCAATATAATATAATCCCGCGCGCTCAGGTGCAGACTCCTCCTCATCCCTTCTTCCACCACCAAAGCTAACCCCGCCCCCTAATCCAATACCACTATATCCGCCAGAACCAATTCCAATCCCAAAAGATGGCATGAAGCGAACACGGCTCTTTTTTTTCTTTTGGACGCCCGTACTGCCGCCCATTGCATATAAGTTGATCGTACCTGATTCTACTAATTTAAAGAAACGCGCGTCTGCCCGTTTATTCGTCATAAAAGGCTTACTTACAAAAGTTTCCCCATTCCATAAAAACTCTCTAACATCCTTTGCTTTAAATTGCTTAACCTCACCATCGTCCGTCTTAATTCCAACAGTTTGAAAATCTGTGCCCTGAATGGTTCCCCTAATGAAATTTCCTTCAGAAATTACCACCGCATCTTGCGCAGATGCACCAATAGAGAACAGTGAAAGGAGCAAAAAAGTGCTTAGATATTTTATAGTTTTCATTCGTATATTTTTGTTTTTATGCTGCTGATGAAGTTTCATCAGCAGTCAAATAACGCGATTTGTTTTACAAATGTTGTCATCTGACATTCAGATAATTCTTGTTTTTTTTTAAAACTTGTTAAAAGAGACCTATAAGACAAACTATTTAGTTTTAAAACAAATCCCAGGCAGAATATGCTTTTTGCATTAATTCACTTTATTTTAAACCTAAAGACAGGCGGTAACCAAAACAATCTTCTTATCTATCGCGTTATTGCAATATGGATGAAAAACGATATTCTGGAGAATTATTTAAGAAACCAGGAATGAACCTGGTTCAAAAAATAGTTTATTTAATGGATGAACAATTTAAATTCCCCGGAACCAAATTTCGGTTTGGTTTTGATCCATTGATTAATCTATTTCCAGTAATAGGAGATATGACTGGATTTGTAGTCTCTGCAGGCCTTTTAATGGCTATGGCAAGAAAAGGGGCAGGGAATAAGCTCGTCGTATTAATGTCTATCAATATCCTGATCGATGCAACTATTGGTGCTATTCCGGTCATTGGACAAATATTTGATTTCTTTTTCAAAGCAAACAGCAGGAACCTAAAATTAATGAAAGAACATTATGTAGAAGGTAAACACCAGGGAAGCGGGAAAAGTACCATCATTTTTGCACTTGTAATGATGCTATGTATTTTTAGCTTACTTGTTTTCTTACTGTGGCAATTAGGAAGCTGGCTATTTAATTTGTAAGTAACCGTTTATAATAATCCTGGATAGCTTTTGTAATGTTTTGTACAATCTCCTGTCTTCCTGCTAAAGAGTTTATATACTCTTCTTCAGTTGGATTACTGATAAAACCAATTTCAGTAAGTACTGCTGGCATACCTGCCTTCGCTAATACAGCCAGGCTTTGCTCCTTAACACCACGGTCTACACGTCCTGATTTAACATATTGGTCCTGGATCGAGCGGGCAAGTTTGATACTTTGTTTACGGAAAGCATTTTTATAAAGGGATAATAAGATAAAGCTTTCAGGATCATTTGGGTTATAACCTTCATAATTAGATTTATAATCTTTCTCCAGTAAGATAGAAGCATTTTCCCTTACCGCTACATCTTGCTCATCTACTCTACCAGAGCCAGATACGAAAGTTTCCACACCACGGCTATTTGTTCTGTTCCGCATGTTGGAAGGCATCGAGTTACAGTGAATAGAGATAAAAAGATCTGCACGTGCCCGGTTAGCTACTTCAGTACGCTCATACAACGGGATAAATACATCCTCTGTACGGGTATAGATTACTTTAGAATTTTCAATTTCCTTTTCAATAGTTTGGCCTAATAACAGCGCAACCGCTAAAGCAACATCTTTTTCTTTAGAAAATAGCCCATGTGTAGATCCATCTTTTCCACCATGTCCTGCATCAATAACAATCGTTAATGGTTTTACAGGTGTAGGAGCTGGAGCTGGTACATTAATCTGCCCAAAGACACAAAATGCAGGGAAAACGAATAAAGCGGATAATAAAATTTTAAATGAATTTTTTTTATTTAGACAAACAAGCATGTTAGTATATAGGTTTACTCCAAAAATACAAAGATAACGTTTAATTATACTTTAAATCAAATACGCTTTTTTTTCTTTATTGGTTTCCTGTTCTTTATCCAAAATTTTGCAGTAGATATTTTGTATAAAAATCTAAATAAATTAAACCTAAAACCAACTGTATTTTTTCTCCGTATCTCCTGGTATATAAAAAACGAACACTATGAAAAAATTCCTATTACCTTTATTTGCCGTAGCAGCTATGGCATTTTCTACTTCAGCTTTTGCACAAAAAAATCCAATGGTTGGCGGTGCAGCAATGTATCCAACTAAAGACATTGTAGATAATGCAGTAAATTCTAAAGACCACACTACTTTAGTAGCAGCCGTTAAAGCAGCAGGCTTAGTAGAAACCTTAAAAAGTGCGGGTCCTTTCACCGTTTTTGCACCAACAAATGAAGCTTTTGATAAATTGCCAGCAGGAACTGTAGAAACGCTTGTGAAACCAGAAAATAAAGAGATGTTAACTAAAATCCTTACTTATCACGTGGTTGCAGGTAAAATGGATGCTAAATCAATTGGTATGGCCATTAGAGCAGGTAATGGAAAAGCTGAATTAACTACCGTTGCTGGTGGTAAACTTTGGGCTTCCATGAAAGGTGGTAAATTAATTTTAACTGATGAAAAAGGTGGTATGTCTACAGTGACAATTGCAAATGTAATGCAGAAAAATGGCGTTATCCACGTAATTGATACTGTTTTAATGCCTAATTAGATTTAAAGTACGGTATGATTAAACAAAAAAACACAGCAATTTGCTGTGTTTTTTTGTTTAATCATCTTTTATAATTTGTGGTTTTGAATAATTATTCTTGTTACTACCGGCTGTTTGTGAAACTTAAGAATAGTGTGTTATTTAAGAGAATTAGGTTAATGATTTTAAGATTACACCCTTTGCGTAAATAAACTAAAAATCAGTTTTTTTAATTTACTTAAGAAAGAAGGTGTATTTCTTGATCTGGGAAAGGGATTAACACCATCTCTTATCATTAGGGATGGTGGTGGAGTAGGCTTTTTCATTATTTGATCTTCCATTGTTTTGAGGTTATAGTTAAAAATACAGTTCAATTATTTTAAAATAACTTGTAAAGATATAGGTGATTCAATTTTGACTTTTTGAACTCTATCTTTATTATTACAGTAATCAATGCCAAATGGTATGACTAATAAACTTAATGATATCAATGCATAAATTATATATTGATGACAATGAAACCGATGAAATATCTTTTTTCTATTTTTTCGCTGATTAATCCCTGTATTTCTAATTAACTCGCTCAAAATATATTGGTCAAATTCATCTTTTGACCGGTGTTGAACAGAGGCAATCGTAGAGATGCTTCTGTCTGTATTAAATCGTATTAATGTTTTATAATAATTATCTAATACATCAGTATCATTTAAATAGCCATATTCTAATCCATTATGGAAATCTGAAAAAGCACGAATAAGCCGGTAAATAGAAATACCTAATAGAATAATAGATATCAAAGCAAATAGTGAAAATGTTATTGTTAAAAGGGATGGTCCCAGAAAATTAAAATTAGATGTAGCGTAGAATAACGATCCAATTAAAGCAGTTAAAATACCAATAGGCGTAGCTAATGAGGTGTTTATTTCATTTTTTTTATCAAGAGCTTTGTCATATTGATCTTTATAGAATTGAGTATATATCATTTATTTCCATTTAGGATTGTTAATTGATTATTTTAAAAATAAAAACCGTTTATATTAATCCAAATGTACTTAAAATATTTTAAAAGTTAAATTAAAACTATTTTCTTTATTCTTTTAGGGCATGGAGCCAGCTTGAACCCTCAGCAATCAAAACGTTAGTTTTTCGGGCACCAGTTTAAGCTTCGATCATTCAGATTAGCCTAATTACCAGCAATAGATAAATCACAACCGCCATTGCTTTTGTGAAAAAAAACAATGGCGGTTAAGAAAGAAAACTTATTGATCTGCAGGTTTCTGCTGCTCATTCATGATATGTGCATTTGTACTGTCTGGCATCAAATTACTCATACCCACCTGGATCTTGTTTTTTAATCCGGATACTACTTTATCTTTTCCAGACATGAGCGCCTCATACCCATCTTTAGCAACATCAGCAGCATCCGATAATGAATCCTTATCCTGAACTGCTTTGCTATCAAGCATATCAGCTTTATTAAAAAAGTCTGTATCCGTGGCACCCGGCATCAGCGCAGTTATGGTGATGTCAAAGTCTTTAACTTCTTCACGGATGGCCTCTGAGAAGGAAAGTACAAAGGCTTTAGTTCCATGATAAACAGATTGCCAGGGGCCAGGTGTTTTACTGGCAATAGAAGCTAGCTGTAAGATCTTACCCGAATTTCTAGCCACCATTTCCTGTAAAAAGCACTTAGTCAGAATAACCAGTGAAGAGATATTGAGATCTATAATAGCGAGTTCTCTATTGATATCTGTATCTTTAAATTCACCATAAATACCTTGTCCGGCATCATTTACCAATATATCGATAGTGATTCCCATTCCTTTTATCTCCTCATAGACAGAGAATGCTTCTTCTTTGTTAAACAGGTCTTTCGACAATGTAATTACTTCAATACCTAGTTTTTTAAATTCATCAGCCCTTTGATTAAGCTGCTGCTGATCTCTGGAAACCATAACTAAGTTATAGCCATCATTTGCAAACAGTTTAGCAAGTTCATAACCTATTCCACTAGTTGCCCCTGTAATTAATACATATTGATTGGAGTGATCCATAAAATTGATTTTTAAAATGAATAATTAAGGTTTTAACACCACTTTCACACAATCATCTTCCTTCTCATCGAAGATCTTATAGCCCTGAGCTACTTCACTTAAAGGTAAAGTATGCGTAATGATATCATCCAGCACTACGCGTTCTTCTTTTACTAATTCTATTAAATGATCAATATAATTTATTACCGGTGCCTGTCCCTGTTTAATAGTTAGTCCTTTATCAAACATTCTATGCACAGGGAAATTGTCATAAGTACTTCCATAAACCCCTACAATAGTAACAGTTCCACTGCGTCTAACCGCTTCAAAACACATTTCAAGCACCTTCATGCTTCCTTTTTCAAAGTTAATAGTTGCTTTTAACTTATCTAGAAACGAACGTTCTGGTTCAAAGCCCACTGCATCAACACAAACATCCGCCCCTCTGCCACCAGTCATTTCTCTAATCGCTTCCACTACATCAACTTTATGCGGATTTAAAATATCCACCTTATTTACTGCCTTTGCTTTTTCTAACCGGTAATCCAATGGATCAATTGCAATCACACGGCTGGCACCATTAATCCAAGCTGCTTTTTGGGCCATTAAACCAACAGGACCTGAACCAAAAATAGCCACTACTTCTCCACCCTTAAGCTGTGCCCAATCTATAGCCGACCAGCCAGTAGGGAAAATGTCTGTTAGAAATAAAGCTTGTTCATCTGTTAAATTTTCAGGGATGACACGCGGACTAATATCGGCATAAGGAACCCTTACATATTCTGCCTGTCCGCCAGAATAACCACCATAAAGATCGGTGTAGCCAAATAAGGCCGCCCCTTTTTCGTCCATTAAATCACCATTAGGCCCATAATGTTTGTAGTTTGAATTTTCACAACTTGGAGAAGCACCGTGGTTACAGAAAAAACATTGTCCACAAGCAATAGGGAAGGGGACCACCACACGGTCACCACGTTTAAGATTCGTAATTGCAGAGCCAACTTCCTCTACAATACCCATAAACTCATGGCCCATTATCATATCTGTAGTTTGCGGAACGGCGCCGCTTAGAATGTGAAGGTCTGACCCACAAATAGCGGTAGAGGTAACGCGTAAAATTACATCTCTTGGATCTTCAATACGGGGGTCTGCTACGGTATCATAGCTAATGTGACCTGGTTTGTGAAATACTGCTGCTTTCATAATTATTTATTTTTCTTAAGTAGATGGAGCATTCAACAACTACGAAGGAAATAAGTTTTAATAATGAAAATAACAGATTACAAGCACCTTAAATAGCTTTTAAAAGCCGTCTGTACCCGATAAGAAGAAAAATAAAAGTGATACCCATATAGATTAGAAAAGTTTGCTTCATATTGATCCAGGAAAAATCATGATAATTACCCGGCTTAAATTGCGGGATATCTTCAGCATCCTTTACCTTAAATTTCCTATACGTACTTTCATAAGCCATTTTTGGATAATAAAACTGCTGCGTTTTTTTCCTGAAAGCATCTACCTCGATACTAAACTGGTTAAACTGATGCCAGTGACTTCCCGATAATGCTGATAATTCTTCCTGCATCATCAAAGCAGGGCTTAATACCTGGAACTTTCTAATTGCTTCCTGCTGTTTTTGGATTTGCCCATATAACTTAGCTTCCGCCACAGCTGTTGCCTGATCTTTGATTTCCTGGCTTTTATAAACAATCACCCCATAACCATATACCATTCCGGGCGTAACTACAGATGCTTGTCTAATTTGGGTCTTGGGGCTGCTAAAAATATCCCTTGTTAAATCTTGTCCATCTTTTTCAAAATATTTGTTAATTGCATTTCTTTCTTCACTGAGCATATCGATACGGCTTGGTATCGGATAAACCTTGTTTAACCCAATTTGAAGCAAGTTTGGAACAATGATCCCTGTAAATAACCAAATAAAAATCAGCACCATTGCATTCACATTAGAGCGCATAGAAAAACTATTGATTAACAAAGATAACGCAAACCAAAAGGCAAAATAAAGAGAGACAAATGCCATTAACCAATACCAGTTTGGGGTAAAAATAAACGCTGTTCCAATCTGGCTAATTAAAATAGGAATAACGATCATCCAGAAGAAAACACTAAATAACAGATATCGGATACCAATCCTGCAGATCATCATTTGTGCAATAGACTGATTACTGGTTTTAAGCAGTACCCATGTACCTTGTTCTTTTTCAGCTGATAAAATGTTATAGCTAAAAATAATGATCAGCAATGGAAATAGATAAATTACGACAAAAGAAAAATCAAAGTTCCCTATAAACTGCAAAAAGCTATTTTCAATTTCTGATTCATAAGTAAGGTATTGTTTTTTATTAATGTACACCTTATAATAAAATGGCTGTATATCGCTCTGCCCAACGTTTAGTGCCTGTAAAGAAAAGGGTGTTTTTACAGCATATTTAGGGCCTTCATTTCTAGCCGTATTATACGCAAAAGTAGGATCATCCCAGATAAATCCTGGATAGATCATATGGTTAGCCTCTATTCTTTTGATCCGTGTTTTTAAGCTGTCAGTAATCTCTTTCTCTGATTGTGCGATCTTGCCGATAGTTTGCTGCTGTTTATGAAACATGCTGCTGCCAATCCAAAGTGCTGATAGCAGGATAAAAATAATGAGTACAGAAATAGAAACCAGCACCTTATTCCGCGAGAGCGTCCTGATTTCATGTTTTAATAATATATTGATAACGGATAGTTTCATGCCAATTATTTACACAGTCATTTTTCTGTAAGTGAGTATCATCAAGCCTATAGCAAACAGCATCCAGCAAGCCAAAATAAGCATAGGATTTACTGCATTACCAAGCCTCCAGCCAATGCCCGGTGCTTTATAGGTAAATTGGGGCACAGTTTTCCAAAAGTCATTCCCAGCTACCGTATGGTTTTGATAATAATCATCTACAATTACACCTATTCTTCTTCTATGACTTTCTGCTTTTTGAGTAAAATCATTGTGGGTTTTCATATCTGTAGCAGTAATGCGCATAGAAAAATCCCTAAAAGCGAAAAACGGACTTAGCCATGCACCCGCCATCACCAAGCGGTCTTGCTTCACTTCATTATCATCAACCAGCTGATAAGCCTTATCCATTACAATACCATCAGATTCTTCAAAAAACTCAATCGTAATGGGGATAAAAAACACAGGTAAATCTTCAATTTTATTTACTTTATACTGTCTCAATGTTCTTTGAAGCAGCTTTTCCCTTCTACTATCTTTATGGCCTTCATTACCCATTCCATATTGCTTTTGATCAAAAGTTTTATTCTCAAACTCCAGCGAAGTAACAGCAGGATGTACGTTTTTGGAAAGTTCAGCAGAAAGCCTTGGAAGCAGAAATACACCAATCAACCAAAAGCCAGAAAGCAGGATCAGTGAAAGGCTAGAACTTTTAGTCAGTAGCGAAACACTTACCCCAATAATGGTCATCATCACAGAAAAAGTAATCAGACCTAACATATAAAAACCAAAGACAGGCAATACCTGGCCAAAAGAAACACTGCTATTTTGTTTCCAGAATAAAATTAAAGACGTTATCGTGATAAAAGCAACGATACACAATACTAAGAATAAGCAAGAACATAACTTACCTAGAAAAATCTGTTTTGTCGCAGCTTTAGTGCTCATCAGCATTTTTATAGTTCCATTTTCCCATTCCTTTGAAAAAATGTTATGGCAGATCAGAAAAATAAATAAAGGGAGGATAAACTCTGCCAGGTAACCAATATTTAAAAAGCCAAAGCTTCTAAGCCCTGTAGCATCACTAATCTCTTTAAATTTCACCACACCTCTTTTATGTGGTTCCAGGTAAAACGAGTTGCCGGTATAGTCTTCAATTCCATTTTCGATCATTGCCAGATCGGCGGTAGGCTTGTAGGCATAAAAACCAAAATGCGCACCCAAATGAGGGTTTTTATCTCCCTGAGAGATAAATTGCTTATAAGTAATCTCTTGCGATTCCTTTAGCATGGTGCTATGGTTCACATAATAAGCATTCCCATTATACAAGGCCAATACCAATAAGGCAACAATCCCTGCCAGCATCCAAACTACTTTAGCACTACGGAAAAGTTCTTTTAATTCTTTTTTAAATATTAACCCGATCATCTACACGCTTTGTTTTACAATATCTATATAAAGCTTGGTGAGTTCTTCCTGCGAAACATTTGCGGATAGCAAATCATGTTTCAATACACCCTGATGCATGATACCAATCCTGTTCCCAAGATTTTTAGCCATCAATAAATCATGTGTAGCCATTAATGTAGCAACTCCTTGTTCACTTAAACGGGATATAATTTGAGAAAACTCATTACTGGCATGTGGGTCAAGGCCAGAAGTCGGTTCATCTAAAAACAATGCTTTAGCTTTTTTTACCAGGGCGATTGCAATTCCCACCTTTTGCCTCATTCCTTTAGAATAAGAGGAAACACGTTTATGAATTGCAGATTTCTGTAAACCAGCAGTTTCCATAAACTGTATAAGTTCATTTTTGCTATACGTATAACCAGAAAGCCCGCTAAAAAACTCCAGGTTTTCCATTCCTGTTAAAGTTCCATATAAGTTAACTACTTCAGGTATATAAGCAATCAAATCCCTGGTCTCGTGATTATTTAGCGTAACTTCTTGTCCGTCAATCAACGCCCTGCCACTGGTCGCAGGAATAAACCCTAGAAATATATTGATCGTAGTAGATTTACCGGCACCATTAGAACCCAGCAGACAAAAAACATCACCTTTTTTGATCTCTAAACACAGGTTATCCAATGCGGTATGGTTACCAAATCTTTTTGTTAAATTTTCTGCTTTGAGCATATGTTAGTTATAGTACAGGCTTGGTTTGCCATTTAAAGGTGGTTATGCAATCTGAAAAGGCTTCAGATTTTTTCCAAATATATACAAATCATTAAGTTTAAAGGGGACAGATTATCAGTTAATGCACATTATCATTTTCGCTTTGCATATTTAAACCAGATTTCGCTGCAATCTTAACTTTTGGTTATCTATCTTGTGCATAGGTATCCAATCTGTGCATAAGTATCCATCCTGTGCAAAAGGGGGCAAACCTTTAAAAATAAAGACCAAATATTTTAGTATGAGCAATTTCAATAAACATCTAATAAGCTTAAAATCTGTTTTGGCCGTATTTCTATGGTGTTGCAGCAGCTATTCAAATGCCCAGCATAAAACAGATCTGCAGCTATTTAAATCAACAGACGTAAAACTTTTATCCGGGATCTTTAAAGACGCAGAACAAACAGACCTGGCTTATATGTTAGCGATGGATCCTGACCGTTTATTATCACCATATTTAAGAGAAGCAGGATTGACCCCAAAAGCTGAAAGTTATCCTAACTGGGAAAATACCGGTTTAGATGGCCATATGGGAGGACATTATTTAACCGCCTTATCATTAATGTACGCCGCTACCGGAGATCAGCGCATAGGAGACCGGCTTACCTATATGCTTAACGAGTTAAAAAAATGCCAGGATAAAAATGGCAACGGCTATATTGGTGGGGTGCCGGGCGGTACTGCTTTATGGAACGACATTGCAAAAGGCAAAATACAGGCAGGAAGTTTTGACCTCAATAAGAAATGGGTTCCTTTATATAACATTCATAAAATATATGGTGGCTTGCGTGATGCCTTTTTATATACAGGAAATGCACAAGCAAAAGAAATGCTGATTAAATACAGTAAATGGTTCCTATGGCTTACCGCTAATTTAAGCGATCAGCAGATCCAGCAAATGCTGATTTCTGAACATGGCGGACTCAACGAAGTATTAGCAGATGTATATGGTATAACAGGAAATAAGCAATACCTTAACCTTGCCTATAAATTCTCTCACCTTGCCATTCTTGATCCCTTAGAAAAAGGAAAAGATCAGCTAAATGGGATTCATGCAAATACACAGATCCCTAAAGTGATTGGCTTTAAAAGAATTGCCGATTTAAATAAAGATAGCTTATACAATGCAGCGGCACATTTTTTCTGGGAAACAGTAGTTAACCACCGGAGTGTAGCCAATGGCGGGAATAGTGTACGGGAACATTTCAATCCTGCCAATGACTTCTCCAGTATGATCAGTAGTGTAGAAGGCCCCGAAACCTGTAACAGCTATAACATGTTAAAGCTGACCAAACTATTTTATACCTCGGATGGTTTGCCTTCCTACATCGATTATTACGAACGTACCTTGTACAATCATATACTGTCTACTCAACATCCCGGCAAAGGTGGTTTTGTGTATTTTACTCCGATGCGGCCGGGGCATTACCGTGTTTATTCTAAACCTGAAACCAGCTTTTGGTGTTGTGTAGGCTCCGGATTAGAGAACCATGCCAAATACAATGAGCTGATTTATGCGCATCATGATGATCAGCTTTACCTCAATCTGTTTATTCCTTCCAGCCTCATATGGAAAGAGAAAGGATTAAGTTTTATCCAGCAAACCAGTTTCCCTGAAACAGAAAAATCCACCTTTAAAGTAGTCAGCGGTAAATCTGTCAAATTTACTTTGAATGTCCGTTACCCATCTTGGGTAGCAGCAGGAGCTTTGCAGATTTTAGTAAATAAAAAACCAATAAAAATAAACGCTCAGCCTGGCGCATACGCTACAGTAACACGTATATGGAAAAAAGGAGATCAGGTCGAAGTAATTTTACCGATGCAAACCCGTACAGAACAGTTACCAGACGGCTCCAAATATATTGCCGTATTACATGGGCCGATATTATTAGCTGCTAAAACAGCTGCTACAGATTTAACCGGACTTTTTGCAGATGATAGCAGGATGGGCCACATTGCCAGGGGTAAACAATATCCGTTGCAAGATATGCCGCTTTTTGTAAGCAATAGCGATAATATTGCCTCCCATATTAATGCAGTTCCGGGCAAAGCATTAAGTTATACAGCAGCAGATCTGATCTATCCGGAATCCTATAAAAACTTAGAACTCATCCCGTTTTACAAGATCCATGATTCCAGGTACGTCATCTACTGGCAGCAAGAAAGCAAAGAAGGGTTAGCTGCATTAAGACAAAAACAAGCAATAGAAGAAGAAGCTGCTGCAAAATTAGCAGAGATGACTATTGATAGGATCTCACCTGGTGAGCAGCAACCAGAATCTGATCACTTTTTTAAGGCTGAACAAACTGCGAGCGGGGTATTTAAAGACCGCCACTGGCGAACAGCAAAAGGATGGTTTAGTTATGAACTGACTGATAAAGAACAACAAGCGCAGGTTTTAAGGATCACTTATTATGGAAAAGATGCCAGCCGGAATTTTAAAATACTGATCAATAACGAAGAAATTGCCAGTGTCAGTTTAAGCGGCAGTAAAGGAGATGATTTTTATACTGTAGATTACCAGGTTCCAAAAAGTATTCTAAAACCTTCAATAACAAAATTAACTTTAAAATTCGCTGCCGAAAAAGGTTCTGAGACTGCTGGTATTTACGAGATAAGACTCCTTAAATAATAGCTATTTTTATCAGGAAAGCTTTTTTAATTAAACTGGTAAGCCCAAAATTGCACCGGATATAAATTAACCATGCTTTCTTTACCTGTCATTTATGCGACACTCATTTTTCATCCTATACCAGTTTTTAAATTAGGTAACCCTTTATTAACTATACCGTTAACACATTTATTTTTTTAAAGTATAATTTCACAAACGCCCTGATGAAGATACTCGCTGCGAAAAAAGAAATGCTCAACACGATCAATTGAACAGTAGGTGTAATATTAAAAAAATTAGCATGATATACCCCTAAAAACAGCACTTGGCATATGCAAAATGCCAGCATCCAGGATAGGTGCAAAAATTCATATTTAATAGAAGCCTTAATGTGTTTCCTATCTGCAATATAACGCTTAAAAAGATAGAAGATCAACGGTATGGTAGCTATAATATAAAGCCCCTTATACAAAGGTTTAATATTTAAATTTAACTTAATACCCGCTATATAGATCCCGATACAGAAGAATAACAGGCAAAAGTTGCCTAAAATTCCAGGGAATTTAAAGCTGTTTAACATCTCTGTCCCTATTAATCTTGTATATTTTTTAATCACTTGTTTTTGATAGAGCACCTCTTGCTCAGCAATTTTGCTAAACCCGCCAAAATCATCTGTCACAATCTCCGCGACCAATGCAATATTAAATTCACCATCCAGTTCTTCCAGTGCATTTACAATATGATCATACAGCTCGTTATAAGTTTCGCGAAAACGGGGGGTAGCAAAAATATATACCCTTATTTCTGCCAATTGTTCCTGGTTTAGTTTCATATTAAAATGATGGTTTAAAATTTAAAAGTAATTCCAGGTTATGAATAAAGTTCTTTGCTTCCTGTAATTTATTCAGCACTTCCACTTCACCGTTTTCTGAAAGCGCATAATATTTACGTAACCGGTTATCCACCACCATAGTAGAAGTTTCCAGCAGTCCATCCGATTCCAGTTTATGTAAGGTAGGGTAGAGTGCTCCCTCTTTTAATAACAAATCACCTTTCGTGATCTGTTTTACTTTCTGGGTAATTTCATATCCATACATCCTTTCATTCTCTGCTAAAAGCTTTAGAATAATAGTTTGCAAGGTGCCTTTAAAAAGATCATTATTAATAGCCATATTCAAATATAAATATTTTTACATACATAAAAAAATAGGTATGTATATTATTTCATATAAATTCTGCTTAAATAGCTGGTTTTATCTCATTAAATGCTAATGGATCAATACATTAAATACCAAATAAAAATTCTAAATGCACCATGTATTTTTAAAACTATATCAATTTAGAGCTGTTTGATGAAAAAAACAAATTGCTAATGTGGATTATATGGGCTTTACTCGCTGCGGTTTCAGCAGCACTTGTGGTAGTTTTAACCAAAGCAGGATTAAAAAATGTAGATTCAAACCTCGCCTTTGCTATACAAGCAATTTTTATCTTTTCCATCACCTGGGGGATAATTTATTTTCAGGGTAATTTTGCCGAGATTAAGCAAATTGAAAACAAAGCCTGGGTATTTTTAATTCTGGCCGGAATTGCAACCACACTTTCTACTTTGTTTTCCTACCGGGCGCTCTCCACCGGGCCTGCCTCCTATGTAACCACCATAGAAAGGATGTCCCTTGTTTTTGCTATTCTGCTCTCTGTCATCTTTTTAAAAGAAAAAGTTACCTGGCAATTGGTTATTGGCGCAGTAATCATGATTGGTGGAGCGGTACTTATTGTAATGTCTGGAGAAAAGTAAGCACAAAGGTTACCAGGCTATAAACAAAAAGTAATATTGTTGGTTATTATATCAATATAAAATACAACATATGGAACCGAATGAACATAACAGTACTGCCCTGCGTCTACATGAACTTAGTAAAAGCGACTTTGAAATTTCAGATGAGCAGCCAGACATTATCAGCTGGAAAATTGTAGATGAACAAGGGGAGGAAATTGGAGACGTAGTCGATGTAATATTTGATATGGAGAAAAAGATGGTACGTTACATTGTAGGTCTGATCGATATGGATGATCAGGAAGATTCCCGTCAGGTGCTCATTCCAATAGGAGTTGTTGATCTGGATGAAGTAGAAGATGAAGTCATTATGCCCGAAGAAACTACGGTCTTTCTTGCCAGTCTGCCTAAATACGAATCTGGAACTGTCATTTCTCCTGCTGAAGAATTGGCCATTCGTTATGCTTTTATGGGTAAAAACGGTTTAATAGAAGAAAGCGACAAGGATTATCAATCACATCCATCAGATTTTTATACCCACCAGCATTTTGACGACACTAAATTTAAGCGCAGGAGCTAAATAATATATATTCAGCAAATACTTTTTTCTTTCAACCCATTAGAATACCCATATGTAGCATGGAATATGGTTAGGTATTCATATTTTTTATGATCTTTACCACCGATGCAAGACTATATTTTTGAAATAGAGCTAAAAGTAAGGGACTATGAGTGTGATATTCAGGGTATTGTTAATAATGCAGTATATCAGTCCTATCTGGAACACGCCAGACATGAATACCTTTTAACAAAAGCAATTTCATTTGAAGAACTAACAAAAAGCGGAGTATTATTAATGGTATCCAGGATAGAAATGGATTTTAAGAAATCACTTTCCAGCAGAGATCATTTTGCGGTAAAACTTAGAACAGAACGACAAGGGATCAAGCTTGTATTCTTTCAGGATATTTATAGGTTATCAGACCAGGCATTATGTCTAAAAGCTACAGTAGAAGTGATCGCCAAAATTGGGGATAAACTAAATAGAGGGGCAATTTTTGACACATTAGCTATATAAATTATGCTGTTTGCCCTAGCTGATATCCCTTTCCCCTGGTCAGTCATTTCTTACCTATTACGCGATATTCTTTCGGATTCTGCTCAGGGACTGTGGGGTAATACCTAAATAAGAAGCAATATCTATTTGCATCACATGAAGTGCAATTTCAGGCTGCGTTTTCAAAAACAGTTCATATTTTTTCAAAGCATCCCCTGTCAAATAGCTATTTTTAATCTTAATCATATCCACCATTGATAAATAAGCAATTTTATCAATCAACTCCCTCAGATAAGGCAATTGCTGAAACAACCCATATAATTTTTCTATTGCTATCACATAAATCTCTGTATCACACGCCGCCTGTAATCCTTGTTCGGCCGGAATTTCATCATATAAACTATATAAAAATCCGGTAAGCTGTCCTTCTTTTAAAAAAAAGTAGGTGATATCCCTATCCTCTTCATCAGGTAGCGTGACCTTTAAAATTCCCTTATTAATAAAAAACAATTTACTGGCCACTTCTCCAGGTTGAGACACATACTCACCGGTCTTATAAGTTACTCTTATAAAACAATTTGCGATTGCTTGTGCATCCTGATCCGGAAGCTCCCTAAAAACCTGCAGGTATTGAATTATAGTTTCTTGCATTTCAGCAGGTATCATTTTAATATTTTAAGGTCAATTTATTTCTTAACATTTGTTCAGTCTGAAATCCACTAGTCATAACGACCTTTGCTGTAGTAAATTATTAAAGTATAAAACTTATGAAATCATCGTATTGGTTATTTGGTTCAAAACTTACAGTTTTGGAAAAAGAGGAAACTACAGATTCAGAATTTGACCTGATAGAAGGCTTATTCTTACCTGGAGCAATAGCCCCGTTACACGTCCACGCAAAATATTCAGAAACATTTTATCTCCTGGAAGGAGAAGCTACCATATACGTTCCTGGTCAAACTATTGAATTAAAAGCAGGAGATACCTATTACATCCCTAAAAATGTTCCCCACACGATCATTAATAATTCAGATACCCACGCATTCAGGGCATTATGTGTCGCCAATCCTGGTGGCTTTGCCAAGCTGATCAGCGCAGTTGGCTTTGAAGATCCTGATGAGAATAATATTACTCCTCCTGAAGGAAAGCATGACATGGAACTCGCAATGAAGATCTGTGCTGAAATTGGAGATACGATATTAGGCCCTCCAGGCGCACGTCCGTAATCAGGACAAACCATAGTTAGAAAAACCAGCAAGAGGTTCAGTTTACTGAACCTCTTGCTGGTTTAAACCGATCCTGTAAAAAACTATTTTACACGCTCAATGTATTCACCTGTACGCGTATCTATTTTAACTTTATCACCCTGGTTTACAAACAAAGGTACTTTTATCTCAATACCATTCTCTGTTGTTGCATATTTCTGAGCACCCGAAGAAGTATCTCCTTTAACCGCTGGCTCAGCATAAGTAATTTCCAATTCTACAAAATTTGGAGCCTGCGCCATAATTGGTTCTTCACTTTCAAAAGAAACAATTACATCCATACCCTCTTTAAGAAACTTTGCAGATCCGCCAAACAATGCTTTAGGGATATTGAACTGATCAAAAGTGACATTATCCATTACCACAAAGAAATCACCCTCTTCATATAAATATTGGAAATCATTAGTTTCTACACGGCAAATTTCAACTTGCTCGTCAGTTGCTAAGCGGGCCTCCACAATTTTTCCAGTTTTGATATTGCGAAATTTGCCCAAATAGAAAGCGCCACCTTTACCTGGTGTACGATGTAAGATTTCTGTAACTGTTACCAGTTCGCTGTTGAAACGTAAAATATTTCCTACTTTAATTTCAGATGCCTTTGCCATAAAAATATAATTGTAAAATTTGAGCTCAAATATATGTGCTTTTTTGTTTATTCCTAGTTGAAGGGGATAAGATATTGTTTTTTTGGCTAATCCGTACCCTCATATTGATAATGGATGCTGCCTTTGCTTATTTAATGATTCTAACAGGATTGAGCCAGTTTGTGATTCCTTAAAGCCGAAACATAATTTTGGATATAGCAATTCGATAGAAATAAGTATTAAAAGCAGGGCAGCGATGATTAACAAATAATTATATGATCTTTTTCTATTTACTTTTTGCTCTTTGACCTTAAATTTCTCCCAGGCATCTTCGGTCACATCGAAAGACCTCGCCGTTAAGCCCGACTTGATTTTATTAATCAGTTCATTCATGGTATGTTCCTTTCAATTTTAATTCCTTTAGATAAAGCGTCCGCAATTGGTTCTTTGCCCTGGAGAGGTATACGCTGCTATGTTTTTCTCCTATATGTAAGGTTGCAGCAATCTCCTGATGGCTAAATCCATCAATTTCATACATATTGAAAATAATCCTTTGTAAGGTAGATAAGCCATCCATTAGCTTTAAAATATCCGCTACATGAAGGTTGTCCGTCACATTAAGGTGGCTAACCACAAGATCATCACTTAACTCCTCACTCAGGTTTTTGTTTTTGGCAATCCTTAAGAAATCAATTGCTGTTCTGGAACTAATCTTTGCGATCCATGATTTAAAATCTTTTTTTACTACCTGAACATCATCTGTGATACTAAACTTATGCAAGTTTTTGAATATTTTAATAAAACAGTCATTTGCCAGTTCTTCCATATCAGAATTATTCCTGATATAACGGGTCATTATACCCATCACATAAGGATAATAGCTGAGGTAAAGATGTTTCCTGTTTTTTTCTTCTCCCCTTAGGCAACCAACCAGTATGTTGGCTAAGGTAGATTCAAGTGGTATAGCCTGATCATAGGCATCGGATAATATAAGATTTAATTCCATTTCAATTTTAACCTCCGCAGCTAGTTTGCCTATGCTGCGGAGGGGGTGTTTAATTATTTTTAATCATGCCTAAACCAAGTTTAGTCGTCGCATCTGCAGATGCGATGATACCTTTGGCCCAAAGCGTATAAATCTTACCTTGTTCTATTTTTACTTTTGGTAAGTTTGTCAGCACTTCTGTTTTTCCATTTTGTTTAATTTCAAAAGTTACCTCGTTACCCGGATCAATAGAACTATATCCAGTTACTGATTTAAAATCCTGGTTACTAGCTAAAGCCACTGTTTTACCTTCTACACTAAAATCAAGACTTCCTGCATTTGGGCTCATATTTACAAAACGTACTTTTGCTTTCCCTGCTGCCGGAGCACTTAGATCATCCTGTGCAAACACTAAAACGGTATTAGTAGGGGTTCCCGCTACATATACTGAAAAATTATTTGCAGACTTAAGGTCAAATGAAGATTTAGCCAGCACTTCTGATGCACCTTTTTTAGTCACACTTAGCACCTGGCTTCCCGGCTTTATATCAGCATAAGGTATTGTAGTGCTGTAAGTTAAGGATGTAGAAGTATTTGCTTTTTGTCCGTTTACATAGAAAGAAAGTTCAGGGTTTCCAGGAGAAGCATGGATAATAGATAATTTTGCATTCTTTGGTGTTTCAGGATTTTTATCCTTTTTACAAGCAGTAAAAGCCATCGCAAGAATAGAGGCTGAAAACAGGCTTTTTAAGATTAAAGTTGATTTTTGTTTCATTGTGTTTTTTAATTTTTGTATTATAAATGTTACTTTCTCTCTAGAACGGGACAGCAATACACAATACAACAGCAGGCATTAAAAAAACTTATTTATAGCTTAAATTTCTGTTACCGCTAACTATTTCTGCTTCATTTCACCAATATTGGGGATTGTGAATACTGGGTTGAATGATGATCTTTGATTATTAATACGAATTTGATCAGCAATCAGAAAATATGGAGGAGAAGGTAATAGGAATAATGGGTGCCATGCACGAAGAAATTAACGGCATTGTGAAACTCATGACACAGGTCACAGAATTTTCTTCTGGAAGGAGAACGTATTATAAGGGGAAGATTAACGGTATTAATGCAGTAGTTGTATTTTCCAGATGGGGTAAAGTTGCAGCAGCAATTACAGTATCCAGTTTAATTATTGAATTTAAGATTACAGATCTGATCTTTATTGGAGTGGCAGGTGCTATCCATCCAGATTTAAAAATAGGAGATGTGATTATTGCCAGCCGTTTATTGCAGCATGATATGGATGCCAGGCCATTAATGAAGCAATTTGAGATCCCGTTATTAGACAAGACTTATTTTGACAGTGCAGCTGACCATTTAAATATTGCAGAAAAAGCGGTACATGCGGTATTAGCCAATGGCATTCATCCTATCATTGATCAAACTCATATAGACCGGTTTTTACTATACAGCCCGCAATTAATGAAAGGCACTATAGCCAGCGGCGATAAATTCTTCGCTGAACAAGCCGATAAAGATGCCTTGCTATCCGCACTACCAGCATTATTAGGTGTAGAAATGGAAGGCGCATCAGTTGCCCAGGTATGTTATGAATATGATATTCCATTTGTGGTGATCCGGATTATCTCGGATGAATCAAATACACAATCCGTTATTGATTTTCCTGATTTTATCCTCCATGTTTCCAGTAAATATTCTGCAGAGATTATTAAGCAGATGTTTTTTATGTACTAATTAATTTTATTTAAGAATTTAAGATGGACGGTATCCTTAAATCATTGGATACCGCCCATTTCTTTATTATACGCAATCAAAATACGGATCTGGCTAAAAATTCTAAAAAATTAATTACAAGAATAAATTCAAAAGGTCAGGTCTATGGCTAAATTCTAATCGGTAGCAGAGCAATCACAACTTAACATTCAACTGAGGTGATTTTTCCGGTTAATTATTCAGTACCCGGTAAAAATTTCAATGAGCCAACCGTATTAACTGTTTTTCAGCTGTTTGTACTCCGCTTCCTGGGAGGGAATGACTACATAATGTTTATAAACAGGGCAATATCAGTAAATGAAAATGGGTTGTTTTTTTGTTTGAATTAAAATATTGTAATCCCGGACGTTATATTTTATAATTTAAATGTGCTTTTAAAGTATTTTTAACGCCTTTTTCGTTTCTTTTTTAGGAAATCGTTTCCTTAATTAGAAATTACGGCAATATTATTGTTATTCCTTTGTTAATTATTGGTTTTATAGATTAATACAGTTGTTTTTATGGCAATTAAATAGAATCTATCGTAAAATTTATCACTCATCCCAAGCTGCATGGAATATAAACTAAAAGTAGAGATCAGTATAGAAGGCACTTTAATCCCCATATTTAGCAGTTTTAACCTCCATCAGCGCTTTAATGAGCACCACACTTTTGAATTGCGTGTAAATCAGGACTTAATTGAATTTCCGGGTTCTTTTTCATTAAATAACTCCAGGGCTTTTATTGGAAAAAACATCACTGTAGAGTTTGGTAAGCTCAGCAGTTTTGAAACACAATTTTCTGGAATGATTACCAAAGTAGAAATCGCGCAGCAACACGGTTTAATGGGGGATTTGATTTTAAGTGGTTTTAGTCCGACCATTTTAATTGACAGAGGGCCGGATCTGGGATCATATTTAAATAAAAACCTGCAGACTATTGTTTCTCAGGCAACCAAAGGCATCGTTGTAAATAGCCTGCAAATGGAAGTTAACCCCGTTCGCAACCATCCAATTGATTATGTTATCCAATACCAGGAAAGTGATTTCAACTTTATCAACCGGCTATCGGCCCAATATCACGAATGGTTTTATTATAATGGCAGGCAGCTTATTTTTGGAAAGCCAGATCAGTTAAAAGAAATCAAACTGATATATGGACGCGATTTAAATACCATCCAATATGGGATACAGATCGCCCCGCTTAAATATAAGAAATTTGCCTATTCAGCTACTGATGATCAATTGTTAACTGCCTCTGGCGATGGTCAGCGTGGCGGTTCAGCAGATTTATCGCATGCGATTGCCGTATCTAACTTAACTTACGCAGATTCCTATAGTGAAGCTTTGCAAACCAGGGCAGGGGATAGCAATGATCTGAATGAAGCCGTTAAAAATGAACAAGAAGGGATGATTGCTGATCTGCTCCATATTCATTGTAAAGGGGATAATCCACAAGTAGGAATTGGGAATATAGTTGACATAAGCCGAAGCGTTCGCAAGCTGTCCGATTTTTCAGTAGAAGATTTTGGTAAATTTCTGGTCACCGGCATTTCTCATTATATAGATGGCGTGGGGCGGTATTATCATACTTTTGATGCGATTCCAGCAGATACAGAACGCATCAGGGTCAATACGGTGCAACAGCCAAAACCAGATATGCAGCTAGCCAATGTGGTAGATAACACTGATCCGGAAGGCCAGGGCCGTGTAAAAGTCCAGTTTAAATGGGTTTGCGATTGCAATGATACCACCGCCTGGCTTCGCGTACTCTCTCCTGATGCAGGAAACAGTGGTAAAGTAAATATTAACCGCGGACTGGTATTTATTCCAGAAGTTGGAGACCAGGTAATGATTGCCTTTAAAGAAGGAAATGTTGCCCGCCCTGTCGTAATGGGCAGTTTATTTCATGGCAAAAACGGTATTGGTGGTGGTTCTGCTAACGATACCAAAAGTATTATGACCAGAAGCGGTCACACCATAGAATTAAATGATGGGGGGAGTGGAACGCATATCATTATCCGTGATCCATCGGGCAATGAGATTTTTCTGGATACACAAGGTAAAAACCTAACCATTACCTCACCAGAAACGATCACCTTTAACGCCAAAAACATTGTAATGAATGCAGACCAGAGCGTCAATATGAATGCGGGTGTAAATGTGACCACCATTGCAGGAGCCACAGTCAGTACAGCAGCAGGCGTAAATATTCAAAGCACAGCAACACGCGACTTCACGATGATGGCCACTAATATTATAGGTACAGCCGAAGATAATGTAACTCATAATGCAAGTAAAAGCATTACCAAAAGAGGCCAAACCATTGAAGCATCCGCAACAGAAGAAGATTTTAAACTTTATAGTGCCAAAAAGGTAGTGAATACCAGTGGTGAAAAAGGTAAATTATTTTAAGCACATATCAATGGGAGATATCATTTTTACCGCTAAAAAGATAGTAGATCAATCACCAGTAGCCACATGGATTGCAGATGGAGGCGACCTCTTGTTAAGTGCATTGGGGGTAGTTAGCCAGCGTGGCGATGCAGGCGTTGATTTATTAATTGGAGAGGTTCCTGAAAAACCTGTTATAGAGATCAAAACCAAATGTATTGCACAATTCAGGCCCAAAGGTAGCTGGAAAGGGAAATTTGGTTTTGACTGGTATCGTTTAGGAGATACCAGTTTAGATGGAGATGTATTATTTGATGAATTAGTTGGTCAGTATTACGATAAAAATCCAGCCACACCCGGTGCAATAAGAAACAGGAACCCAAACTCCTGGACCAAATTCTTTCAAAAAGATCCGCAACCAGAAATATTTGCAAACTATAACCGTCTTCAAACACTAAAATCTTTATATGGATCATTCAATTACACTTTTCAAAAAGATGGAAAAGCAGTAACCAGCCCATATTATATCCCCAGATTAGCACTATTCTCAAAAAAGACAGATCCATCAGATCCTAAAAAGGTACAGGAAAGCGGAGAAGCGGAGCTGGTTTTACAAATAGAACATGAAAAGATTGCCGGCAAGACCACTAAACCTCTGCGGTTACAGTTTGAGATGGATGGTTTAGTGATGGATGAAAAACATCCCTTAGTGAGCATATCACCTGCTATTATCGGGCAAAAAGATATGGGCAGTAAGCAAACCATAAAAATCACTTGTAAAGCAGATTTCGCAGAAGACAAAGATATTGAAGTATGGGCGGTGTCAAAAAACGATGATGGCACAGAGGAATGTGAACTTGCAGGAAGATTAAAAATGATCGCGCCAGCAAAAAAGAAAATACTGGACGTAGTTATTGTAAGGGTAAAAACACGTGCCGGTACAGGGCGGCCTGCTAGTTTAGATCAGTTTAAAAGGAATTTAAAACAAGCTTTAGTGCAAGTGAACGAGGTAAATGCAGATCAAAATAAGATTGCCATTTCGCTGGATCTTACCAACTTGTTAAGCCCATTGGATTTTAATACAGAATATAGTGTCACCAATGGCGATATTAAAAATACGAATGGACAGCAGCTTAGCCTGGAAGATCTATTAACCCGTGAACTGGAAGTTAATTATCCGGGCCAGTTTACCAGTCACTTTAAATTGTTCTTTTTCAGTAACTCTTGTCAAACAGAAACGATCACTGATACCACAGGAGCGGTGAGTAAAAAGCAAAAAGCCGGCTATTCCAATCTAAATAAGAATTTTGGCGTATTATTTAGCAACCATGATGAAACTACGATCGGACATGAATGTATGCACGGTTTAGGGCTCCATCATTCCTTTTTTGGAGAGCGGTTTGTCTTCAAAGCCTTAAAAACAGAAAATATTATGGATTATTCGGGGCTGCCCGTAGATACCGTTACCGGAATGGCCAATACGCCAATGGACAGGGTAAGTACGTATTACTGGCAATGGAAAATCATTAATCCTAAACTAAATTAATATGGGAAACAAATTATTGATCTTCTCCTTTCTGTTGCTATTTAGCAGCTGCAGAAGTACTTATCCGGCTAAAAGCACAGACTTATTAAACGGGGCATTTGAGAAATTTGATATCGCCGGATATATAAATAAAAGCAAAAATCAAAAAGGCGATACCCATGCGAATGATTTTTTATTGAAGAATGGCACAAGGATAGAAAGATCGGGTAACGAGCGTATGGGATATGCAGAAGAAATCATACCTGCTGAACCACAATTCTATAAAATCATGAAGACATTTTATCCTTCAGGGAATATCCGGGAGAAAGGAAAAATGTTTGGAAATATCTCTTTAGGTGCGAATGGGGTAAAGGTAGGCAAATGGTATTACTTTGATGAGCAAGGGATATTAAAAGCTGCAGTAGACGAAGATAAAAAGTTTGGTAATATGGGTTACCAGGAAGTAATCGCTTTAATGGAAAAAGAAGGGATGATTAAGCAGCTTTATGAAAAGAACAGAAAAAATTTGCGTGCGGATTTTCTGGAAGAATCATCCGGTAAAAAAATATGGAAAGTAGAAATCATTACTGCACATCTTTCTAATGCTTATGATAAAGGCTGGGAATATCAGATTGATGCAAACACAGGTAAGGTGCTTCAAAAGAGAGCACTGGAAATTGCTTATGTAGAATAATTGTGATGTTTTATGGATCAAAATCAATGATAATTTAGATATAAATGGAGCCCCTGCCGCAAAAAAAAGTATTTGGTATTTATCCTTCTCCTGTTTGTAAAACTTATGGGGTAGTCATAAAATTTTCTGAACATAATGAGGTTCATTTTGAAGCAGAGGTGTCTTGGTTAAAAGAACCGTCAACAGGTTCATTTCAATTTTTGATAAATAAACAACAAGTGTATTGCAATGGCAAAGCACCGGATAAAACAGTAGATAAGCTGGCAGATGATATGGGGAAGATCTTATATCCGCTGGTGGTAATGACTAATGAAAAAGGGATAATTACCGGAATTGGTAACAGTCAGGAAATAGCTTTGCGCTGGCAAGAACAAAAAGAGAAAATCAGGCAGCGGTATGAAGGAGAAATTGTTGACCAGGCTATTGACGCCATGGACCGGATAACCCGTAATTCAAATCAATTAATAGAAACCATAAAAAAGGACTGGTTTTTAGCCTTGCTTTTTTCAGGGATTTATGGATTAAAGCCAAAAGACAGTACGGAACTGAATGCATTTATGGTACCTGTCATTCCTTACGGGCCCTTAACAGCATATCAGGTGTCCAGGATCGTAACTGAAAGAAATACAGCTATCCACTGTTTAACCGTGGTTTGTAGTGGAGAGCCTGCCACAATAAAAGGTAAGATTAAGCCAGAGGGATCTTTAGCGGTTACCTATAAATTATACCATCAGGATTTTACGATCCGTTCTGTTAACGGGCAGAGCACTTTAATCTTACCGGGCGGAAAACAGGCGGTTACCATTTTTGAGGTGTTTCACCTTTCTGCTAAAGACAGGCCGGTTTTAACTGCTCAGGATAAAGAGCCAGCAGCAGCGCAGAAGAAAAAGAGTTTTTGGAATATTTTTAACTAAGACACCCATGAGTGAAAAACATTTAGTGTGTAACGGAGCGGTTTGCAAGTGTCAGTTTGGTACTACACCAGACAAATTAAAGGTAAAGCAGACCGATTATTATATTAATGAAAGCGAAGCTGCACAAAAGACGATTGCAAATACGATGGATATTGGCCAGCCTTTTCTGGCAAATACTTTTGGGAGCTGTAAGAAAATGAATAACAACCCTTGTAAGCCTGCCATTACAAAATGGATTGGATTTTATGATAAAGTCAATTTACAGAATGGGGGTAAATTATTGCTGGAAGACAGTAAAGCAACCTGTTCTGTAGCAGGTAATCCTTGTGTAGAAATTACTTTTCATGGCCAAACAGCTACTGTTCATGCAGGGCAGACAGCAAAAGCAGATGACCAGGTACAAGCTCAGTTAAATGTGCTGGTTAATTTAAAACAAGAAGGAATCCTGGTGATCCAGATACCAGCTAATGCTTAATCAAACAGCCATGCCAGAACAGAAATCAATAGAAGAATTACATGCAGAATTTAAACCGAAAGCCGGGGTCGCTTATGATGCTGGTTTTGGGCATATTGAGTTAGAAAAAGGGGGGGTATATTTTTCTGTTTCTATCAAAGAATACCGGGCCGCAGTAGATGAAATTCATCAGGATCAGGAGAAAGCTACCAAGTTTATAAAAAGCAAGGTGCTCAGTACAGAAGATTACCACAAGCTCACTCCCCAGCAAAGGACTACCTATGATGCAAATATTGCAGCTTATAATAAAAATGTTGCCAGGCGGCGGACTGAAAAAACCAGCCTTCAACAGTCCTTTAATGAGGTTTGCTGGGTATGGCAACTGGTGGGTAACGGAACAAAAGGAGGCGAGCTGACCCTAAATGAAGCTTTAGGACTGGGAATTGAAAAAGATATTGCAATAAACGGCTATCGGGATATATTTTTTCCGGCCTTATTAGAAGGGGGCGGAATGGCCTGGATAGAACCTTTTTTTAAAGGGAAAGTACCAACAGGAGATATTCCGCATGGACTTTCTGTTTCTGCAACCGGATCACCAGATATCCTGGATACGATCTGGACAGACCTTAACAATAACCCGATTGCTGACACCGAAGTACAGTTTGGCTCTTGCCTGGTACTTCATATTTACACTAAAGCACTCTACGGCCAGGAACTCGTTATTGGTCTGATAGACAGAGATCTGTTTGATCCAAATGATCAGCTTCAATTAACAGCAGATAGTAAGATTAAAGATAAATTTAGCTTTGTAAAAGAAGTTGATGTCATCAAAGCATTGCCATTTGAAGTAGGTAAACCCGGGGTGTCAGGCTATTTGCTGGATACCGGGCAGGATGTGAACAGTAAAACTTTTTCTTCTACCGCGTATGTGCAAAAATGTAAGGTGCTGGTTTTTATTGATGAGAAATGGAAAGCTGATGCCGGCGGTTCGCTAAAAATTTACCCTGTTATCCGTTCTGCGGCTACTGCTAAATATTTTAAGAAATTTCCGCGGAAATTTTTAACCATTACAGCGCAAGGTAAAAAATATGAAACGCCGGGGGTAACTGGCAATAATCCAATCTTAGTCAATAATATTGAAACCAATGTTGCCGCATTTCATCCTTGTGGTTATTCTGTCATTAACATGAAGAGTAACGAGCGTGATTTTGAAATGTTTGACCAGGCAAAACGGATTTTTGAAGATACTTTTGAAGTTGTAGCAGGTACCCATTTTACACAGCAGGTGACCATCTCGCTAGATGAAAAAGCTAGTACAGCAGATTGCCGTCTGGAGCAGTTTCCTGATAAAAAACATCCCTCACATGTGTTGGAAATAGTAAGTTATCCTGAAAAATCAATCTCAAAGAAACCAGGACAGGCACATTCTGATTTTATGGCAAGCAGTACCACTAAGATAAGTGTAGGTGGAACTTCTCATAAAGAAAAACACATTATATTTTTAGATGATATAGCCCTGGAGGTCATTGAAAAAACAGATAAAAAACTTACCTTCTTATCCAGGTTTATCTATGATTCCAGACCAGTTGCCGGAGATTTGCCCTGGATATTGCGTTATATATGGATGGGTAGCGGCTCTGCTACTTCTCAATATATTATTCATGTAAATAGTTGCAGGCATACTCTTCACCGGCTATTGGTTGATGTCTATCCTGATATTAGATGGGGGCTGCGCTTTGACTGGAAAAATATGAAGTCAGAGAATATGAAAACTACATCTGAGTATTTTAAAAATGATGTTTTTGATAGTGCTGTGCCAGAAACACCAGAGAGTAAGAAAAAATGGAAGACACCTAAAAAACAAAAGCGCAGTTTCGGATTAACTTTAAAAGCGAAGTTCAATAATCAGCCTTCCGGGTTTCAATTAAAAGGGGATAAAACGCAATCTGCTGCAAGGAATGATGGAGAAGAATGGGATGTTTCTGATGATCTTTCGCAAAAAATAGAAGCCGCTCTAGAGCCGATTGATAAACTGATCGAATTTTTGGACAAAAACTTCAATGGTAAGAATAATAAACCAGGAAACACAGACCAGCCTAGCGCAGACCATGTAGCAGCTTTAGAGAAAGTTAAAAACAATCCGAAAAATAGCTTTGATTTGAGTAAATTAAACAGAGCAGCGATTGGTGTAGAACTTTATTGGCCTGAGCTTGCTGTAGAACTAGCCTGGAGCAGAGTAGCAATTAAAAGCAAAGGGCAAGAAAGTTTGTTTAATAAAACGGCAGTGATGATTGATGGTTTTGTAGAAGCAAAACCTTTAATCGGTATTAAGGCTAAACTTGACTTTTTGGCCCTAGTGCAACGCGCTCATCCAATTGCATTGGCAATCATTGCAGCTGCTGATATCATTATGTCATTAATTGGTGATGGGAGTTCAATTACTTTAGAATTATCTGCCACTGCAAACGCTGGCTTTAAGTTACAGGGATTTATCAATACAGCTACAGGTGAAAATTCTTTTAATAAAGCAGATAGAGAGGCCAATAGTAAAGGCTTAACTGAAGGGAATGTAGAGATTTTAATTAAAGTAACTGCTAGTGTTAAACTTGCAATGTGTAAGCGGGTTTTACTAATTGTAGTTAATGCCAGTCTGGAACTAGCTGTAGAGGCCGAAGCTAAATTATATGCTAAAACAGCTATAGATGTGGATGAGCATGGTATTTATCTTTCTCCGGAAGTATCTTTTGAAGGTATTCAGTTAAAAGGTAAAGCAAATATTAAAGCGGATGTTGGAGAAGCTGATAGCGATCCGCTTTTAAAATTAGATTCTAAAAATGAGTTTGTCTACCAGGCAATGGATAGACAACCTCCGGTAAAAATGGGAAAAATATATTTCAATAAAGTAAAATAAATGAAAACTAAGAGTTGTATTTGCCTCTTGTTAGGTGTGGTGTTATTAGTTAATCAATCGTGTAGTCAGAATAAAAAAGTTATGGATGATCAGGCAAAAGAGATTTTAGGAAATCTTTATAAAGACGTAAAATACAAAGATAAGGCTGTAAATTATCATGCAGAGATCCAAATTGGAGGGTGTGGTTTTGAGGTATTTGTGAATGATATGCCTGTTTATAAATATGCTGGCGATGATGGATCTGGAAGTATTGGAACCAGTGCACCAATAAATATGAACATTTTAAAGTCTGGTGAGCAAACCTGGGAAGTTCGCGTTTTTCCTCCAGAGCAGCATGGCAAGAGATTAACCGCACTGCCAGAAGGGGTAAAAGTGGAGCTTTCTGTGGAAGCCCTTAAATTTAGAAGCGATGGGGTAGATCAGCTTGCTGAACCTGTAAAGCTAATTGTTACCCCTAAAAAAGAGAAAGATGGCAAACAAGTTTACGCAGATGCAGGAAAGCCATTTATGGTCTATAAAGGGACATTTAAAGCTACTGTTCCATATGAGCTAACTGGCTGGTCTAAAAGTGCTGACTTAAGTAAGGAAGATAGTTCTGCGCTAAAGAATGAATTGGTTACCGCATACCAATCTCAACGAAGATGGCTGGAGGAAGGGGATCTTAATAAACTAGCAAATGCCCATTTAAACAGGGAAAAAGATAGGGCGCAAGCTACCTATTATGATAAAGCACTAAATGATGATTATCTGGCTACTTTTATGAAAAATATGGGAACACCCAATATGAAAATGTATCCTTTAGAAAATTATAAAATGGTGTTTTCAGGAAATGGTAAAATGATTACACTGGAGCGAACAGATCGTTTGTATGTACCTGCATTATTGGGTAAGCGTACGGTAAGCGCCAATGGTAAAGACAAGACTACTTACATGACCTATTATCTTAATTTTCACCGTCCAAAACCAGGTGCAGCATTAGAAGTAATCAGATAAATTTATATGTTAGATTATCTCCCTTTAATTATATTTTTAACCGTTATTTTTGGCAGTCTTTTTTTTCTGGGCAGGTTCCTTTTAAAGAAATACACTTTATTAAAGACGGGGCATCGTACGATGGCTACTGTTTGTGATGTGGAACCTTATCATCTAAATCTGCATCAGGTTAAGGGACGTGTGCCAGTGATAGAGTTTATGTCTCCTGAATTTTCCAGGATCAGGATGACCTCATCATTCTTCTGCGAGGAGTATACCCAGGATGAGAAAATGAAAATTGGCTATCAGTTTGAGATCATTTATGATCCATATCATATCGATGAAATGGAAGAACTTTCTACCCTGAAAGGGGTAATATGGACCTATGTGGCGGTGTCCGTTTTTCCTTTATTTTTGCTGGCTATGTGGATTTATACAATGATATTCATTGTTAAATAATAGTTAACCAATTAATAATCCCGCAGTTGTATAGAATAACTATGGGATTATTAATTTGGCTAACTATCAATTTGCCTTAAGTATCGTATTGATCTGTTGTAATTCTTCATCAGAAAACTGGATATTTTCCAATGCTTTTACTGAATCCTGAATTTGCTCTGGCTTACTCGAACCAATCAGTACAGAAGTAATTCTTTTATCTCTCAATAACCACGATAGAGCCATTTGAGCAAGCTTTTGCCCTCTTTGTTTAGCTAATTTATCTAATGCAGCAATTTGGCTAAGCCTGGCATCAGTCAGTTGTTCTTTTGTCAAAAACACCCCGCTAGTGGCTACCCTGGAATCAGCAGGGATCCCATGTAAATATTTATCTGTTAATAAACCTTGCGCCAGTGGAGAAAAAGGGATGCATCCAATTTCTTTTTCTTCCAGAAGATCTAAAAGTCCGTCCTCTACCCAGCGTTCAAACATAGAATATTTAGGTTGATGAATGATACAAGGCGTACCCAGTTCTTTTAAAATATGTATGGCTTTTTCAGCTTCCGCAGGATGATAATTAGAAAGTCCGGCATACAAAGCTTTTCCCTGTCTAACGATTAAGTCAAGGGCGCCCATCGTTTCTTCCAGTGGGGTTAATGGATCAGGACGGTGATGATAAAATATATCTACATAATCCAGTTTTAAACGCTTTAAGCTTTGGTCTAAACTAGAAACCAGGTATTTTTTAGATCCAAAATCTCCATACGGTCCATCCCACATGGTATAACCCGCTTTTGTAGAAATCACCAGCTCATCCCGGTAAGCCTTAAAATCCTGTTGTAAGATTTTACCAAAATTCTCTTCTGCCGAACCCGGAGGAGGGCCATAATTATTGGCCAGATCAAAATGGGTAATTCCAAGATCGAAGGCAGTTTTAATTAAATTTCGGCTATTTTCAAAATCATTTACCTGCCCAAAGTTATGCCACAGGCCTAATGAAAATGCAGAGAGTTGAAGTCCGGAATTACCACATCTGCGATATTCCATTTTTGAGTAGCGTTCTGGGGAAGGCTGATATAACATATCCGGTTAAAATTGATTATTATTTGTCTTTTTGTTGCCTAAAGCTACTATTTTTTACCCACCAATGCGAATCTGGCATAATGCTATCCAATATTACCTGTTCACCGATAAGCGGGGTAATTACTTTTAAATTCAGCAGGTTTGCTTCTTTTACCACCCGGTTTATAGATTCATCCCATGGATGGGTAGCCAGGGAAAACTTACCCCAATGCACAGGAAGCAGTACGCTCGCTTTCAAATCTTGGGCCGCTTTTGCAGTTTCTTCCGGCATCATATGGATGTTAGACCAGGAAACATTGTATTGCCCATCCTCTAACACCGCTAAATCAAATGGCCCATAGTCATTGCCAATCTTTTTGAAATGGGTATCGTATCCAGAATCACCACCCAGGAAGATCTTGTATGATTTAGATTTAAAGATGAAGGAAGACCAAAGTGTTTTATTGCGAATTAACCCTCTGCCAGAAAAATGCCTTGCTGGCGCTGCGGTAAATTTAACATCTGCATTGATTGCCGTAGTTTCCCACCAATCTAATTCCCTGATTTTATCGGCAGGTACCCCCCAGGATTCCAGGTGTGAACCTACGCCCAGTGAAGTCACAAATACCCCCACTTTATCTTTCAGCTTTAAAATAGTTGGGTAGTCCAAATGGTCATAATGGTCATGTGTGATGACCATGATATCTATTTTTGGCATGTCTTCCGCTTTATATACATCTGCACCATTAAAAGCTTTGGTACCAGCATAGCTTACCGGCGAAGTGCGTCCGCTGAATACAGGATCTACTAATATATTTAATCCATCTACCTGGATCAGGTAGGAAGAATGTCCAAACCAGGTGATTTCAGGTTTGGCAGAAGGTTGCAGCTTCAAATTGCGCTGGATAGATGGCAATTGATAATCTGGTGTTTTACGCTCATGTTTCCCAAATAAGAAATCAGTCATTACACTTAAAAAAGTGCCGTCACCAGTAAAGGTTGGCGTAAGAGATTGGTTCTGAAATGCACCATCTTTATATTGCGGGGATTTTTTTATTCTTTCAAGCCTGGCACCAGAAGGCGCTTTTCCAAAAGAGGCTTGTTGCATAAACAAGAAAATTATCAAAGCGAGTGCCCCAAGGGTTAAACAAAGTATTATCATAGTTCTTTTAAGTGTTCTTTTTAATTTCATAAGGATTGATCATGCAACAATGAACCTGTCAAAAATACGCTGAATTACCTTACGCAGCTATGTTTATAAGGTCTTATTTCATTTGTTGAATTGCTTCATTAATGATTGTTGTAATAGGAAGACGATTCACAAAGCAAAATATTTTAATTGCTGGATTTCTATTTGATATATATTAAATATGATCATAAAATATGATTTTAAGATAGGCAAGCCAGCTATGAATCTAAAATACGATAGCCGGGTAGGGGGACCACTAAGAATTTCATATTTGGTTAAATAAAAACACTATTTCTACTAATAGGCTGCAACAGTTGAGGTAGTCCAAACTTTGATTCGTCAATATGACTTGATAAAATACAATAATGGGTAAAAAAAATAAACTATGTCAATTTGCGGTAATAGTACGTGAGGTGATAAGAATATGAATAACTATGGTGAAAATTGACGTTATTTGTAGGAAATCTTCAAATCATGCTAATTTATTTTAAAGTTGGAAACTATAAATCAATAAAAGAGCCAATCGTAATTAATTTTACAGCAGCAGCAATTAATGAACATCAGGAATCTAATGTCTTAGCCAGGGAAAAGAATAACCTCCTTAAATCAGTGATTTTGCATGGTCCAAATGCCAGTGGGAAATCTAAAATAATTGATGCTTTAAAATTCTTCCGGCAATTTATATTGCACTCTGCTCAGGATAGGCATAGTACCGCAGATATACCAACAGAAGTTTTTGAACTCAATAGTTCTACCTTAAACCAGCCTAGTTTTTTTGAAACTGAATTTTTAATAGGTAAAAAAACATACAGATATGGTTTTGAAGCGGATACAAAATACATTCATAAAGAGTGGCTTTTAGAGGTAAAAGTAACTACAGAGAGCCCTATCTTTTTAAGAATTGAGCAAGAGTTTCAGATTAATGCTAAAAAATTTATTAATGCAGACGGTTTAGAAAAGCGTACCAGAAAGAATGCACTTTTCTTATCTGTAGCAGATCAATGGAATGTGCCTTTGGCGGAAGATATAATAGCTTGGTATGATAGCATTTATATTGTAAATGGATTAAAAGATGCTGATTTTAAAACAGAATCTACTAAAATGCTAAAGGACAGCAGATATGAAGATTTGATCAATAATATGATTAGGAAGGCAGATTTAGGTATAAATTCATTGGAAGTAATCAATAGTCCTGATGAATATCAGATGCTAAGATTTATGAATTCATCTTATGATTTCGACATCAATACAGTGAATAAAAATTTAAATTCAATTGCTGCTTTACATAATGTATATAATGACAATGGGGAGGTAGTGAATGTAGCGCATTTTAGCATTGAGAAAAAAGAATCAGAAGGGACACAAAAGTTTTACAATCTTTCTGGTATTTTTTTACAGGCAATAATGCATGGTAAATTAATTATAATGGATGAAATGGATGCCAGATTACATACTTTACTAACCAAGGCAATCATTCATTTGTTTAACAATGCCGATGTAAAATCTGGCGCTCAATTGCTCGCAGTTAGTCATGATACCGCTCTGTTAGATGGCGATATATTAAGAAGAGATCAGATTTATTTTGTAGAAAAGGATAGTTTTTCGGCCACTAAGGTGACCAGTCTGGCAGAATTTAAAGTGCGTAAAGAGACTCCGTATGCTAAAAATTATTTAGAAGGTAAATATGGGGCAATTCCATTTATTGAAAATCTGGAAACAATAATTAAGGATAGCAATGAGTAAAGCTAAATTTGATTTTGGGGCTTTTACAGCCCAGTTAGTAAATACAAAAGTTGAACCAAAAAAAATAGGGGTTTTACCAGAGCGCCGATATTTCTTGATTGTGACTGAGGGAATCAGGACTGAACCTATTTATTTTGAATATATAGGTAAAATGTTACCTAAACATCTTGTTAGCACAGTAGAAATAAAAGGAGCTGGTGACAATACGATTAGGGTTGTTCAAAAAGCAATTGAATTAAGAGAAAAAAGAATCATAAATAAAACCCTGCCAGCTTATGATGAGGTTTGGGCAGTATATGATAAAGATGATTTTCCTGCTTCAAGATATAATGAAGCTATTAATCTTGCAAATAGAGAAGGAATAGAGAGTGGACACTCCAATCAGTCTTTTGAACTATGGTATGTATTGCATTTTGAATATTTGCAAAGTGCTTTGCACCGAACTGATTATATTAAGAAGCTTACTGAATATCTGGGCTTTAAATACATAAAAAGAACGCAAAAGGTGGTGGAAACATTGATGGAACAAGGAAATGTACAAAGAGCTATTAAATGGGCGAAAGATTTAGAAATCTTAAACCAAGAGAAAACAGCATCTGATTCTTGTCCTTATACCAGGGTCTATGTATTAGTAGATAGGTTATTGAATTATATTGATCATACGACTGATGTCAATTCTTAAATTTATGTAAGACTAGCTCAGCATAACTTTCCTCAAAAAAATAACTCAGCAGCTTAAATTTAAGCAAAGAAAAAATCACCTAATTAGGTGATTTTTTGCTTTAGGCTATTTCTCTACCTTGCCTATCGTTAAGCAGGTAATTGATTCCAGGTTTTGCTTTTATTATAAAACCATTATCAGCACACCGCTAACAGTAATGAATAGGCTAATGATCGTTTACATCACTACTAAAAGATAGATATATTAATGAAAAAGATACTCTTGATTGTTTTTGCACTCGCTACAGCACTGATTGTAGCACAATCCTTTTCCTACTTAGCGATAAATAAAAAAGTGGCAGCTGAACCGAAAAAATATTTTATGAACTATCCGAGCCAAGTCGCATTTTGCGGGTCATTATACCTGGAGTCAGATTCTGATGCCGTAATACCTGCGTTAACAGGCTGGGGTAATTATTCATGGAAAGTGACTACCTCATCAGATAGTGCACAATTCTATTTTAACCAGGGTATTAATATGTATTATTCTTATCATTTAATTGAAGCAGAGGCTTCCTTTGATAAGGCAACAAAATTTGATCCGGGATGCGCAATGGCCTGGTTTGGCAAAGCATTAGCAATGGGGCCAACAATCAATTCTAAAGATGGGTTTGAAACTTCTGTAACCGTTTTAAGATCGCTGGAAAAAAGTAAACAGCTTGCCCAATACGGAACAAAACTAGAACAGGACTTGATTAATGCCATGCAAACCCGTTATCAGTTAGACAGTAAAGACCCTGAAAAAGTACAGTTAAATTATCATGAATATACAGCGGCAATAAAAGCTGTATATAATAAACATACCAATGAAACTGATGTTGTAAGTCTATATGCTGATGCATTGATGCTAGAAAGGGATAGTGATGGTTACGATCTGAAAAAAATGCCCAATGACACAACAAGTATGATTCAGTCATTATTGGAGAAAGGAATTGCTCTAAACCCTTCTCATCCAGGTGTTAATCATTATTATATTCATGTGATGGAAGGATCAAAACATCCGGAAATGGCTTTGCACAGTGCCGGCTTGTTAGATACCCTGATGCCAAATGTTGCCCATATGACACACATGCCTTCCCATATTTATTCTAGTACCGGCCATTATAGTAAAGGGGTAAAGTCCAATGAAACAGCCATCAAAGGTTTCCACTCTTATCTGAAATCATTTGCTCCGGTAGCCGCAGGACAAGGTGTATATGAAGGGCATAACTTATTTGTATTAATTTATTGTGCACAAATGGCTGGAAATTATAAGATTTCATCAGATAAATCTGAAGCATTACTGAAAACTCTGCCTGATTTTCTGCTAAAAATGGATGGTGCATTTGGAATGTATATGCAATATGCAGCGGCATCGCCATATTTTACTAATGTCCGGTTTGGTAAATGGGACGAGATTCTAAAGGATAAAAAAACAGATACCCTTGCATTTATATCCCTGATGCAGCATTTTTCAAGAGGAATGGCCCTAAGTCACACCAATCAATCCCTTAAAGCTGAACAGGAACTGAAATTATTAACTATAAATACTAAACACCCCACTTTACTTAAAAAAGCAAACAATGGTATCAACCCTGTTGCAAAAACAAGCAGGGTAGCGCAATGGATTTTGACAGGAACAATTGCCCAGCAAAAGAAGCAAAATCTACTGGCGATCAAGGCTTTCCGTAAAGCAGTTTCGATAGAAGACAGTATCAATTATATGGAGCCTAGAAACTGGATGATACCTGCCAGGCAATATCTTGGAAATGCTTTAATTAAAGCGGGCCAGTATAAACAAGCCGCTGTCGTATTTGAAGAAGACCTGGATAATAATAAAGACAATGGATGGGCGCTGACCGGGCTTTCTGTAGCTTATCAAAAAGCTGGAAATCCGGCATACAAAAAAATTGATGCAAGGGTAAAAGCTGCCTGGGATATCAAAGACATAAAAATCAACAGTTCCGTATTTTAATCTGCCGTTTCAATAGCAGTAGCGCCTGTTCATCTTGTATGAACAGGCGTTTTGCTACTTATCTTTTAATGTAATCCTAAAAGAAAACCCCGCTATCAATAGCGCAGCAGATCATTTTTAAGATGCGTTTTGACAATGAATAATCCTTCCTACAGAAAAATGTATTCTTATGAACAGAAAATTATATTACATTTATATGTCTCATGTTTGAGACATATGTCTTATTTTTGGAATATTATGATGGAGCAAACTCAGAACAAAATAATAGATGCTGCGATTGAAGTATTTAATGAAGATCCTTCAGCACCATTAGAAAAAGTTGCAGATAAGGCAGAGGTAACCCGCAGAACATTGCACCGTTATTTTAAAGATCGGGCTGAATTACTGGTTTCTTGCGAAAAAGATATGCAGCGAAGTTGCAAAAAAGCGATGCAGGTAGCATTAAATAGCTCTGATGACCCTTTAATTCAACTAGAAAACATGTTATATGCTGGAATAGACTGCGGTGCTAAATATTCGTTTTTTCATAAACTGCACCAGAGAGAAGGTCATCAGCACAGCGGGCAAAATGTAGATTGTGCAGAATTTGATGCCATTTCTAAACAATACAACCTCGTTATTATCGCCCTTCGTGATCGCGGAATAATCAGCTCACATATTACTGTAGAGTGGGTAAATATGCTATTCTCCAGTGTAATTGCAGCAACAGTAAATAGCACAGAATATGGTACTGTAGCTAAAAATAGCTTAAAGCAATTTGCCTGGTTCTCTTTTAGTAAAGGAGTTGGAATATAAAAACATTAAATATGGAAGAGAATAAGAAATATGATGTCATTATTATTGGCGGAAGTTATGCCGGTTTAGCAGCGGCAATGTCATTAGGCAGGGCAATTAGAAATGTGCTCATCATCGATAGTGGAAAACCCTGTAATCGTCAAACACCACATTCACATAACTTTCTTACACAAGATGGCAGCACGCCCGCAGCAATTTCCGATTTGGGAAAGCAGCAGGTTTTGGCATACCCTACTATAGAATGGATGAACGGACTGGTTACTGCTGTAAGCGGCACCGATCATAACTTTGTTGTTTCTACTCATTCAGGAGCAAAAATTAAAGCTAGTAAATTGCTGTTTACCACAGGGATAAAAGATCTAATGCCCGATATCAAAGGCTTTTCCCAGTGCTGGGGAATTTCAGTGATCCACTGTCCGTATTGCCATGGATATGAATATAAAGATCAGCAGACGGGCATTTTAATTAATGGAGATATGGCCTTTGAATATGGGAGGCTCATCCATCACTGGACCCCTCATTTAACGATCTTTACCAATGGAAATTCTACCATTAGTGAAGCACATAAAGAGCTGTTATCTGCACTAGATATCCCTATTGTTGAAAGTCCTGTGAAGGAAATAGTCCATGTAAATGGTTATTTAAGTAAATTGGTAGTTCATACTGGAGAAGACTATTTCTTACATGCATTATATGCCAGGTTGCCTTTTGAACAACACAGTGAGCTACCTAAAGAATTAGGCTGCACCTATACTGAAGAAGGATATATTGATGTGGATGAATTTCAAAAAACAGCTGTAGCCGGTATATATGCCGCAGGGGACAATACAAAGATAATGCGCGCTTTACTTTCTGCAGTAGCCTCTGGAAGCAGGGCAGGAGCTTTTATCAACCATGAGCTCATTCGTGAGTAGCGTTTTTATTTCTGCAATTAGTCTAAGATCTGCTTTATTTGAACTATATTTAAATTCTATAATCTATGTTCATGGATTTAGGGATCATGGTATAGGCTATACTGTCAAACACACCTCATTTACTTTATAACTATAAGTAGCTTAACCGCCTGTTTCAACGGGTTGGTCTTTGATGGACTATTATCCGATTTTTTAAAAAACATTATTAAAACTGAGTGATCACCCGGTTATCACTTGATCCGCTATACCTCTGCCATACTTCTGCCATACCCCCGCCACACCCATCCTTTACCCCCAGGGGTATAACATAGGTATAGCGGGAGTATGGAAAGGGTATCGCGAAGGTATGGCAGCACAAGTTACATCCGGTCTTAAACGGAGATACATTGATTTTTTGTTAATAGCTGTACGATAATAAGAAGAATGGGAGACCGGATTTTTCGGGGAATTTTAATGCATAACTGTTGAATTGCCGTGGAATAGGCTGCTATACATATTTTTAGTAAAATTTGTTATTTATAAATATAATTATTAATTTTATAGTATCATAATTTTAAAAATTATTAATCCGGTATATGATTAACGATCAGCGCTGAAATCTTATTGATCTTTGTCTTCTTTAAATAGAGGCTCATGTTGTTTGATGTAAGCACAATTACATTTTATATAGATAAAATGGAAGAATTATAAGTTTAAAATATCAAACAATGGGAATCGTAAACAGTGGTGACGCAAAACATTTTAGGGGTAAAGTAGGAGATAAGGTATATTACACGTTAGCAGATGGAAGAACAGCTGTTCGAAGTTTGGCAATGGCAGGTACTAAACCTTTTACTGTAAATCAATTAACCGTACAGCAAAAAGTAGCCGTATGTGCAGATGCGCATCGGGCACTGGAAGGTTTTATCAGATTTGGTTATCAGCTTTTAGCAAAAGATACAAAAAGCAATTATTATAATACATTTGTTAAACATCTGCATAACCGTATTTTAACAGGTACTTATCCTGATGTGCGCATTGATTTTAAACAGCTGCTGGTCACGCAAGGTTCATTACCGGCTGCAGAAAATGTAACCGTACAGCTCCATGAATCTGGTCTTGTTTTTAACTGGAAGCCGGAAAGTGCCGGCAGGGAAGCTCATTATAGCGATAAAGTGATGTTGCTGGCTTATTTTCCGCTATTGGATAAAGCCTGTTATACAATTAGTGGTGCGCAGCGTCAGTTAGGCAAAGATATGCTGCTGCTTACTGGTATTGAGCACGGCCATGTGGCAGAAATCTATTTATCTTTTATAGAGAACAATCATAGAAATATCTCTAATAGTATTTACCTGGGACAACTAAATTGGTAATTATGGCAATCAGAAAAAATAATTTCCTTCTTGGAGATACCACAGGCAGTATTGATAACGTAACCCTTAGCAAGTGGAGGGGATTAAATATAGTAAAATCACGTATAGGAAAGCGAAGAAAAAAAACAGAATCGAAAAAGGTTGTTTTACAAAATGAGGTATTCAGTATAGTGCAATCGTTTTTGAATAAATTTCCAAAAGGGTTTTTTAACATTGGATACCGGCTTCCTAAAAATGCAAAGATGACCGCATTGAATGCTGCCACTTCTTACCATATGCGCAATGCAGTGATTGGAGAAAGCCCTGATTTGAGCATTGATTATAGCCAGGTTAAATTTACACAGTCCCGCCGGCCAATTGAAAACGGATGGAAAGCTACATTTACAAACGCTGGTAATGGAGAGATTGTGATAAAATGGGAGCTTAATCCTTTTCCTGAGAAAAGCACGCATTTGGATGATCAGGCAGTTGCTGTTTTTTACAGTGAAGAAACTAAAGAATTTCTTATTAAAGGAGCAAAGCAACGCGATAGTTTGGTCCATAATTATCTATGGGAAAAAGAATTAGAAGGGACACAGTTTTATGGCTGGCTGTTTTTTGTATCGGCAGATGGTAAATTAGTTTCCGGCACACAATACCTGGGAAAATTGAAAATGATGAAAAGTTAAAATTATTATCTGTGCTTTAATCATTTAATGCGGGGTATAATATTAAATTTGCAGCCTCTTATTTCTGCTGCATGAACCATTTATCAAATTTCGATTATTCTGTTTTCTTACTTTATTTTATTCTTGTAAGTGGATATGGTTATTGGGTATACCGAAACAAAAAGTCTACCGGTTCTAGTACAAAAGATTATTTCCTAGCCGAAGGATCATTAACCTGGTGGGCAATTGGTGCTTCCATTATTGCATCTAACATCTCTGCAGAGCATTTTATCGGCATGTCAGGTTCAGGATTTGCTATGGGGCTTGCGATAGCCAGTTATGAATGGATGGCAGCAGCAACACTGATCATTGTAGCCGTCTTTTTTCTGCCGATCTATCTCAAAAACCGAATTTATACCATGCCCCAGTTTCTTTCCGGGAGATATAATAACACCGTTAGCACATTAATGACAGTCTTTTGGCTATTGGTCTATGTGTTGGTCAATTTAACTTCCATCTTTTTTCTGGGTGCTATAGCGATAGAAACCATTACAGGAATCCCTTTCAACTGGTGCATTATTGCCCTGGCTATATTTTCAGTAGTCATCACCCTTGGTGGGATGAAAGTAATTGGATATACAGATGTAATCCAGGTATTTGTATTGGTTGCAGGGGGATTAGTTACCTGTTATATGGCTTTAAGCCTGGTTTCTGATAAATTGAACTTAGCTACAGTTTTAGAAGCATTGCCCATACTTAGAACCGAGGCAGACGATCATTTTCATATGATATTTAGTAAAGGAGATAAATTTTATAATGAACTACCCGGATTAGCAGTATTGGTAGGTGGTTTATGGATTAATAACCTTAATTACTGGGGCTGTAACCAATATATTGTACAGCGTGCATTGGGTGCAGATTTGAAAACGGGCAGGAGCGGGTTGCTATTTGCTGCTTTCCTTAAATTGCTAATTCCGCTCATTGTGGTGATACCAGGAATATGTGCTTATGTGTTATTTCAACATGGTTATTTCCAAAATGAGATGTTAGATACGTCTGGTCAGGTAAAACCTGATCATGCTTATCCAGTTTTGATGAACCTTTTACCTTCAGGTTTAAAAGGTTTAGCTTTTGCTGCACTAACCGCTGCTATTGTGGCTTCATTGGCTGGGAAATGTAACAGCATTGCCACTATTTTCACACTTGATATTTACAAGAAGTATGTAAATAAAGAAGCTTCTGAACCTAAAATGTTAAATGTTGGCCGCTGGTCTGTGATTATCGCTACTTTAATTGCGATTGTTATTGCTCCTGCACTACGGAGCTTTGACCAGGTTTATCAATTTGTACAAGAATACGTAGGCTTTATTTCGCCAGGTGTATTTGCGATATTCTTGCTTGGGTTTTTCTGGAAAAGAACCACCTCTGCTGCCGCACTTTCTGCCGCGATACTAACAATTCCACTTTCTACACTTTTTAAATTTCTGCCCCAGCTGAGCCAGGGTCAAATTGAACAAATTCCATTTTTAAACCGCATGTCATGGGTATTTGGTATAATCATCGTTTTAATGATAACCATTACCTTATTAGATCCTAAAAGCAAAAATAATCCTCAGGGATTAGAAATAGACGCTAAAATGTTTAAAGTTAGTCCCGGTTTTATGGTCGCCTCTGTAATTATCTGCGGGATATTAGCTGCGCTTTACATTGTGTTTTGGTAAGCTCAGTTTTTAGTTTTATAAATTCAGCTCGTGTTTTGATAATCATCAATATGTTACGTTCATTTTAGCAATATTGATGATCATTTGAATTGTATTTATCAGGTACAACCGTTAAAATGCTTCATTTAGACCCAAAAACAATCCCTTTGCCCCATATTTACCAATTGCATAATCAATACAAAGATTAGTACGGGTTGCTTTATTAAATAATACTCTTAAGCCAGCACCACCAGCAGGCTGCCAAACTTGAAATAATTTTGTTCCTAACTCATCATTTGCAGTTTGGATATTGAAAAATGTAACTCCACTCAAAAATTTATTCTTAGTAATAGGGAAACGATATTCCAGTTCAGAATAGAAGTATTTAGTTCCTTTAAAATAGGCGGTAGTATACCCTCTTCCGCTCCTGAAACTCGGATCTTTACCAGTTCCCGGAAGTTCTAAATAGGGTAGGGCCCCACCTACAAGATAAGATCCCCAGTTCCAAAAGGCAATCACATGCTCCGGATTACGGCTAGAAAGGCTCCAGTATTTTCTGAAATCTGTGTTAAATTGTACCGCACTTTTTGTACTTCCCATCCATTGCTGGTTTACCCGGACACCAGCATCTGCATAAATGCCTTTATATGCTCTGTTTTGATTATCCCTGGTGGTATATTGTACGTTAAATAATAAACCGTTGGACATATAATTGTCGCGTTTAAACCCATAACGGTCGCTGTAAATATTATACGGGGTCAGTTCTTCTAAATTTGTCCTGTCTTCAATTCTTCTCCTGATATCAAAAGATACACCTGCACCAACAAACAGATTTTCATGTACTTGCTTGTATACTTTTTCCCTGAAATTATAAAACTGCGCATGTAGCACATATCCTTTGCGGTCTGGATTACTCAGTGCCTCATCCTCTTCAGAGCCTGTTGCTCCTCTGCCAATTCCTAAGCCAAAATCTGGCGTCACTGTTTTAGCAGCCACTAAACTCCCCTGGAAATTCCACTTGTTAGAAGGGGTGTATACATTATGGCTCAGGTAAAAATAAATAATCCCTTTGGTGGTAATGGAAGCTGATGTAGCTGCAACCGACATCAGTGTATTTGGATCATTTCCTAATTTTCTTCCTGCTACTGCTTTAATTCCAATCTGGGCACCAATACTTGGATTATATGCCACGTTAGGCATGATCGTGATCCCTGATTTTTTACGTAAAGGGTTTACTTTTTTATTGGGATGAAGGATGTTCCTGATCAGATCGGCAATATCATACTGCAAATAAGTGGAATCTGCAGGTGTCTCGGTTTTGGCTGTTATGCTTATTGCAGTATCTGTATTTAAAGCAACAGAAGAGGTCTTGGTCTGACTAAACCCCAAACTATATATGCTTGTAAATAAGGTGAATAAAAGGACTTTAGCTAGAGGGTAAATCCTCCTTTGTTCAGCATTTCGATTGCTTAGAAGGCTTGTTAAATGTTTAAATTCCAATTTGTATGTCGCTGTGTGCATTTAATATTGTGCTTAATATAAACGACGGGGGGCACCGAAATGTTTTACGCTAAAACGATAAATTTTAAAATAAGAAAGACCAATCACTCATGATGTTTATACCTATCCCTCAATCTGGGCTAACAATCCTCTTGTTAGGTGATTTCAGCCCGTAATAATTAGCCTCACATTTGTTTTATTAATCATTCAATAACAGTTTAATACAATTGAAAAATGAAACTAAATTTATTTAAATCAGGAACAGTATTGATCCTGTCTGTAATCTTAGGACTTACTGGTTGTAAAAAAGATGACGATAACGAAGGTGGAGATTATCCAGATGCAGTAAACAACAGTGTTAATTTAGTTAAAACAGAGAAATTTGGTGCTATATTAACCGCAAAGGATGGTAAAACATTATATTTTTTCTCTTTTGATCCAGATAGTACTTCCAACTGTAATGGTCAATGTGCAATAGCCTGGCCCGCATTTTACGATGCTAAATTAACCGTTGATAAAGGGTTGAATATTGCTGCTTTTGGGACCATTACCCGTGCAGATGGCAGTAAGCAAAATACGTATAAAGGATGGCCATTATATACCTTTTTTAAAGATGTAAAGGCAGGTGAGATCAACGGTGATGGTGCAGAGAAAATTTGGTTTGTTGCGAAACCTGATTATTCAGTAATGTTAGTTAATAAACAACTAACTGGTGCAGATGGAATAGAATATACAAGTAATTATGAGCCAGGTAAAGAGGTAGTTCAGTATATTACTGATGACCGTGGTAAAACTTTATATCATTCTATAAAAGATAAAGCTTTAACAAATAACTTCACTAAGCCAGATCTGAGTAATAACAGTATATGGCCTATGTATGAAGTAGAAGCCGTTAAAAACGTTCCTTCAATACTTAATAAGGCAGCTTTTGCTACGATTGTATTTGCAGGTAAAACTCAGTTGACTTACAAAGGATTCCCATTGTATAAGTTTGGTGCAGATGCCGATAAACGCGGTAATAATAAAGGAGTTAGTGCAGGCCCAGGTGCATTTCCTGTCAATACCATTGAAACTGTGGCTGCTCCGGCACCATAATTTAAGATTTAATAAAATTCAAACCACGCAATTTGAAACCTACACTACCGGCCCTGTTTAAAAGCAGGTGCTGGTCGTGTTTTTTTACGTTGAAAAAATTTCTTTGTAACTAATTTAGCGTTTTGTTCTCTAAATGTAAAGCAAGTTATGAATTTTATAGGTAACCTAATTTGGATCGTTTTTGGCGGGATCTTTATTTTTTTTGAATACATATTTGGCGGGATCATATTGTGCCTCACCATTGTTGGTATTCCTTTTGGATTGCAATGTTTCAAATTTGCATTTGTAGCACTGGCACCTTTTGGAGTCAGAATTACGGATACATCCAGTAATACCGGTTGCTTATCTACCGTCATGAATGTGATCTGGCTAATTTTTGGCGGTTTCTGGATTGTACTTACCCACTTGGTTTTCGGGTTGCTGTTTTGCCTTACCATTGTAGGGATTCCTTTTGGCAGGCAACATTTTAAATTAATGAACCTGGCCTTCTCCCCATTTGGTAAATCAATCGGTTAATTGCTTTTTACTCTAAAATACCGCTCTGTAATTATTCTGTCTACCCCTGCTTGTTCTACTTTTTCTACTCCGGTTTGGATGAGTGTATCTTGCTGGATACGTACGGTAAAAACGAAAGATTTCCGTTCCCAGTTTCTATCTGCATAATAATCTAAAAACTCCGTATACTGATCTCCGGCCAATGAATACCTTCCGCCACCGGCATCAAAATTATTTTTACCATTTTCATCTGGCTTTAGATTATGTTTTAAAAAGGCAAAATGTGTATCATTGATTACTTTAATCATACTTTGTGTTTTCGTGTAATCAGTAAAACTGTGTTTCCCTTTTTCTGTAGTCGTTGCTGAGATTAATTTCCATGTGCCCATGATCTGATTATGCAATTGTCTTTTCTTCTCATTCATTGTACAGGAAGACAGGTAAACAATACAAAATAACAATGCTGGAATTTTAAATTTCATGGTCTTAAATAATTAATAGTAGAAGTTTGCAATATACATAGTATTGAGGGGACAGTTAGCAATTGCACAGAGGCCATATTTAAGTTAGTAAAAATTTAACTGATTTTAAAATAGCACTGATAATTTTGCTGTTTGCTGAGGATAGGTTAAAATTTGAAAGAATGATATCAGGAAATAGTATTAACGACATGGAATAGTATCAATGCTTATGATCAATATTGAATGGCGCAAGATTGGATCATATAGAATTTATGAAACCGGATGCCTGATCATTATAACTCAATTATTTACTGCTTATAAATAAACTTGTAATTGTAAAAAAACAATACTTTTGCACCATGAAAAACATCATTCCAATATTCTCTGCCGCGATCCTGCTGTTATCATCTTGCAGCCAAACTACCCGTAGTACGGATACCGACTCAATTAAAGTAGATTCTACAAGTTTAGTAGCTACTGCGCAGCCACTGTTTGCTACGATGAAGATTAATGAAAACATTAAAACTGGTGATTCGGTAAAATTGAAATTCACCGTATACAATACTGCAGATACTGTACAGCAGTTTTGTAAATGGCATACTCCATTTGAGCCACTAATTAGTAAGTATCTTGATATTACGGATGAAAATGGGGAAGAAGCTGCTTATCAGGGTGCGATGGCTAAAAGAATTATGCCGCCACCGGCTGATAGTTATGTAAAAGTAAATCCTGGAGATAGCCTTTCTATAGATGTAGATGTATTGAAAGGGTATGCAATTAAAAAACCAGGAAAATATGTGGTTTCTTATAATGCACAAAACATGAGCGGTATCGTAGTTAAAGATAGTGTAGTATTTGTTTACGGCAAATAAACCTTTTTTTAAATCATATTTTGTGGAGGGTTTGTGTTATTATATAGGGCACTGAAAAAATTCCTTTAAATAAGAGGAGTAGAAAACATAAATTTTTTACTCCTCTTATTGTATTTTCAATGTGCATTGATATGCTGCTTCAACAAAAAAAATCGGTTATTAGGTTTTTAATCACTAATGACTTGATTGTTGCTAAAGAGAATTTACTTCGCAAGCTTAACGAGCTTATAGATTTTATCTTTATCTAAAGTCTTATTTATTTAAATATTTACGGTATTTTTTTTCTTAAAACAAGAATTTAACAGGCTCTTTTGTTTTAACTTCTTATATTTGGATATAAGTGAAGAATGGAACTTTATAAAAAGCAAAACCCGATAGCTTGAATTGCTTCAGGGGCTACCGGGAATAATATGATATAAATATATGGACAAAAACTTGATTTTGCAAATAGGAGTAATTAATGAGATATATTGATTTTGAGAATATAATGTCACCTAATCGAATGGGTAGATATCTTACTGCATGTATTGGAGATAGCAGAAATGCGATGACACTTTACCGTAAAAACTTAAAACTATCGCAGGAATTATTCACTATAGTCAGTTGTTTAGAAATTGCATTACGTAACAAAATTAATTGCCTATATTTAAATCAGAAGGGTGATAACTGGCTTCTGCATGCCTCTTCTGTGGGTGGAATGTTTGATACAATCAACAGCCGCCAGACAAAAAATATTATTGTTCGATGTATAGCTGAGCTAGGACCATTATATACGCATGCTAAATTAGTGGCAAAAATGGATTTTGGCTTTTGGCGATACTTGTATGCTCAACCTCAATTCTATGCCGGCGGACAAGTATTATTACAAGTTTTTCCTTCTAAGCCCCGTAGTACCCCACTTATCCAGTATAACCACACGTACGTATTCAATGAACTTGAGAAAATAAATGGCCTCAGAAATAGATTGGCACATCATGAACCTGTATGTTTCGCCAACGGTCTGCAAGTTAGGAGTACTCTTTACGTAAGACAGCAATATGCGTTAATATTAGAATTGTTTCAATGGATGAACATAGACGAAACATCATTGCTTTATGGGCTTGACCATATTATGCCCCTCTGTAATGATATTGATGCCATGTAATTGGATTATATATCTCTCTGACAAGGTTTGGTTCAAAATTTTCATGCAATCCTCAATAAATTATTCAATAAATGCACCAGCTGTATCATCAAAATTTAAAAAGGCAACTCTTTATTTACTCCTGCTTCTTATAGTAGATCTTTCAAATATTAGAATGAAAGATTTGCTTCAATTATAAGATTGATTTTATCAGATTAATCTTTAAATTTTAATCCAGTACTAACCAAAGCCTGTTGTATTTTTGGGATGGAAGAAGGCCCCATGCCATGCAGGGAAAGGATTTCTTTTTCAGTGAAATGGCTTAGCTGCACTAAATTAGTGATGCCTTTATTTACCAGGGCTCTTTTTGCTGGTGCCGGAAGGAATAGGAAATCATCCTGTGCTGGCTTTGCTTTTTTACGTATATCTGCTGAACTGCCTTGTTTTGCTGCTGCTTTATCCAGGTTTTCCTGGACCCTGAATTGTGTAATGCGGGTAACTATATCAAGTGGCAAAGGCTGATCTATTGGGAATTGTATGGAGCCCTTTGCATTTTTATATCCTTCTAGTTCTTCTTTAAAATTTTTCACTCCGGATGATCCGGGATAAAATCCAATATGATTTTTATAGCCTGCAAAATGTACAAGGTTACCGGCCAATGCAAAAGTTGGCATTTGGTAACTGATCTTTTCTACCGCAGCTGGTGCTGCTTTTTTGATGGTTTGCCGCATTTGTTTTAAAAGAACTTGCGTAGAAGCTGGGAAAAAGGCAATATAATCATCGATATTATCTGCTTTAATTTGATCCATGAAACTCTATTTTAATTTATAAATATAGCCTGCTATAGAGATATATTTAAGGTGTAAAAATGACAATCAGACAGGTAAAACGAGACAAGTTAGCTTGTGAAAAAGCGTAATCTTTTTTAATAACTTAAGGATGGTTATTTAACACTCTTTTTTAATACAATGAAATAGCCGGTCAGAAATAGAACAGCAGCGTAAATAAGACTGGTATAAACTTCCTGGGTAAAAATAGGCATTGTAGCGGCTTCCTTTTTTTCAGATAAAACCAGTACTGGATGGCTGTAAGGAATTAAATAAGCGTATGCCCAGTGTTTAGATGCAGTAATTAACCCAATAATTAATCCAATAAAACCGATTCCCATTGGTTTTAGGAAATCGCTCCAGATCAAACTAATGATAAACTGCACAGACAGGATGCCTAATGAACAAAGAAATAGCTTGGTATATAGTTTTGATAAAATCGTTACAGGAGAAAACTCATTGAATTTAAAGCCATTATTTAAAAAATGTAAAAGATGTCCGCAGGCAAGGTTTACAATACCAAATAGCATTAAACAGATAAATATAAGTAGCACAGCGTATAAGTACTTAGCCGTATAGATAGAAAACTTGTTTAGTGGCATGGCAAACAGTGATTTCCAGGTGTCGTTTTTGTGCTCTATATTATTCACTGAAAATGCCGTAAATATCACATAGAATGGGAGGATCAATGTTCCCATTACACCAAGGATACTTCCTGAGTACATCATCCATAATGCTTCTGAAGGAAAATTTTGAGCGATGATCTTTTTTGATTCAAAATAAAAACCTGCGGTTACCATGCTGCATATTACTATTGGAAGCAGTATAGAGGCCCAAAATGCAAGCGTTTTTCTGGATTTATAAAATTCTGATTTTAGGGAGATGAGCAGCGCGTACATGTTAATTGGTTTTTGTGATGTCGAGGAATAAGCGTTCCAAATCTTTTTTTACGAAATGGATGCTGTAAACTGTAAATCCATTTTGAATCAGCAGGGTGTTGATTTTTCCAGTTTCTTCAGTAGATTGATAAGGAAGCTGAATTGGGCTAATACCAGGATTTATAACTTCATAACCTTTAGTGGTTAAAAACCTGGCAACTTCTTCTGTTTTATCTGTAATGATTTCTACGATGGGCGTATTAAAAGTTTGTAATTCGCTTACCGTACCTTGAAACAATAATTTTCCTTTGTTGAGTATCCCTACATGGGTAGCTATTTTTTCTATCTCATTGAGTAGATGGCTCGAAACTAAAATAGTTTTTTGGTAGTTGTTAGCTAAGTCTGATAACAAGTTCCTGATCTCTATAATCCCGTTAGGATCTAAACCATTGGTAGGTTCATCAAGCAGTAAAAGTTCTGCGTCAGATAATAAAGCAAGTGCAATCCCTAAACGCTGCTTCATGCCTAAAGAATATTTGCCCGCTTTTTTGCTTGCCGCATCTGTTAAACCAACTAATTTCAGCATTTCTGCTACCTTGCTTTTGGATATACCCAATAGAATACAGCGGTTTACCAGGTTTTCTTTACCGGTTAAATGCGCATAGATAGCGGGTTGCTCAACTAGTGACCCCATTCTTTTTAAACTTGCAATTCGGTTGGCGTTAATCTCTTTTCCGAAAATGAAAACGGTATCGGATGGTGATTTAAGCAGGTTGAGCAGGATTTTTATGGTAGTTGTTTTCCCTGCACCATTTGGGCCAAGAAAACCATAGATACTTCCCTTTTCAACTTCAAGTGATAGGTTATCTACTACTTTTTGATTTCCAAAATGATAAGTTAAACCACAAGTTCGAATAGCCAGGTTACTCATGCTATTTAGTGATCTGGTTAATTACATTGGTCACTGAAGGTGTAGCTGAAGTTTTTATTGCGGCTTCGTGGTTGTCGTTATTTTGATGAACCGGCAGGATGGTAAATAAAGCCATGATAAATACCGGGATCAGTAAAAGTATAAAAGGGGAGATGTTGGAGAGCCTTTTCATATGTTGTTCGTTTTGATAAAACAAATAGAAACAATTTATTTCTGTAGCTAAAATGTTTTAGACAAAAGCAGGGTTATTCTAGATGAACGCCAGTGAGTTAGCAAATTGTATTCTTGTAAGGAGTTGGTAGAGGAAAAATGGCAGTTGGTCGATGAAGAATAATATATTTTGAATTTTTGATTTAAATGAGCCGGGCAATTTTTAATTATTGTGCCTGCTTCCTTTATCATCTAACCCTACTATTCAACCTGGAATATGGAAATAGTTATGAAAAGGCAGGCACAACATTTATATTCGTATAACATACAGCAATTTTAATTTTTGCACTTATTAAAAGGTTATTTACATGATCTGATGTGCCCATGAAATTATATAATTATCAGGGCAGCTTATCAGTAGTAATCAAATTTTATTAAAACATAATTCTATGCAACAAGGACTTTTAATTGATATGGATGGGGTGATCTACAGTGGAGAATCTCTAATCCAGGGAGCTGATACATTTATTGCCAATCTGCTAAAGAAAGATATTCCATTTGCCTTTATGACTAATAATAGTCAGCGTACCAGCTTAGAAGTAACCAGGAAACTGAAACGCTTGGGGATAACAGTAACTAAAGAGCATGTTTATACCAGTGCAATGGCGACAGGGAAATTTTTAGGAGATCAGGGGCATGGTGGTACAGCATATGTGCTAGGTGAAGGAGGTTTGCTAACGAGTTTACACGAGAATGGCATCACCCTGGTGGATAGTGATCCGGAATTTGTGGTGTTAGGGGAGGGCAGAAATTTCACCCTGGAAATGGTTCAGCGTGCTGTTGATATGATCCTGGCAGGTGCGAAGTTTATTACCACCAATAGAGATCCTTCTCCTAAAAAACCAGGATGGAATAATTTAGGGATTGCTTCTACTACAGCGATGATTGAAGAGGCTACCGGTATAAAAGCATTGGTGATTGGAAAACCAGGGCCGCTGATGATGCGTTCTGCGCGTAAGTTTTTGGGTCTGGAAACTGCTGGTACGACAGTGATAGGAGATACCATGGAGACCGATATACAGGGAGGTGTTCAAATGGGATATAAAACAATATTAGTGCTTTCTGGAATTGCCACTAAAGAGGATTTGAGCCGTTATGCTTTTAAGCCAGACCTGATTATCGGATCTGTGGATAAACTAGAATTTCCTTTGAAATGGTGGACAGAAACTGGCGGGCCCAAAACAGAAACTATAGGGCTCAAAACGGAAACTGGCGGGCTTAAAATAGAAGCTGATGTACATAAAACGGAAACTGATAGCAATAAAATAGCGCCTGATCTGGTTAAATAATACAGGCGCTATTTTGATAGAGTTGATTGGATACAAATGTTATCCTGATATTTATCTGTGAGATCAGTTCTTAACTGGTCCTATAGGTAAAACTACTCTTCCATACATTTCATTAAGCAGGTTTGCTATCCCGGTATAAATGGCTGATGCACCGCAAATAATACCTTCATATCCTGCAATTTGTTTAACTGCAGCATCTCCGGTTACATCCCCGGCTACCAGTAAGATGAACAAGAGCGTTAATGATCCAAACACAAATTGAAGGGCGCGGTTCAGTTTTAACGTTCCAAAGAAGAGTAAGAAAGTAAAAAGCCCCCACATACTCAGGTAAGCAATCATCGCCTCATTAGAAGCAGCTTGCGCCCAGCCCAGTTTAGGCAGTACCCAAATTCCAACCAGTGAAAGCCAGAAAAAACCATAAGAAGTAAATGCGGTTAGCCCAAAAGTATTATTCTTTTTAGCTTCAATAATTCCGGCAATGACCTGCGCTAAACCGCCATAGAAAATACCCATAGCAAGGATCATCGAATTTAATTCAAAAAAACCGGCATTATGGATGTTCAGCAATACCGTGGTCATGCCAAAAGCACAAAGGCCTAATGGGGCAGGGTTAGCGGTTTCGTTATTAAGCAAGGTTACCGTTTGTGGTGAAGTTTGTATCATACAGTCATTTAATTTGCATCGCATTTGCCTGGTTACAGCCTATGCTTTAGTATAAATAAGATAATTGGTTAGAATTTAACTTAAATATAATAAAAAGATTAACAAACGCTAAGTCTTTATACTGTTTGTAAAGTTTTATCGCCATGCAGTTTGTGAAATGTGACATAAGAAATGATCAGGATCACCATACAAATAACAGCGATATACCAATCTCCTGAAATGCCATCTACAGCGATGATCCCTATTGTGGCAGAGATAAAATCAATTCCAAATGCTACATATGCCCATTCTTTTATCCGCTTAGGGAAAAAAGGTAAGATCAGGATCAGCCCGCCGATAAATTTACCAATGCTTAGTTCCCAGTGGAACCACATGGGCATGCCCATATGACGCGTGCCCTCTAATGCCATTTCACTTTTTATAAAAAAAATTCCGGGTAAGATAAACAGGGCTAGCAAAGAGGTGCTTACCCAATAGATAATCTTTGTTTGTTTTGTCTGTGTTGTCATTGTTTTTTGAAGGTTAATTATGAATTTTTTGATAGTTACCTGGCTTTTAATTTAATAATTTATTCTAGCTGATATTTATGAAGCAATTAATCAGGTACCTGCTTCATAAATATCATTTAATTCTATCTGATTTATCAGGGTAAAGGCGACAATAAACAGGGCGGAATAGGACATTTATTTACCGTATTAATGAACTTTAAATATTCAGTTATAAATTTAAAAAGAAACTTATTCCCGGAGAAAAGAAATAGCCCCCACCTGTTGCTGTAACCCATTGTCCTGGAACTTGCAGCGGGCAAACTATTTCTTTGTTCTTTAAATATACCTTAAAATCTTTACCACCTGCAAGGATCGGGTCTGGCCCAGCACCACTCTTAGGTTTATTTTGATCATTTACCCAATCATTCATAATAAACTCAAACTGATCTTTAATAGAGGATTGATAAGAAACAAATAATAATCCGCGGTCTGCATTATCATTTTCTCCGTCCATTTCTGGCCCATAAGTAATTCCCCGTCTGATTAACAGTTTTTGAAAAGTACGTTCCATTGATCCCTGATCTGTACTGTCATCACGCGGCTGCACCTTTCGGATATGGGAAGAGAAAGGGCAGGTAATTCCGTCTGGGTCTGCCTGGTTTAGCGGATGTACATCATCGGGAAGAACCGCCGTGGTTTGTTCGGAAAAGCCAAAGTGGTTTTCTCCGGGCTGGTCTGCCCCCTGATCCTTATCCCCACGCATGATTGGCCAGCCAGAAGGCCATCGGCCAACCAGTAGAGCACCTAATTTTGCCGGGGTTAAATCACTCGGGAAACCACTGTTCTGTAATGTTTTTGCCCCATCTTTTAAAAATTGATGAAACTTGGGAACATCCTGCCTTAACCGCCTGTAAACCATAAAAGAACCATTCTTTGCCCAAGCCGGGCCTGGAGGCGCAGAATTATCCCTGGGTAGTTCCGGCTCATCTTTAAGCTGGCGGGGATAGCCAAATATATAATGTCCGGGCCATACTAACTGACGGCCCGGTGAAGCATACCTGCCTCTATATATATCAAATTCTGCTCCTGCCGGCCAGTTTCTGGATTCTATAAAATCATCAGCTGCCTCAGAAACCCGGCCTCTTATAGCCGGGAAAGACATCCCATCACGAAAGCCAAAATGTTCATGCCCGGCAAATTTGCCGGGCCTTACTTTTCCACTATCCATATGGATTAAATTTAATCCACTGTTTAAAGCTTGGTCAATAAGTTTTGTTTCTTCCTGTTTTGCCCATGATTCATCATCCGTAGCCAAAATAAGTACAATATCTGCTACATTTGATTTTGATCCGAAGAGCCATGTTTCTGCTGCGCCGGGCGCCATGGTCCCATCTCCAGGATCGCCAATTTCTCCTGCACGCTTCTCCATTCCTAATTTAAATCCGCTATCTTCAAATTGTTCGGTCCCTGTGATGCCTAATTTTGTTAATCCAGCGGCACTGATTGCACAATTAAGGAATAAAAAATCCAGGTTATCCGGGTCGCTTCCTATTTTCATCCGCATTTCTTTCCATAAGGTATGAGATTTAAGCACCTCATTTGCTGTGGATAATTTTGGAACGAGAGATTTAAGCCAGTTTTTTGCTAAGCCTGGTTCAGCAATTTGAAAAAATAGAAAATGCTGACAGTCTTTTTTGAAACCTGGAATGATATTACCCTGGATATCATTTAATTCTAGAATTGGTTCTTCCATCATTAAAATGAACGGGTAAAATAGAATGATTTAGCTTCTGTATCTGCTTCTAAGCTGGCAAATGCAGTAACGGGGTTAATTTGAGCGATATTGCTTGCAGGTAATTGGGCCGTACTACGGGTACATACAATTGCATTAGCGGCAGGAAGTGTAGAAACCGGGCTGGCAAGAACGGCAACTCTCACATTTACTTTACCTGCAACCTGTGCGCCATAGGCAATAGGTTCACCTGCAATAGTCAAATCTGAAACCGTGTATCCCTTTTCTGCCGGAACCGACAAGCTTGCCCGAACGATATAAGATTGGTTAGGATCATTGTCTTGAGTGCCTCTTAATACTTTCCAGAAAGTACTTGCATCGGTATGATCGGGGGTATCCCAGCCACTCCAATCTACATTACTCATATAAAGCCCAACCGGATCTTCTATGGTTATCATCTTATTTTGCCTGGCCAGACTGTTAATTGCATGGCCGATACTTGGGTCACTCTGGCGGCTTGGGTCACCATAACCAGCACATTTAATAAGACCAAGCGCATCAGTAATTGGCGTTCCGGAGTCTTTTTTGCGCAAAATACTGGCGCGGGAAACAATATTGATTTGGGCGCCTAAAGTATTATTGGGCTGTTGCATATGCACAGCATATTCATTATTATAATCATTCCACCAATTATAGTTGCCATCGCTATCTGTTAGCTGATCCATGGTAATAGAAGGAACGCCGCAGATTTCCTGGTAAAGGCTTAGTAATAATTTTTTAGAATCTTGTGAATGATTAAATAAGAAATCATAATATTCAGGTGGTTCACTGGTAAAAAGAACTTCAGTAATTTTATTTTCCGCATTGCGGCGGACTACCCATTCGCAATATTCATCCTGGATCCTGGTAATGAGTTGCGGGGCACCTGGAAAAGGCTGCCTGTTATCCAGAAACTCATACTTTTCTTGTGTACTGGCAAATAATTCATCAAAGCTGGTTGGCAAAGCAGACCAGGTTACGTTTGCTGGTGTAGAATTAGCCGGGATTGGCATTATAGAAGGATTGTATACCCGAAGGTCATCCTTTGATCCGCCCCGTTTTTTGAGTTCTTCCAGCGCAGAAAAGGTGTCATCATCTGATTTTCCATAAAGATGGGTCTGGTAAAAATCATTCATTAAATCTGTCCAGGCTTGTCTTAGTCCAGGTACGCGATCAAAATCTTTTAGTCTTGCTGTTGGTTCAAATTGCCACATGTTCGTTTATTTAAATTTATAAATGAAGGTAGGAATCTGATTATTTGATAGTAGAAAACTGAATAATATTTACATTATTGATATTATTTTTATTACAAAAACATTAAAAGACTTTTAAGCTGATTATTATTGGCTATTTTTATTAGGCTTTGACTTTTGTTAAAGTATGTTAATCTGATTTGTAATTAGTTTTCGAATGATACATTTGTTTTTAACTACACCTGATATTCTGCTCAACATAAAATTAATAACTCATGAAAGCTAAATTTCTACTTCTCTTCGTGTTTGCTATTTCTCAAACCGCTTATTCTCAGACGATTTCTCTAGCGCAGAAAACTGCAAATGTGTCTAGCTTTGCTAAACTATATGGCTATGTCCGTTATTTTCATCCTTCAGATGAGGCTGCACAGCTGAACTGGGAGGAGTTTGTTTATTATGGGACAAAGCAGGTAGAAAATGCAAATAGCCCCATGGAGCTCAAAGAAAAGTTGATAGCATTGTTTGGCCCTATTGCACCTTCTGTTCAACTGGTTGCTGACCAGGATAAAGCGGCTGTGTTTTCTGTTCGTGCGATTACTCCGGCAAATGTAAATGGAATGAAAGAGATCAGCTGGCAGCATTATGGCTTGGGTGGTATGCCCGGTTTATATAAAAGTACCCGGACTAATAAACCTGCAATTGTTATAAATCCAGAGGCTAGGGGATATGCTACAGCAACAGGATTTATTGATGGAAAGCCATATAGAGGGAAAAAAATACGCCTCCGTTCTTCTGCAAGGTTAGCGGATGGAAGTGGGCAGGGCCAAATGTGGCTTCGCGTAGATAAGGAAGATAAAAAAATGGGATTTTTTGATAATATGCAGAACCGTCCAATAAAGAAAAAAGACTGGGCTGTATATGAAATAAGCGGAATGGTGGACACAAATGCCACTCAAATTGTTTATGGAATGCTGCTGGTTGGCTCCGGAAAGGTTGCCGTTGATAATTTTGTGTTTGAAGTACAGGAACAGGATAAATGGGTGAATGTTCCACTTAAGAATGCCTCATTTGAAGAAGGAGATGATAAAAACAGGCCTAAGGATTGGAATATAAGCGCTCCGGGTTATCTTTTTGAATTGGTGTCTGGTGAGGCTGTTGAAGGGAATAAATCATTAATGATTAAAGATGAAGTGGTCTTTAAAACGGAAGAAATGATCTTTAGTGATAAGGCTAAATTTGGTTCTTATTTTAAAAAAGAATTAGGTAATGGACTTTCCTGTATCGTACCGCTGGTGCTTATGGGTTCAGAAAGCAGTACTTATCCTGCGGCAGATAAAAGTAAGTTAGCAGAGTTAAATAAAAAAATTAAGGCTGGCATACCAGAAAAACAGGAGGGTACTGATCTGTATACCAGGCTTAGCGGGGCAATGATGACCTGGAATGTTTTTGAACATTTTTATCCATATAAAGATGAAATTAATAACAATTGGCCGGCACAGTTATCTTTTGCTATTCAGGGTGCGTATGCTGCAAAAAATGATAATGATTATCTTGTTTTGCTTTCAAAGCTGACAGAAAAACTGAAAGATGGACATGTTTCAGTAAGTGGTCCGCAGCGGCCTGATTATTTTTCTATTCCTGTGGGGGCTGCCTTGGTAGAAGGTCAGGTTGTTATTGATCAGGTAGATCCTGTTGCTGCAAATGGGCCTGAAACTTCTCTTAAACCCGGAGATCAGGTGATTGCTGTGGATGGGCAGCCTGTGATGGAAAAAATAAATAAAATAAGGTCTTTGACTTCAGGATCGCCACAATGGAAAGATACCAGGGCTTTTTCGCAAATTTTCAACGGAATTAAAGATTCAGAATTAACGCTAAAAATAAAAAGGGACGGAGCAGAGAAAGACATCCGCCTGGTTAGAAAAAATTATAGAAATTTCAGAGATACGGTTAAACTGAAAAAAATAGAAGAGGGGATTTATCTGATCAATATCAGTACGGCTTCGATGAAGGATATTGATGCTAAACTGCAAGAACTGACTAAGGCAAAAGGAATTATTTGCGATTTAAGAGGGTATCCAAATGGAAATAACGACCTGATTAATTACTTGCTCACCGTAGAGGATAATAATAAGTGGATGTTTGTGCCAAAGATCATTTATCCTGATTATGAAAAAGTAACTTATGATAGTATGGGTTGGGAACTGAAACCTAAAACACCGCATCTTGCTGCCAAGATTATCTTTTTAACAGGTGGTGGTGCAATCAGTTATGCAGAAAGTTATATGAGTTTTATCAAATATTATAAGCTGGCTACGATTGTAGGACAGCCTACAGCTGGTGCGAATGGAAATGTGAATATGTTTACTGTGCCGGGTAATTATACTATCCGTTTTACCGGGATGAAAGTAAAACAGCAAGATGGCTCATTGCTTCATGGAATTGGGATTCAGCCAGATATTTTTGTAAATAAAACGATTAAAGGCGTCAAAGAAGGACGTGATGAATATATGGAAAAAGCTTTAAGCTTATTGAGATAACGGGTCTGTTTTGCTGAATTTCAGGAGGTTTGTGAATATTAATTTAAAATGGTCATTTCTTATTAATGAATAGCAGATTTTATTGAATTGCTGACCATCTTTTTAAGATATAGCTTTAATTTATAACTATTTATAGAGTTAGTTGTTATAATTAAGATTAATCTAGGTTAAATAATTAGGAAGATGCTGCTGTTGCTGTTGAAATTAAATATTTACGCTATATTTGTTAGTAAATTTTCTTTTAAATAAATTATGAAATCAAATTTTTGCGTGCTTTTACTGTTAGTTATTATGTATGGTTGTCAGCAAAAGGGCAGCGAAAAGACACTTGTTCCCAGAACTTTATCTGCAAATGATGACTTTAACCAATTTCCTGAAGATAAAAAAAATGCACTTGCTATTTTCCAGACGGGCGATAGTGCGGTTTCTAAAAGGGCAGACCGGATACCAAATGAATCCTATCATGTAAAATATGGTGATACTTCACTGCGCATTCAAATGGATGCGGCTGATCCTGCTTCTGTAGCTGCAACATTTTCATTTGCTGAATTTTTGAACACCCAAAAAACAAGTTTACTGGTGCAGGTAGCAGATCAATCCGGATTGGTACAGCCGGTATATTTGATTACTTTGAATGATGGTAAATCAGAAGCGGTAAGTCTTTACCTGGCATCTAAAGGTGCTGATGATAAAAAGTATACTAAAGGAATTGATAAAGTTGGCCGGTCTGGTTATTTGATTAACAATGATTATTTTATCACCACGGTGAATGCTAAGATTTATTCTGTTAAAAGACAAAAACCTGAGGAAAGGATTCAGGGCGTGTTTTTTGTCAATTCTCCAGATAAAAAAACATTGGTGTTTATGACTTCTAATTCATTATATGAGGTATATTATCCTACTGGTGAAACACTTACTCAGCCTTTATCTTCAAATTTTCCGAAAGAGCCTGCGGCATTGTTTAAATGGGTACAGGATAATTATAGCTGGCAGCGAAATGAATCTGGTATCTCTTTTTTGAAAAAGAATGCAGATGATAACAGGATCATTGATATTAAAGAATTTAAATAATCTGATCATCGGGTTAAATACCCGGATTAAAATATAAAAGCCTTTACCGGTAAATTTCCTTTACACAGGAGGTTTACCGGTAAAGGCTTTTTTTTTCAGGTACAGCTGCTGTTAAATGATATGGTGCTAAACGTTTCTTTCTGTAGCACAATGCTTTATTTTTCTTTTAATTATTGCTGGCTTTAATAGGTGAAATTGAAATAGATAACCCTTTGCCTTGTTTTGAGTAAAAATGGTCTGTGATACTTATTTATGTTTTACTGAGTTTATATACACGAAAGACATATCTTGCTAACGGAAATATCATGAAGAAACCAGCAATACTTTTATTTATTTTACTAGCGGGATTGCCTTTATGGATCAAAGCACAGGCCGGTCATCCTGCAATTGCCATCCCTTTTACCCTGAAAGAAAATGGATATGTGACTTTGGTCATTGAAGATAAAAATGGAGTTAGGGTAAGAAATTTGATAGCTGAAACCTGGTTTAAAGCAGGGCAAAATACAGCTTGGTGGGATGGATTAGATGATCTTGGCCGAGATACGGAAGCGGCTCATCATGGAATATATTCAATTCCTGGCAAACCTGTAACGGCTGGTTCTTATACCGTAAAAGGATTAGTGCATCCGGAAATTAAAACAACTTATGAGTTTTCTATTTATACGGCTGGTAAAATACCCTGGAATACGAAAGACCATACCGGGGGCTGGATGGCAAATCATACCGCGCCCCAAGCAGCAGTTTTTGTTCCTGCTGCAAATTCACCAACAAAACAGCCAGCAGTTTTTTTAGGAAGTTATGTTACTGAGGGTAATGATGGCCTGATCTGGGTAGATTTAGAGGGAAACAAACAGGGTGGCAAAAAATGGATTGGCGGGGCATGGACTGCTGCACCATATCTGGCAAGAGATGCCGGAGAAAAGGCAGTACCTAATGTTTCTGTTTATACGGCTTCGGTTTGGGAAACTATAAAGGGCTCTGGAAAGTTAGATTTGCGGTTAAGTACTTATCCGCGTAGTGATCAGCCAATTCTGACTTATCCAATCGGAACCATCACTGCCCAAACAGAAAGAGCGCTTTATATGGGCGGCATGGCAGTTAATAATGGAATTGCAGTAGTCAGTATTCCTATCAAAAATCAGTTGCTTTTTATTGATGCTAAAATTGGAAAAGTGATTAGCACCGTTACTGTAGATGCCCCATCAGGACTGGCATTTGATTCGAATGGAAGCTTATTGGTTATTTCGGGTAAAAAGCTATTTAAGTACGATAAAATTAATGACCTGGCACATCTGTCTGGTTTACAGCCTTTGATTACCAGTGGATTAGAGGCTCCTGTAGCAGTGACGACTGATGCAAATGGGAAAATTTATGTGAGTGATGGGGGGAAAAGCCACCAGGTAAAAGTCTTTTCAGCTGCTGGTAAGTTTTTGCTGGCTATAGGTAAGCCTGGTGTACCTTCAGCAGGGCCTTATGACCCGCTGCATATGAATAATCCTGCGGGGATCACAATTGATTCGCAACAGCATTTATGGGTTACAGAGAATGATTTTCTTCCTAAACGGGTAAGCGTATGGTCTTTAGATGGTAAATTGATTGATGCTTTTTATGGTCCTTCAAAATATGGTGGTGGAGGTGTATTGGATAGTCAGAATCAAAATAGCTATTATTATGCGGAGGAAGAAAAGGGCGCAATGCGCTTTAAATTGGACTGGCAAAATGGTGAGGCGAAGTTAGCTAGCGTAATTTATCGTAAAACGGCTGAAAGTTTGGAATTGCCTTTGCGTAGTGCAGGTCCGGAAATGCCGCTTTATGATAAAGGGAAAAGATATTTTACGAACAGTTTCAATTCTAGCCCTACTGGGGGAGCTTTAACTGCTGTTTTATTTGTAGAACGTAATGGTTTGGCTTATCCTGCGGTGGCGATGGGTGCTGCATCGGCCTGGCCTATTTTGAAAACTGATCCTAAAAATAAGCAGTTTTTTATCTGGGTAGATCAGAATGGTGATGCAAAGGTACAGCCTTCGGAGGTGACGTATCAAAAGGGGGTCTCTGGTGGGATAACTGTGATGCCTGATCTTTCCTTTTGTGTGGCTAATTTGAATGGAAAAGCAATGAAATTTTCTGTATTGAGATTTACTCCTCAGGGGGTGCCTGTTTATCAGCTAGATCATGGATCTGTTTTAGTAAATGATGTTTTGCCTCCTGCATCAACTGGAGGAAACCAGGTATTGTCTGCTCCTGATGGCTGGACAGTGGTTACGCAGGGAATAAAACCTTTCTCGGCTTATTCTATTAGTGGGGCTAAGGGAGGTAAACCTTTATGGAGTTATCCTAATTTATGGCCTGGTTTGCATGCTTCTCATGAAGCTCCGGTACCGGGTTTTGCCGGAGAATTGGTGGGGCCTACTCATCTGCTGGGTAATTATTTAGAAATAAAAGGTTCAGATGCCGGGCCGCTTTGGGCTATAAATAGTAATCATGGGATGGTTTATATTTTTACTACTGATGGTTTATTTGTTTCTGCTTTGTTTGAACCGATGCGTACTGGTACTGCCTGGAATATGCCTGTGGCTACCAGGGGGATGAGCCTTAAAGGGGTAAGTTTGGCTGAAGAGAATTTCTGGCCTTCCATTACGCAAATAGCAGATGGAAATATTTATCTGGCGGATGGAAACCGTAGCAGCTTAGTTAAAATTGATGGGTTGCAAAAGCTGAAAAGATTACCCGTAATGACCATAGCTGTGACTGCAGAAGATTTGAGAAAAAGCAGTTTGCTGCGGATTAAAAGTGAATCTGACCGGCAGCAGGGAGTTTCAGCTGGTCCGTTAACTGTTGCCATGCTAAAGCGTGATATTGTGGTAGACGGTAAACTGGATGACTGGAAGGGGCTGCCAGTGGTAGATATTGATAAAAGAGGGGTGAAGGCGTATTTTAATGCTAAAACTAAACCTTATGACGTAACCGGGGCAGTGGCTGTTTCCGGAAATAAATTATATGCAAGCTACCATACTGGAGAGGCTGCGTTACTGAGAAATTCTGGGGAAGCACCTTTGGCTTTCTTTAAAACCGGGGGTGCGCTGGATTTAATGATTGGTACCAATTCTTCTTCAGATCCGCAACGTAAAACTCCTGTAGCGGGCGATGTGCGTTTATTGGTTACCCTGATTAAGGGTAAGCCAAAAGCCTTACTTTACCGGGCTGTAGTGCCAGGTACAAAAGCAGCTGATCAAGTGCCATTTTCTTCTCCATCGCGTACAATAACGCTGGATAATGTACAGGATATTACTTCTCAGGTTGAATTTGCTGCAGGAAATAATGGTGATTTTGAAATTTCTGTGCCCTTATCGCTGTTAAATTTAAAACCGGTTGCCGGGATGTCTGTTAAAGGAGATATCGGGATTCTGCGTGGGGATGGAATGCAAACTTTATCCAGGGTTTACTGGAGCAATAAGGCTACGGCTATTGTATCTGATGTTCCTTCAGAGGCAGAATTTACACCCAATTTGTGGGGAATGTGGAAGTTTAGCCTGTTGTAAGTGTAATATTTTTCCGCTGGTAGAAAATGCGGTGTATTATCTTAACCCTAAAAATTCAGTTCTGGTCAATTTCCCTTGCAGTACTTTCTAATGCCGGGGAAGATGGTTTACAACTTACGCTATTAATTACGGTAAAGATTATTGTTTGTGGGTTTAAATTAAATTACTATTTTTAGCAATGTAATTACCTAAAGAACCTATGATGAACGATGAAATATTATTTAGCGAGCAGCAACGTTTTACTCAATGGTGGTTATGGGCAATTTTAATTTCTGTTAACGGAATGATGATCTATTATGGATACGAACAAATCTTCTTACAAAAACAGGTTGGTACTGAGCCTGCAGGAAGTACAGGTTTGCTTATTGGTATAGGAGTTACGTTAACAGTTACTGTTTTGATCTTTTTCCTGAGATTAGATACCAGGATTACAAAAGAGGGGATTGATGTTCGCTTATATCCGCTTCATGCCACAACCAGGCATTATTCCTGGGATAATATTGATAAGGCACTGGTTAGAAAGTATAGTCCGATTAAAGAGTATGGGGGCTGGGGGATAAGACAAGGTGGCTTTGGAGCAGGTAAGGCTTATAATATTTCTGGGAACCAGGGCATCCAGCTCGTTTTTTCAAATGGAGGTAAATTGCTGATTGGTACTGCACATCCGCAGGAGGTAGCCCGTATTTTAGCAGGTGTTGAGCTGGCGAAGCCGGATTTGTTTTAAAAATTTGCTAATTTAAAGTCAATGCTGGCTACTACGTCGCCTTCTGTGTTTGCTTTAATTTTAAATGATACAGATTTGGGGGCAGATTTCATATTTAGTTTTTTTAATTGTACTTCATCTATTTTCGCGGTGTAGGAACCGGGCGCAAGTCCTAAAAATGTGTAGTAACCGTTACTTTCAGTCATTATACTACCTGCTAAGACAGATCCGTTGCGGTAAAAATTTACCAGTATCCGGTCTTGCCCTTCTTCTTCTAAACCTGGCTTATAGACCATTCCAGATACTTCGCCCATCACATAAACTGGTATTTCTATTCTTTTTAATTTATTAGGTTCTATGGTGATTTTATAAGTAAGATCTTTTGCCCGCCAGGCGATGTTCTCGAAACTGTTAGGATCAATTTCTAGCAAATGATTAGTGTAGGGTTCCAGATCTACAATTTGCAGGGTAGTATCCCGTTCATTTCTTTGAATATTTCCACCGTTGATGTTTAGTTTTAAGCCGGTTATCTTGGGTTCGTTTTTATCCCTGCGGTTGTTTCTGTTGACGTCAAGATAAGGATATAGAACTAAACCGCCCCGTCCAACATTGGTCCGGTTGTTCATTTTAAAATAATTTGTTTCTCTGTCATAGATGATTCCGCCGGTGAGCGTCTGTGAAAGTGTGATCCTTTTGTTGGTTTGCCTTGCTAAAAATGATGTTCGCATAAAGGAAAGATCAGTACGTAATCCAATAGATAAATTCTGTACGTTGTAAATGAAATTATTTTCAAAAGTCAGGTTTAAAAAGCCTTGTCCAAACAACTGTTTCTCCAATTCTATTTTCAGATTGGTAACTTGGCTAGTTCTGTACATGTATTGAGCTTGTGGCCTGATTATGTATTGTTTAGGTAAGGTGAAGGCGAATGCCAGGTTACTATACATATTGAGGTATTGTGAACTTGAAGCAATAGCATAGGTGGTAATATTAGTGCTGAATTTGCGCCAGCTGGCAGAAATTAAAAGGTCGGTAATGGTTTGTTTCACAGTTGGATATACCACTTCATTTACAGATAGCCTGGAAAATGCATAAAAATTGCTTAGCTTAAATTGCTTGGTTAAAATTAATTTTCGCTCTTCCAGGTAATTGGTTAATATTGCTTGCTGCCCTTCTTTATAACGAATATATTGTGCCTCTACCAGGAAATCGGATGAAAGCCGGTAGTTTAAAATTCCTCTTGCCATTACATTGATAGTGTAATCGCCGGATAGGACCAGGTTTGGGGCTGCCAGGTATGATGCATTTAGAAAGGGCATGGCAGGCATGGGATTGACGGAGGATAAATATTCTATTCCACTGCCTATTGTTACTTTGTTGCTCAATCCGTGTTTAATCACTAAACGTGAAAACCGGCTTTGTTTTCCGTCTTCCAGCATTCCTGCGGTTAGGGTGTATTCGGTTTCATTTTTAGAGACAAAGTTGTAGGGCATACTGATGTTTTTCTCTTGCATGCTTTCTTCCCCCCATGGGCCAAAAAGCCTAAGTTGCATGGCAGAGTTTCCATAGACCATCGGTACCTGGAAACTATAAAAACCTGATGCATCTGCTTTTTTGTAATCAATTAGTACATTATTAATATATAGTTCTACTGTCCAGTCTGGACTGGTATAGTCTGATAAGGTATAAGTACCGAATGATCTTTTTAACAGGGTGGATGAATTGGTTAATTGCACTCCGATCAGAGAGGAGGTTAATGATGAAATAGATTGAGGGGATACTTTTCCTGCAATGATCTGTCTTAGAATTGTATTTTCATTATTTACATATCTCCAGCTGTAGCTTTGCTGCCTGATTGGATTTTTATTTGCTGTATTGTAATTTAGGTAAAGGGTTGTTTCTCCACCTGCAACAGTGCCACCCAATTTAAGAAATAGAAGTGCACTGGATTTTGAGGCGGGTTGCTGGATGGAGGTGACAGACCAATCGGCTGTTCCTAAATTAAAGTGCTGGTATTTTCGTTTTACGGTGGTGTCTGCGGTAATTTCATTATTTAGTTTTCCTATGTTTTTACGTAAAACTTCCTGACGGCTTTCTTGTAAAATGGGAAGGTCTAACTGGGTGCTCATGTTTAGGGTGAGGTCCCTAAAGTTGAAGTTGCAATCTAACCCGAAAACTTTACTGAAAATTATAGGTTTAAGATATAAGTCTGCAGCGGTTTTGACCATGTCATCTGGTTTGAAGGAATATACTTTTCCTTGTAAAATAACCTCGTTTTTTGATTGGTCAATTAAATAAATGTTTTTTGGATTCATGAAAAATCCAAGAACTGAATCGGGTGATGAGGCGTATTGATTTTTGATCTTTAAAAAATTAAAGAGTGCCGTTACCGATAAATAAACTTCTTTATCCTGGATAACTACTTCTAATTCTGTAGCGGGCAATCCACGGAAATCGAGAGATAAACTAATCTCATCGTAGTTGGATTCCGTTTGTGCTAAAGCTGGAATGCAATAAAGTATGCTGCATAAAATAGTTAAAAACAGGCTTAATTGTAATTGCTTAAAAATCTGTGTTCGCTGAAAGATCTGCAAGAGGTATGTTTGCTGCAAGATGCCTGTTCGCTGAAAGATCTGCAAGAGGTATGCTTGCTGCAAGATGCCTGTTCGCTGAAGATTAAGAGGTTTGTTTGCGGGAGATAGCGCTTTGGAAGAATGCAATACCTTAATTATTCCTGATGAAGAGTGATGTTGAAGGTGCCTGTGTAAACTCCTGGAGGACTGGCACTTCGGTTACTTATTATTAATTTTGCGCTTATGTTTAATCTTGTGCGGTTTGGCGGGGGAATGGTGGATGTAAAAGGGCTAATCAGATCTGTAGCTTGCAGCTGAAGTTTTACGGTGCCGCCATTGCTTCCCGTTAAAATGGTATCCTGGCCTTCCAGGATAGAAATTACCGTTCCTGTTGGGGCTTCTATTTCAAAAACTGATTGTCTGGGTGCAAGACCGGTATTCATTAAAATGATATCACCAGTAGAAGAACGGGACCCATTAATACTAATGTCTACAGAACCGCCGGTATTTCCCTGGTAAAATGTTCCAAAGTTAAAATCCTGCACATTGCTAATTATAATTTGTGAATTTGCCTGAAGGCCAAAAAGGGAAAACAGGATGATAAGGGTTATTTTAATCATCTCCATTAATTGAGAAGAAGTTCTGCTGGGATGATTTTTTCTGTTTTACTATTGGTTATATTGCTGAAAGTAACCTGTATTTTTCCAGAATGGTGATCAAAAATGGCCTTATCGTCCAGTTTTAATTGTACCTCTCTGAATGTATTTGGTGTATACACGGAAATTCCTTTTATAAAGCCGGCTTTTGTCACTTTTCCTGAAGTTGAAATATGATCTACATTTAGGTTACCATAAACAGACATATTACCTGTGCGGTTCATTCTAAAACTTACTGTTGTACCCAGCTCTGCGGATTGCTCAAGCTTTAATGCTGTTATGGCTACTTTGCTGCTGTTTTCCCCTATCCGTATAATTACTGGTATGGTGATCCCATATACAGGTACCAGTTTTACCGTTACATTTTTGCTGCTGTCTTGCTCTTTTTTACCGTCAAGTGGTTTATTGGAAGGGACTGCCCTGAAATATAGATGGGAACGATACTCTCCGGCGGTTAAATTATTCTTTTGATATACTTGTATTTTAACTGTTTGGCTTTCTTTGGGGCCTAACCGTACTGTCCGTGGAAAAAGGCGTAAATTTTTGTCTGCAAATCTTTGCCCTGAATCGGGCTCTTCGATCACCTGGAAGTTTCCATCATCTTTTAAACGTATTTGAACAAAGGATACGACGTATCTGGCAGTATCATTTCCTGTATTTGCAAGGCTGATTTCCTGGGAAAGTTTTGTTCCTTCAAATACTACCCTTTTAGGGTTAATAAATAAATCACCTTGAGCATAGGTATTTGAAAAACAACCTATCAAGATAAAAAAGAAGGTTAAAGAACAGTAGTTAATAAACTTTGTTCTTAAATGGTTGCATGAACCAAGTTTGACTGACATTATAGGATTGCATTGTGGCTGAGAGCCGTACCGTATGTAAAAGAGAAAATTAAAAGGATTGCAAAATCTGATGCAATCCTTTTAGGATTTGTTAGTTGTAGTTTACACTAACAGGAAATAATGTAGCTGTATTGGTATACACACCTGCTGCTTGTTTTGCAGTCACGTTAAGTGTTGCTCCAACAGAAAAATCAACATCACCGTTAGCAATAGAACCAGTAGCATTATGTGTGAAATCTGTTAATGTCATTGTTCCCGTTGCACCTTCAACTGTTGAGGTTAATGTATAAGCTGTAGAAGGTAAAGTAACCGTATAAGCGTAATCAGTTTCTCCTGTAACATGAAAAACTGCAGGAGTAATTGTTCCTTTTATCGTAGCTAACTGAACACCAGATTCAAGTCTTGTACCGTCTGGTGATAAAATTAATGTTCCACCTGTAGCTGTTCCAATTACATTACCAAAGTTAAGATCTGTAGTTTTAGAAATGGTGATTGGGACAATAATTGTAGCTTGTGCTTGTGCAGTTGCAGTAACTTTTTCAGTTTGTGCATTTGATGTTGCAGCAAAGCCAATCATGACAGTTGCTAAAGCAACGATTTTAGTGAAATTTTTCATTGTGTTCCTTTGTTTTTTTTGTGCTTGTGAGTAATAATTTCCACAGTAAAATAAAATCTACTGTTTTTTATAATTATTCAGCGAAAGTATGCTATTATTTAATATTTATAATTGATGATTATCATTGTTTATAGTTTTAGGTCATATAATCTATAAATATTAAATGTAAAATACTTTATTAATAAAGTTTTATTTTCTGAAAAAAGATATTTATTTGTTCTATTTAGTTGATTAATAATACTTTGTATATCGTTTGATAGATTTTGAGTATATTTTTTTTATTTTGTTGTTTATTGTATCGGTGTCTTTAATATGTGATAACTATGACAAATATTAATTGATGTTGAACGAAATTTTAGATGAAAACATCAATTTATGATTGATTAATTGAATAATTAGACTGGTTAATTGCTGATTTGATGATAATATTCCTCAAATTTTCACAGTGTATTCATAATTTATTGCATAAATTATGAATACACTATTTTTAATTTAATAAATATCATTTCCATTTAATTTGAAATGGATTGATATATAGACGTTTGTTGTTTGTTTTTTCTATTTGTATTTATTGCAGCTAAGAAAATAGAGTAAATTATTTTTTTTGGCATGGCATATATTTGCAGTGTATAGCTAAATGCTGAATTATATTTTGAAGGATAAATTGTATCATTAAATAATTAAAATGATAACAATATTAGTTTATTGATGGGAAATGGGTAGGAGTATCTTATTGAAGACTTTTAATCCAGTCTAATATATAGTCTGCATCTTCTTTCCAGGTAGCTTGTCCAAGTACAAAATGATTGCGTCCTGTAAATTCTTTATATCTTAAAACAGATCCATTCTGTTTGTATTTTCTAAAGTTGCGCAGGTTTAAATGTGCAGGGGTGATATGATCTAAATTCCCTGATGTTAAAAGCAGGGGTACGTGCATCTTTTCGAAATCTACTTTAGCTGCACTGGTTAATCCTCCTCTAGCCACAGTTTTCGATTCTGGGATCGTGTTTTCTTCGTATGCTTTTTTTTGTTCATCCAGCGGCATGTTATTTACAAAAGCATATTGCCAGTCTTTAAAAGACAGGAGATAGGTTTTCTTTAGCGAAGTAAATAAGCCCAGGGATTTCCATGCAGACTTTAGAAAGGAAAATTCATACGGAAACACACCAAGTGGCGGTATAGAATGTATGGCTATACCTGCGGCTGCCAGGTCACGGTTAACAATGATCTGGGTAATTAGCCCACCTAAAGAATGTCCAATTATAATGGGTTTTTCTGGCAATTCTTTAATTATGCAGATATAATGATCTGTTAATTCTTTTAAAGTTAAATTGGCAAGATCAGTGTCATTGGGCTGCCTTTCCCTTAATTCCTTTGCTTGCCCGTTTTTAAATGGCCAGGCGGGAGCAAGGGTGTGATAGCCTTTTTCCTGAAAATAAACTTCCCATTCTTTCCATCCATTATGGCTAACAAAGGCTCCGGTGATAAATACGACTGTTTTAGTTTTTGCAATTTTCATATAATGTTTTTTAAGTTTTATATTCAATTTGCTGGCAAATAAATCATTGTTGGAATGGCTTAATGGCTCCTTATTTCGTATCGATGAAAATCTGTTTGGTATGTTTTTCTTTAAAGGAGGATTGCTTCTTCTAACCATTCAAAAATTGAGTATGATGAACTTTTATTTATTTAAAATATTAATCATCAGCAATTTACGATAGTTTAATTAGAAAATCAAGCTTAAAATAGAGTAAGATATTGGTTTGTTTGATCTTTTTTAGCTCCATCGGCTATTGCCTGTTAACCTAATCTAATTTCAATTGTTATTAATACGAAATTTTTCTATAATTTAGAAAATCGAATGATCATGTATTATGGAAACTTATCATGTGTTTAACCAGCGAAAAACAAAACAGCTTTGGCTTAAAAGAATTGGTTGGATTAAGCCGGTGTATGAGCTAACTGATGGTGCCTTTTCTTATGGAAGTTTATCTTATTATGGTTTTATTAATAGGGTGACACAGCTGGAAACTGCAAATGAGGGATGGATGATCCGCAATGCAGGTTTTTTCAAAATGGAAATTAGTACAGCTGATGGTCGCGTGGCTGGCTATATTAAACGCAACTGGTTAAGTAGTAAAATTGAGTTTATTGGTGCAGATGGATTTTCAGCTTTATATTACAGGCTTTCTATATGGCGGTCAGAATTTGTATGGGTAATTAATGAAGATCAAACATTAATTCATATTGATTCTGGAGGATTGATGGGGAAAATAGTAGTTACTTTTGCTGATTTTGCTTATGAACAACCCTATTTGCTTCTCTTAGCGTTGCTATCCCTTGATTTTGATTTGACCAGGCGCAGGCATATTGCTGTCTGATAATTTACTTGTAAAAGTATTTTTTTAACTAATACCAATGGTTCCAATTTACATTTAGCTTTTATGTGTAGTGCTGACCTTTGGATAAACAATTTAAAAACTATGAAAAAATTATTTCTTTCCTTAATTATTTTATTCACGGCTTCTGTTTCTTTTGCGCAAAGTATTGATGGTGACTGGTATGGTGTATTGTCTTTTTCTGGAAAAAAGCTGAATACTGCTTTTCATATCACTAGAAGTGCAGATGGCTTTACTGCCACAATGGATAGTCCTGATCAGGGTGCAATGGGGCTTCCTATGGATAAAGTTAGTTTTAAAGACAATCATTTGATGATTGAGTTTACCCAGGCTAAACTTACTTATCAAGGTACATTTGTGCCGGATAGCAACATCATTAATGGGAAGTTTGAACAAGGGGGAGTGGTCTTGTTATTAAACCTTGGACGCGATAAAACGAGCCAGAAGCCAGCTGATCCTGGCAGGCCGCAAGATCCAAAATCTTTTAATTATAAAAGAGAGGAAGTGATGTTTAACAATACTAAAGGGGGGAACCAGCTTGCAGGCACACTTACTTTGCCGGCTACCGGGAAAGTAAGTAAAATTGTGATCCTGATTTCGGGTTCGGGTCCGCAAAACCGGGATGAAGAAGTATTACAATTTAATCATCGTCCATTTTTGGTATGGAGTGACTGGCTTACTAAAAATGGGATTGGGGTTTTGCGTTATGATGACCGTGGGGTTGGAAAATCTACCGGTAGTTTTAATGAGGCAACTACCGCAGATTTTGCTGATGATGCAGAAGCGGCTGTGAATTATATCAAATCAAGAGCTGATTTAAAAGGATTGTCTATTGGTTTGATGGGGCATAGTGAAGGCGGGATGATCGCACCTATGGTGGCTAGCAGAAACAAGGACATCAAGTTTACGGTCTTATTGGCTGCGCCAGGAATCCCTGTGGCAGAACTCATGGTACAGCAAAATGAAGATTTGCTGCGGTCTGTGGGTGGAGCGGATAGTGTAATTACAGTAAGTAAGCGGATGAATGCACATATTTATGGGCTGATTTCGGCAAATAGTAAATTACCGGCATCAGAGTTAAAAACGAAAATGGAGGCCACACTGATTCAGGACTTTAAAAGTTATCCTGCTTTTATCTTTGGCGGACAGCCTATTGAGCAGTTTGTTAAAGGTATCACCCTGCCATTAACGCAACCCTGGATGCGTTATTTTATAAACTTTAGTCCTGTTGATTATTTGCTGAAATTGAAATGTCCTACATTGGCACTTAATGGTACGCTGGATGTGCAGGTTAGGGCATCGTCTAATCTAAACGGAATAAAATCAGCATTGGAAAAAGGAGGGAATAAGAAGTTTGAAATTGTATCTATGCCAGGCCTTAACCACCTTCTTCAAAAAGCAGTTACCGGATTGCCCGCAGAATATGTTAAAATAACGGAGACGGTTAACCCTGCGGCTTTAACCAAGGTGAGCACCTGGATCAATGCGTTATAAGGATTGGAGAGTTTAGGGGAACCATAATAATAGGTGCCAGTATTTGCTAATAATTATGTTTTTAAGTTAATTATGTATCGTGTAGTCCATAATAGTCTTAATTAAGAAAATAATACTACATATATTGTTGTTGTTAATGATTATAGTTATATTTGTAATATAATGTCAAACAAAGTCTTACACATAAAGAAACCATCTCCAGGTCTATTAGACTTAGCGAGAAAGCTTCGGGCAGATAAAGATGCCAGGAAAGAGGCTTTACTTGCGTCTAAAAGTAAGTATTTTCCAGTAAAATAGGCTTCGGGTTTTAATGGTACTTGAGCAAGTAATACCTCTTACAACTATAGAAGGGCATAAATATCTTATACAACTTAGTCCATTTGATCTTATAGCATATCCTATTGAAATTACAATTGATATAGTAAATATTGTAATTTTATTAGTTGATGAAATTGAAAATCAGCCAATAAATAATGCTAGTACATTATTTCAAATGGCAAAAATCATTCAAAAATATTTGGATATAAACAATGTGGTACTGTATTGTTACTGCGATAATAAAATTATAAAAAGGAATAAGAATAAGTTACATCTTCTTCCTCAGGACTATCGCAGTCAATTGTTTAGTAGTTTATTCTCGAAAAACAATGCTCTAAAAGAGTACCTTAATGAGGTCATATATATTCCTGATGAAAAAAATGGTGATCATTATATTCATTTAATCTCAAGAATAGAGAATAAGTATCATATAGATGCAATTGCAACAGAGTTGGATAAGTTTAATGATAAAGGTTAACGAAATGATATTTGGTTGATATCTAATTATCAGCAGCTTTAACCAAGGTGAGCACTTGGATCAATGCGTTATAACAAAATAGCTGGCCAGCATTGATGCTGACCGAACTATTTTTTTAAAACACACACCTGCATTTATTTTTATAAATCAGTTTAAGTTACCTTAATTACTGAATTTGGATCTCCAATTAATTTGATTACAAACATTCAAGTATACGACCTTTATCCTGTAATACTTTATTAGACGTTATTTTTATCTCATAGTTACAGCTTGTCTTCATTTAAAATGTAATCATTTTTTAAATTCTATTTTTTATTTCTGATCATTTTAATAAATGCGCAAGTCGGAAGATGGAATATAGGCTGTCCGGCTAAAAACAAGAAGAGAGGGATTACTTCTCTTCTTGTTTGATTAAACTGTTAATTTTTGCGGGTTATTTTAATACTTCTACATCAATATAACTATCATTAAAAATAGTATGTGTAGCCTTAATAAAATCGCTTTCCTCTGCTTTATATGGATTGTCTACAAACTTTTGAGGATTACGGGCAAAGAGCGGAAATGCCGTACTTTGCACCTGGATCATGATCCTGTGCCCTTTTTTGAAAGTATGCAGCACATCCTGCAAACGAAAATCAACTGCTGTTTTTTGGTTAGGGACAAATGCTTCTGGTTTTTCAAAGCTGTTGCGGAACCTGCCTGGCATAATATCAGAACGTACCATTTGCCAATAATTAGCTAACAAGATATTCTTATTTGGCATATAGGCATGATTTGGTTCATCGCCCGGATACACATCAATTACTTTCACAATCCAATCGGCATCTGTACCTGTAGTGGCAACATTTAAATGAGACATGATTTCTCCGCCCAATGTGATATCGTCTGTTAATACATCGGTTTGATACACCAATACATCTGTACGGCGGCCAGCAAAGCGCTGATCTTCACTCATGTAATTATGTGGCGTGAAACCCGATGTTGTCGTATTATCTTCTGTGTAAGGAACTGGCTTCATTGGATCGCTTACAAAAGAAACTGAACCTGTTGCTGCTGGCTTGCTAAAAGTAATTTTACCATCATTACCTAAGTATAGCTTCTGATGCGTTGCCGCTGCTGCAGGCCATTGATCAAAGGTTTCCCATTTCTTATTACCCGTATCAAACATATAAGCGTTTGGCAAGCCTGATTTCTTATCGCCAGAACCCTTAAGGAAATGGTTAAAGAATTTAGCTTCAATATTCTTTTGATAGAAGGTAGCAATGCTATCCCCAAAATATACGTTTGAGTGTAGGGTGTGGCCAGTTTCACGTGACCATCTTCCATGCCCGAACGGACCCATAACGATAGTATTGTAGGCGGAAGGATCTGATTTTGCAATAGCTTTATGAATAGCTAAAGGACCGGTCATATCTTCTGCATCAAACCATCCGCCAACTACCATTACTGCTGGTTTTACTTTGCCATAATGTTTAGGCAAGGCACGTTTTTGCCAGAACTCATCGTAATTGGGGTGGTTCATCGTCTCTTGCCAGTAAAAGTTATCCTTATACCATTTATCAAAGTTCTTTAATGTACCTACATCCAGTAAAAACTGGTAGCCGTCATTACTGGTCTTTTTAATGTTTTGTGCAGTGTACCATGCTTTGCTGGTCGTGTCAGCTTTTTGTACGCCAAATACCGGGAAAGTGAAAATATAGCTTTCCAGGAATGATCCATTGTGATGAAAATCATCGAAGAAAAAGTCAGAGATTGGTGCTTGCGGCGAAGATGCTTTTAAAGCGGGGTGATCAGATAATATACCTGCTGCGGTATAAAAACCAGGATAAGAAATACCCCATTGGCCAACACGGCCGGTGTTGTTAGGCAGGTTCTTTACCAGCCAGTCTATCGTATCATAAGTGTCAGAACCTTCATCAACGTCTTTTTTGCTTTTTTTATGATCGATAACCGGAGTCATATTTGTCCAGGAACCTTCGCTCTTATATCTTCCGCGAACGTCTTGATAAACAAAAATATAGCCCTCATTCATCATCAGTTCTGAAGGCCCTACACGGCTAGGGAATTTGTTTTCTCCATAAGGTGCAACGCTGTAACAGGTACGCTGCATGATCATTGGATATTTCTTTGTTTTAGCAATATCTTTAGGCGTGTATATGGAGGTGAAAAGCTTCACTCCATCACGCATAGTGATGTATACATCTTTTTTTGTATAGTGCTTCATCACTTCATTGCTAGCCCCGGTACCTTGTGCAAAGGTTAGGCCATAGCAGATCAGCAGGAAGCATAAAAAAGTAATTGTTTTTTTCATGATCTCTAATCGTTTTTTATATACACGAATTTAAGAGAACTCTAAAAATAAACCGCTAGCCGGATGTAACATTAATGCGCCTGATTGCTAAATTCAGTTTAAAAAGAAAGATGATCAGTTAATTCATCTCTTTTTCCATTTCCATATACTTTTTAAGTAGGCTGAGCTGGTTTTTACCCCGGTTTAGATTGTGCCCATCGTAATTACTTCCATAATAACTATCATTTTGGAGATAATCAGTGATAAAGCGAATGGCTTGCATGTAAATGATAAACTTTCCTGCATAGCTAAAGTATTCTTTTTCGGCTAAGTTGAGTACGTTGCCCATTTCTTCCATGTATCCTGCATAAATGGCATGGAAATAGTCTTTACGGATAGTTATCTGATCAAAATCAGTTTCTTCTTCAGTCACTGCTGATAAATAAGTTCGCATCATATCTCCAACATCACTGATGAAATAGCCAGGCATCACTGTATCCAGGTCGATTACACAGATCCCCTGATCCTTATTATCAAACAATACATTACTGATTTTGGTGTCATGATGGATAACCCGGAGCGGTATTGTTTTTTGTGAAACCAGCTGCTCAAAAGTAGTTACGATATGCTGCTGTTCTGTGATAAAGGTGATACACTCTTTTGCCTTTTCTTTTCTGTCAGTGCTGGCTGTTTTACAAGCGTCAAGGAATTGCAAATACCGCAGGCTCAGGTTATGAAAGTCGGGTAAAGTAACCGCTAGTGCCTGCACGTCAAAATTATTCAATAACCGGCTAAACTTTCCAAATTGCTTTGCTGCTTCAAAAGCATGTTCTTTTTTATTCAGAACCGATAAGGAGCGGGATTCTTTGATGAAAGGAAATAAACGGAAATAGCCTTTAGATGAATGAACCAGTGTTTTTCCTGAAAGAGCGGGTAACGGACTTACAAAAAGGTAATCTGGGTAATGAAGAGCTAAAAATTCTTTAAGCTTTTTTAAATTTTGATCAATTAACTGGGGATGTTTAAATACCTCCTGATTGATCTGCTGAAGAATGTAAATAGCATCGCTGGTGCTCACTTTCCAGGTGTGGTTAATTAGTCCATTGCCAAACAACTCAATTTTAGATCCATCAGGTTGGATTCCATATAATTGTAAGATCTGATCTGGCATATTGGCTATTTTTTTTGATTGGCATCAAACGTAATCAATTTCAATTTAGTCAGAATATGCAAACGGTTGTGTGATTATTTGTCCCTTTCTAAGATCAGTTCAGCGGGGATGAATATATTAAAATAAGCTTCTTCAATATCTTGCTTTGGTCTGTTAATCAAGTCTAAAAGGATATCTGCGGCCTTTTCTCCTTGTTCATAAGGGAATTGTTCTACAGAAGCCATGGGTGGGTGGTCCAGGTAATTGATAATGGGCAGGTTGGCATAACTCACAAAGTCAATATCTTTATTGATCTGGACTCCTTTTGAACGTGCATAGCGAATGGCAAATAACGCTACATAATCATTGAATGTGACTATCGCCGTAGGTTTACGCTTATGTCCAAGCAGTTTATCCATGGTGGCAATAGTGCCGGTTTCAGATAAGTCGCAGCTGAGCATTAAGGTAGGGTCAAACTTTAACCGGTTAGAAGTCATGGCTTTAATGTAGCCGTTTTTTCTTTCTGTACTGGCAAGCATGGTGCTTGGGCCGTTAATCATGCCGATTGCCCTGTGGCCTTTTTTTAAGAGAAAGTTTACGGCTTTGAAGGTGCCTGTTTCTAAATTCGAAGCTACAAAATGAATGTTTTTGACTGGAGGTATCCGGTCAAAAAATACAATAGGAATATTTAATTTTCTGAATACCTCAAAATGCGCATAGGTGGTAGTGGTTTTTGAAATAGAAATCAAAAGTCCGTCTACCCGCTGTGTCCGCATTTTTTCTACCAGCTGTTTTTCCCTTTCTGCATCATCGTGGGATTGTGCAAATAGGACGGTGTAATTTCTTTTATAAGCGACGTCTTCAATGCCGCTTATTGCCGCAGAAAAGAAAGACTCCGACAATTCTGGAAGAATCACACCGATAGTATGTGATTTGCCCTGTAGAAATTGTATGGCTCTTTGATTGGGTTCGTAGTTGAGCTCATCTGCTAATTTCTTTACCCGCATTTTGGTAACTAAGCCAATCGTGGAATGATCGTTTAGTGCCCTGGAAACAGTAGATACGGATACGCCAAGACGTTTTGCTATTTCTTTAATCGTAGCTGGTTTATCAGACATATTACTCCATTTTTTTATACGATGTCTATTATGTTATCGTCCAAATGACAAGTAAATATAACAAAGGTTATGCAAGTATGATTATCAAACGTTTGCGTGATTATATCAGCTGAGCTAAGAAAGATTACCTAAGGAAAATTTCTATCTTGAATCATCAAGTCAAAGTATATATTAAGATTGAGTTCATGCTAAGAAGAGATGTTTTTAATTTACTTTTTAACAAGCGGCAGCCCGCAGAAATTGCTCAGTTGCCAGATCCTGTGCTGGTTACACCAGGCTACCTGGCTGTAGACCAAATGGCGGTTTATCATCAAGAATGGGAGTCGCTTTCTATTCCTTCCATCTTAATGCCAGGAATGTTAACTCAATATGCTTTTACCATTATTATGGGTTTGCAGCAGATGACTGCGTGTCTGGAAATAGGAATTAAGGATGACCAGGCAGCGTTTAAACCGATACACCTGGGCCTGGATCATGGTCGCTTATTTATTGGGGCTATTAAGGATGATCGTGTATTGAATAATGATAAACTGGAAGATGGGATCACTTTGATTTTGACGGTCAATCCTCAGCCAAATGGAGGGAGTTATGCAAAGTTAAAAGCCCTGGATAAAAATGGTTTGACTTTGTCTGTGATTAAATCAACCACCTGCCGTACCGCAGATTGGGCGGGCAGTTTAAAGCCCTCTCCAAATTTTAATACCTTTTGCTTGCATGGCCATCAGCATCAAAACTAATTGCTAAACCACAAATAACCAATATAAATAAAAATGAACAGACGCGAATTCGTGAAAAACAGCAGCCTTACGGCAGCAGCTATTACTGTTTTTCCAGAAAAATCTATTTTTGCCAATACTGCTGCACCTAAACTAAAAATAGCCATTATAGGTGTTGGTTTGCGCGGCCAGAACCACCTGGAATTACTCTTAAAAAGAGATGATGTAGATCTTGTAGCCATTTGTGATGTGGATTCCAGAATGCTGGATGAGGCAAAGGCTTATATTAGAGATAGCGGGAAACCAAGCCCTAAAATCTTTACGGGCGATAATAATGCCTGGAAGAAAATGCTGCAGATTAAAGATTTAAAAGCGGTATTAATTGCTACGCCCTGGGAATGGCATAAACCAATGATTATTGGAGCGATGGAGGCGGGATTAAAATATATAGCCTCAGAAGTAGTTATTGGAATTACACTGGAAGATCATTGGGATGTAGTTAGGGCTGCCGAGAAATATGAAGCGCAGGTAATGATGCTGGAAAACGTATGTTACCGCAGAGATGTAATGGCGGTGTTAAACATGGTGCGCCAGGGGATATTTGGGGAGATCTTACATCTTCAGGGAGGATATCAGCATGATTTGAGGATTGTGAAGTTTAATGATGGCGTAAAACCTTATGGCGGGGGGGTAGAGTTTAATGAGAAAGGTTTTTCTGAAGCGCATTGGAGAACAAACCATTCGGTACACCGAAATGGCGATCTGTATCCTACGCATGGGATTGGACCGGTAGCACAGTGTGTGAATATCAATAGGGGGAACCGCTTTCTTTCACTAAATTCTTTTTCTACGAAGGCAAGAAGCCTTCATAAATATGTGGTTGATAATGGCGGAGAGAATCATCCTAATGCAAAGGTTAATTTTAGACTGGGTGATATTGTAACGACAACAATTAGCTGTGCCAATGGGGAGACGATTATTTTACAACATGATACCAATTCTCCAAGACCTTATTCTTTAGGTTTTAGGGTGCAGGGAACGAATGGTTTATGGATGGATATTAATACCAGTATTTACATAGAGGGGAAAAGTAAACCGCATACCTGGGATAATGCACAGGCATGGCTGGAAAAATATGATCATCCGCTTTGGAAAAAATATGGTAACCATGCTCAGGGTGCCGGTCATGGTGGAATGGACTTCTTTGTAGTTCATGCTTTTGTGGAAGCTGCGAAACGTGGTTTGCCGACTCCGCTTGATGTGTATGATGCTGCGGCCTGGAGTGCAATTACGCCTTTGAGTGAGCAATCTATTGAACTGGGTAATGAGACTATCGATTTTCCTGATTTTACCGGAGGAAAGTGGATGAGCAGAGCACCTGTTTTTGCATTGAATGATGATTATTAGATTTTAATTTTTATGGAAGGCTGTTCTGATTTATGGCTTATCCAGCTCAAATAAATAGATAGTTACGTCAGTATATACCTGCTTATCTACCGGTTTTCCAATTTTATCAAACTCCCTGACCAGATTTTGGGTTGGGGAGTATTTGCTTTTATAATACCATTTTGGATCGTCGGCTAAATCGCCAATGTCTGTTAAAAATTGGGTGTTAAAGATGAGCCAGACTCTTTTTTTAGCAGTAAACTTACGGAGATCTGATTGTAGGTGATGGTTGTAATCGGCCAGATCTTTTGATTCTTTTCGGTAATCCCTGCCTTCAATGGCTTTGAATTTTAAGGGTAGGATCACTTTGTATACGCCAAATCCGGGATGATTGTTCCAGTAATTGTATACGGCATCTCCTTCTTTAAAATGATTGTTGATGTATTGGAGGCTTTCTCTTTGATAAGACTTTTTATGTTTATAGAATTTTTGCGGCTGAAAAAGATAATAGGTAGCCTGAGCCACAGAGCTGAAGGTGATTAATATAAATATCAAGGCTATAATCCATTTGTTTTTTATTTTCTGCTCAAAAAATTGAAATCCAAAAGCGATAAAAAGAATGAAAATTGGCGCAATAAATAGCCAGAATCTTTCAATTAATGGATATAATGCTATTCCAGAAGCGAACAGCATGAATGCAGCTGGAAAAATCAATACATAAAATAACTGTTTCTGATTACGGCTAATGGAAAAAATACCGGTAAAGAGCAGTATTGCTGGAATGATTGATATATTCAGGATTTTAAAAATTAGTCCTTTATTGAAATCCGGGTTTGTCCAAACTAGTCCTAGCGGATAATCCATCATTGCCTGAAAATTTCTCGGAAACCATTTTAACTGCTCCAAAGTATGCGGTGGAAATGGCATGAAATTATCATAGGTTTTGAAAAAATATACTATCCATTCCGATTCTGCATGTTTATGCGTGAAAAAGATATAATTGAGCCCAAAACTGATCATCCAGATGGAGAATGGGACGATGTTTATCCAGAATTGCTTCCAGTTTTTTCTCAGTAAATCATATAAGCTCATTCCTGCAGCTATTCCCGCCAGGATAAATATCACCGCATAGGCAAACCATAGCGTAACTGCGCCCCATATTCCCCAGCAGATCTTCATTTTCCAGCTCTGGCTATCTTTGTAACGGATAAATAGATACAGTGCAATGATCGTAGCCAGGCATTCTGTGGAATATTGTTTGATTTCTACACTATGGTAAATAAAGGCAGGTGCAAAGGAAAAAATAGCTAAGGCCATGATTTGCGCCACTGAATTTAAAAAATAACGGTTGATCCGGGCAAATATAAATAGAGAGATGATCCCTGATAGTAAAGGTATTGCCCTCAGCGCCATTTCATTGTTGCCAAACAGATTGACTGAAAGTTTGACCAGCCATAAAAATCCTATGGGCGCCTTTTGCTGGTGATCAAGTACTTTAGTTGCCAGATCTGTATAACTCAGATGGGAAAAACTAGCAGATAAATAAGTTTCATCCATCCATAAAGAACGGTCATAAAAATAGTGGAACAAGCGTAATGCTGCACCAAGAAATATAATTGTTAATATGATCAGGTTTAGGTATTGATCTTTTTTTAAGAAACTGTTATTAGTCAGGCTATCCATTTTAGAAATTTTAGAGACCAGAATCTCTATGTATTGATATTTTGATTGCAATATCGAAACTTTTGATATTTTTATAGTTTATTAAATAAGAAACATGGAAAATATTTTCTGGAAGGGACTTGAATTGGTCATTTTTGACGTTGATGGTACCCTTTACAGACAATCAAGCTTGAGAAAGGTAATGCTTTTTAAATTGTTAAGTTATTATGCAATCCGCCCCTGGAGGTATAAAGAATTATTCATTCTGTATCATTTTAGAAAAGAGCGGGAAAAAAGATCTGGTTTTGAGGGTGAGAACCTGGATGATGAGCAGTATGCATGGTGTGCAGAAAAAACTGGAGAACAGCCCGCTGAAGTGAAAAGAGTAATTAATCACTGGATCTTTAATGCTCCTAATCCTTATCTAAAAGACGCTATGTTTGCAGGAGTGGCCCAGTTTTTTGATGATCTGAAAGCGCAAGGAATTAAAATAGCTATTTATTCAGATTATAATTCTGAAGAGAAATTAAGGATGATGGGGCTTAACGCAGATTTTGAAATCAGCTCTACTGATAAAAGAGTGAATAGTTTTAAACCTTTACCAAAAGGATTATTTGTAGTTTTGTCTGCGCTAAATGTAAATAATAAAGAAAATTGTCTGTTTATTGGCGATCGTTTTGAACTTGACGGGAGAAGTGCGGAAAAAGCAGGGATTCCTTTCTTATTAATAGAACAAAACAGTGCTGAGAATGGTTTTTATACCAAACTTTCTAATTACCTCATTCAAGCAAGAAGTTAACCCGTTAAATATGATAGAGAAAATTGGCATCGATAAATCTGCTCTTCCTGTAGAGGGACAGGTTGAATTGATTAAGCCAGCAACATTAAAAGAATACATTGCTATTATTAGACCAGATAACTGGGTAAAGAATGTTTTCATGGTTCCGGGAATGCTTTTTGCCCTTTCTATTTTTCATACACCTTTTACTTTTCTTTTACTTAGTAAAATAGTTATTGGGATTATTAGTATCTGTCTCATTGCTTCTTCTAATTATGTAATCAATGAATATCTGGATAAAGCATTTGATAAGTATCATCCGCTGAAAAAAAGCAGGTCTTCTGTGGTTACTGTTATTAATCCGGCTATCCTTTACCTGGAATATGCAGTTTTGGCAATCATTGGTCTAGCCCTGGCTTTTTACGTGTCGCAAAAGTTCTTTTCTATGGCTTTTTTCTTATTAGTGATGGGAGTGATTTATAATGTAAAGCCTTTTAGAAGTAAAGACCGTGTTTTTCTGGATGTTTTAAGTGAATCTATCAACAATCCAATCCGCTTTGCTGCGGGGTGGTTTATCTTTAGTCCGGCTTTGGGCGTGCCGGATAGTAAATGGGATTTAAACTGGATTAATACTTTTCCGCCCATCAGTATTATTATTGCGTATTGGATGGGGGGTGCATTTTTAATGGCGACCAAAAGATTTGCTGAATATAGGTTAATTGCCAATCCTGAAATTGCAGGACAATACCGCCGGTCTTTTCGCTATTACACGGAGAACAGTTTATTGGTGTCGATGTTTTTTTATGCGATTACTTCTGCTTTCTTTTTAGGGATATTTTTAATTAAAGACCGTATTGAACTTCTGGCGAGTTTCCCGTTTTTTGCTTTGCTGTTTTCCTGGTACCTCAAGATTGGGCTACTGACTGATTCTCCTGTACAAGGGTCTGAAAAACTATATACCCGCAAATGGTTCATGCTTTACCTGGTACTTTTTACCACGCTTTTGTGTGTGCTGATGTTTGTGAAAATACCCTGGCTACATTGGTTCCTGCAAAATGCGAACAATTATTAATTTCATTTTCTAACCTTTTAATTCTGTTGTAATTTTAAATTCATGAAGCACGAGCATTACGATTTGGTGATAGTAGGTACAGGGTTTGCATCAAGCTTTTTTTTAAAGAAATATTTATCTAAGGCTAGCGCAGATAAAAAGGTTCTGGTATTAGAGAAGGGACATTTTTATCCGCAGGCTGAGCGGCTAAAAATTAAAAAAGGGCTGAGTTCTGCTTATCAGAAATATGAACAACCCTGGGAAGATCATATTCTGAACCTGAATAAAAATAAAGAGTGGCCTTTTACTACTGCTTATGGAGGTTCCTCTAATTGCTGGTGGGGCTGTACGCCGCGGTTTATGCCCAATGATTTTAAGATGAAAAGTGTTTATGGGATAGCACAGGATTGGCCGGTAAGTTATGAAGAACTAGATCCGTATTATTATGAAGCGGAAGAGATCATGTCTGTATCTGGCCCTGAGGGTACTCCTTTTCCAAGAAAAGGAAAATACCCTTTGCCACCACATGCTTTCACTTTAGTAGATAAAATACTTCATAAAAAGTATGGAAATCAATATATCAGCCAGCCGGGTGCAAGAGCTAGTCAGGCTACCCGCGGCCGTAATGGTTGCCTGTCTTTTAGCACCTGTGAAACGTGCCCGGTAAATGCGAAGTTTACCATAGAAAATTCAGAGATTGGTGTTTACCAGGATAAGCGTGTAAAACTTCTTTATGGGGCACAGGTGTACCAGCTGGAAATTGTCAATCATCTGGTTAAGGAAGTTTTATTTGAACAAGACGGTAAACCGCAATCAGCAAAAGGGGAGGTAGTTGTTTTGGGGGCTAATCCATTTTTTAACACCAATATTCTGTTAAATTCCGGGGATAAAAATCCGTTGACTGGCAAAGGATTTGGCGAACAATTAGGAATGCAGGTATTGATTTACCTGGATAACATGACTAATGCTGGTGGGAGTAACTGGGTAAATGCAAATGGTTATATGCTTTATGATGGTGACCACCGCAAGGATTTTGCCGCTTGTTTGATCGAAGCTAATAATGCGCCATATGACATCCGGCTAGAAAGAGGGAAACATTTGAATGTGGCCAGCTTTAGAATGGTGTTTGAAGACTTGCCATTGCTTTCTAATTACATTACCACTTCTGCAGATAAGTTTGTGCCTGAAATTCATTTTCAGGACCGGTCTGAATATACCTTAAAGGCTGTGGCTAATATGAAAGAGAAATTGCCGGGTATTTTGTCCTGCTTACCGGTAGAAGAATTAAAATATTTACCGCCTGCTTCCCATGAGGGACATATTATTGGTGGGGCAAGAATGAGCCAGGATATTAGAAATGGAGTGGTTGATAAGCATATGATCCATCACCAATATCGAAACTTATTTGTGTTGGGAGCGAGTGCATTTACTACTTTTGGCCCGTCTAATCCTACACTTACCTTATCGGCGATGTCATTGTTTGCAGCCGACAAATCTTTTTAATGTGGAACGAAGAAAATTTTTAACCCTGGCAGGCGTAGGAGTGGGGATGTGTGTGATCCCGCCATCGCTGTATTTTATAGCTCCAGGAACAAAGCAGTATGCCGTGCTGGCGATTGAGAAAGAATTGCATTACTTAAAGCTGGCGCCCGGGAGTGTTATTAATTATGTGAATGATTATTTTGACCGCACCGGAAATGATACGGTTTCTAATCTCAAATGGAAAATGACTTATTATTTGAGATTAAACTATGAAAAATCAGACCGTTTAAGGGATTTAATTAAGTATTTTCTGCTGTCTACTGATTTTTTTATCAATAAGACCGATGAAAGTAAAGTGGTTAATTACCTGGGTTTATATTCTCCTTATTTAAGTCCGGTGCCTAATCCTTATTCTTTTGTAATTTATCCGAAGGAAGATATTAAGGATGTTTAAAGTTTAATTTAAGAGTGCCTGTAATGATAAATGCAATTCCCCGCATGATAGCTTAATTTTAAAGGTAATTGATTGAAAATTAAAGGCGCTCTGTAAAAAAAGCCTGTTGATTATTTGTTTATACTTTGATAGTATTCAAAAACTTTAAGAATATCGGCATCTTTTTTTAAACTCAGCTTATTCGATTTAATAAAGGCAGAGAGTTCATCTTTTTTATTATCTAAAACATTCAGGATAGATTTTTCATTTTTACTCACCGGTATGGGCGTGTTATCTGGTTTAACTATATAATACGTGATCTTATCTTCAATTGATTTATCGGAAGTTTTAGCATTGTATTCTGTGAACTCTTTTATATATTTAATATTTTTCCTGATGAATTTAACATTGCCATCGGATAGGACCTCGTAGAAAGAATTGTCTGTATTTCCGTTTACTTTGTTAAAGCCAGATCTAAATAAATGGTAAGGTATAGCGGGCTCATTAACAGATTCTAATTTAAATTCTGCAATTGGCTCTGCTACTTCCATGATAGAATCTTTGGCGTCTTTGTATAAAACAAGATCATCCATCAGATCATATTTTAGCGCTAAACCATTAATTTCTTTTCCATTTTTCAGTTTTAAAATTCCTTTAATAAAATTATCTGTGAAATAGGGAGAGCCTTTAATATCGCTTGACGATTTGACACGGTAGTTGCGGCCGTTTACATCAGAAACTGCCTGGGCGAAAATCTGACTGGTTCCAAAACTTAATAACAGGGTAGAAATTAATAACGTTTTTTTGATCATATTTCTATTCATAGCGTTGTGTTTTTAATCTATTAAAGATGCAAAAAAGCAGCACTTATTAAGGTGCTGCTTTAACATTAAACTATTAACTATTATTAATTTACCGTGATGGTACTCTTCTTGTAGTTTTGACTTACTGGTACTGTTGCGCCATCTGTCAAAAGTAAAATTAGCCTTCTGCCAGTACCGGTACTAGTTGGTATTGAGGTTAGTACTAATCTTCCTACACTGCTGTTTGCAGGAATTATTATATTACCGCCAGTTCCGCCTGTGCTTGTATAGTGCAGGCCTTCTACTGCAGTACTTGTTGCATCAATAGTATATGGAACACTGATATCTGTACTTTGCTGCGCACCTACTAATTGTACAAGAATGGTGATGGTTGCAGGCACTGCTACAGTACCTTTAGCTAAAGTTGCGGTGATTGGTTTAAATTCTACTTGTGTAGGCTGATCAAATTCAACCTTTGATTTTTTACAGCCACAAACAAATACAGCGGCAAAAAGGAGTGTGAAATATATTATTCTTTTCATATGTATATTTTTAATAATTAATAACCAGGGTTTCTAACCAAATTAGGATTTGCGCTTAAATCAGCAACAGGGATAGGGGCCAGGATCCTGTAATCAGTAGCAGCGATTGCAGGCAGATTACCTAAGGCTGAAGATTTAGGAATATCCATTCCTAAACGAACTAAATCAAACCATCGGTCACCTTCAAACGCAAGTTCAACTCTTCTTTCTTTTAAGATGGCGGCAATAGTTACTGGTACAGCTGCTAAGCCAGCTCTTGTTCTAATTTTAGTTAAATCAGCCAATGGCGTAGCGCCAATTACGGTACCTGCTCTTAAGTTTGCTTCAGCTCTGATTAAATATAGTTCAGAAATGCGCATTAGAGGGATGTTTTGTAAAAAGTTACTTCCGTTAGTTGGCGTCCATTTTCTTGCATATACTACAGAAACGTTACTTTTTCTGCCGGTTGTGATTGCTCCTCTTCTTACATCACCTGTTTCATACAAGGCTAAAAGTTCTGGTGTAGGGCTAAAGTCACCATAACCAACCTTGGGCTCAGAATTGGTGTCAAATGCAACTTGATCCTGTCTTTTGGTGTAATCTGAAGGAAATTGAGCATAATAAGATTGCAGGGACTCATTGCCATTGTTTTGATCTAAGTTGATCACAACATCCAGAATTGCTTCTGGATTATTGTTCGCATAAAACATAGAAGTATAAGCTGCACCTGTCACAAATGTTGATCCAGAAGTTGTAATTACTTTATCTGCATATGTTGCTGCTGAAGTATATTTTCCCCAGTATAAGTAAACTTTGGACAAAATCGCTTCTGCTACGTTTTTAGTCATGTATTTATTACCAGCTGTATTGTCTAATAATCCTTCTGCTGCTAATAAATCAGTTTCAATTTGTTTGTAAACCTCTTCAACAGAGCTACGTGCAGGAAAAGTTACTGCTGCTAAGTTAGGTGTAGGTTTTAATATAATTGGAACACCTAAAGTAAAGCCATTCTGAATAAACTGAGGGTTATAGCCATATAATTTAACTAAATCCCAGTAAAAAAGTGCACGTAGGCCATAAGCCTGGCCTAAGATTTTGTTTTTCTCTGCATCAGTGCCTGGAACATTTGGAATCGCATCAATCACTAAGTTGGCCTGGTTAATACCAGAAGTATATAGGCCCCATGTGCTCATGTGCGTACCTGGTGCATTTACAGAATTGGTGATTAACCGGTTTGAATTTAATCCTGGAATAGGGTAGATATTATCTGCCATGATATCAGGATTGATTTTTAAAGATTGGCCATAGTATGTGGTTCCTCTTAAATTTGCATATGTGGTATTCAGCAAACTATTTACCCCAGTAAGTGTAGTTAGTGCTACATCAGAATTAATCACATCTCTAGGTGCTGTCTCAATCGTTTTCTTACAAGCGGAAACGCCAAGGACAGTAGAAATTGCAATTATATATTTTAAGTTTTTCATTTTCATGTTCAATTATTTTAGTTATTAAAATCCAACCTGGAAGCCAACAGTGTAAGTTTTTGCTTGTGGTACACCACCGTTATCACTTAAAATAGTTTCTGGGTCAATACCTGAATATTTTGTCCAGGTAAGTAAGTTCGTACCCGTAGCGTAAACTTTTAAATTGTTCAGTTTCACTTTAGCAAGCAAAGATTTTGGGAAGTCGTATCCTAATTTAACTTCTTTTAAACGGATATAGTCACCTGGCTTATACCATTGAGTTGATGCGGTGCTGTATGCACTTCCACCAACTTCTGCTCCACCAGCATAGGCACGTGGAATATCAGTGATTTGACCTGGTGTAGTCCATCTTCTGTAAATAGCTGTAGTCCTGTTAGATGCATTTGCATAGCTATCCAGAAAATTACTGTTTTGATCAAATAGCATAAAGCCAGTTGCATATTGGAAGAAGAAGTCTAAGCTGATCCTTTTATAACTAAAGCTGTTTGATAAACCACCAAATACTTTTTGCTGAGAATCACCGATGATTTTTCTATCATTTGTAGTTAGCAAATAGGTAAGGTTATTATTTTGATCTAACCACATTGGTCTGCCATCCGCTGGGTTTACACCCGCATATTGATAAGAAAGGATTCTTGATACCGAATTGCCAACCAATTGAAAGCGTGGATCAACATCGTCTGTGATCAATGCTAATACTTTGTTTTTGTTGTATGAAATGTTAAATGAGGTACTCCATTTCAGTTTTCCAATTAAGTTTTCTGAATTGATCTGAAATTCTACCCCACGGTTTCTCATTTTTCCAGCATTATCAGTTACACTGCTGTATCCACTTGTACTTGGTAAGTTACGTTGTAATAATAAACTAGAATTTAATTTGTTGTAGTATTCTGCAGTGAAGCTTAACCTGTTTTTGAACAAGGAAACATCAGTACCCAAGTTTAAAGTATAACTGTTTTCCCAAGTTAATTCAACATTTGATAAACCACCTGGAGAGATACCGCCTACGCCATTATAACCACTGTTAGAAGAATAGGTAGAAAGAGAAGCGTAGTTGGTTGAAACTGATCCTGTACCGATTGATGCATTACCAACTTTACCATAACTGGTTCTGATTTTCCAGTCATTTAACCAAGTCACATCTTTTAAGAAGTTTTCTCTTGAAAGCCTCCATGTAAATGAGCCTGAGCCAAACATACCAAATTTCTTATTTGCACCAAATCTGGAGTTTCCATCATAACGGATAGTTCCATTTACAATATATTTATCGTCGTAAGCATATTCGCCACGTGCAAAATATCCAAGATTCTTAAATTGTGTAAAAGTTGAAGTAGCAGATGCTAAAACTGAACCACCGGCTAAAGTGCGGAATAAGTAATTAGAAAAACCTGTTTTTTGTACGGTTTCAGAGTTGTTTACCTGGTTGCGGTACTCATATCCTGCTAAACCAGAAACTTTATGCTTATCACCAAATAAATGACTGTAATTTAATGTTGCATTATATTGAAAGTTTTTAACCTCAGTTCCAGAAAAAGTATATCTTCCTAATACAGACTGCCCATCTCTTGTTCTTGGATCTTGAAAACGATCTTCTTTAATATCTGCATAATCAAGAGAAGTTGTAGCTCTGAATTTTAAATCTTTTGTGATCTTATAGTTCAATGCGAATAATCCTTGTAATTGATTAGTCACCCCTTTATTAATATCATATAATGCTGATTTAATTGGGTTGGTAGCTACTGCACCTGTTAATGGTTCATTGTAATCACCAGTAGCAGTGTAAATTGCTTGTGTTGGAATTAAGAAATTCGCACCAAAAGCTGGATTCGCGAATGTAGATCCATTCAATGTTCCATTTTGTGTAATTGAACTTAAATTGATATTAGATTCAATCGATAATTTATCACTGATGTTGTGCTCTAAATTGGTTTTAAACGTTCCTCTTTTAAAATCCTGTGCAATTTGTTGTCCTTTTTGATTAAACATACCACCAGAAATATAGAATTTAGTTTTAGCATCACCACCTCTGGCTGTTAATTGATAATTTTGCGTTCTTCCTTTTCTGAAAGCAGCGTCATACCAGCTATAAGTAGGAGCCAATGCAGGATCAGAACCATAGATTGCTTTAATACCATTTGGTCCAGCTACCTGGGTACTATTGATTCCGTATCGATTTACATACTCTTCTGTATATTGTTCTAACCATTGAGGCCCAGTTAATACATCTAAGCGTTTTGTTTCTTCTGCATAACCCACATAGCTGCTGAAGTCAAATTCTGTTTTACCTGCTTTACCACGTTTAGTTGTAATAATTACTACACCATTTGCTGCTTGTGAACCATAGATAGAGGCAGAAGATGCATCTTTTAATACGTCAATAGTTTCAATATCATCTGGATTTATGTTATTTAAGATATTGGATGTAGATAAACTTCTGGAAAGATCGCCGGAGTTTACCTGGATACCATCAATAATATACAATGGAGCAGTACTTGCATTGAAAGAACCTACACCACGGATTAAAACGTTTACCGATGATCCTGGAGTTCCTGAGTTTGTAGTTACCCTAACACCTGGTAATCTTCCTTGCATGGCCCGGTCTAAACCAATAATTGGAGATTTTTCAATTTCCTTTGCACCAATACTGGCTACAGCACCTGTTACATCTTTTTTAGCGATCTTTTGTCCGTAACCTGTTACGACAACTTCGTTAAGCCCATTTTCATCTGTAGCTAATGAAGTATTTACGACTGATTTTCCTGAAATAGATTGTTTAGCAGTAACAAATCCAAGATAACTGAATTCTAGTGATTTAGCATCTTCAGGAACTGAAATAGAAAAGCGGCCATCTGCATTGGTTTGAACTGCGATTTTGCTTCCTGTAACTCTTACTGAAACGGCTGGGATCGGGTTTCCATCATCTGATGATACTACCCTTCCGGTGATTGTCTTATTCTGTGCGAATACTGCGGTTACAGTAAGCAGGCACAAAATGAAAATTGAAAGTAATTGTTTTTTCATTTACATGAGTTTAGGTTAATAAAAAGTTAATAGTTGATTATCAAAAGAGCCATCGAAATCTTGCTGGCTGAATTTGCATTAGTTAAATCAATTTAGTCTTTGGCTATTAAATTATATATTGATAGTATAATAAATAGTACAATTTCTTCTTTTGATTCCGTAATAATATACAATAAACTATAACATCCAAAAAAATGATAGAATAAAGTTCGTTTTTTTGAAAAAAAACTATACTATTTTTTGAAAACACACGTTTCAGTCAAAATTTTATTTGAAAAATTAATATTTTCTACCAAATTTATAGACAAAATATTAATGGGTTTTAATTGAAATAACTGTATTTTTAGTTGGTTTTAAGCTGTTATTTAAGTCATTATTCCTTTAAATTTTTATTTATGCTTTGTTAAAACCATTTATCAGGTATAAATTTTAGAATGATTTTTTGATAATAAAAAATTAAATTAACATATGATTTTGATTGATTATTTAAATAAAAACTGCAATATTCTTAATTGTAACTGAAAAAATACTCAATTATTTGTTTGAAATAATAGAAATGTGGATTTTGGCATGGCAAATAGATTTTATTATATTTCTTATTTTGATATTAATACTATCTTATTAGTGATTATATAATAATTAAGGGAAGGAAATGATAAGTGTAGAAAATCTTTTACAATTAAAAATTACGATGTGCTCACTCAGCCAGAATATAAAAAACCGGTAATTTGAAGATATAAGTGTAAACACACCCTATAACTGTGCTTTGGCTGTATATTTGCCGTTTATCTTCAAAAACACATATGAATGTCTAATAATAAAGCATTAGGTAAAAACTATGGTGCTTTAACCATCATACAAGCATCTAATTTTCTTCTTCCTTTTTTAACCCTCCCTTTTATTGTAAGGACAATCGGGCCTGAACGCTTCGGGGCAATTAATTTCTCTATTGCAATCGTTACCTATTTTATTCTGTTTATCAATTTTGGTTTTGACTTTACGGCCACCCGCCGGGTAGCACAGAACAGGGAAGACAAGACCATGATCAATGATTTGTTTTCTCAGATATTTTATGCACGAATATTTTTATTTCTAGCGTCTGCGGGGATATTTATTGCACTGTATTTTACCATTCCTAATATGAACCGCCATCCGGTAGTGAGCATATTTATATTTGCCAGTTGCCTTGCTAATGTTTTTACTCCAAACTGGTTATTCCAGGGATTACAAATTATACATAAAACTGCCTTGTTTAATTTTATGGCTAAATTGATTTTTTGTGTGTCCATTATCTTTTTGATCCAGAATCCTGATGATTATATCTGGTATGCTGTAATGTCTGCCCTTTCACAAATATTGGTTGGAATTGCTTTATTTATATATGCCATTAAAAAATTCAATATAAAGTTCAGGTTTCCTAATGTGAGTGCTGTGTTTAATTTGCTGAAGGAAGATAAAATGGTTTTCATTGCTACTTTGATGATTAGTTTTTATACAACTAGTAATACGATCATTCTAGGGTTGCTCACCACAGAAAAGGAGGTAGGGATTTTTACCGCTGCTTCAAGGGTGATTGCCGTGGTTCAAAGTGTAATGCTTTTACCCATGAGCCAAGCTTTATTCCCACATATTGGTGCTGCCTTTTCTAAAGGAAAAGAAGAGGGCGTAAATGAAGTGAAAAAGATCTTTCCTATTGTGATGACTTATACTTTTATCATGTGCCTGATGGCTGCGCTTTTTGCACCCTTGGTTGTACATATCTTATATGGTTCTAAATTCGAAGACTCTATCTGGATTTTAAGGATATTGGCCATCAGTCCTTTTATTGCCAGTATTAGTAATGTAATGGGCGTGCAGACGCTGCTTAACCTAAAAATGGATAAAATATATTTTAGGGTAACTTTAGTTGGCTGTATCATGAATATCTGTCTCAATTTGGTTCTTATCCCGCTCTGGAGTTATTACGGTACTGCTATCGCCTGGGTAGGCACAGAGATCAGTATTATGATTACCTTATATATAGTGCTAAAAAGCAATCAGATTAAACTCATCGATCCCCAATATTTTAGCTTCGCTTATTTAAAACAAGCAGGTCAGCAAGCGATAAACACGATACGAAAGAAATGAAGATACTATTTGTGAATACCTTATATGCCCCATTTAAAGTAGGCGGAGCAGAAGTCTCTGTGCAAACGATGGCCGAAGGGCTTGCTGCATCAGGTAACCAGGTATATATTCTTACCCTGGGTTATGAAGAATTAGTGTGGAGATGCAATGGCGTAATTGTAATTAGTATCAAAACAAGGAACCTTTATCATATCGAAAAATCAGGAGGTAAAAATTTTCTGCTGAAAATGATTTGGCATTTGCTCGATTCTTATAATCCTTTTTACAGGCAAGCTGTGGGGACTATACTAGACAGAATTAAACCAGATGTTGTGAACACAAATAACATCCAGGGATTCTCTCCTTACCTTTGGAAAATAATTAAATCCAGAAATATTAAGCTGGTGCATACGCTACGCGATTATTATTTGATGTGCCACACAGCGACTATGTACACAAAGTGTGGAGATTGTCAACAACTTTGCACCGCTTGTAAAGTGACCTGGTCAATTAAAAAAAAATATTTTAACCTTCCTGATGGCTTTATTGGCATCAGTAAATTTATCCTGGAACAGCATGCACGTTTTAATATTGGTACTGCTGTTCCGGTGAAAGTGATTGCTAATGGGATTGGAAAGGATGCTAGCTTTAAGCCAGTGTTAAAATCACCAGTTACTGAGGTTGTATTTGGGTTTATAGGAAAGGTTAACCAGCAGAAAGGAGTAGACTTTCTGTTTAGCGAATTGGCTAAAGTACGGTCTTCAATGCCATTTAAACTGATAATTGCTGGTAAATCTGAACCTGAATTTCAAGCTGGGCTAACTGAAAAATACCAGGGGGCCTTTGATTTTACTTTTATAGGGAAAGCAGAGCCTAAGGCATTTTATAAAAGCATTGATGTGGTAATCGTCCCATCTGCCTGGAATGAGCCATTTGGCAGGGTGCCAATTGAAGCGGTTGCTGCTTACACACCAGTTTGCCTGGCCTATAAAGCAGGGTTAAAAGAACTCTATAATGAACAGCAAATGTGGAGGTTTGATATGCAGGAAAACAGCCTTTATGAGCTTATATCCATGATTTTAAAGCAGCCAGCGCTGATTTCTGAAAAGTCGGCAGCTTGCGCTGGTCTTCCAAATTATTATTCACCAGCATTGCTTAATCAGCAACTTGCTGATTTTATTGATACGATTCATGACTGAAAAAACGGTATATATTAACGGGAAGTTCCTTTCACAGAAAATGAGCGGTGTACAACGCTATGCCTCAGAGATTTGCAGGAATTTAACATCTCCAGTAAAGTTGATTGGCGCTGAGGATAATTTAAATGATACAGTATATCATCTCCAAAAAAAAATAGAAACTACTGGTAGTAAGGCAGGTATCCCCTGGGAACAGTTTCGTTTGCCTGCTTATTTACGGTCTCAAGGCAATCCTTTGCTCTTAAGCTTATGTAATGTTGCGCCTGTTTTTTACCCTAATAAAATCACTTGTTTGCATGATATTGCTTTTGAACGTTATCCGCAATTCTTTTCAAAAAAACTAGTGCTATATTATCATTGGCTGATCCCTAAGGTGTTGAAAAACAGCAGGCATATCATCACAGTGAGTGAGTTTTCTAAACGTGAAATTGCTGCTTATTATAAAATAGATCCAGTACACATTACTGTCGTGCCTAATGCCAGTGCGTTTAATCCAAATGATTCAAATATTGCTGTTAAACAGCATTCAAGGCCATATTTTCTATTTGTTGGCTCCTTAGACCCCCGTAAAAACCTCTTATTATTATTAAAAGCGTTTAGACATGCTGCATTGACCGATACGGATCTAATTATTGTTGGGGCCAGTCATGCTTCTTTTGCCGCTAATCCAGAGGTAAGCCAGTATCACGATGATCCTCACATTGTATTTACAGGATATATCTCTGATGAACAGCTTCGCAGTTACTATGCTGGAGCCATTGCATTGGTTAATCCGTCCTTTTATGAAGGGTTTGGTTTGCCGGTTGCCGAAGCACTTTCAATGAACTGTCCGGTTTTGGCATCGTCTATTGAAGCCTTTAAAGAAGTTGGTGGCACAGACATTGTTTACTTCAATCCAGCTGACGTTTCAGAATTATCAGATTTGATAAAAAACTTCTCCGCTAATGCTTCGTCTGAAAAGACATCGCAGATCAAACGGATTACCTGGAAGACATCAGCTGCACTAGTAGATAACCTTATTCAGCAATTTAATAACAGACAAGATGAAAGTAGCAATCGTACATGACGAATTAGTAAGAAGAGGCGGGGCCGAGCAGGTAGTACTGGATATGCACAAAGCTTATCCGCAAGCAGATATTTTCACGCTATGTTACAATCCTGATAAGACTTATGAAGAATTTAAAAGTGCAAAGATCTTCACTTCCTGGTTTCAATATCTGGGTAAATCAGAAAGGTTAATTAAATTACTTTATTTCCCTTTTGCCATTCTTGCTATGCGTAGCTTTAATTTAAAAGGATATGATGTGGTATTGATTTCTACTACACACTGTGCAAAGTTTGTTAGGGTAAATAAAAAAACATCGGTAATTACATATTGCCATACTCCATTCAGATTAGCATGGAGACCATTCTCTTATGCAATTGTGCATTCTTCTAACCGGTTGGTAAGAAGTGTGTTTTTATTCGCTTCAAGAGTATTGAAAAAACTAGATATGATGGCAGCAAGTGCGAGTGATTTTTACCTGACTAATTCTAAAGAAGTAAAATTACGTATAGAAGAATCTTATCACCCAGAACAACCTGTAAGTATCATTAATCCCGCATCCAAATTAGATAATTTCTATATCTCTAATGAAAACAAAGACTATCATTTGGTAGTAAGCAGGTTAGAAGATTATAAAAAAGTTGATCTGGCTATTAAAGCATTTAATGAAATGCCTGATAAAAAACTGATAGTTGTAGGGACAGGATCAATGGAAGAAGAATTGAAAGAACTTGCTGGTGATAATATTACTTTCCTTAAAGCACAATCTGCCGCGCAACTGGCTAAACTATATGCTAACTGTAAAGCGTTGATCTTCCCTCAGCATGAAGATTATGGAATTACTCCTTTAGAAGCTGCTGCATCTGGAAGACCGGTAATTGCATTTGGTGCAGGTGGTGTAAAAGAAACTATGGTTCCTTATACTGGAGACAGCAGTAAATGTACTTCAGTGTTTTTTGAAGAACAAACTGTAGCATCTTTAAGAGAAGCGATTGAAAAATCAGCAAAATTAAGTTTTAACCCACAATTTATAAGAAATCACGCTAAATTGTTTAGCGCACCCAATTTTATCGCTAAATTGAAAGCGTTTGTAACTAATATCTACGATCTTAAAATCGGAAAACAATTTTATATCCCATTACCAGAGAAAACATTCTATGCACAAAAAGAAGTCGCTTAATTATATCCATCAGTATTTATCCCTTCTTCTGTGCATTGCGTTCCTTGTTTCTGTAGTTGTTTATCAAAAAATATCACTTACCGTACCGTCTTACTTATTGGTATACTTGTTTGCACCAGTTTTTATCTGGACAAGTTATTTCAATGATAAGGCACTGTTAAAGGAGCTGTTTAAAATAGGTGCAGTATTTTTATTGCTTAACTTATTGGCTCAGCTCCATGTATGGCTCTTTGCCGTATCTTTAGATCCTTCTTTAAGGCTAACGGATATGGCAGATCCTGCTAAAGTATTGCTGCGTTCTACCTTGTTTGGACAAAGTATTTATCTGTTTGCCGGCATCCTTTGCTATTTGTATTTAAAATACTATGCAACAACAGATCACATTCGCTATCTTTTTGTTGGATTAAGAATATTAGTTATACTGGGTTTCCTCGAATTTATACTTTTTCAGCTTACTGGTGTAAATGGTGATCTGATCAGTAACCGGGTATTTAATAATAAGCCTGGAAGCGGAAGCTTGTTTCAAACGATTACCCTTAGCGGAAACCGGATGCAGCGGATTAAAAGTCTTACAGGCGAACCTTCTATGTTTGCTTTCTCTTTAGTCCCTTTCTGGATTTTGTGTATCCCTTTAAAACGTTATTTTGATTTTGCCTTGTTCGGATTAGCCTTGCTATTGTCTTTTTCTACCTCTGCCTATTTAGGTATTGTCATCTTAATTTTTGGTGCTTGTATAGCAGATAGGCGAGTGTTAAAACCGATGTTATGGATTGTTCCAATTTTGATCGTGGCTTTAATTACTTTGTATGTATGGTCACCTGCGGTAAACAAATTGATACATAGTGTGTTTATTGATAAGTTTTCAGGAACTAATCAATCTGGATCAGAGCGTTCAAGTTATTTCTTAAATCAGTTTAATTTCTGGAAAGATCAGCTGAATGTTATTGGTAAAATGATAGGTATTGGATTTGGGTATGTGCGCTCAACTGATTTTCTGTCTACTTTGCTGGTTAATAATGGAATAATTGGGGTGCTTTTATTTACCTGGTTTTACTTTAAACATGCTTTTGTAAAAGTAAAAGATATCCTTTTCAAAAGATACTATATCATGGCATTGATTGCCGCTTTTATGATCCTTATGGGCTCTGTTCCTGAGTTTGCTTACTTATCACTGTGGATCTTGTTGTCTGTTCCTTATTGGATAGACCGCTCCCCTGTGACCAATTAAAATATTTATCTATGCGTATTTTCCGTTTTTTGCTGCCAGTCAGTTTTCTGATGCTATTTTCCGTTGCTTTTAATCCTGTTTTTTCTGCTACTTTTAAACCCTCAATTTTTGTTGCAAAACCAGATCCCTTAAGTTTAAGTGTTAAAGATTTTGGTGCGATAGGAGATGGTTTACATAATGATGCACCTGCTTTTCAAAAAGCGGTAGACGAAGCTGCAAAACAAATGAAACCATTGTTAGTGCCTTCCGGAAAATACTATTTTCCAGCTAAAAGTGCTTTAAATATACCTTCCGGATTAACCTTGGAGGGAAGCGGAAAAGAAAACTGTCTTCTTTTTACAGATAGTATCGCTGCAGCTGGTTATCCATCATTAATCAATATCGGGGGAGAAAATATTGTAATCCGGGGATTATCTATTTCTGGAGGCAGGCCTGTAGCTGAAAACCAGCGATCTGTTAAAACTAGCGGAAGGTATAACCTGATCAACATTAGTTTTGATACGAAGGCTTCTGATCATGTATTGATTGAGAATTGCCGGTTAAGTGATGCGCATGGACGGGGAATTTTGTTTAAAGGCACGCACATCACGATAAAGGATTGTGATTTTCTCCGGATTGGACGTTATACGATTGATTTTAAGGCAGTAGATGGTGCAATTAGTAATTTTGGAAGAAATGAATGTGCCGATATCAGGATACTTCATAATACATTTACTTTTATAGGTACACATGCGGTATCTGCTTATCGTATTAACAGGCTTAATATTGAAGATAATCACCTTTCACAGATTTCAGGTATCGGGCTTGCTAATCATCAGTGCCAAAATCTTAACATTACGGGTAACCGGATAGAATATACGGGGGATAATGGGATTGATGTACAGCGGTGCCAGCAGACTTTGATCACTTCGAATTATTTTTATGCTGCTGGTAATAAAAATGCTGGAGATGCAGGTTCTGCTGCGGCTATTTTTTATGGCGATGATTATGCTCAGAATACGGCAAATAATGCAATTATCAGTAATAATTTTATTCGCGGGGCTTTTGCTTTTCAACCAGATACAGCCTCTGGTAAATCACAGAGTTCCGGGATTTATATTATTGATGCCTTTCATGTAAAAGTGGTGCATAATACCATTAATGGAATTGGTGATACGGAGCAGTCAAAACGGCTAAATGGGATCGAAGATGGTAATGGCATCATGATCGTAAATAGTGCGAAAGGACAAAGCAGAGATATCCTGGTTGATGGAAATTCGATATATGATACCAAGAATAATGCAATTTTCGTAAATGGGCAATCACGTGATCTTAAGGTGATTAATAATAATATAACTGCCGCTGGCGGACAAGGAATCTATTTTAGTTCAGTGGCTACTAATTTATTCGGCATGATTAAAGATAATACGATTACTGATGGCCGGAATTGGTTGAATAAAAAAGTAGCTGCTGATATTTATATGGAGGCTAAAGAGGGCTGGATCACACATTTGAATGTTTCAGCTAATCAATTAAGAAATAGCAAACGTAGTGCTAACCAAACTATGGGTGACAGTGTAAATACTACCCATGGCATTTATTTTACCGGTAAGGGTTTTGCTAAGTTCAATAATATCATTGTGGCAGATAACCAGATCAGCGGACATCTGGTGGATGAGATTGGGTTTTCTGACCAAATTTCTTCTTATTCTATAGTTTCTGACAAACCTTTTCCTATTACGGGCTTTAAAAATAATTATTCCGGCAGTACCGATGATCAGCCTCAGGCTATTATTCCAGGTCTAAACCAGCATAAAAAACCTTGGATTATTTCAGAAAGCCATGCTTTTAAGATTCCTGAATATGGCAATTACTCCAAAGGTTCTGTTATACATAGTCTAAACGATCCCGCTGTTTCATGGGTCGTATTAAATTCTGGTTTTGCTGCTCAAAATAGCTGGGAGAAAAATTCATCAGTTAAAAAAGGTCAGGTGGTATATGTTGCAGACCAGGTATGGAGATGTATTAAATCTGGGCGTACAGGAGCAACTCCTTTTAAAAATGGTCAGTTGTCCATAAATGATGGATCTGTAGTATGGGAAACGATGGGAAAGCGTGCTATATTTAGATAGTTTTTGGAGATAACTAATATTATAGTAGATTTTATTTTAAACTAGAAATATTTTAGCTATTTTAGAAAAAATCATCAAAAAACTATTGATTAGAATATGAAAAAAAATCTATTATTAACACTTGCCATTTCAGGACTTTATCTTGGCGCAGCTGCGCAACAGGTTAAATTTACTGAATACGATCTTGATAACGGGCTCCATGTCATCCTGCATCAAGACAAAACAGCACCTGTAGTTGCAGTGTCTGTGATGTATCATGTAGGCTCTAAAGATGAAGAGACCGAAAGAACCGGTTTTGCTCACTTTTTTGAACACTTGCTTTTTGAAGGAAGTGACAACATGAAAAGGGGTGAGTTTATGAAAACCGTTAGCAGTAACGGGGGGCAAAACAATGCAAATACCTCTCAAGACAGAACTTTTTACTATGAACTTTTCCCATCTAACCAACTGGAATTAGGATTGTGGTTAGAAAGTGAGCGTATGTTCCACCCTAAAATTGATGAAATTGGCGTTAAAACACAAAATGAAGTTGTAAAAGAAGAAAAACGTTTAAGAGTAGATAATTCTCCTTATGGTAAGTTTACAGAAACAATCTTTAAACATCTGTTTGACGGACATCCTTATCGCTGGCAGCCAATTGGTTCAATGGAGCATCTGGATGCCGCAAAATTGAGCGAATTTATTGCTTTCTTTAAAAAATATTATGCGCCAAACAATGCGGTGTTAACTATTGCTGGTGATATTGATGTAGCGGCAACAAAATCAATGGTGGCTAAATATTTTGCTGAGGTCCCTAAAGGAGAGCCTGTTGTGAAAAAAGTTTATGAGTTAAAACCGATCACTAAGCAAATTATTGATACGGCTTATGATGCTAATATCCAAATTCCTGCAATTTTTGCTGCTTATCGTGTTCCTGGTATGGATAGCCGTGAAAGTAAAGTGCTGGAAATGATTAGTACGATCTTGTCTGGTGGCGGAAGCTCCAGGTTAAGTACTAAAATGGTAGATGAAAAGAAGACGGCTTTACAAGTAGCTGCTTTTAATTATTCACTGGAAGATTATGGTGCCTATATCACTTTAGCCTTGCCTAATAAAAATACACCTTTGAATGATCTGTTAAAGGATATTGATGCAGAGGTATTACGTTTGCAAACTGATCTTATTTCTGAATCAGAATATAAAAAGCTGCAAAATCAATTTGAGAATAACTATGTGAGTACAAACAGCAGAATGCTGGGTGTTGCAGAAAACTTAGCCGCTGGTTACACCTTTCACCATAAAGATACCAATGATATCAATAAGGAACTTGATTTAATTAAGTCAATTACACGTGAAGAAATTAAAGCAGTTGCAGGTAAGTATCTGAATACAAATCAGCGTGTTGTACTTTATTATTTACCAAAGAAATAACCCGGTCCTTAAAATAATTTTTAGATGTAAGCATGATGGTCTTTATATTTATTTCAAGAGATGAACATAAAATCATGGTAGCTTCATAATTGATAAAAGACAAATATATCCTGATGAGAAAGATATTCATATTAGCTTTTGCCACACTGTTTATACAGTCAGCAATTGCGCAAAAATTAGACAGAAGTCAAAAGCCTAAACCAGGCCCTGCACCAGTAATTAGTTTTGCTGATCCGGTGATGTATAAATTGCCAAATGGGATTACGATCCTTGTTGTTGAAAATCACAAATTGCCAAAAGTTTCTGCTAGTTATAGTGTAGATAGAGGCCCAATCACAGAAGGCGATAAATCTGGCGTTAACAGCTTAATGGGCGGAATGTTAAATGAAGGAACAACTTCAAAAACAAAAGCTCAATTTGATGAAGCTGTTGATGCTTTGGGAGCAGATGTAAGCATTTCCTCTTCGGGTGGCCGCACTTCTGCACTGACCCGTTATTTTGACCAGGCTTTTATGCTAATGGCTGAGGCTATACGGAATCCGGCATTTCCAGAACCATCATTTGAAAAATTAAAATCTCAAACCCTTACCGGTTTAAAATCAAATGAGCGCAGTGCGAAAGCAATTTCTGCCAGGGTGGTTAATGCATTGGCCTTTGGACTGAACCATCCCAGCGGTGAATTTGAATCTGAGAAAACTATTAATGCGATTACGCTGGATGACGTAAAAGGCGTCTATAAAAAGTTTATTACCCCATCTCGCGGGTATTTAACCTTTGTGGGTGATATCAAACCAGAAGCTGCTAAGGCTTTGGCAATTAAAGCATTGGGTGATTGGAAAGGTAATGCGCTGACCTTAGAAAAGATTCCTGCAGTTAAAAATGTGGCAAAAACGGAGATTGATGTGATCGATGTGCCTACAGCTGTTCAATCTGAAATTACGGTAACTAATCTGGTTAGCCTGCCAATGAGCAGCCCTGATTATCATGCTGTTTTGTTAGCTAACCAGATTCTGGGCGGTGGGGCTGATGCTAAGTTATTCACAAACCTGAGAGAAAAACATGGTTTTACTTATGGTGCTTATTCTTCTGTCGGGTCGGGTCGTTTTCAAGCTAGATTTAACGCAACTGCTGCGGTAAGAAATGAAAAAGTAGATAGTGCAGTAGTAGAATTTTTAAAGGAGATTAATGTAATGCGTACTGAAAAAGTTGGTGCAGAAGATCTTCAAAATGCTAAGAATCTATATAATGGATCATTTGCATTAGGCTTAGAAAGTCCTGAACGTATAGCTGGATATGCCAGTAACGTTTTAATCAATGATCTTCCTAAAGATTTTTACCGTACTTATCTTCAAAAAATAAATGCAGTTACTGCAGATGATATTTTAAGGGTTAGTAAAAAGTATTTTGGCCATGATGATGTTCGTGTAATCATTGTAGGGAAGCAGGAAGTAATTCTTCCAGGATTGAAAAAACTACCTTATGCGGTAAACTTGTTTGACAAGTACGCTGCTCCGGTTACAGCCGCAGTTGCTGAACCGAAAAAATAATATATTAACGAGGGTGTATCATAAATGATTGAATCATGATCACCCTCGTTTTTGCTGTTTTTATCTGTATCTCTCTTAAATAGTATTTTCAAATATTCAATTCTCAGAGGTCGAATTGCATTGATGATACTTCCTTATTTTTATCTTCAATTGTTTCTTTATATCTCTGTTTTCTTCATCATTAGTCTTAACTGCATTTAGGTGACAATTTCTTCGTTTCCAAGACGAAAAATTCTTACCTTGTAGTAAACCAAATGATTGTATGGAAAGACGGATTGTCATCAAGCAAGTGCTGATTTTGGCTGCAGGGCTAACGTTGCTGCCTTCCTGTTTAAAGCAACAGGGAAAGTCAACGGTCTTACTAAAAAACTTAAATGTTAGTCTGGACCAGGAGTATATTTTAGCTGAAATTGCTGAGACGTTAATCCCAAAAACGGATACTCCCGGAGCTAAACAACTCAATTTACATCTTTTTGTCCTCAAAATGCTGGATGATTGCTATGAAAATAGTGATCAGAAAAAATTCATGAGTGGCCTCGGTCAGTTTGAAGATCATACACATCAGCTTTATAATAAATCGTTTAAAGATTTACCCCGTCCCCAGCAGCTTGTCTTGCTTAATGAGCTTGATCATCAGCAGGATATTGTAAATGATCTTTCTGTTTTTTATAAAATTTTAAAGAGCAGAACGATTGATGGATATCTAAATTCAAAATATGTGATGACCAATTTGATTATCTGGGAATTGGTTCCTGGTCGGTACACTGGTTATTTTCCTGTTAAATCTGCTTAAATAAAAAAAGATGGCGAATATTAATATTGATGCGGCTAAAACTAATACGTATGATGTAATCGTAATTGGTTCTGGCATAAGTGGTGGATGGGCAGCAAAGGAGTTTACAGAGAAAGGCCTTAAAACCCTGGTTTTAGAAAGAGGCCGGGATGTGCAGCATATTAAAGATTATCCAACTACCAATAAATATCCTTTTGAATTTGAACATCGGGGAGAACTTACCCTGGATATTAAAAAAGATAATCCAATTGTAAGCCGCTGTTATGCATTTAAAGAAGATGCGATGCATTTTATGGTCAAAGATAAAGAACATCCTTATGTGCAGGAAAAGCCCTTTGACTGGATACGTGGTTACCAGGTTGGCGGTAAATCTTTGTTATGGGCCAGGCAAACACAGCGCTGGAGTGATTTTGATTTTGAAGGACCGGCAAGAGATGACTTTGCTGTAGATTGGCCAATTCGTTATCAGGATATTGCCCCCTGGTACACTTATGTTGAAAAATTTGCTGGAATTGCAGGGAATAAAGACGGATTACCGGAATTACCAGATGGTGATTTTTTACCCGGCTTTCCATTAAATGCAGTAGAAGATTATTTCAAAGGAGTACTAAAATCTAAATATACTAACAGACATGTGATTAGCGCAAGGTGTGCACATTTATCCCAACCTAAACAGATTCATTTTGATCAGGGACGTGCTAAATGCCAGAATAGAACACTTTGCCAGCGGGGTTGCCCTTTTGGAGGATATTTTAGCAGTAATGCTTCTACCTTACCATGGGCAGCAAAAACAGGTAATTTAACGTTAAGACCATTTTCTGTAGTCCAATCTGTTATTTATGATGATGAAAGGGGTAAAGTAACCGGAGTGAGGGTGGTAGATGCAGATACTAAAGAAACAACAGAGTTTTTTGCTAAAGTAATCTTTGTGAATGCAGGAGCATTAAATTCAAATTTAATCTTGTTAAATTCTATATCTAAAAGATTTCCTGATGGTTTAGGAAATGATAGTGGGGTATTGGGTAAATACGTTGCCTTTCATAATTACAGTGCCCGGATTAGCGCAGAGTATGAGGGACTGAAACAATTTGCTACCGATGGAAGAAACCCTGCTGGAGGAGGGTATATTCCCAGGTTCAGGAATGTCTTTAAACAGGAAACTAATTTCAAAAGGGGATATGCTGCAGGGTTTGGTGCGAGCAGGTATATGCACAGAGACCAGTCTGGAGTAGGGGAAACGTTAAAGGATCAGTTGCTGCATGGAGAATTAGGCCCTTGGGTAGTAAGTTCCCACATGATGGGAGAAACAATACCTAAAGAAAGTAACGCTGTAAGTTTGAGCAGTACTAAAAAAGATGACTGGGGCGTTCCATTATTAAATATATCAGTGGATTATGATGAAAATGATGAACTGATGAAAAAGGATTATTTAGCGCAACTTACTGAAATGTTTAGCGAGGCAGGATTTAAAAAAATCACCCCGAATACCAATAGCCAGTCACCCGGATTGGATATTCATGAAATGGGTGGGGCTAGAATGGGACATGATCCAAAAACTTCCTTACTGAACAAATGGAACCAGTTACATACCTGTAAAAATGTATTTGTAACTGATGGTGCATGTATGACTTCTACTTCCACTCAAAATCCATCGCTTACCTATATGGCATTAACTGCCAGAGCAGCAGATTATGCGATGAAAGAGATGAAAAAAGGAGAAATACTATAATCTCCTGAAGAATTGGCTTATTAAAGACAGGTCATTTAGCCTATTAATGCGTAACATAGTTAACTATATAATCAATTGTGCTTTCAATAGATTGCTCTAAACATTCTTTAAAAAGTTTATAATTCTCGTTTTTATATTCTAAGCTATCAATTTTAACGATTGATCTTCTATGATCTTTAATTTCTGGAATGCTATAATTACGGAAATTACCAAATATATTGGGTTCCTTTTTATACAGATCAGTCACAATTGCGGAGTACTCTCTATAGACGTCACTTAGCATATCAAAATTTTGATCGTTAAAATTGTCGGCTGTGACCGCAGTTTGCGATAAAGTTTCTAGCTTTTTCTTTTCTTGGGCGAATTTCATGTCAGATAAATAGTATGTACTACAGATACGAATTATGATTTGTTTGAGATTTTAAACATCATTTGTATTTCAAATTTTTATTATATTCTGTTGCCTTCCTAAATCATGTTAACTTTGGGCTATGAACGAAGAAATTGCTGTTATTTTTGATATGGACGGAGTAATCTGTCATACTAATCCTTATCACTCTATTGCCTTCCGTGAATTTTTCTCCCAACGCAATCTTGCGCCTACAGACGAAGATTTCGCAAAGCATATGTTTGGTAAAAGCAATAGCTATATCCTTAGCCACTTTTTTAACAGACCAATAGAAGGAGCCGAGCTGGTGCAAATGGAAGAAGAAAAAGAAGGACTTTTCCGGAAAATATATGAGCCGCATGTAACACCTATCTCTGGGATTAAGGAGTTTATAAGTGATTTAAAAATTAATAACATAAAAATTGGAGTTGCCACTTCTGCACCTAGGGCTAATTTGGATTTAATCTTTAGTAAAGTGCCAATCCGGGAAATGCTTAGCTCTATTTTAGCTAGTGAAGATGTAAAAAAACATAAGCCTGATCCAGAAGTTTATCTTACCTCTGCAGCAAAACTAGACGTGTCACCAGCTAATTGTATAGTTTTTGAAGATTCTTTTTCAGGTGTGACTGCGGCATTAAATGCCGGTATGCGCGTAGTAGGTGTACTGACTTCACATCCCCAGGAAGAATTGCCACCCTGTGACTTATATATTGACAATTATGAAGATCTATCTTATGATAAAATTTGTCAATTATTTAAATAACCAGATAATTTAATCAAATATTGATCAGCTAAATGCTTAACAGGTGCTTAACTTCTTAGCTGATCAATTAGAAATTCTATCGTATGAACCACTTGATCCATATGAGTAAAATCATTAGTTACCTTAGTCATCATTACCCCACCCTCTATTAATGCAATAATAGACAATGCAGTTTGTCGTATCTGGGTGTCTTTTCTGAATTCGTCAGTATGGATGCCTTTTTCTATCAAGTCCGTGATGTTTTTCTCCCATTTTAAAATAGCTTTAGCGGCACTATCTTTTAATAAAGTATTCGTATCATCAGCTTCTACAGCTGTATTTAATATCGGACAGCCGCCGCTGGCAATATTGCCCATTGTTATATCTTTATAAACTTTAGAATAAACCAAAAGCTTATCATGATAGTTATTTGCTGCCTCAATTTTATCACGGATAAGCTGATTAATCTTTGCACAGTTAAAATCAAACACAGCCAGGGCAACTTCTTCCTTGTTTTCGAAATTGCCATAAATGCTACCTTTAGTTAAACCGGTCGCTTCTGTAATGTCTGATAATGAAGTACCTGCATATCCTTTCTTGTTAAAGATTTGTGCTGTAGTTTCAATGATAAACCCGCGTGTACGTTCAGCTTTTGAAAGTGACTTCTCCATATCTCAAACATACCAATTGGTATTAATTAAATCAACACAATAGTTTAATTTTGAGCTCTTTTTTCCTAAAAACTTAATCATCCATAAGACGTTTCATCATTGTGTGATCACTTGTATTTTGCTATAAAACAATGGCTAATAAGGTTGTCTCAAACTTGTGTTTTGCTGTAAAACAATAACTAATAAGATTGTCTCAAACTTGTGTTTTGCTGTAAAACAATGACTAATAAGGCTGTCTCAAACTTGTGTCTTGCTGTCATACAATGAAAATATGCTGTTTTTTAATAGAAACAGTTAAGGTCTACTCTTTTAGGGAATATTTATTGGTATATTGTGTTTATTGGTTTAATTCACTAATTTATTGACATGGTTTTAAAAGAATTGAATAGCTTAGAGATATTACAAATTGCTACAGAAATTTTGAAATGGAAACTTCCTATGTTAATGACAGAAGAAACTTTGAATAAAGTTAAATCTATTGCAGGTTCTGCAGTCACACAAACACATGATTATCTCCAAAACATTTCTCCTAGAAAGGTTAATAAACCAAATATAAGAATTGATGATATCGTACAATTTAATAATTACACTAAATCCAAGAGTAGGTTATAGTCTGTTATAATTTAATACCGGTATTGAAATTTCATGTCCATTTGTATGATACCTTAACTTAAAAACAATTTTGTGCTAACATTTTAGCCCTACTTTTGCCGCAAATATAAAATATATGAAAACTTTATTATTTGTAATTTGCTTGAGTTTTATAGCTTACACAGGTCAGGCACAAAAGATGAACTGGAATAAAAATAGTGTGATTGCCCATCGCGGGGCATGGAAGAAAAATAACCTTCCGGAGAATTCAATTGCTTCTCTTAAAGAGGCAATTAACCTTAAATGTTTTGGATCTGAATTCGATGTGCATTTTACAAAGGACAGTGTAGTTGTGGTAAACCACGATGATGTTTTTAAAGGAATGAATATTGCAACTTCCACTTATGCAGAACTTCAGCAGCAGCTTCATACCAATGGGGAACAAATTCCTACCTTGGAAAACTACCTTAAAGAAGGAATGAAGCAAAAGAAAACTAAGCTAATCCTTGAGATAAAAATGGCTAAAACACCTGCAGGAACTATTGCTCTTACTGAGGCAGCAGTAAAAATGGTAAAAAAATTAAAAGCAGATGCCTGGGTAGAATATATTAGCTTTAGTTATCCATCTGTAAAGCGGGTAATTGAGTTAGATCCTTCTGCAAAAACTGCTTTTTTGGCGTACTTAAAATTTGATGTACCTTCTTTGGAAAAATTGAAAGAAGATGGTATTACGCAAGCGGATTATTATTATACCATTTATAAAGAAGGCGATTGGTTTAAAAAAGCGCATGAGCTTGGAATTTCGATCAATGCCTGGACAGTAAACAAAGAAGAAGATATGAAATGGCTAATTGATCAGAAAGCGGATTACATCACGACCAATGAGCCTGAATTGCTTTTTGATTTGCTAAAGAAATAGCTTAACGTTAATAACATTGCCCAGATTCTTTTTCATAGTGTATAAGATGATATATTTACTTATATTTTTTATACAAATGATTAGATTAAATAATGATACTCCAGCGGATATTTTGCAAAGTGTCAAAGAAGGGGATATGGTAACAGATACTTTTAGTAAAACTGGATTGGTAGAGACAATCGAGACGAATGATGACGGTTATTATAAAGTCTATACGTTTTTATTAGTTACCGGCAGAAGTATCACCATTAAGAAGTAATAAAAAAGGCCTGCTGTCAACGATACGTAACCGGATAGCAGGCCTTTTTATTTTTATTAAAGATTTAGTTTGGAGGGCTGGTCGCTGGTGGCAGTGTTAGCCCAGAAATACCAGTCACCACTTCTTCTTCTTCATGTTTACCTTTTTTCTTCTTTTTCTTATTTCCCCCACGAAGCTGCTCTTCTAAAAAGTCGTCATACTGAGTTTGCTGATCTCCTTTTAAAATATTCCTGATATTAGCACTGGTTTGATTTTGCATTTTATAAAACTTGCTCACATCATTTTCATTGAACATTCCTGTTTGCTGTTTTTTGCCCAGGGCAACTTGTTCCAATGACATATCCAGCATATAATTGTAAATTATACTTCTCTGGGTTGGATTTAATTTTACCTTTTTGTCTAAGGCCTCTATATTTTTGGTAGCCATTTCTGTGGCTGTTGGTGGTGTTTTTTGGGCCCTGGCAAAAATACTCAGGCTCAAAAGCAGTGACAGAATTAAAACAGATCTTTTCATTATTATATTTTGAATAACACTTTGTGTAAGACTTTGGCCTTATAAGGATGCAATTTATAAAATCATCTGCAATAGTTAATGATAATCGAAGATTAATCAATCTAAAACATACTTTCCAGGCTTATTTTGTTTATTTATCTATTTTATACGAGCTTCTTCACAGGTAGCTTGATTGTAAATGTACATCCATCTCCTGGTTTGCTTTTTATGGAAATGCTGCAGCCAAGCTGGTCAGTAGCAATTTTACTTAAATACAGGCCAAGTCCTAAGCCTTTTACACTTTGTTTGCTGTTCTGTTCCAAAACCCTGTAGAATTTTTCAAAGATATATTTTTGGTTCTTAGCTGCGATTCCAGGTCCGTTGTCAATGATCTCTATTAAGTAGCTGCGCCTATTTTTATAGGCTTTAAGAGTAATTTCTGATCCCTCATCACTGTATTTAACTGCATTTTCTAAGAGATGATTTAATACTTTTTCAAGTAGCTTTGTGTTTGTGAAAATAAATTGTTGCTTAGGCTCGATTTCTATTTTTAAAACATGAGATGGAATATTAAGGTCTGATGAAAACGCAGTTAGGGAACTTGTTATCTCTGTTTTACTAAGTACAACCTCTATATCTGAACTCTTTGCAGTTTCCAGCACATCGTCTACAATATGTAGTATTTTAGTGTTTTGATTTTCTAAAGAATCTACCAGGTTAATGACAGCTACTGGATTATTGTATACTTCTTCTTTTTTCAGACTTTTTATAATTAACCCTAAGGAGGTTAAAGGTGTTTTTAATTCGTTGGTAATGTTGTTGGCAAAATCAGTTTTTATTTCAGCTATTTTCTTTTGTTTGAGCAGTGCAGAAAGAATAAGGTAAAACAATAGGATAACTGCCAGAATTAAAATAACTGCAAGCGCAAATATAGAAGCCATACGAATAAATACCTGCTCTTGCCACTTGGAAATATCAATAAAGGCAGATTTAGAAAATTTTAAACTGAACGCATCATTGATATTGCCTTTACCAGGACTGACATTGCTTTTAATTTCAGTAATATCATTTGGATTTTTAATTTGATAAGTATTTTGATTATTGAATTTTTCACCAATAAATATGAGTGGGTCATTAGCCCTGGACAAAATAATATCGGTTACCCCATTTTGTTCAAACGTTATTTCATCATATTGTAACCTGTACCGCATACCTTTTAGCAATTCATTTTGGTATACAAATTCATTTAATTTACCGTTATATCTTTTCCTGTTTTGTTCAATAGTTGTTTTTAAACGGGTTAAAAAGCCAATTCGCGTAATTTTATGGACTTTATAGAGATCAAGAAGCTTAAATATTTCTTCTATCGATTTAATCCTTACAGCAGCTAAGGGAGTTTCCTGACTTATTTTGTCCATTTCAGTTGTTACCTCTGTAAAATAGGCTTCTTTTGTTAATCTGAATGAATTGATAACCAAATAATACTGTATGCAGCATAAAGTGATTAAAAGAACTATACATGAAGCCACCAGTACCCTGATTTTATCAGTCGGTTTGATTATCATTTTGCAAACTTAAATAATTTAGTGTTTAATATTCATTTGATTATATATTGTTTTTCAGCAGTATTGATGTAAGTAATTGTATGATCTTATTTTAATAGTAATGAAACCAGTATAATGTAAATTTTTAATTGCTCTAATTGCTTTTAATTTGAATGATAGCTCAAGTTCTATTGATTACCAAAATGGCATTTTGTGTTTATTAACCGATGCTTTCTTTGGCGGATGACAAATGTTATTTCATGTATGTATCAAAAAAATTACAACAAATATATGGCTTATCTTGGTGTAATCAATATTTAGTAATTGTTTTTTAATAAAAGGGTTGATTATAAATAGATGTATAATTGATTATGGATCAATAGGATATTGATCAGATAATAAATGTTGAACAGAACAACTATATTACATTAAGTAAACGACTTAGTAAGTTGAAGCATCTTGGTAAAATAACAATCAGCTGAAGGAAATAACTTGTTAAGTTTAACATTGAATTTAATACTGCATGCTTGATGCCGCTGAAGTTTAGAATAGGGGCATCAATGAGCTATTAAGCTGGAAATTTGATATAATAATTGATCAGGCTTTGGATGATATGGTACTTGAAAATTTATTAAAATATAAAGAATAGGTTCACAGTAACATACCTTTTATGAGGCTCTGGGACAAAAAATATCTCATTCCTTTTCTTAGCTTTGTATCCTTCATTCGGATATGGGTTTTGACAGGTATCCGGATTTTTTTTAAAATAAATTTCCCCCTTTCAATGAGTAAGTTTCTATATGGAATTGATTTTGGTACAACCAATTCGGCCCTGTCTATTTATAATGAAGAAAAAAATGAGATCATCAGCACGATTACAGTTCCTTCTCTTATCTATTTTCCACAGGAGCAAGGTGCTGCAGATGATTTAAATTATGTAGTAGGGGAGCATGCGATTACTGGATATCTAAACGATGGGATGAAAGGCCGGTTTATCAAATCAATAAAACAGATCTTGTCCAGAAGCAGTTTTATTGAAACACGAATCCACAATAAAAGATACAATGCGTCAGATTTAGTTTCACTTATCCTGATAGACCTAAAAGCAAAAGCAGATAAAATTATTGGTTATGACTGTAAAAAAGCAATTATTGGCCGGCCGGTTTTTTTTGATGATGACAGCACTCAAAAAGATACATTAGCACAAACAAGGCTTAATAAAGCAGCGCTACTGGCTGGCTTTGAGGAAGTTCGTTTTCAATTTGAGCCAATTGGTGCTGCGTTTGCTTATGAGAAAACGATTACGAAGAAAGAGAAAGTATTAGTTGCAGATTTAGGTGGCGGTACAACAGATTTTACGTATCTGGTTCTTGATCCGGCGAAGACAGGTAATAAGAACAGAAGAAATGATATGATGGCTTCCGGAGGAATCTACATTGGGGGAGATAGTTTTGATTCTGCATTTATGTGGGACAAGGGCACACCATATTTTGGTAAAAATACTTTGTATGAAGCTACACCGGGTAAGGTACTTACTGTGCCGATGTCGCTTTTTGCAAATATCTGTACCTGGGATAAAATGAACTTTTTTAATGGATTGAGAATCCAGAAAGACTTGGAAGATTATTATCATTATTCAAAAAGGGATAGAAAATTTAAAAATTTACTGACGCTAATTGACAATAACCTGGGCTATTCTGTTTTTCAATCCATTGAGCAGACTAAAATTGAGTTGTCTAAGCTAAAGGTTTCCAGCTTTGTCTATAAAAAGATGGATATTGAAATTGATGAGGAAATTTCCCTGGATCAGTATAATTCAATTATCAGTAAAGATCTTAAAAAGATAAGTGCATATCTGGATGAATTTATGCTTAAAAATGATATTCAGCCGGAGGATATTGATAGTTTATTTATGACTGGTGGCACGTCAATGGTAGGAGCAGTGCAGCAGCTGTTTAAAAACAGGTTTCCTCATATCCCTTTAAATTCTGGTGATAATTTTAATAGTGTGGCTAAAGGTTTGGCTTATAGCGGATATTTGTTTGATAATGAATAAAAATAAAACTTGAATAGGTTTTACTTGTTAGGGTGGATAATACATTAATGTTATTCATCTTAACAAACGAATATGAAAACTTATCACTTTTTCTACGCGCTCACCATTATTGCTAGTTTACAAGCTTGCCAAAGCTCAGACCGTAAAAATCGGGATGATGCTGCAACTACTGCTGCTGATTCTCTGGGTGACACGACACAACGTGCACAAACTTATACTGCCGATGTTGCTTTAACCGGGGACGAAAAAACTTTTATTTTACCCGTAGTTTCCGGAGGGATGATGGAAGTAGAAGCCGGTAACCTGATCTTACAGAAATCAGGAAACAAAGCAGTGAAAGAATTTGCAGCAATGATGGTTAAAGATCATACTAAAGCAAACCATGATTTGGAATTAATTGCTAAAAGTAAAGGAATTGCGTTGCCTGCAGTCTTACCAGAACCGCAGATGAAGCATATGGAAAAAATGAAAGAGCTTTCTGGCAGATCTTTAGATGTCCATTACGTTACGATGATGATTGATGACCATGCCAATACGGAAGCCTTATTTGGCCAAGCCTCACGCTATACCGATCAAGATTTGAAACGTTTCATCTTAAACACACTTCCTATTATTCAGATGCATCATAAAAAGGCCGTTCAGTTAGGAAAAGATCTTAATATCAGTAATGCAAATAACGGAGATGATATGCCAAATATAAGACCTGATACGAATCAGCGTTAATAATTGTACATATTTGCGATCGGGTAAAATATTGTTTTTCCTGATTGCAAATATGTTCCTCATCACACAGAGACCAAATAACCCAATTATTCAAATGTGAGTAAAGAATGCTGACTTGCCGTATGCAGGTCTCTCCAGACGCGGTTAATCTCTGTTTCTTTTTTCGCAGCTGCTAAACCTGCATACGGGAAGAGCAAATCTGTAACCCTGCGGGAAGTATGTGCTAATTTCCTACTGCTATTACTTACATATGATAGTTGTTCTTTAGAAATAACATGATGATTAAGCAGCTGCTCCCATGATTGATCAAATGCATGGTAAAACTGTGCTCTTGCTACAGAAAGATCTTGCTGACAACGTGTTAATTCAGCTTCAAAAAATATGATCTGTGCAGGTGTATAACGCTTTTGGCCAGATCGTTCTGTAAATGAGCTAGCAGTAAGACTTATAAAATGAGCAGCCATACCAGCACTATTTACCGCTAAAGTAGTCTCTGCAAGTTGTAAAAACGGGTAGTCAAAGCCAGGCGTCGCTACCTGTATATTTTTATTGATCTCAAAAGTACGGTTTAATGGAACTGTGATTTGATCTGCCTTAAAGGCATGGCTACCTGTGGCTACCAAGCCAAAATAAGACCAGCCCGGAAGAATTTCTATTTCTTCTTTTTTCAAAATGAAAGACTTGATCTGCTGTTCACCATTTTCATCTTTAAGATCTTTTCCATCACTATCTTTTAAAATACAATTTGCTGTAAATATTGTGGCATGTGTAGCCCCGCTGGCATATTGCCAGGTACCATTCACTAAATAGCCGTTCCCAGTTTTGACAGCTGTTCCACCAACAGCGCCACTTCCGGCAAAACAGACCGCTCTATCAGAAAAAATCTCCTTTGCCAGTGCTGGATCTAAGAAACCGGCAAACCATCCGGCTCCACTACAAAGTGTAATTGTCCAGCCCAAACTTCCATCCTCTTGGGCTAATGCTTCTTCTAAACGTAATATTTCTGGTAAAAGTAATCCTGGGCCTCCATAAATTGTTGGGACAAACAACTTAAACCAATCATTTTGATAGGCCATTTCTAATAATTGTGGATGCAATTCTCCCATTTCCTCTGAACTTGCTGAAAAGGAATTAATGATTTGTTTCTCGGACTTTGTCAATAAATTGTTCTTCATCGGGATTTTTGCATTTTAAGTTGTATTCGCAGGATAAATTTATTGATAAGCTTTCTTATCGCTAATAACAAACGATTCTTTAGGCAGTAGCATATGGTTGTTTTTTGTTTAAAATTCGTTTCCACTCAAAGAATCCAAATATGGCTACAATAAACAAAATGGAAGTAAGTAAGGCAAACATAGGAAGCTTTTTATGGATTAATAAAGGGATAGCAAACAGATTTGATATATTTAAAAATATCCAATTCTCTATTTTTCGCCTGGCTAGTAACCACATCCCTGCCCAAGCTGTAGAAGCAACAAAAGCATCCCAAAAGGGCACGTCAGAATCTGTCGCATTTTTTAGAACAAGATAGGTGATTATAAATCCACCACAAGAAATAAGAATTGCAATTTTAAGTTCATTGTTCGTACTCCATGATACCTTTGAAGCAGCGAGTATTCCTTTATTTTTCCAGGCTATCCAACCATAAACACTCATCACCAGGTAATAAATATTTAGCGCGGTTTCTGCATATAAACCAACATGAAGCAGCAAATACATAGAAAGTATAATAGAGATTATCCCAGTAGGGTATAACCAGATACTGTTTCGTTTAGCAAGTAACACTTCCGAAACCCCAAAGCCTACCGCTCCCCATTCTATCAAATGGGTTTGTACAATTTGTTTATAAAATAATGTTAACCAGTTTTGTAAATCCATATCTATAATAATATTCTAATTTCTCCCTCCAGAAAACTGGAAGAATAGTAAATGCCTGATCAATTTATTGATCTGGTGTGAATCATATTAAGGTAAGTTGGAAAACCAGCTGCTTACCTTTCCTAACTGGCATTATCCGGTCAAGGTTCTGCGGGTATGATCTCAGCCTGAAAGTAAGGCACCCCGAGGTGTAAATGAAATGGCTACATTTCGCTGTCAAAGATATTGATGTTTTAATTAATAAAACAAATGATAAAACATTTATTATTGCTATAATCTGAAGTTCATGGAAACATAAGGGTACCATCCTTCTTCAGAGTGACCCGCTAACACCTGGAAGATAGTTAACCCGGCAGGTGCAAAATAAAGTCCGCCTCCAGCGCCCTGGTGCCATTTATCTGATTGTTCTTCTTTTATCCACACCCTGCCAGCATCATAGAATCCGGTAATACCAAGTTGCCCGGGTAAGATATAACTAGCAATGTTAGCTAGCTTCACCCTGGCTTGCAAGTTATTATAAATCATATGCTGACCAGCAAAACGGTTTTGAAGATAACCTAGTAAATTACCTTGCCCGCCTAAAAACATAGATTGATAAAAAGCTGGATTACCAATACTTACCCCTCCACCTATACGGTCTGAAAGGACAATAGTGCCACTAGAATTTATCTTTTGATAGAAAGTAAACTCAGGTTTGATCTGGGCAAAAGATTTAGAATACTGGTTAAGTCCACTATAAGCCTGCAGCACCACACTAAGGTAATAACCTTTAGAAGGTAGTATGTTTTGATTGCGCTTATTACTTACATAATTAATCAACAGTCCTAAATGTGCTTTATCCTGATCTACGGTGTTACCTTCAGCTGTATTTGAGTTCTTATACTGTTCAATAAAACGGCCATCATTATCATCTCTGTTCAGGTGATAAAATTGCAAAGATGGTCCTACACTTATTGTGGTATTTTCATCCGTATGCCATCTAAGGGCAGGATCAAATTGATAAGTGTCAAACCTGGTGCGGTAAAACCTGCGATATTCACCTTCTTTAACCAGCACAGTCTCATTACCTAAACCAAAAAAGTTCATCGTATTATCAGGTGCCTGTATAAAGGTCTGCACGGTTAGATCTGCTTTGCCTATTGCCTTTATCCATTCCCCACTATATTTTAAACGAAAGGCATTGGTTGCAAAAGAATGAGATACAAGCAGTTGCTGTACACTACTATAAGGTAATTTTCGGAAACCATTTTTACCGGTAAATTTAAATCCTAAACCCAATAAAAAACCATCGTCTGCATTAAGCGCGATATTGGCAAGTGGCATCCAAATATGGTAAGGGTTAGTCGGTATAAAAGTGGTATTTAAGGTGTCATTTGATAAATGTTTACTTAATCTGTTTATCTGACCGCTGTAAGTACTGCTATCTTTTTTATCATATAATAATATCCTCTTATAGGATTGTTTAACTTCAACTGATTTATTACCTGGGCCTCCTATGATCCGTAATTTAATAGGGGAACTGGCATTATCTATACTGATCCGGTCATTTCCGGCAGATACATACAGCCTGATCTCTTTAGTGATTGCCGGATCATAAGTTATATCCATTAGCAAATCTTTAAAATCACCACTTTTATCTAATTTATTGATCACGATATGCATCGCCTTATCCGAAGTACCTGTAATGATAACTTGTTCATTCTTATCACTCGTACGGATATCGACAATCTTATTAATAAACTTATAAAAACTGTCCATTGCAGCCGGAAGACCATCTCTGCGTTGTTTTAGCGTAAGTAAAAGCTGGTCATGGCGCATTCCATAAATTTCTTTAGGGAGTCTTTTAAGTCCAGCTTCCAGTACATCATCCGTTTCAGCTTTTACAAATTCTTGCACTACATGCATGTAATCTGTATAACTTAATTGTGCATCTGGAGCAGCTTTGGTAAAGCGCGTTTTAAATAAGGAATACCTGATTCCCGAAAGGTCGCCATTAAAATCACCAAACAGCGGGTTAATCCAGGGTAATGCTGCAATAGAAGGGAATAAGCCTTGGTTCACATGAAATACCTGGTCACGGTCTCTGGGTACAGCTTCATATATTTTATCCTTGCCCTGCTTATGGCTTACCCATCGCCATTGATCTTCATGTCTATCCCAGTCACCGGTAAGTACATCAAGCAATCTTGCCCTTAAGAACTGTAACGCATTTAATCTGTGATCATGGTCTTCATTTAATTCCTTTAACATCTTGATAGAGTTATCTGAATCTCCGGCAGGTTCACGTTCTTCTATCAATACAACCATCCCGCTAAAAGTCTTACTATACTCGCCTAATGCCTGATCTGTGGCCATAACGCCAATTACAGGATTCGTATGGTGAACCCCAGCGGCGGCGGCTAAAGGAGGTACGATCAATGCAGAAAATGGATGCTGTCCACTCATCGCGTCATCCACCCAATCTACTGCAAATGTCCCTTTTAAATTTTCAGGTAATAATTTTTCAGGTGTTTTCTCTACACTGCGAATAACCCATTCTTTACCATTTTTATCTTTTAAACGCAGGGATTTTGACTGCATCCCTCCACCTTCCTGCATCGGGGTTAATCCTCCGTAAGCTTTAGAAATATGGATGAGGGGTAATTTAACTTTAGCAGACCATTCTTTTCTATAATTGTCACCAAAAAACCAAAGGTGCGTGTTACTTACACTATCATAAGATGGATGTACACGAACAACAATACTATCTTTAAAAACATACTCTTTCTGAGCGATGTTTTGTGAAAATACAGATTGACAAATTACTATAGAAAAAAATGTTAGCGGCAGTTTTTTTAAAAGTCCTGTAAATTGTGCGCTCATATGCATAGCCAGTTAAGGCAGGTAAATTTAGATTCTGTTTAAATATAAAATTTACGTTTTGATATTTCACTAATTAATAAAATAATTATTGTTCCTTAAAGATATAGAACTATGATATATGCCTAAATAACTGATAAATAACTAATTATTCTGACTGAGCGGTAGTTAGTAAAACATTTTTAGCCCCACTATTTATTCCCTTAATGAAAGCAATAATCCCCTTCATATAAAACTGCTGATCGTCATACATGCTCAGGTGACTGCCTTGTTCTGCATAGAGATAAGAACCATTTTGGACCTGGTTAGACATCCATCTCATATGTGAAGGGTCCATCTCATCATATTTTGCGCCTATAGTTAAAGTAGGTACCGTAATTTGAGGTAATTTCATGCTTATATCCCAATCTTTAAGCTTGCCTGTAAAACCAAATTCAGAGTGACCTTGCATGGCCAGATAATATGATTTGTTCATCTTTCCAAAAGCTCTGGCAAGTGGTTCGGGCCATTCATTAACGGGCATACGGCAGATATACCTTTCATAAAAATGTTCCATGACCAGTTCTGAATATTTTGGGTTATCCATATCGCCCTTAGCCTCCAGGTTTATTAAAGAATCTTGTACTTTTCGAGGAAGAGTTTTAAACAAGACCGTTCTAACGTATCTATTGAATTCTTTTCCACTAGAACACATATTTGAAACAATGAGTGCTTTTAAATTTTTTTGATATTTAATAGCATATTCCATCGCCAATGCACCACCCCATGAATGCCCGTATAAATAAAAGTTATCTTTATCCAGGTGCAAAGCTTCGCGTACCTGCTCAACCTCTTCCACAGACCTGTTCATATTAAACAATGATGGGTCTTCTGGATGATCTGAATTGCCACAGCCTAATTCGTCATAATAAATAAGTTCAAAACCTTCTTTTGGGAAGAAACTTTCAAAAACTTCCAGATAATCATGTGGCAAACCTGGGCCCCCGGCTAGCACTAATATTTTTATTTTGACGTTGTTGCCTATACGTTTAGTCCAGATATTAAATATTCCTTTTTCATTTTTAACAGGAATAATTTGCACACCACCAGTTTGAAATGATAGGGTGTCAGGCGTATTAAAATAAGCAGGAGAAATTGTATTATTCTCTTCGTTAGATTCGCAGGATAAAATGGCCACCGGAAGTAAAATAAGAAATATGTATCCAATTAATTGAATAAAAGAATGATCCTTGTCTTTCAGCAAGGGAATGAAATCATGAGGGTTTGTGTTCATTTTATTTTGTGTTGGAAATGGAATTAACTTTCACAAAAATCCCTATAATGCTTTAATTATTATATCCCCAAAGTTGGGGATTTAACGGAAGCAGGTGATAAGAGAACAGTTAGGGTTGATTGGTGTTTGTATTTACAGCTTCTCTTTCAACGGTGAAAATAGAATAGCCAAATCCAATACTTACCCAAGGTTTATTTTGGTAGCGCCAGTTAAAAGTGTCATTATTAAGTTTACCCAGCCGGTCAATTCCTAAAAATACACCAGCTTGGAACCGGTCATATTGTACTAAGCCGCCAATAGCAAAAGTTAAAGCAGAAAAATCATTGGTTGAACTTAACATTTCGACATTCCTGGTTACTGAAGAAGCATCAAGATTGACATTGGCTATAGCTGCCGCAAACAAAAATGAATAAGTGAAATTTCTAAAACTATAATGTGGGAAAGTATAGCCGAATGCAGCACCAAGGTTAAATGCACTGGAAAAGTCATTCGCATCTTTTTGCAGCCTAAGTTTAAATGGAAAGTTGATTACTCCGCCAGCTAAGGCACCGGCTATATAGGTGTAAGGTATTGAATTTTGCAGTAAATCACTTGCTTTTACACTAAAGTAACGTTGATAAACTCCATAATTATTACTATTTGGATACATTTTCACATAATCAGCATATTCTATTGATGATCCATCAAAATTATAATCGAAAAAATTCTTTAATTGCTTTTTTTGATTGTAGTCAAGAATACGGATAATTGCATAATCTTCTTTATCAATTGTTTTTATACCCACTACAAAAAATAACTGATTTCCAGTTGATAATACCACACGCCTGTTGGAATCAATTTTAGTGATATTACCTTCCAAATCACAAGCTGATATTGCTACATTATGGTTCCAGTAATATTTTCCGATTATAGAAGTATTGGACGTTCTACCAGGTATTTGGGCGATACAAACCTGAGTTAAATATAATAGGAAAAGGGTATAGTAAAGCTTTTTCATCGTAAAATATTTTTAGGATTATTATTCTTAATAATTCTATGCAATTTCCTGAAAATCAATTGTATATATGTTGTATAATAAGTTTTCAGTGATTTTGGGTCAGCGGTTACAAAAAGAATACAGTTTAAGTTAAATTCAGATTTTTTATTCATTAGTGATTCAAACTGTATAAGCTTTAAGAATTAAAAATGAATGAATTTATGAACAAAATGTATTCATTTGACCCCGTATAAAATCCAGTTTTTAGGGGATAATGAATAAACTGAATAGCTAAAGCTGGTCGCTTTTTCTTTAATTTCGATAAGTCGAATGTGCTAACTCAAACTAAAAAGAGTTTAATACTTAATTAATTGAATAAATTTCCAATCCCTGAAAACGAAACGGAACGTTTAAAAGCGCTTCGTGATTATGCTATTTTAGATACATTAGGTGAAGATGAGTTTGACCGGATCACAGAACTCGCTTCGCTAATTTGTGATGTGCCTATTTCTTTAGTTTCTCTGATTGATGAAAACAGGCAATGGTTTAAATCCAGGTTCGGTCTTGAAGAACAAGAAACCTTTCGGGATTTATCTTTTTGCCAGTATACCATTATGTCTCCTGGTTTATTTGAAGTAAAAGATACCCGTGTTGATGAGCGGTTTAGGTATAATAAATTAGTTACCGGTGCTCCAAATGTGAGGTTTTATGCGGGTTATCCATTAATTGATAAAGAAGGATATGCTTTAGGAACTTTATGTGTAATTGATAAAGTGCCAAATCAGCTAACTGTAAAACAAAAGAGGTCCCTGCAGCTTCTGGCGCAGGAAGTAACCTCACTTATTATTGATAGAAGGGAAAAGCAAGAACTCCGGCATTTTGAGCGGATCTTTAAATTGTCTTCTGAGATGATTTGTGTTGCAGATGATAACGGTTTGTTTAAAAAAGTAAATCCTGCATTTGCAGATATATTAGGCTGGGATGCTGGCTTTCTGCTTCAAACCTCTTTTTTTGATCTTATCCATGCGGAGGATCTTGATAAAACACGTGATCAGATAGATCAGTTAGCCAAGGGACAGCAAACTGTTCGTGTGGTTTATCGTTGCCAAACTAAAACAGATACCTATAAAACCCTACAGTGGACGATTACTTTAGAACATTCTACTGGATTTTTATTTGCAATTGGCAGAGATATTACTGATGATCAATTAAAGGAAAGCCAGTTAATTAGCAGTGAACAGAAATTGCGTGCATTCTTTGAAAATTCGCAAGGGCTAATGTGTACCCATGATTTGGACGGTACTTTTTTATCTTATAATGCAGCAGGTGCAAATATGCTTGGTTATTCGATGGGAGAAATCTCTGAGATGAATTTATTTGATATTATTCCAAAATCGAGGCATATCAATGTACAGGAATATTTAACGGAAATAGAGAAAACAGGTCATGTCCAGGGGCAAATGGTAGTGCGGCGCAAAGATGGAACCTTCAGGGTCTGGATGTTCAATAATGTGTTAGCTACTGACTCTCAAGGCAACAAATATATTATTGGAAATGCAATAGATGTGAATGAGCGGGTGTTGCTGATAAACAACCTGCGAAGAACTACAGAGATGCTGATGCAAACCAATAAGGTAGCGCGTGTAGGTGGCTGGGAATATGATTTTTTAAATGAAAAACTTTACTGGTCTGCTGTAATGAATGAAATTCATGGCGTAGATAGCGATGAAGAACTGGGAAATCCGCTTGATTATTATAAAGAAGGAGAGAGCCGGGAAAAAATTACCAGTGCAGTTATAGCAGGTATCAATGAAGGACATTCCTGGGATCTTGAGTTGCAAATTGTAAATGCTAAGGGAGAAGAAGTTTGGGTGCGCGTGATTGGGTATTCAGAATGGGAAGATGGTAGTTGCAGCCGGTTATTTGGGACTTTTCAAGATATAAATGATAAAAAACTGGCAGAAGATGCATTAATTATAGAAAGGGCCAGATTATTTGCATTTGTAAAACATGCACCCGCTGCGGTGGCGATGTTAGATATTCATATGAACTATATTGCAGTGAGCAATAGGTGGTTAGATGATTATAATTTGCGTGACCGGGATATTATTGGCTGTTCCCATTACGCCGTTTTCCCAAATTTAAACCAAGAAGATCGTGACAGGCATCAAAGGTGTATGAAGGGCGCGGTGGAAATGGCAGAAGAATATATGGAAAGGCATATTACTGAGCAAGATGTACAATACATTACCTGGGAAATACGGCCTTGGTATCAATTTGATGGTGCTGTTGGTGGAATCATGATCTTTACGCAAGATATTACCAATATGGTCATACAGCGTGAAGAACTAAAGTTTGCAATACAACTTGCCGAGCAAGCTAATCTGGCTAAATCTGAATTTTTAGCCAATATGAGTCATGAGATCCGAACGCCTTTAAACGGTGTGATTGGTTTTACAGATCTTTTATTAAAAACTGATCTTAATGAAACCCAGGTACAATATCTAGCCATTATTAATCAATCTGCTGATGCATTACTTGCGATTATTAACGATATTCTTGACTTCTCTAAAATTGAAGCTGGCAAACTGGAATTAGATATTGAAAAGTTAAATCTGTATGAAATGGCTTGCCAGGCATCAGATATTATTACTTATCCCATTCAAAATAAAGGATTGGAATTGCTTTTAAATATGTCTCCTGATCTGCCAAAATTTATTTGGGCAGATGCGGTTAGGTTAAAGCAGATTTTAATTAATTTATTGGGCAATGCTGCAAAATTCACAGAAAAAGGAGAGATTGAGTTAAAGATTGAAACTTTATCTGGTATTGAGGAGCAAACTACGCTTCGTATTAGCATTAGGGACACAGGAATCGGTATTCAAAAAGATAAGCAGAAAAAAATATTCGAGGCATTTTCTCAGGAAGATAGCTCCACTACAAAAAAATATGGAGGAACCGGTCTTGGTTTAACAATTTCAAATAAGTTATTGGGCCTAATGGGAAGCAGGTTGCAGCTGGAAAGCCAACCCGGATCAAGCAGCCTGTTTTATTTTGATATCATCTTTAAATCTGAACAAGGTGAAATTGCCAGCTGGGAAGATATGGATACCATTAAAAATGTGCTTATTGTTGATGATAATGAGAATAACCGGCTCATTTTAAAAGAAATGATGCGGCTTAAAAGCATTCAGTGTACAGAAGCCGAAAATGGAAATGATGCTTTAATAGCGTTAGCCAATGGAATCGTATATGATGTGATACTAATGGATTATCATATGCCGGAAATGGATGGGCTAGAAACTATTAAAAAGATAAGAAACAATATCGATCATTCCATTGCTAATGTGCCTATTGTTTTATTACATAGTTCCTCAGATGATGAAAAAGTAATTAAAGCCTGTGAAGAACTTGATGTGCGCCATCACCTGTTAAAACCTGTTAAGATGCAGGCTATTTACACCACCTTATCTCATTTGCACCGAAGGGCAAAGCGGCAACCTTTTGCTGCCCCGGCCGATAAACATAGAGAAACTATTAAATTGCCACTTCATGTCCTTATCGTGGAAGATAATACTGTAAATATGCTGCTCGCTAAAACAATTGTCAAAAGAATTATGCCGAATGCTGTTTTACATACAGCGTTAAATGGTTATGAGGCTTTAAAATTTTGTGAGTCCCAGTTTCCTGATCTTATTTTTATGGATATACAAATGCCCGTAATGAACGGATATGAAGCTACTAAACACATCAGGGCATTAGAAAAGGATGGTAATATTCCTATTATTGCGCTTACAGCGGGTACATTAAAGATTGAAAGAGATAATTGTTTTCAAGCGGGAATTAATGATATAATTACTAAGCCATTTATAGAAGATAGTATCTTTCAGGTGGTTAATAAATGGATATAATTATTCGTTTAACCTAATAAAATAGTAAAGGTGCCATCATTCAATTAAAAAATAATTGATCTTTTGTCACACACTACTGCGAAAATGTTGTTTATAATTGTGATCGGTCCAATATCTTTTCAAGATCGGTAATAGCAATCAATTATGACCCCATACGAAGATCAGGCCTACATGCACTTACAATTTTGGCAGTTAAAAATGTTAAAAGAGCCATCGTTCACTGATCGGGTATCCCGCAATGTTCAAACTAAAATCAACGAGCTAATTCCTGAAAAAGTTCATGCGGTAATTACAGCTACGATTGAGCATATGATTAAAGCGGTATTATTTGGTGCTAAGTATACTACCGGGAAATCCCCGGAACCGGCAGCTTCCTTACAGTTAAGAGAAACCTTTGTTAAAAAACAGATTAGCTTTTATCAAAAAACAGCTACGCTGGAAGGTGCAGTAACCGGTGCCGGAGGTATTTTATTGGGATTAGCAGATTTCCCAATTTTGCTGGGAATAAAAATCAAGTTATTATTTGATATCGCTTCGCTATATGGTTATGATGTGCATGATTATAAGGAAAGGCTTTATTTGCTTTATATCTTTCAACTTGCTTTTTCAAGTCAGCAAAGGCGCAATGATATCTATCAGCTTATGTCTGGCTGGCAAGGATATAGTAATTCCTTACCAGACCATGTAGAAGAATTTGACTGGCGTACTTTTCAGCAAGAATACAGGGATTATATTGACCTTGCTAAAATGGCACAGCTATTACCAGTAATTGGTGCGGCTGTAGGAGCGATAGCAAATTACAAACTCATTGCCTTATTAGGGGATACCGCAATGAATTGTTACCGGTTGCGCAAGCTCAGCCCACTCAAAATTATTTCTTAGTATTTCCACTGTTTAACAATAGTAACCCGATGGCAGAAATGGCTAGTAATCCACCAGCGATATATTTCCTGTGTGCTTTAGGTTTGCCAGGTAATCCCCATCCACCATATACCGCATTTCCATAATCGACCGGGCTAAATACATTGCCATTTGTTTTAGGCAGATCAACAGCATTTTTTAAATAAGTTTTAATCATTACACCCGCAATGTTGCGCGTTAAATCAGGAAAAAGCCCATGAGCCAGCCTTAATAAAATAGAAGTACTGCCAATCATCGTTTCTTTTTTTGGTTTCAATGCCAGCTTAACAATTGCAATAGCCACTCGTCTGGGATCATAAACCGGTGGTGCAGGTTTTAACACTTTTCCTGTATAATTTGCCGCATGCTGTATGCCCGGTGTATCCAGAAATGCAGGGAATGCATCACATACATAAATATGCGGCCAATCAGATAATTCTGCCTTTAAAGCCGCAGAAAAACCCCGGAGTCCAAATTTACTGGCAGAATAACCCACGCCATAAGGCACAGGTAAAAAACCGCCAATACTAATATTATTAATCAATACTCCATGTTCCTGCTTTTTAAAATAAGGCATAACTGCATGTGCGCCATTCATATAGCCCATTAAATTAGTGCGGATCACTTGCTCATGCACTGCCATCGGGGTTTCTTCAAAAGTACCAGCAGCAAGTACACCAGCATTATTTACCCAAATATCAATTTTTCCACCAAAGCTATTGGCCTCAGCTGCCAGGTTAATCATGGCATCATCATCAGTTACATCGGTCACCACACATTTCACTTTAGCGCCTAATAATTCACATTCTGCTGCACAGTTTAACAGGGCTTCCTTATTTCTTGAGGCCAATACCAGCTTCGGCTGCTGAGCGGCAAATTCTAAAGCTATAGCTTTTCCTGTTCCACTTGATGCACCTGTAATCACAATTGTTTTGTTCTTCAGCATATAATATAAGTTGGTAAATTGATCCTGCAGAATTAACCAATACCGGGGTTTAATGTTTTATTTATTATAATTAACGTACCGATTTAATCAATTGACTTTCTGGAAGCAGGCCATAATATGGTTTTAATGCCCCCATGCCAATCACTATCCTATCTAAAATTACATAGGGATCAATCAGATAAATCTTTAATACATGTTTGCCTTTGTTCAATACCGGTATTTTGACAGATCTGAGCGCCGCATTGCTCAATACATTTTGCTTCCACTCCTCTGTACGGCCAATTGTTTTATAATTTAATACCGTTACAGGACCATTGTCCACAGAAACTGCGTATCGCATTCCAAAGTTTTTATTTAAAGGATGAGTGGGTAAAGTATAAATTTTAATCTCAGCTGTATCTGCTTTCAAGGTGTAAAAATTATATTCCATGGAAGCATTGTTTTTATAGTTAACTGTATCAATTGATTTATGATCCGTATTTTGTATTACAGTTTCCATGGCTGTACCTGCAGGGCCTAAATCATTTACTAATTTCCAATAATTCTTTCCCGCATTATTTATTTTTGTATAGTGGGAAGCATAAATAGAAATTAGCCCATTATTTTCTACAAAACCATTAAAGTTTTTTAGCTCAGATTGCTGCAGGTTTTCAATCCATACTGGTACAGTTACGCTACGGTTTGACGCCTCAAAAGTTAGCTCTCCTGAATATTGGTTTAAGGGTAATTTATCCCAGTCTATTTCTACCCAGATCCGGTCTTGACTATTGTCGCCATCAGCAGTTAACTTTCCTTTAAGCTGTGAAACTTTGATCCAATCTTTTGAAGCCTTCACTGTATAATCTATCGCAGTTTCTTTAGATAGAAAGATATCTACAAAATGTTTTTGCCTGTTCCATTTGCTAAACGCAGGTAATTTATTCCCTTCAGCTTTAATTTTCCAATCCTGATCTTGTTCTATTTTAGAGAAATTAAATTCGGGCAAATGGAAAACCGGTAAATTTCTAGGTATCATAGACATCAGGTGTGCCCATTTTCCATTAGCCAGCTGCTGGTTATAATAGGCAGTTTCTACAGTTATTTCCTGAAATGCTTTTTTAGAAAGTGTTTCATAATTCTTGCCAATGATCCGGCCTTCTTTAATATACAAAAATGCTTTATCCCGGTACAAAAACTTTTTATTCATTAATGAACTGGCTACAACCGGATAATACACTAACTCATAAAATGCATCTTTCCGTAAAGGAGAAATTTTGTATCTTAATGCCTTAGCAGCAGTTTCCAGGCTTGAATAGGCATCAATTCTGCGTTGTGCCTGATCCCCATAATCCATATGGTTATAAGCAGTAAAATTTATTTTTGTGGTAGGTTCAGTCTGGCTCCAGCCCATAAATTCAGGTTTACGTTCAAAAGCGAGCTGATAATTTTTCCATAAAATATCTTTAATCGCAGGCGCTAGTGAAATCCCGAAAATAGGTTGCAGCCAATTCAATAAATGGGTTTTTGAATACTTGCTATCCTGAAAAGGATCGATGTGATAAGCCATATCCATAAACAATTGGATATGATATTCTGCAGGTTTAATATCACCTACATTTAAGACCCAGATATCTCTGGCATTGTTTTCATAAGCTTTAGTTAACTCTTCTCTAATCAGTGCCGGCGGGGTAGTGCTTAGCCATAGGTAATCATGCGGCCTGCCCCAGTAAGAAGCATGGTAATAAATACCAGAACCGCCTTTACGCTTATTCTCTGAAGTAGTATTTAACCGCTGGATATATCCATAATTATCATCGGGCCAAACTAACGTCACGTCATCAGGCAATTGTAGTCCATGGTCATAAATATCCAGCACTTCTTTATAAGCTGTAAAAGCTTGTGGAACATGGGTGATATTGGTGTCTGCATATTTTCTCAGTAGTCCGCGCTGGTCACTAAAGATCTGTTGCAGCAAAGGCACCGCATCAGCAGGATTCTTTATCCCTTCCAGTCCGCTATCATGTATTCCACGCATTCCCAGAGAATACATAGATGGATAGTTATGGCTTTCTTTTACACGGTCTTCCCAATAAGAGAAAACCTTTTTTTGATTGCTGAGGTAATTAAAATCCCCCATCTTATCCTTATCCCACTCACTCACATTATTCCTGAGCATAGGCTCTGCATGCGATGATCCAACTATAATTTGATAATCTGCTGCCACTTTTTTATTTGCAGTAAACTGATAGAATGCTTTAGTACCAGGATGCATTGCCGGCCAGATCAAATTCGCTTTTAGGCGCAATAAGAGTTCAAAAACCTTTGCGTAAGTTTTAGGGCCAATATTTGCAGTCGCAGGATCAAATGTTTTAGCAGACCAGGGGAGGAGGCCCCAATCTTCATCATTGATAAATATGCCTCTGTATTTAACCGAAGGAGCAGAGGAACTGAAATTTTCAATATTTAAAGAAAGAAGTTTTTTTTTCTCAGGCAATACATCCGCCCACCAATACCAGGGAGAGACTCCTAAACGTTTAGCTAGCTCAAATACACCATAAGCAGTTCCGCGGGTGTCACTTCCGGTAATCACCAATGCCTTATTTATTCCTTTAAAAGGATGTTTAAGCAGTTTAAAACTATAACATTCCCATTTACCCTGAAGTGCATCAAAACTGGCAGGAGAATGAAGATCCTGCATCATTTTAGATTTCAGGCTGCCCATAATGATGACGTTTCCTGAGGCCAGGGTAATGTTATTTACTACGCGCGGCAGGTATCCTGTGATCCGTTGAATGTCTGCCGCCAGCAAATTTGCCGCAATAGAATCAAGCTTATCTCCATCAGGTGTATAAACCAGGGTAACTTTTGCCTGAGAAGTAACGATATCAAAATTTTCTGCATACAAATTTGAAGCATAAAAGGTTAGTAAACTAACAAGAATCAGGTTTTTAGTGAATTGAAAAAACATCTAAATAAGGTTTAGCAAATAAGGCAACAGCCAGAGGATGGCACAAAATAAAATTAAAAATAGATAAGTATTGATATGTGCGAAATTAAAGGTCCAGCCAAAAGATTTCTGTTTTTTAGGAACAACATATCTTTTATCTTTTTTATTAAAATAGAAAATTCCCAATTTATAATTGGCGATGTTCTCTGTAGGTTCCATTTGGTTGTTTTTATTTAAAGTTAAAATTTTAAGACATAGAATAGCAGTATCGATTGTAAAGATTCCATTATAAAATTTAATACTATAGTATAATCCCAATGTAAAATAGGTTTGCTGCTATAAAATAGATGCTAAATTAATATAGCTTTTGATAAAATAAAATTGTAGATTAGATTATTAGTGTTTTACAGTTTCTTAATTACTAGATTTAAATCACAATGATATGGTAAAAATAAGCAGAGTTACAAAAATTCAAATTATACTAAGTGTTGTATTATTGATCGCGGGAGCAATCATTTTGTTAAGCAATACAGCAATCAATAGCGGAAATGCATGGACCACGATCATCATTACGGGCGCTATTGTAGTATCTGGTGCAGTCAATTCTATAAAAAAGGATAAATTGTCTAAACTTAAGCCTGTCTTTATCAAAAAGTATTAATTGATAGGATGCGGAAGGTGATCTGACGTGTTATCTTTAAAATAATTATTTGATATAAAAAAAGCTATACTGATCAGTATAGCTTTTTTTTATAGTTGTTTCTCTGAGATAGGAATTGTAAAGTGAAAAGTAGAACTTACTCCTTGTATACTTTCTACCCAGATTTTACCCCCATGGTCATCGATAATTTTGGAACAGATATACAGTCCCATACCCAAGCCACTGTATAATTTAGTCACATCAGAAACCCGGTAAAATTTAGCAAATACCTTTAACAATTCCTCTTCAGACATTCCAATGCCCTGGTCTTCCACAGAAATCTGTAACTCAGCAGCAGTTATTTTGGAGGTAAATATAATTTGCTTTCCTGCAGGAGAATACTTTGCTGCATTACCAACAATATTCATGATCACCTGTTCCATTCTGAGCCGGTCAATATTTAAAACAATTTCTTCATCCAGATTAATGATCAGTTCATGAGAGGGGACAAGCTGACGGATCAGGTCACTCATATCATTCATATAAAAGTTAAAATCAGTAACTTCCATATTATAATCAGCCTTTCCTTTCTCTATCCTGGAAATATCTAACAATTGAAGAATCATAGTTTGAAGCTTAAGGGCCTGCGTATCCACCTTTTTTAGGTGAGAACGTGTGATTTCGCTACAATCGCTTCTTAAAGCCATTTGGGTATAAGCCCTGAGTATCGTTAAAGGTGTTTTTAGTTCATGACCTGCAACGGATAGAAATTCATTTTTCTGCTCATTTAAATATTCCGCTTGCTGCAAAGCAATTTCAGATTGTTCATTGATTAGAAATAGCTGTAAATTCCTTTGTCTTATCTCTTCATAAGGCGTATTTGGTTCTGCCAGTTGAAAATAATCCTTAACCGTAATAATCTTTAATTTATTAACTAATGCAGATCTCGGAATCACTAATTTTAATTCGATTTTCCCTTTTGAATCCGTGATCACGTGGCTAAATAGCGGGATCAGTTTTTTTGCATATTGCAAACCACCACTTAAGCTTTTCATGCCAGCTACTTCTTTATAAGTAATTACCGCTGCCAGGCTAAACCGGTCATCTTCTTCTTGTACCTGGATACTAGCAACACCTTCATGCGTTTTATCAATCACCTCTCTGCAAACTTCAGAAACTGCCGTTGCAAAGGCAGTTTGAGTAGAAAGTGTGAGTCCTAATAATTCTGCTGCCTTAATCGATCTTTTATAGGCCATTGTAAGATCCATTTCATTTTCTAACGAAACCTGAACAAGTTGTATCATAGTTGGTTAATTTTAGCGATCACCACAGACATGTCATCTGTGTGCCGGGCAAAATCTTTGTAGATTGCAGCCGCCTGTATACTCAGATCGCAGCGGTTAATGCCAGGATATTTACTTAATTCCCATCTGGATTTCATCCCATCAGAGCACAAAGTGATCTGGTGAAAGTCGTTAAGCGAAATCTGCTGGTCATTGATGATATTTGGAATATTATGGCCGATAATTCCATTATGCGACATCTGGTTTTTAGTATCCAGATAATTAGACATCCGGGAAGTAATATTTCCTACACCTGCCATCGTCCAGATCTTAGTTTTAAAATCAAATACCACCACAGCACCAACCATTCCCCTTGTTTTTAAGATAGCCTGGTGGATGTGTTTTAATATTTCAGCAGGGGAGTGTTGCATACAGTTTTTAAAAGCGTTAACTGCTTCCTTAACAGCAAAGTTAGCTTCTTCCCCATGGCCCAGTCCATCTGCCACTAATAGTTTAAAATGCTGATCCGTTAAATGATAAAAAGTACCATCCCCACTTACCTTCTGCCCAGGCATAGTTACAATAAGCGGCCTAATGTCTATCTGAGAAAAAATGCCAGAGCGTAAGATTGGTTTTGTTTTATAAACACGGCTTAATATAATTGTTCCCCATTTTTTAATAGAGTAGAGATCATATTTATCAGAAAGTCTTTTTATGCTTCCAAGACCCATTCCCATCGTGTTCTCACTAGAGAAACCGTCGGCCATCATCGTTTGCGGATAAGCCATACCAGGTCCCTGGTCAATGCTAATCAGTTCAATATAGCAGTTATTTTCTTCGTAGAAAAGACCAGCCAGAATTTCACCACCTACAGCATATTTTTGCAGGTTAGATGTCATTTCTGACAGAATCAGATCAAGGTCATTTAATTTCTTCAGATCAAAGTTTGCCAGTTCGGCTTTTTGACGGATTTCTTTTTTGAGAATTGAAAAGTAACTTCTGTCATCCGCTGCAAAACGGACATAAGTAGCATCAACCATTAACCCATTTAATTATGGTAACGGTCGTACCTAATCCAGGAGCACTTTGTATATGAAATTCATTGACCAGTCTTTTAGAGCCAGGTAAGCCAAGTCCAAAACTTTGGCCTGTTGAAAAACCATCGATCATCGCTTGCTGGATATCCGGGATACCCGGCCCCTCATCAGCAAATGTTAAACGGATACCATTATCTCTTCCTCTGTTTACGATCTCAATGATCGTCATCCCTCCGTTTCCGTATCTTAACATATTTCTCACTAACTCACTCGCTGCTGTAATCAGTTTGGTTTGGTTCAGCAAACCCATTTTCATGCTTTCGGCATACTCCTTCACCTTATTTCTGAATGGAACTACATCCTGTTCCTTTGTCACCTCCATGGTAACTTTAGTCAAGAGTGCTGTCATTAGATTCTGGTTCAGTGTGATCAAAAGGCATCATTGCCTTCAGTAAATTCATACCTTTTTCTACATCCAAAGCTGTAGAGACGCCATTTAACGGCAACCCAAGTTCTACTAAGGTAATTGCTACAGCAGGCTGCATACCAACTACTACAGTTTGTGCATCCAGTAACCTGGACATACTGGCAATATTGCCCAGTATTCTTCCCATAAAGGAATCCACAATACTTACTGCCGAAATATCTATCAGTACACCTTTTGCAGATGTTTTCTCTACCATAGTAACAAGGTCTTCTTCTAAGTGAAGTGCCAAGCGATCATAAAGATCAATTTGTATCGTCACCAATAAGAAGGCGCCCATTTTTAAAATAGGAATTCTTTCCATTGAATGTATTATTTAATAACCCCTATTGCTTCTACGTTTGTCTTTCTCACTTCCAGTCTTAGGGCCTTAAAGGCATATTGTAATGCACTCGCTAAAGTGGCTTTAGTAATTACCTGCGACAGGTCAATTCCAAGGTGTACAATTGTTTGGGCAATCTCCGGACGGATACCGCTAATGATACAATCTGCACCCATTAAACGGGTTGCACTAACTGCTTTTAATAAATTTTGAGCAACCAGTGAATCCACTGTAGGTACACCAGAGATATCAAGAATAGCAATTACACTACCTGTTTTTACAATCTCCTGCAAAAGATTCTCCATCACCACCTGCGTACGTGCACTGTCTAAAGTACCAATAATTGGCAAAGCAAGAATACCATCCCATACCTTAATAACAGGCGTAGAGATATCAGTAATCTCATCCGTCTGACGCATGATTAATTCTTCACGTCCCTGGATAAAAGTTTCAAAAGTAAGAATAGTGAAGTTATCCATTAAACGGCTTAGTTTAAGCGTACCTTCATATCTCTCATTTACACTAAAAGATTCTTTCTGTAAAATTTCAAGCAAGGCTTCCTTTAAACTTAAGATAAAAGACCCTGTTTCACGCGGGCTAAACCCTTGTCTTGCTCTAGAGATGGAAATTCCCCCTAAAAGTTCAGTTACCTGATCAAAGTCTGGAGATTGACTGTTATTTAAGTTATGTTCGCTTAAGTTATTAACCAATGCGTTTACAAGTTGTTGTGATTGATTTCTCAGTTCCTGGTTACTAATCAGGTCTTCTGTGATCGCAAAATCAGCTAACTGATTTTTCATCCACAATTCAAGGATTTCCCCTTTTTTATCTTTTAGCGCTTTGATAATATTTACAAACATTCTTAAATGATTTTATTATGAGGTAATGATAGTGATAAAATCTTTCTAAATGATAAAATGTCCTCTTTATATTTTAATTTGAATAAAATTGAGCATAATATTTCTTTATTTGAAACAACTGCAGGTTAAATAGTTTCAAATTTTATTTAATAGAACATACGTGTAACTTTAATCTGACCTGCTTTTTTTAAAGCATTCAGTCGTATATAAAGATTGATCACTAACCTTTACATACGTCTAAATACCAATTAAAACAACTGGTGTGTGTTAATCTAATAATGTCCAGGTTCTTTTAGTCTGAACCTGCTGTACCATTTGCTGTTCAGCCACAACAATATTTTCTTTATGCTGGCCGATGTACTCCAGGGTGCTTAATTTATTCCAAAGTGCAACCATTACTTTTAAAAACTCTTCAATAGTAGACATAGATGCAAAAATATTCTGATGATCATAGATCATTTCAATATTGCGTGCCAGCAATTCTTCAAAGTTTCCTGGCGTTACATCCCTCCATTCGTAGAAATACTTAAGCATTTCTTCTCTTTCCTTCGATTCTATCATTTTAATACCCGTAAAAAATACATGGGCAAGGTTAGAGCAGATACCTGCAACATATACAGGTGGCTGCTGATAGCCTAAATTTCTATAGTTAAAAAATATCCCGGCAATGTAATCCAGTAATTTTTCTGATAATAAACGGATGTTTTTCCCCAAGGGGCTAACAGATTCTTTGCCAGATGTTTTATCCAGGATCTTAAATGCTGTTAATTGCAATTCATTAATCAAGGCACTAAACATTTCATAATATCTGATCAATGCAGGATGGCTGATTACTGCGCTGCTGGGAGGGATATAATTTGTGTTAATCGTGATAGATCCATTTTCCAGGCTTACCTGACCAATGGTAAGGTGATAACTATCTGTAGCATGAGGAGCCATTTCTATAGCAGGCAGTACCGATATAGTATACCCCTTTGTAATATCAGGATACCTGGGCGGGTTATCCTCAGGATCTGGATGACCAGAAGGCACCCTTTCAAAAGGGTTTACAACCAGTAATATATTATATAATGCAGATTTTGATGCATCTGCATGTTCTGTGTTAAAAAAATGGCTGTGAGACAGCTGTTCCTCATAATTAGCACTATTCACAATGTCAATCCGGCATCCTTCTGCTGTAATTGCATTACAATGCTTTACTCTAACTTCAATATGGTTAGTTGCCTTTTCAAGAATTTCAATTTCGTGAGAAACGCGCGCTCCTGCAAATGGAGGGAGCAAGCCATAATTAAAATTATTTAAAGATAAAGAACTAACATCTCTTACAAAATCCTGATTAAACTGATCAGTAGCTATAAAATGATTACTGGAAAGTTTCATTCCATCTACCCAGTTTACGGGTTTGTGTTTTAACGGTGAGATCATATTTGTGGTTCTTAAACTAAATTAAAAAATGAATGCATCTTCCGTTTTTTCAGGCCGGTTTGCATTTTCAGATACTCTTTTAGCAATGATGGTTACTTTTTCTGTAATGCCATTTTGTATAATATCTAAGTCAGGGTCAATAAAGATATTCCGCTTAAAAAAGGAAGTTTTGATATAGAAAATCCATTTATAATTTTCATGATCATCACTAATATATTTTACCTGGGTTTTAGGGAATTTCACATTATAATCTTCAATAAATTTATAAAACCAATTACCGAAAATCATATTCTCAGGGGCTTTTGCCTTCACTTTTATGGGTTCATGGTCATTCGTGTTTTTGAACAATTCCAGTTCCAGTACCAGCAAGTGATCAAAATTTAGGTGATCCATGTTGATGATGATCGGTACTGCAGGATATTGCCAAATTTTATAAATCTCTGTTGGAATACTGATTAAGGATATATAAGCCCACCAAAACAAGAGTGGCAGAATAAAGGTAAAAATACTGGTAGCAGCCCATATTCCAAAACTTATATCGCTTAACCAGTTAAATGCCAGTTGGAATAAATAAATACTCAGCAAGAAACTGACTAAAATACCAATCACTATAAACACTTTTCTTTCCAATATTTCTTTTGGGTAATACTTTGAAAACAGGTAAACAAACAAAGTCCCAAGCCCTACATAATAGATCTGGCAGATAATGTATCCCCAAGGCATAAAATCAAAGCTTAAAAACCCCAGTAAACCAGGTAAGGAAAGGCTTATGCTTAAAAGGAGAATACTAATGATTAGTTTTTTGTTGTTAAGAAACTGGTTCTTCTTATTCACAACAGATAATACCGCTGCGCAAACAACAAAAATAAGTGGGAAGAGAAGGTATCTAATAAAGAAAGATTGAACGTCCATTAAATTTTACTTGATTGATTTTAATTATGTCTTAACAAATATAATACCTTAAATCTTCTAAAATTAAAATGGTATAGTTTTTAGCGTATATTAGTTTAATTAATGGCAAATAAATATATGGAGCAAGATTTTCAATTGCAAAACGATCTAAATACTGATTTCAAAGCAGTCACTAAAGCTGCCGAGTTAATTGAGTCAGGTCAATTTGAACACGATCAGATTGCTGTGCTTCCTGCAGGTGCGCGTCAAAGGGCATTTGCGAAAGATATTAAGGGCCATTCCTTTTATTATTCTGATAGTAAGCATAAAGATTGTCTGACTATTGAAACGAATCAGGAGGGGTTATACGATATGTTGCCAGAAGGATTATTTCATAGCTCTTCTATGGGAAATGCAGGTCTTTCTGAATTAGATATGATTGCGGATGTACAACTGCGAAGAGCGGAAGAAAAAGATGCAAGAAAGTTTTTTATGCCCTTCGAAGCAGAGCTGAATCATTTGCGTACTATTTTAGAATTATATGAAAACAGATTAGATAAAAGAACAACATATGATGATCTGACGCGGGTGTTTGGCGCAGAATGGAAAGAGTTTGATATTTTGGATAAGGAACAAAGTGTAATTTGGATGCATCTATTGCCAGTGATCCATCAAAAACGGAATGACCTTGACTTTTTAGGGCAGCTACTTTCTGTATTGTTTAAAATACCCGTACATGCAGTTTTACATGCCCATCATATCAGTCAGGTGTCCATTCAGGAGAACCTTCAGTTTAAACTTGGAACAGGTGTTTTGGGGATCAGCACCGTAATTGGCAGTGCCTTTCCGTCCACTGAAGAACAAGTGCTGATCAATGTGGGGCCAGCCGATACACATAAGCTTGTCAGTTTTATGCCAGGAACAGCCTATTCTTATATTATAGATTTAGCGGTATCTTATCTCTTACCAGTAGAAACAGAGGTTAGGGTTATTTTGGTGCCGAATGAAAAAAACCGTATTGGTGCTTTGGGGGTAGAAATGGACAATTCATTCTTAGGGTATACTGTTTATTTATAATAAACTGATACAATTAAATCTCACCATTCATTCTGCAAGCTATAACTTATGTATGTTTTCTGTCTCTTAATTTAGCAGGAGCCGGTAATTTATGTTCATTGTACTTCTGCCTATTAATTTTGATTTCGTGATATCGAGCATTGCTTGCCATTCTTCAGGATTTAAATCATTAAGCTGCGCAGGGGTGATTATGATGTCTGTCGTTTTAATAAATCCTTCCTTTGGGTTTAGTGCCGTCATTAATCCTTTACGTATCGTTACATTTTTAATTTTATTCCCTAGTTCATAAAAGCAGAAGTTAATAATATCAGACTGCGTAACTACTCTATTTGCAGTAGTTAGGCCATATTTATAAGCCTGCACTCTGTTTCCGGCATTTAAGCGGGAGCGGCCGCCTATCGTATTGCTTAGTAAAAAGATACTTTCCGGTTTTACTTTGCTGCTATTAAAAGACTGTAAAATACTTCCTGATTTAACTTGGTTGCCTGTTTCAGCATTAGTGGTCCAGAATTCAAGAAACATGATGTCTGCATTGTTCAGTGGTTTTACAATAATATAGTTTAATAACTCTTTGATAGTGCTGAGCTGAGCTTTTGTTTTTTGTTCGATGATAGAAATGTTTTGTTCCAATTCTCTTAATGAAGTATCTAAGAAATCTGATCCATAAGCAGAGAAAGCAGCCTTTTCGTCTCTTAAAAGCTCAAAAAGATAGTCTACTACTTCTTTTGCATTTCTGGTGTCAAAGCGCTCAGAACCACCATAGCGAATAGAAAAGGAACCTGTGTTTTTGTCGTCATCATGGCTATGTGGAATTTCTGTGTAAGAAATACCAGATTTATCAGTTAAAGAATGGACGCTTAAAAACTGATCATGTACCTGTACTTTTATGGGAATGATATTAGCCATGATTTTCAAGCGGTGTTTGAAATCATTTAGTCTTTTATTTACTACGGGAAAGGCATTTAAGGAAATGTACAATTCATCCAGCATCAGCTGGCTAATTGCTGCCGGAAAAACTACTTTAAGCCAGGTAACTGGTGTGTTTAACTGAGTAAGGCTGTTAAGTTCAAATGATTGACTAAATTCTTCTGGATAAAGCTGTAAATAAGGATTTTGAGTTAATTTATTATCTGCGTCTACTGTCAGAAACTTATTCGCATAAAAAGCATGAACATCATCAGTAATTAAATTTAGTATATCCTGATTTTCAAAAGGAGATTTAAAATCCTGTACAGTGTCTATATAGAAATTGTTGGAAGACATGTTTACCGGAACGTGGTTTATAGACCATTTTGTCAGTGCAATCAAGTCATATGTATTTTGATCAACTGCGTAATTTCGCCAATCAAAATAGAAATTAAAACCTGCGCTGATGTGCAATTCAGGAGCCGTTTTGAGACCAATATAAATTGTGTTTTTTTCTAAAGTGAATCCGGGTTTTGATTTGGCTAATAATGTTTTATTGTGTTGATTATCAATTGTAAAAATATTTCCTCCACTAGCTAAATAACTAATTTCCGCATCAAATATTTTGATAGGTTTTAGTGGGCTGAAAAAAATGTCTTCCGTGTTTTCTCCGCTTCCTTCGCTTTTATCTTTTAATCTTTTCTTGTAAAAAAACTGTGTCTTTGTATCTAATATTTCTATTTCTTCTACCGGATGTGCATGAAGTATACCATGTGCAGGCAAAGCAGAAGTTAGGGTATCTGAAGCGAGTATGCGCGATATTTTATCCAGCACTCTGTTTTCCAGGTTTTTTACATCATTAGAGATATTAAATAATTCTGTGCTCAGTGCTTCAATTAATAGCCTAACCAGCGGGTCAAAATCATTTGTATTCTTTATTCCCCAGTAATCACGTGCATTTTTTAAAATTCTATTTTTGATTTCGTCTTTTGAAGAGTAGAATATGTTTTTCATTTATTATCTATTTTTTTTAATGGTAATGAAGCTTGCATAAGATTTAGTAATTGTTGTAGATTATAATCTTATGCAGGTTTCATCTAGTATCTATTTTCTTTTAATGGTGATGAAGCTTGCATAAGATTTAGTAATTGTTGTAGATTATAATCTTATGCAGGTTTCATTTATTATCTATTTTTTTTTTAATGGTAATGAAGCTAGCATAAGATTTAGTAATTGTTGTAGATTATAATCTTATGCAGGTTTCATCTAGTGTTAGCCTCTGTAATTTTTCCTTATTGAGTTTAAGAGCTTGCAGGTTCAGTGTGTTAAAAGAGCTGAAAGATAATAATGGTTTCTTTGTTTTTTATAAAATATACCATATGTAATTTAATTGCGTTGTTAAATTGTTCTTAAAATTATAATGTTGTCTGTGATTTAGTTCAATGTTTCCTTAAAATAGAACAGTTTCTTTTAGCTTGATAGTGGGCTTAGGAATAGACTGGTATTGAAATAATATTTTTCTCCTGTAGTATTCATTTTCCCCCAAACAGATATATCCACCTTTTTTTTGATTTCCCTAACCTGCCGCATCGTAAAATTCTTTTCTACTTCAGTCATATTAATTTGCACTTCTACCTGATATATTCTAGTCTCAAAACTGACTATAGAACGCAGCAATGATTGTCTGAATTTTTCTTCCCACAGTGTTTCACTTGCGATTAACTCAAAGTCAATATCCCATATTTCACATCCAAAGTTCTTATTGTGCCTGTGTTCTCCATATCTCGTAAATATTATTAAATCAATGTTTTGAGAGATAGAATTGCCCAGATCAGTTTCTTTAAGATCTTTGTTTTGAAGAATGTTTTTTAACCGAAATGGTTTATTGTAATAGAAATCTGACATAATTTAATAATCAAATGGAACAGTAATTGGTAAATGGTTATCAATATTACATCCAAAATAAAATATTTCATTATTTAAAATTACTTTTAATACAAAAATTATTATATCGAAAAATTTAACGTTGCTTTAAAATAAAATCATATTTAATGAAACCTATAAACGCTCAGGAATTACGCAAATCTTATCAGCTTTTTATTTTAAATTTTAGTATCCTCATTGCCTTTGCCATTCTATCTATATTTCTCTTTTTTACCGCATCAAAATACGAGTATGATATACTGGTAAAAGCGGTAAAACAAACTGATCAGCTCCTGGCTAAAAGGAAAGAAATCAATACCAATTTTGATGTGATTTTAATGCGGTTTAAGCAACTTTCCAAATACACGGCTATTAATTCTGAAGAAATGAACAATCAAGCCATTTTGCTAGAAGATATTCAGAATGCAAATTTTAGGATCAAAGACCTTATTAAAAAAGAATCATCCACTGAGAGTAGTTTTTTATTGTATAAAAAAATGACAGAAGATGTGGCGCAGATGGCCGGAATACAAGATTCTTTATTTAGTACAAAGTTTCAAATCGAGAACATCAGGGCACAATGGGAGTCTTGTAATAAAACCAATAAAACTGCGATACAAAAAATAAAATCAGGTATTTATAATAAATAATTATGATCAAGCTAAGTATTAAAGAGCGAAGAGAGCAATTCTTGTTTTTTTTGGGAATCTTTCTATTTACCAGTGCATTATTAAGCTTTGGTCTGTTCCATGATTATGGAGAAGGAAGAGAAGTTTCAAAAGAAGATCTCTCCAATAAGATTGAACAAAATAATGAATTTGAAGCAACTGTCAAAGAGCAGCGTGCTATCGTAGATTCCACCTACAAAGAAATTCTCCAGTTTGATCCTGGTGTTCAAGCTGTTTTTTTAGAAAATGATATTAAAAACGATTTGGGCTCTATCAAATCAATCTACCAGAGGAAAGCATACGACTTACGCTACAAGACCTTTCTTCAGACTGCTCAATTATATAACGATCTTTTTTATGACCGGAGGGAGTTAAAAGGAAATAACAACGATCTAGCTAGCCTGGTTAAGTCACTTGAAGATTGCAAGCTTTCTACCAGAGAATTAAAACAGACCCTTGGTGGTCGGACCAGATAACTTAATAAATAATATACATATGGACGAAACAGCTACTACCAATGGAAAAGCGATAAATACGAATTCGCAGGGATATATATTCTTGTATATTTTTATTGCCATAGTCATCCTTGCAGGGATTATTTTCCTCTTCAAGAGTTCGTTTTTTGATAAGCGGACAATTGATGCAAAAGTATTAAAAGATGAGCTCTATTTAAACGAAGATCTGGTTTTTACAGACAATACCAGGAATGCTAAAAAATGGGTTTGGGAATTTGGTAATGGAGCAAAGTCAACTACACAAAATGGCAGTTACCGGTATAACAAAGCTGGATCCTACATTGTCAGGTTAACAGTAGACGGAGAACTTCGTCAGCAATTTCCACTTCATGTGATGGAAGATGTTGTTTTAGAAAAAGATACCGTGGTTAATATTAGCGGCCCTACCTCAGGTGTAATTAATGAAGAAGTAAGGTTAGAGGCTGATGGAAAAGGTGAGTTGTTTGAGTGGGCATTTGGAGAGACTGGCCGTGTAGATGTAAAAGGCCGAACAGCATTGTACACCTTTCGTAGTCCTGGTAAATTCCTTGTCAAACTAAATACAGACAAAAGCAGGAGACCAGTTTATCACACTATTTTTATTACTGATCCAAGTTTAGAGCTGGACAATGATCTCGTTGTTCCTGGAGAAGGAGAGCGTAAAGTTATTGATGATATCAGGACGCGTTTACAGGCAATAGCAAATGGGGCGGATTTTAACTCTAATTACTATTATTTGATCCGAAGATATTTATGTAACAATGAGAAAGTTACCGTAGCAGTAGATCAAGATGGAATCAAAAGATCAAGTGATTTTTATTCTTATTGTATGGGGCTCACTTTTGGGGGGGAGATTATGGTAGATGAAGCTCAGCTAACCATCAGTCCTAATTCAACCTGTGCAACACTGGTAAACATCAAACAACATTCAGCTAAGACAGACAAAAAATAACCACCTATGAAACGAATTATATCCTTTTTAATCCTGCTTGTTCCATCTGCTTTAGTGCTGGCGCAATCACCATCTTCATTTGGCAGGAAAGTGAAATATATGCCCCAGGCTTATGAAAAGCCTTCAAGCGCAACAGACCTGGCAGATGATGGCGGGAAAACAAGCTTACCCTGGATCGTTTTCTCTGACCGGGATGAAAATTACACCACCACAGTACCTGGTGGAAGCCTGATTATGAAGAAATTGAATTTTATGGAGCCTTTTTATGTTTCCAAAGTAGAGAACGGATACCTAAAACTGATCAAGTACAAAGCAGGCATGGTAAGGGGCAGGAAAATTAATGACAAAAAGAGTGCGATTAGTTATGGGTGGATAGCTAAGTCAAAACTTTTACTTTGGCAGCGTTCATATTCCAGCCAGAAGACTGGATATCCAGAAAAATCGATTGCTATTATCAGCGGCAAAATACCTTTAACAGCATCAAAGGTTTATTATGACAATACCGACTCTGCCTATGTATACAGTTCTCCAGAATTGAAAAAGAAAATAGCAAAGACCAGGCTTCATGAAATTAGTTATATCTATAAGAAATCAGAAGATGGAAATAAGTACCTGATTGGAGACGAAGATCAGTTAGTAGCAGACAGTGCAAGAAAAAGTATTTATGGCTGGATTGCTGCAGATGCGATCCATAGCTGGGGAGACAGGTTATATATTTCTCCATCACATTTAGAATCCTATAGTCAGGGAGATTCTGTGGCTATGGCATTAAGTAATGTCAATGCAGATCCGCTTTTAAACCTCAATGATATTACCTTAAGAAGTGCTCCGGTAGTGAGTGACAATGGAGCAGAAGGTTATGTAATTGGCATAGCAAGTGATGTGTATAACAAATCTGATAATAAAGTCATCACCATAAGTGGTGCTCCGCTAAACTATCCTGGCTATTTAACCTTAAGAAAAAACATACATAAAGTTAATGTCATTTTCGTTATAGACGGTGGAAGTCCAATGACTAAATATTTCCCTGGTTTAACCAATACAATTCAATCCTTCGAAAACATTTTTAGTGACTATGGCAGAAATCACCAGGTCAGTTATGGTGCAGTCGTTTACAGAGATGCATCCAACTGTAATTACCCCGGTATACTCACTAGTCCATCTATTTCTCCTGATTACCGCAAGCTAATGGATTTCTTAACACTTGAGGCCAAGAAAACTGAAAGTTGTAACGGGATTATTTCGCAACAGCCTGTCTTTGATGGTGTAAAAGCAGGTCTTGGTTTACTCAAGAGTCATCCAAATGAAACAAATTTAGTTGTACTCATTGGTAGTACAGGCGATGAATCCGGTTCTTCAGAGCGTTTAAATCTGTTGTCTGCAGAATTTGCACAAGCTGATGCCAGGATTCTTGCCATTCAAGTTTACAGTGATTATGATCAGTCTTTCAATAATTTTGTTTTACAGTCCAAAAAGCTAGTCTCACAATCAGCCATTTATGCTGCACAAAAGAAGAAAAGATTTTTAGTAACAGGCGAAGGTTTAAACAATTCACAAGCCTATAATACCAGCCGGTTAGATTCCATTTCTTACTATCTGGATTATCCAAAAAACAGTTTAATACAAGGAGGAGTAGTTTTTCCTACAAAAGGATCGGTTAATTCTAATCAATCTATGAACATTGCGATGAGACGTTTTATGAAAGAAACTGATATGGATATCAATCACCAGATCAACTCTTTAGATAGCGCATTTAGATTGACTGGTATAACGCGTAAAAACTTATCACCTGTTGTAGAAGGGCAGCTTGGTGCACCTGTATCCAGTCTGGTTGCAGACAACATGCCGCACAATGGTTTCAAATACTACATGACTGCTAATGTACCTGCAGATATTGTAGCTAAAAACCCAGAGCTTTTGCAATATGCACTGGTGTTAAATACGATGGAATATAAGCAAATTAGTGATGTTTTTTCATTGATGATCGGTCAGAACTTACAGCCAGACCAGTCTTCCTTTCGTTCTAAATTAGTTAAGAATTACCTGAATATTCCGCGTAATTTATTAGATATGGATATTTCCAGAGGTGATATTAAATCAATGACACTGGCAAAATATATTAAAACAGTAACAGGATTACCTGTCAAAAACGATATGCTTGAAAAGTACAAAGTAATTGATTTGAAAAGATCTGGTAAAATGCCTCAGTTAGAATTTGAAGCCTACCTAAAATTCCTGATCAGTTCCAGTGACCGCATCAAAAGAGGTACTCAAATTGGGCAGCAGTTTATTTCAAATGGCAAAACCTATTACTATATCTCTCAAAAGAATTTTATCCCGGTACCTGAAACAGAAAATCTTTAGCCTTTAAATTATGAGTCTTACAAATATCAGTGAATCAGTGAAGCTGGCTATCCGGATTGCACAATCCCTGGCCAAAGAATACCATAATCCAGAATTTACGGCAGCTCACCTTTTAAAAGGTTTAATGCATAAAGAAGTAGGACTGAGAGGTTTTCTATCCTCCATTGGAAAGGATGAAGAATACATTAGTGAATGGGCAGAAGTTAGAATAGAAGAGCTAGACAAAACAACTATTGCACCAGATGAAGTCAAAGGCAGTGCAGAAATTGCCCGTGTATTTGAAGAAGCAGATCATGTACGGATTAAACTAGGCTTAGATCTGATTACACCAGTCTGTGTGCTGACGTCCTTAAGCAAGCCAACCATAGGTTTTAAACCCGATCAGCTAAAGTCATTTCCAATCAAAGAAAGAGAGTTGCTTGATTTATATATTAAAGACGAAGAAGTACAGCAGGCCATTTCTCCGTCAGCAGGTGCAGCTATACAAAAAACAGGATCGGGCGCAGCATCTGCCTTGCATAAATATTGCATCGATAGAATCGCATTAGCTAGAGAGGGTAAAACTGATCCTATTATTGGCCGTGATAAAGAGGCAAGAATGATTATGGAGATCCTTTGCCGCAGGACCAAACCAAATGTGATTATTACTGGAGATGCAGGCGTGGGAAAAACTGCATTAGTAGATGGTTTTGCGCAAGATATCATTGCAGACAATGTGCCAGAATTATTAAAAGGGGTACAGTTATTTGAGCTCGATCTAGGATCATTAATAGCAGGCGCTTCTTACAAAGGAGAAATCGAAGATCGTTTAAAAAACATATTAAAAGAGATAAAGCAATTTGATAAAGCAGTATTATTTATTGACGAAATTCATACACTGCTTGATAACAAAGGGCCAATAGGCGGTGGTGTAGGCAATTTGCTAAAGCCAGAATTAGCCAGAGGTGAGATTACCGTTATTGGTGCCACAACAATTGATGAATACCGAAAAATCATAGAGCCTGAACAAGCTTTTAGCCGTCGGTTTGAAGTCTTGCAAGTAAATGAGCCAAATGAAGCTTCTGCAATAAAGATGCTCGAAAAATTAACGGATAAATACGAAGCGCATCATCAGTTGAAAATACAGCCAGATGCAGTTTCAGAATGTGTGCGGTTAGCTAAGCGGTACATGAAAGACCGCAGATTGCCTGATTCTGCGTTTGACTTGCTAGACCGGACCATGGCAGCGATGAAAATGATGAATGATACTTCAGAAAAAGTATTAGAAGAACTTTCGCAAACGCTGATGGGATTAGAAAGTTCGATAGAAGGGGAAGACGAAGTCCGCTTAAATGATTATCGCTGGTTGTATAGCCAGATGCAGGATAAAGTTAGCCCGGTTTTATTAGGGCAGTTAACTGATGAAACTCAGGTTGATAATTTTGAAACCGAAGACGAATATCATCAGTACCTGGTGAAAAACCTGGAAGCTTTAAAGATCCTTGCAGAACAAAAATCTGAAGAAGTAGCCAAGCAAGATATTGCTTCTGTCGTTTCTTATAAAACAGGTATTCCTTTAGGGAAAATCCAGGCGCAAGAAAAAGAAAAACTGCTCAATATGGAGCAATTCCTTAAAAAGAGGGTAGTAGGGCAGGACCAAGCTTTAAGGGCAGTTTCTGATGCGATTCTTGAATCCAGAAGCGGGTTAAACAAAAAAGGGCAGCCGATTGGTTCTTTCTTTTTACTCGGGCCTACTGGGACTGGTAAAACGGAATTAGCTAAATCTATTGCAGAGTTTCTTTTTAATGATGAAAAGGCTATGATCCGTTTTGATATGTCTGAATTTAAAGAGGAGCATTCTGCAGCCTTACTTTATGGGGCGCCTCCGGGTTATGTGGGGTATGAAGAAGGTGGTTTGCTGGTAAATAAAATTAGACAGCAGCCGTATTCTGTCTTGTTATTTGATGAAATTGAAAAGGCACATCCATCGGTATTTGATACATTCCTGCAAATTTTAGATGAAGGGCATATGCATGACCGTCTTGGAAAAGAAGGTGATTTCTCTAATTCACTGATCCTTTTCACGTCAAATATTGGAAGTGAATGGATTGCCGGACAAGTTGATAAAGGAGAAATACCAACCTCACAGCAGCTGATGGATATGATGTCTGGCAATTTCCGGCCTGAATTTTTAGCCCGTTTATCGGAGATCGTACCATTTGCGCCTATTAGTGAGAAAAATGTAGTACGGATTTTCGAGATCCAGCTTAAGAGTTTGACCGAAGCATTGGACAAGCAGGGTATTGTTTTCAAAATCGAAGAAGAGGCGACAAAAATGCTTGCTTTAAATGGTTTTACACCTAAGTATGGGGCAAGACAATTATCTGCTGTAATCCGAAACGAGCTAAGAAGGCCAATTTCAAAATATATCATTTCCGGAGAACTTAAAAAAGGAAATGTGATCCTGGTTAAAAAGCATGAACTGGAAGATCGTTTAGAATGGGAGATTATAGCAAGCCCAGTGCAAGAATTAGAAAATTATTAATAAAAAGATTATAAACCCTTAAATATCAATTATATGTTTAACTATGAAATAGGTGGTAATGAAAGAAAAATAGATACTTCAGAAGCCTTTGGAGATATAGCACATAATAAAACATTATTCGTGCAAAAACTGACTGATAATGAACCCATCAAGCCAGAAAAAGTAGAAGGATTGAAAACTGTTCAGGAAGTTTTTAACCATTACAAACCAAAAGTTAATGTGTCATTTGAAAAACAAGACGGTTCTCCGGTAAAAGAAACATTGCAGTTTGGCAATCTTGGTGATTTTTCTGTAAAAAGCATCATTAAGCAGAGTACCCATTTAAACAATGTTAACATTGAAAGAGAAATGTCCTTAAATGTAATTAAACAGCTTAAATCTAATAAGACCCTTAAAACTACTTTAGACGATGAAGAGACAAAATCTGCTTTCATTAGCGCATTAAAGAATTTTGTGGCAGAATTAGAAGAAAATAAATAATCAGGCAACCTCGGTTAGCGATTTAAAAAAATATTGATATGGCAACTCCAGAAGAACAAAAATTGGCTCAGGAATCATCCCAGGGAGCAGAATATAAATCAGTAGAAAAACAACCATCAGCAGAACTATCCTTGCAAGAGAGTTTAGACAAGCTGGCAAGGGTAGGTGGTTTTGATTTGCTAGAAGCAACTGTAGATGGACTTCAGAACCTGAATCCTGAAAGAAAAGCAAGAAAGCAGATCTTCCTTACAGGTGATGAAAAGAAAAAAGAAAGGGAAGAGCTGAAGAAAAAAATACAATTATGGATTGATGTACTGGAAGATTCATCTTCTGTAGCGGCCATGGTAGAAAAGAGCACGGAAAAACTTCAGGCTTCAGAAGAAAATTTAAATAAGAATATCGCTGCAGCATTAGAGACCACAAAAGAGCTGGAGCAGGCCTACCGTTCAGTGAATTTATTTTATCAGAATACTGAAAGTGATAAGCTAAAAAATGTGGTCATGTTAAATGCATCCATGGATCAGATCAAAGACTTAGATAATCCCAGGTTTATTGATTATGTAAGTGATGAGCTTAAACAAAAATATGATCGTTTGGATTTGCGCGAAAACTATTCGCTGATGGTAGTCCCAGGATATATGGGTTCTAATAAAGTGGTAGAAAAATGGGGTAAGATTGCGCATGAAAATAAAGCTATGCTTGTTACTGATTTTGCCGATCTTGATCAGCCTGATGATGTAATTGATCTATTTACAGCGGCTAACCTTACCGGTGGTGAGGCTTTTAAATCAAATGTGATTATGACCTGTAATTGGTTAGTGGGCCGTGGAAAAGTTACTGAAGTGGGTGAAGAAGATGATCTAACTGTTCCAGGATCTGCTGCCCTTGCCGGAAAAATGTATTATACTTTGATGTCTCAAGTTACAGCAGGTAAAAAACATGGTGCAATCAATGATGTGGATGGTGTTAAATTTGATTTGAAAAAGAGTGAAATTTCTCATCTGGAGCGTATCGGTTTAGTGCCAATGGTAAACGAGTATGGAAAAGTAATGGCATTTTCTGCTAAAACATTATTTAATGGAGATAATATTGGATTACAGACTTATTCTGTAGTACGTGTATTTGATTACGTAACTAAGGTGTTGTTTGACTTCTTAAACAGAAGGGCATTTGAAAACTGGACATCTAAAACGGAGCAAGACTTACGCGGTCAGATTGTAAAGTTTCTTGATGGTATCCAGGGGCCAGAGCGTTTAATTGAACGTTTTAAAATTATGCGTTTTGAACGGGATGAAACACAAAAGGATAAGATTCACCTGGATATTCATATTACTCCTTATTTTCCAGCAAAAAGTTTTGTGGTGAAATTAGATGGTCAGAAAGGTGAAGACGAAGAGACTACCTGGAGTACAGAATATGCACAGCAGTAGTGACTTGACTCATTATATGTTCATTTTTTAGATCATCTAAAAGATTAAAAAATTTCCAGTTTAATTGAAAATATCCGGGCGGCTACAATTTAGTTGTCCGGATATTTTTTTATCTTCTTTATGGATTTCCAGTCTTAACAATTTCTTTATAATTTAGGAGCTTAATCTTAATTGATCATCTGAGTAAATGAAACGTGTGCTTCTAATTAATGGCGATCATGAAAAAACTGCGGCTACGAGCCACCTCATCGGTGCTTATACAAAAGGCTTGCAGGGGGCCGGTGCGCACATTAAAGAAATTACAATTGTAGACCTCATATTTAACCCGAATAAACAGTTTAGCAACAAGGCTTCCGAATTAGAGCCAGATTTAAAAAAAGCTTTAGATCAGCTGCTATGGGCAGATCATGTTGTTTTATTTTGTCCTGTTTACCTTGCATCAATACCGAGCCGGATTAAAGGGTTCTTTGACAGGCTTTTCCTGCCTGACCAGGTTTTTTTATCGAAAGAAGATAATGTAAATAATAATTTTAGTGGTAAGTCTGTACGGATAATTTCTATCCTTGACCAGGAGACGTTTGAAGACTGGAAGATAAATAAACAGTCAACTTATTTGTCTATAAAAAGAAGCGTTTTCGAGAAATGTCGTTTTAATCCAGTACATACTAATACACTTGGTCAGTTATATTCACTTGATAATGAATATAGTAAAAAATGGCTGCGAAAATTAGAAGGTTTTGGGGCGAAAATAATATAGCTTTAAAAGGTGCTGATGACTATTGTTGATTTCTTAAGGTGCAAAGTGTTGAGTATTAGTTAATACTGGCAAACTTTTTGCTATTAGCTAAGAGTTAATATTTAAGTTCACCTTAAAACAAAAAGTTATGGCTTTCAAAGCAAGATTAGACTTTTCGGGTAAAGAGTACGATGTGCTCCATTGCTCTTATTCCCTGAACCGTGATGTAGATGCAAAAGGAAGACCTTCTTCTGGCGTCTATGGAGGAACCATTGATGTTGAGATTGAATCTACTGAAGATACTTCAGTGATCGAGGCAATGGTAAACAACCAATACAAACCTTTAGCGGGTACTTTACTGATTAAAAAATCAGATGAAGATGCAAAAATGAAGGAAGTTCATTTTGAAGATGGGTACATTGTTAAGTACTCAGAAGGAATCAATATTACGGGCGACAACCCAATGACATTGAAATTCCAGATCTCTGCCCGTAAATTAAAATTAGGTAACGCAGAGCATGTCAACGACTGGCCTAAAGCGTAATTGAATTAAGGAAGTTTAACATTTAAAAAAACATTTTTATGGCATTTAAAACCAGATTAGTACTAGGTTCAAAAGAATTCGATGTATTACAGTGCAACTTTTCATTAAACAGAGACGTAGATGCAAAAGGGCGTCCGTCATCAGGTGTTTATGGTGGTACGATTAATTTAGAAGTAGAATCTACAGAAGATACTTCGGTTATCGAATCAATGGTAAATAATCAATACAAACCTTTATCCGGAACAATCACGTTCAAAAAAGGAGAAGAAGATGCAAAGATGAAAGAATTGTCTTTTGAAGATGGTTATATCATTCAATACAATGAAGGAATTGCGGTGAATGACAATACGCCAATGACTTTAAGTTTTGTGATCTCGGCGCGTAAGCTGAAGGTAGGTAATGCAGAACATACAAACGACTGGCCTAAAGCTTAACGCTATAGGTAATCATTAATTTAAGCCAGTAAAAACATTTCCCGTTTTTACTGGCTTATTTTTTGATCTGTTTATTTTCTCTGCATTTTGTAGCTAAAAGCATCACATAGCTAAGTACTATTATAATTATGCGGTAATATTGTTTCTATCAGAAAAATTAGAAAATCTCTTTCAAGTGCTTGTAATTAGACTTAACCGTTTCTAAAACCTCCTCCATTTTACCACCTAAAATCATTTTACTCATGGTTACCGCATATCCCTTAACCTGTTCAAATTCTATTTTAGGAGGCATGGCTAAAGCTTCCGGATCAGTCATAATATTAACTAAAACTGGTCCGGGATGCTGGAATGCATCCAATAAAGCAGCCTTAACCTGATCAGGCTCATTTACAGTGATTCCTTTAAATCCCATTGCCTGTGCAACCAATGCGAAATCAGGATTAATCATATCTGTTTGGTTATCTGGTAAACCGGCGACTTCCATTTCTAATTTCACCATTCCCAAAGTTCTGTTATTGAAAACTATCAATTTGATAGGCAAGTCATATTGTTTAATAGTTGCCAGATCACCCAGCATCATTGATAATCCACCATCACCACATAAAGCAATCACTTGTTTTTCTGGATGTGCCAAAGCTGCGCCAATCGCCATAGGCATTGCATTGGCCATAGATCCATGATTAAATGATCCTAATAATTTACGCGCTCCCGTAGAATCAATATATCTTGCGCCCCATACGCAACACATTCCTGTATCTACAGTAAATATAGCATCACGGGTAGCCAGGTCATTAATGGTAGAGGCTACAAATTCAGGATGAATAGCATTTGTTTTACCGGTGTCTTTAACGTAAGTCTGTAAGTTATCTTTGACCTTATCATATAAATCCAGATGTGCTTTTAAAAAATTATCATCTGTTTTAGTTTCAATTAGCGGAAGTAACGCTGCTACCGTATCTTTTATCCGTCCGCAAAGCCCCATATCCAGATTTGCCCTTCTGCCAAGTCTTTCTGGTTTCTCGTCAATCTGGATAATCTTCTTGTCACCGGGTAAAAAAGGAGCATAAGGAAAATCTGTTCCTAACAATAGTAATACATCAGATTCATGCATACTATGATATGCTGCGGGTAATCCCAATAGTCCAGTCATCCCTATTTCATAGGGATTGTCATACTGAATACCCATTTTTCCTCTAAAGGAATAACCTACAGGTGCTTTTATTGCACCTGCTAATTTAACAATGTCATCATGCGCTTCTGCAGCACCAATTCCACAAAATATCGTTATTTTATTGGCCTTATTCAGGATAGCTGCAAGATCAGCAAGTTCCTGATCTGAGGGTCTGATTACTGGCGAGTTGATATAGTTTTTAGTAGCGCTGATACTTTCTTCGGCAGCAGCGGAGGCTACGTCTCCGGGTAGTCCAAAAACAGAAACACCTTTTTTATGGATCGCATGTTGTATGGCAGATTGGAACATTCTTACGGCCTGCATGGGTGTATTTGCCGTTTGGTTATAATGACTGCAATCGTCAAATAGTTTAGTTAAATTGGTTTCCTGGAAATAATCAGTTCCAAATTCTTGCGTGGCGCAAGTGGCAGCAATGGCGATTAAAGGTACGCCAGAGCGGTGAGCATCATATAATCCATTAATTAAATGGACATGTCCGGGGCCGCTACTCCCTGCACAACAGGCTAATCCGTCCAGTTCTCCTTCAGCGGCTGCGGCAAATGCTCCGGCTTCTTCATTTCTAACATGGATCCATTTAATATTTCCATCTCTTCGTATGGCATCGTTTAACTCATTTAAACTATCGCCGGTAACGGCATAAATTCTTTTAATACCATTGCCAACAAGCATTTCTACCATTTGGTCTGCTACCTTTTTACTCATGATCTGTTTTTTTTAATTTAAAAGTACTATACATTGCCGCGGGTGCAGCCATTGGTTAGAAAATGTAATTATCCTAAATACTACATCAGTATATGTAGTAGCAATAGCTGTGCCTGCAATAGGTAAAACGCTAGATTCCCTGTCATGTTTTTGCCAGTTTCAATGGATTAGGCATCTGCAGATCAGATTTTTTAAGATCATATAGAATGCATGGCTCAAAACAACAGAATCACATTTAATTACGGACACATGGAAGATAAAAATTATAGTATAGAGAAATCTGTATATAATGTCTATATTTGTAACACTAAACTCAGATGCAAAATGGAAGACCGGTTAATTAAATTGGAAGAAAAGCTCAGTACCTTTATCAATGCGGTACAATCAGCCTTTGAAAAGATTGATAAGAATTTCGAATCCTTTAACAAAAGGTTTGATGTAATAAATGTCAAACTCAATACACTTCATGAGAAGATTGATTTATTGCAGGGTAATTCCTCTTCTACAATAGAAACTCTGGAAACAGGCTTTAATGACATTAAAACGGAAATAGAAAAAATATCGATTGTAACCCGGTATGAAAATGACCTTCCATACCTAATTAAATAAAACCTGAAAAAATTGAAATGATTTTAGTACAAAACCCTCCTGCAATTTGCTTTTCCTAATATAGAGGAATTTGCAAAACACAAGAGGGTTCATCTTTACTAATTACAGATCATAACCCGGTTAAGGCCTGTTAGAAGTATTATCCAAAAATGGCCTGTTCACGGCGGTAGCGCCAGTAACAGTCATATCTCCGCGAGAACTAATCGTATACGTTCTGGAAGCGATAAAAGACACTGTAGAAGTTCCAGACCGGCTAATGATATTTACCGTTCCATTTGGATATCTTGCATAAATTTCATACACCCCGTTAGGTACCAGTACAAAATCAGACGCTGTCTTAAAAGTTATATTTCTTGCCACAACAAGCTCTGCCAGGGAAGTTGTATTCTTAATCACTAAATCAAAACCAGACGCTGCATTAGAAATCGTATTCACAAATCTCACATACGCCGCATTTGCATCAGCAGCAGGAATCTTATCCTCTGTAATAAACGCATCCGTAGTTTTAGCTGTTGCATTATAAATACCGCAAGTATATAAGGAATAAAATTTACCAGCCTCAATTGTAGCGGGTAAAGTAGCCACCACCGTATTGGGATTAGCCACCGCAAGCGCAGGAACCACTCCGGTAAAAGTATAAGAACCTGCTGTAAGCAAGCTATAATTAGTTGCAGGAAAAACACTTCCATACGGCAATCCGGTAGCTGCTTCCGTTCCAGTTGCACTTACAATAGCAGAAACTTTACCATTATTTGCATAAAAATTTAGCGATGGAGAACTAACTCCAAAATTGAAAAACTTGATTTGTCCACCCCCATCAGTAGAAGTAGTTTCAATCTGTTTAATGCCATCCTTTTTGCAGGAAAACAAAAAAACAGAAAGCAGGATAACTGCTGTTAATATATTTAATTTCTTCATAGCTTGATATTTAAGGTTGAACGATCCAGGTTGGCTTAGTATGAAAATCAGGTGCTAAACCACCAAATTTATCCAGACTTGCCCTATTCCATATATACTCAGAATTATAACGTGGCCTGATCCGGTAAACTGCATTTCCAACATTATCCGGATACAGATTTGTAGGAATCACAAAACCAGCAAAAACCTGTTGGCCGGTAGCAGGATCAGTATCTGTATAATGATATCTTCTTAAATCCATCCACTGTTCCAGGCATCCCCATCCCCATTGCGCAATATATTTTTGCTCCATGATTTTAGAAAGCGTCAGGTTTTCGGCCAGCGGCACAATCACAGCAGAAGCCAGGTAAGCCGCTTTCTCAGTGCTGCTAATTTGCGCGGGCGTTTGATTGGCATCCAGGTTCCTTGCATTTACAAAATCGATATGCGTAGAAACCCCGCTCGTGTAAGCCGTTAAAGCCGTAGCCTTATCTCCTTTTTTATAAGCCGCCTCAGCTTTGATAAACTGTAGCTGTGAATACGTCATCACTGGAAACTTACTTTTATCGTCAAACAAGTAACGCACAGGCATCCCCGTTGTATAAGCCGTAGCAGTTGGATAACCATAAATAGAATTAGGAATCTGCGTTGCAGTTAAAGCACCCGCACCAAAAGTAGGATCGAGGCCTCTATACACACCATCAGGCGAAGGAGAAAGCATTCTTGTCATTCTTGGGTCTACTACACCAGTAAACTGTGTGCCATTCATCAAACTCAGAATAAATAACGTTTGGCGGTACGAGACAAAATTTGCTCTGGTACCCCCCAGGAAATTTCGGTCATCATTAGAAATACCTGTATAAGTTACCAAAGCATCATCATCATTACTCGCAAAAGAATTGTTTACTGCGGCAATCACCTCATCAGGTTTGTACAAAGCAGATTTATTGCTATAATGATTTAGATTTACCGCAAGCAATCCATAAGCAAACTTTAACCATTTAGTACGGTTTCCTTTATAGATAATATCGGTTTTACCTAAAAAAGCAGCATCTACAGCGCCATCCGTTCTTTGCAGGTTCAAAATAGCCAGGTTAAGTAACCTTTGCACTTCCTGATAAGCAAATTCCTGACTGTCATAATTAAACACCGTTTTAGTAGGATCAATTGCTTCTTTAATAATAATTTCTCCATGCACATCCGTTAAACTTTGCCATCCCCAAGCTTTTAAAATGTAACCCACACCCAACAGATCCCATCTTTGTTCCGCCTCAGCTTTAGTCATCATATCCACCAAGTTCTGTCCAAATGTCCAATACACATCTCTCCAGAGCTCTGAACCATTATCAGAAACCGGATCATACCCATGACGGTCCCAGGTGCTGTTTACCGTAGTAACAGTCATATTTTGCGTATACCGGTTAATAAACCTGGCATCATATTGTGGTGCAGTAGCCATCCAGTGTAACATAGGGGCTAAGTAAAGATTGGCAGTAACAGACTGCGGTGCATTTGGATTCGTATTCACATCCAAATATTTTTTACAGCCAGATCCCAAAGTCATCAGGCCAGCGATAAAAACAACGATATATAATTTCTTCATTCTCTTATAATTAAATACTAAAAACCATACAGGCTATAAGCCAATTCTAATTCCTAAATTCATTCCAATAGGCATCGGAAAATTCCCATAATCAATACCCTGTGCGCCAGAACCACCTACAGCAGCCGTATTTCCATTCACTACAGGGTCTAATCCACTATAATTAGTGAGTAAGAAAAGATCAGTACCTGTTAAAAATACGCTAGCAGATTTAAAGAACTTTTGTCTTTTAATCAGTTTAGCCGGTAATTTATAAGCCAAAGTCACATCTTTTAACCTGATCCAATTAATGTCTTTCTCTATAAATTGTTCTTCACTCGTGCTCGTGTAAAATGAATTTTGAAGACTTGGGTTAATCACAATTGTGTTTGCAGTAGGCGAGCCACTATTTTCTTTACCATCCTGTAAAATGCCATTAATTACCCTTGGCGTATTTCTATCTAAAGTATTGGTGCTCAATCCTAAAGTAGTCAGGTAATGCGCTGTTGCATTCAATACATCGCCGCCTTTTCTTGTATCAATTAAAAAAGATAAAGAGAAATCTTTATAGCTAAACGTATTATTAATACCAATACTAAAATCAGGGTTTCTGTCATATCCAGCATCAATAAATGTAGTTGATCTTATTGGCAGGCCAGAAGAAGGGTTAATCAGGATATCTCCATTATTGTTCCTTAGATAAAATAAACCAGTTAAGGAACGGGTAGACATACCTGGCGTATTTCCGTTTCTTACATTTCCATACAGCCAGGTATCAGATACATAAGACTCAGGCAAAGAATTTGGCAGCGCAAGCACTTTACCCGAAGCCTTTTCAAAATTCACCAATACATCCCAGTTAAACGAAGGCCTGGCAATCGGCGTTGCCCTTAAAGTAACCTCTACACCCTGGTTACGGGTAATACCGCCATTTAGATTTAATAAGATAAAGCCAGTCGCATAACTACCGCGGATGTCATTTACAATCTGATCTTTGGTTTCTTTCCGGTAAACTGCAACATCAAGTCCTAACCGGTCGTTTAAAAAGGCAAGCTCTGTACCAAATTCATAAGACCTGGCAAATTCTGGTTTTAGATTAGGGTTAGGTCCGGTAAAACCATATCCATAACCACCGCCTACAGTCAGTTTATTTTCCAAAGAAGGGCGATACGCATAAGGACGCGCATCTTTACCTACTTCTGCATAAGCCGCTCTTAATTTACCAGAGGTGAAAAATTTCTTTAAGCCGCTAAAAGCAGGGACATCCGTAAATACAAAACTTCCGCGCAAAGAAGGATAGAAGAAAGAATAAGATTCTACAGGAATCGTAGAAGTTAAGTCATTACGGCCAGTAGCGGTAATATAAAGGTAATCCTTATAAGAAAATGTAGCCGTTCCAAAGAAACTTACTAATCTCCTTTGGGCGATAGTCGTTCTGTTTAAACGTGTGGCTGTATTATTCAAAGAAACAAAATTAGGATCAAGAAAATTCTCTCCGCTACCTGCATCAATATTAGATTTTGCATCCTGAATGGCATTTCCTAAAGTCGCTTCAAAAGTAATGTCTTTAGTGATTTTTTGCTTTGTAAAGTTAATCAGATTTTGAAGGCTTAAGTTTCGGGTTACATCATTTGCAACATCTATTAAACCACCTCTGGAATATCCAGAAGCACTTTCGGGATGTCTTAAGATCATGTTTTGACTCGTATAGGCATCGATACCTACAGTGGTCTTCATATTAACCCATGAAAAAGGAGTAATAATTAAGCTAAAATTAGATAAGATCCTGTTCACCTTAGAGTTGATCTTATTTTTAGCGATATTGAAATAAGGATTATCAATATCACTTGCCTGTCCTACTGGAAATCCCAGGAAGCTTAAAGGTCTTCTTGATCCCGCTGGAGTCAGGTAATTGGTGGCATCATCCGTTTGCGGCCAAACCAGCAATCCTAATAAAGGGCCATTACTTCCTTTAAAAGCCTGGTCATTATTAGAATACGTATAGGACATAGAAAGATCTGTCTTTAACCAGCTGTTTACAGTTCCCTGCGATGAACCATTGAGGTTAAATCTCTCATAATTAGAACCAGGCACCACACCCGTTTGATCTGTATAGGAAGTAGAAATACGAAAATTTACTTTTTCAGATCCACCATCAAAAGAAAGGTTATGTTTCTGTGTAAAGCCATTTTGAAAAAAGTCTTCTACGTTATCGTATAATTTTGTACCTACAGGAAACTCTTTTCCAAAAGACTCATAAGCGCCATTTAACGAGGTAATTACATTATCTTGTCCGCCAGTTCCAATACCATAAACATGTTGGATCTCCGGTTTCTTTCTAATCGTTTCTACCCGGAAACTGTTACTGTAACTCACTGATCCCGCACCTGCTTTACCTCTTTTTGTCGTAATTACAATCGCACCATTGGCTGCATCAATTCCATATAACGCAGCGGCTTCAGGGCCTTTTAAAACTACTAAAGACTCAATATCTTCAGGATTGATATCTGCCGCCCTGTTTGTAAAATCCACACCACGATTATTTAAGGAGGTACCAGAGCTTGCATCGGATACAAATGCAGAAGAGCTCAATGTTTTGTTGTCAATTGGCAATCCGTCTACCACAAATAAAGGTTGGTTACTTCCGCTAATAGAACTTACACCACGGATGGTGATAGAAGAAGAGGCACCAGGAACCCCCGATGAACTGGTTACTTCTACACCTGCAACACGACCCTGTAAGGCGTTAACAAAATTTTCTCTTTGGGTATTGGCAATGTCAGCCCCTTTAACGGTTTGCTGTGAACTGCCCAAAGAGCGTTTGTTAACTTTTAGGCCCAATGCCGTTACGACCACTTCATTTAAAGAATTTTCATCGTCTTTAAGTGTAATATTGATGCTGGTGGCAGTGCCGACATTCTTTTCTTGTTTCAGCATGCCAATAAAAGAAAAAACCAAAATGTCGCCTGTTGCTGCTTTAATGCTATACAAGCCTGTTGCAGAAGTGATTGTTACTGTTTTGGTTCCTTTAACCAATACAGATACGCCGGGTATGGGTAGCCCGTCTGCACCGGTCACTTTTCCGTTTAAGGTGATTTGCTGGGCAAACACTTGTGCCGCGAGCAAAATAGCGCCCCATAAGAGCAGGAGTAGCTTTTTTTTCATAAATACTTAGGTTAGGTTGAAAAAACGGTTTAGGTTTTGTTTTGTACAGCATTGAAACACGCAAATACACGCATTAATGTTACTGCTTAGTAAATATCATAATTGTTTTTGATTTTAAATGCAGCATTTTGAACTTTTTGTGTAATTATTTTCAGTTAATTGTCGCATAAACCTGCACAATACCGCAATTGTCTTTATTTTATTTATTTTGTTACTTTAGCTGAAATTTGGATTATGTTAAAAAAGGAGAGGCATGACTATATTATGCGTCAGATTAATTTACACAATAGGGTATTGACAGCTGATCTTGTACAGCTTTTAAATGTTTCTGAAGACACCATTAGAAGAGATCTACAAGAACTGTTTGATCAAAATCAGCTATACAAAGTTCATGGAGGTGCACTTTCTAAGTCTTATCAATCTACTTTTGATGATAGTGAAGTTTATGCCAGGGAAGCTAAGATTTCCATTGCAAAAAAAGCAATTCCAATAATTAAAGATGGAATGGTAATTTTAACTGGTGGTGGTACAACTATTCTTGAACTGGTTAAGCAACTTCCACAAAGTTTACAGGCTACATTTTTTACAATTAGTCCATTTGTGGCTATTGAATTAGCCAAATATCCTAAAATTGAAGTAATTCTTATTGGTGGTTTATTTTCTCAAAATTCACAGGTTACCTATGGCGGAAATGCCATTAACCAGCTTTCGGAAATCAATGCAGACCTATGTTTGCTTGGAACTAGTGCCATACATCCAAAAGAAGGCCTTACTGATACCGATTGGGAAATTAACCATTTGAAAAAAACCATGTTAAAGTCATCCAGAGCTTCAGCTATTCTATGTATCTCAGAAAAACTAGATACGACCTTGCGCCTTAAAGTCGCTTCACTGGAAAACATCGATTATTTAATTACAGAACTTCTGCCTGATAGTATTAAATTAGATCCTTACCGGGTAAAAAGCCTGCAAATACGCTAAAATTTTTATCTGTTCCTGCGGTGGCGTTTCACCAGGTAAAAGTATAACATCAAAAAGGAAAAAGTAAGTATGGTGAGCGGAATGGTTAGCATAGATGCCCATTCTTTTCCTTCAATCTCCATATATTTCAAAGCCGTTAATGTTGTTAATAGTATAAGTGTTATAATAAAGATAACTTGGGTAAGTATAGGTCTGTATTTCATTTTATTAACATATAAGTATTCCCAGCCGCTTAAATAGAAAGCTGAACTGCTATCAATAAGTTAACCATTAAATATTTTGTATTTTAATAGAAATGTAAGTTTACACCTTAAGGTGTAGCAATTATTAATTCCCCGGATTAATCATTACCCTATGATTTAACTCAGCAATTATTTTCTGCAATTAAAATTTAATTTTAATTTATCTTCAAGAATATACTATTGGAACAAATATTTTTGAAATGGAATAGTTATGTTTGAAGCGTTATCTAAAAGCGGTAAACACAAATTAATCTTTCAATTTCAAATGGCAATAAACTTACGTAAAGGTCAGAACTTTAAACTGGGGCTCACAAAGTTGAGTATAGGTTTAGGCTGGGACCCAAAAGAGGGGACAGGATACGATTTTGATCTGGATGCTTCTGCATTTATGATCAACGCCAGCAAATTAATTCCTAAAGAAGAGTATTTTATATTTTACGGCAATGCCAATTCGCCAGACACAGCATTGTTCCATACCGGAGATGATCCAACAGGTGGAAACAGTGCAGATGGTGATGATGAAGTAATCCAGGTAGATTTAACCTTAGTTGCAGAAGAGATCCAGCAAATTTTAATTGTAGTCACCATTCATGAAAGCCAGGCCAGAAGACAGAACTTTGGGCAGGTAAGAAATTCGTATATTCGAATTGTAGATGATTCTAACGGGGAAGAAGTGGCCAAATATGAATTAGGTGAAGATTTTTCTATAGAAACTGCTATTGAATTTGGCAGGTTATATAAACACAGTGGCGGATGGAAATTTGAGGCTTCAGGAATTGGATATAAAGAAGATCTTGCCTATTTTCTATCGAAGTATTACAATGGTGAAATTATAAAGTAAACACAAATAAATAATGGATTTTTTACACACTATTTTAGGAGACGATATCCAAGCGGGGCTCCTGATCATTTTAAATTTAATCGTCATTGAAAGTTTGCTTTCAGTTGATAATGCCGCTGTATTGGCTACCATGGTGATGGATTTGCCAAAGCATCAGCGAGAAAAAGCGTTAAAATATGGTATCATTGGTGCGTATGTATTTCGTGGTATCTGCTTGTTCCTGGCCGCATGGTTAGTAAAGATCTGGTGGTTAAAACCATTGGGCGGCCTATACTTGTTATACCTTGCTTTTGATTATTTCAGAAAGAAACGTGCTAAAAACAAGCCGGTAGAAGAGGAAGAAATTGATAAAAGCAAAAGCTGGATTTATAAATCTACCGTTGGATTAGTAGGTAATTTTTGGGCCACCGTGGCTTTGGTAGAAATCATGGACCTTGCATTTTCTATCGATAATGTATTTGCCGCAGTGGCTTTTACAGATCATATCTGGTTAATTTATATCGGGGTGTTTATCGGTATTTTAGCCATGCGTTTTGTGGCACAGGCTTTTGTTAAATTAATGGAGAAATTCACTTTTCTGGAGACCATTGCATTTATCGTAATTGCTGTTTTAGGGGTTAAATTAGCTTCCTCTTTAATCACTCATTTCTATCCCGAATCACCTATTTCTAGAGTGATTGAAGGAGAAAAAACAGATCTGTTTGTGTCCATCTTTACGGTAGCAATTTTTGTATTGCCAGTGCTCAGTTCATTGCTGTTTAACTACCCTAAAAAACATATTGCAGAACCAGAAATTTCAGAAAAAGCAGGGGATATTTTAGATAAGCAATAGCATATTAAAATTTTCAGCAAAAAAAAGGATGATTTGGCATAGATAGCCCAGTCATCCTTTTTTTTATGTTAAAATTTTGATATATAGGCAGATATATTTATTTTCTATATGGCCATATTCCTTTTTTTGGTCTGTTCGTTTATCCGTTAAAATGACTATTCGTATTTATTAAGTGGAATTAGTCTAAATAAGTTGCGAGGTTAGTGTAAATTTTACATCTTTGCGGACAAACAAGAATCATTCTAAATTGATACGGATATTACTTACTTCTATTTTTTTATTATTCTGTACGGTTTCCTTTGCACAATCTACATTTTTGCGGGGAAAGGTGGTTGATGAACAAAATCAGCCGATTGAATTTGCTACCGTTTTATTTAAAAATCTAGACAGAATTGCCTTTACTGATAGCGCTGGCCTATTTGTTTTCCAGGTTCCAAAAAAATATGCTTCCTCTACAGCAGACCTGCGTATCGCAGTAGTTGGAAAGAAAACCATAGAACAAAATGTACGTATCAACACTTTACTGCAACGGTTCATGCTCACTGATCTTAGTCTTACCCTTTCACAAGTAGAGATTAACCAAGTCCGGAAAACGCAAAATTCAAACTCCTCCATTATATTTGACAGACAGGCACTAGATCAGGCACAAGCCTTTAGTTTGGGTGATATCTTAAACAACCTGCCCGGTAAAAAGACAATCGCCCCCTCTTTACAGTCGCCTCAAAACATTACACTAAGGTCTGAAGCTACCGGCTTACAATCCATGAACAACTCTTTTGGCGTTTCCATTATCATGGATGATATTCAGCTGTCCAATAATGCCAACATGCAAAATAGAAATTTAAGCAGATGGGGGATGGGCACTTCAGAAATTTCCAGTGTTCCTTATGGAGGTTTCGATGTTCCCTTTACTGGTCTGGATTTGAGAGATATTCCTGTAGATAACATTGAAAGTGTAGAAGTGATCTCAGGGGTAGCCTCTGCCCAATACGGAGACATGACTTCAGGCGCGATCATCATCAACCGTCAGGCTGGAAAAACACCTTATCAGTTTGCCACCCGCATCAACGGGGCATCCACCAATTTTTCTCTTTCTAAAGGATTGATCATTGATAAAAAATGGGGCGCAATTAATTATAGCCTGAACTATCTTAAAAGTAATCAAAACCCAAGCGATAAAACTAAAATATATGACCGGGTCAGCGCCGGCATCATCTGGACCAGTTATCCCTTTAAAAACCTCAAAAACACCTTATCCATAGATTATTCTACCAAACTGGACGATGTAAAAATGGACCCGGATGATGATCTGGAAATCATGACTTTCTCCAAAGCGAGAAACCTAAGATTGAGTAACAGAACCTCTATAGAACTTGGAAATTCAATCGCTAAAAGGATCAGTATGAGTATTGGGTATAGCAACAGTTATAACGAATCCTATAACCAAAGATATCTAAACGGCCCGGTAAAAGGGATCGCAGATAAAAACGTATCCGGCGAAATTTATGAAGGCTATTATATTCCGGGTAACTACCTGTCTTTTGAACATGTAAAAGGACAGCCGGTAAACATCAATGGTAACATCAGCTTATCCAATGAATTTTATACCGGTAAAGTTATCCATCATTTAAGTATTGGTTCTAACTTATACTATGCACAAAATAAGGGGCAGGGAATAATTATAGATCCAACCAGGCCCAGGTGGGTTAATGTAGGTTACCAAAATGACAGACCATATGATTACGAAGCTTTGCCAGAAATCTATAATTATGGTATCTACCTGCAAGACAATTTTAAGCTTAATGTTTTTAAAAAGGCGCTTACATTTAATCCTGGATTAAGATATGACGTGCAAAATGCACAGGGAAATTTACAGCCAAGGGTCAATGTATCTTATGCTTTAAGTAAAGACATAGAATTAAACGGTGCTTTCGGGATTTCTACCAAAGGCCCTTCTATGGCACATCGCTATCCATCAGCTTCTTATATTGATATTGCTCTTTTAAATAAGTTTACAGGCTATGTCAATGAGAGTGTGTTTTTGGTATACACCGATAAAATAGTCCCAGACAACAGTAACCTGAAATCCAGCCAGAGTAACCAGTTAGAGCTGGGGATAAAAATTAACAAGAAACGCTTTAGCACTTCGTTATTTGGCTATTATAAAAAAGACAGCAACGGCTTTAGCAATAACATGGAATACCATACCTACTCCCTTCCTGAATATGACTATACCTATGTGCAGGGGGACAGGCCAATTTACGGTCAAAACGGAAGCTTTAAGAATTATTATGTTGGGATTAATACCGTAGGGAATACCCTAAATTCTAGTAATATGGGGATAGAATGGGCCTTTTCTCTGAAAAAAATCCAAGCCATACAAACGAGTGTCAGCTTAAATAATTCTTTCAGTTACAGCCATTATAAAAATGGGTTTGTAAGGACTATTCCTGTAGACAGAGGGCTGATCGAGTTAGGTAAAACGGCTTGGTTTGGTATCTATCCGCCAGATGAATATACAGATTGGGTAGCCATGACTAAAATTAATACCACAACACACATTCCTAAACTAGGTTTTGTGGTCAACCTAATGGCCGATGTGACCTGGCAAACGGTCCGCAAAACTTTGGGAGATGCCAACCAGGCATTCGCTTACCTGGATAAGAATTTAGACCGGTTTGAGATTCCATCATTTGATCCTACAAACCCGGATTATGGACATTTACTGATTACTTCTGCTTCCAATACCCGCTTGAGCCTGCCTTTTCCAATCGCAAATTTATCCATTAGTATTGCCAAAGAGATCAAAAAGAAAATCCGTTTTTCTGTCAATGCTTTTAACCTGCTCAATGTAAAAACCAGGTATTTAAATCCTGTAACCAACAATGTTATCGAATATGCTACACCAACAAGTGTTGGTGCCGAAATATCAATTAAATTTTAATTAACGATCATGAATAAATCATTACTTTTACTTAGTGCAATTTTTATCCTTTTTACTGCTTCCTGCAAAAAGGATTCCCTGGATGAGGTACAATCTGTTTCTCAATCTTTTCAGCTTAGTTTTGCTGCAGAAAGTGCAGATCTTGGCCTTTCTGCTGTCAATACAGAACTGACTTTAACCAATAAAGCAAATGGTTTAGTGTTAAAGGCTAAATCTGATGCAAATGGGGCGGTTAATTTTACCAGTATCACACCCGGTAATTACAGTGTAGTAGCAAGTTTAATCATAAACGCTGCTGATTATCTGAAATTAACAGGGATTTATACAGAAGATGATATTGCCTTTAACGGAAGTCTGGATGCTAGTATTGTTGCTGGCAGTGCTCCTTTGGCACTGAACTTAAAATCTGGCAGATTGGGTAACTGGGTAATTAAGCAAATCTATTATGGTGGCTCTAATACAACTAACGGAGCGGTATTTAGAGACCAGTTTATTGAATTATATAACAATTCGAATGAAGTTTTATACGCAGATAGCCTATACATTTCACAAGTGCATGGCGGAAGCACCAGGATTTCTAGCCTGGACCTCACTAAACCTGCTTATTTAGCGAACGGAAGGTTCAACTGGGCCAATTCAATTGGGATGACTGGTACTAATCCGAATACTGATTATGTATATGCTAAAACATTATATATGATCCCAGGTACAGGAAAACAGTATCCTGTACAACCAGGTACAAGTATTATTATTGCTCAAAATGCACAAAATCATAAAGCTGCCTACATCGGTGCTGATGGTGATGCCGTATCAGTCAAAGACCCAAGTTTAACGATTGACTTAAGCAAAGCTGATTTTGAAGTTTATTACGGAAATATAAGCACCGTTAACCCATTAAGCAGTGATGTGGATAACCCTGGCGTACCTAATGTGAAAGTATTACTTACCGGTGGGATCAGAGATATGATCCTGAATAACAATGGGTATGAAGCAATTGTAGTTTTTAAAACAACGGTTGATCCTTTATCTCTGAAAAGTTTTCCTGCGCCTGATGAAACGGCTGTAACGAGTGCGACTAAATTATATACCCAAATACCAGTTTCTGCATTAATTGATGGGGTTGATATCGCCCATACCGTTGCAGCCAGCCGTTCAGCAAAACGTTTACCTGATGGCATTGATGCTGGTTTTACTTTTACCCTGGGCGGTTCCTACACTTCACAGTCTGTGATCCGTAAAACAAGCAAGTCACTTTCTAACAGAAGAGTATTAAAAGATACCAATAACTCTACAGAAGATCTTGATTATCTGACACTTGCAGACGCAACAAAGACAGTTTTTAAATAATTAAATGAATAAGTTTTTCCAACTATTTTTACTGGTTTTACTGCCGGCAGCTGTTTTTTCGCAAGAACAAACAGCTGCCGATAGTTTATATATCTATGAACAAGCGGCCAAAAATATCCGTTTTATCCGCTTAGGCGCTACCCAGTTACAAGGAGCTAAAATAAGTAAATATGGCATGGCTGGTTTGTCTTACGGATCTGGAAGCGGTCATTTTAGGGTCGCTCAAGAAGCTGAAAAAAGCAGGGAAGCAAAGTTTTTCACTGAAGGAGTAAGTACTTTGGACCGCTTTAAATTATATGGATATTTTTTTTTTAAACGTTCCTGGGATGATAGCTTAGCATTTAACCAAAAGGGAATTAAAAATTCTATCCAGCCTGCTTATTTTATCGCAGGGAAGGCAGGTGATTTTGAACGCCAGACTTTTACTGGTGGGGGGATTATTTCTTATGCAGTTAAAAAAGATAAATTGTTTATTTCGACAGGAATCGATTATTTGTATAATTCTACCGCCGGTTCTATCGATCCAAGAGCTTTGGTCTATACCTATAAGCTGATCTTTAACCCAGAGATTAGTTATCGGTTTGATAACCAAGTTATTGGTTTGGGAGTAACGGCTGGCTATGGCGATGAAACCGTGACTGTCAAAATTAAGAACAAAAATTTTGGAGGTTCACAGGCTTTTCCAGACCGGATTTCGTATCTTAATTATGGGTATGGTTTTATCCAGGTTTCTACCAATGATTTTTTTAGAAAAAACACGTATACCGGGTTAAATTTAAGCTATGCTGGTCAATTGAAGGATTGGAACCTGGCTGCTAAACTATCCTATTTAGTTACCCAGGAAGATAACCAGTTTAAACTGGAAAACGGGATTCAGTTTATTGATTTTGAGACTTTCCAGCTTCAAAATTATACAGTAGATTTACTCGCTTCTAAAAAGGGCAGGCGTAATAGTCAGCAAGTTAGTTTTCATTACAGTAAAGACAATGGGGATGATCAGCTGATTTCTCTTGCTGCCCGGAACTATACCTATAAAAGGGACGATGCAGCAGTGTCTTACAGTTACCTGAGTCCTGTTAAGCGGGGAAAGAATTACGAATGGGAGGCAGGCTTGCAATATCAAAGTGCCTATCAAAAAGATGCTGCGGCTAGCCATGTGTTAAAATACACGGTGCTAAACCCGGAAATTAAAAATATACGCTACTGGCATCAGCCTAACCGCGATCTCCTTTCTGCTGCTGTAGGTTTAGCTGCCAGGCTGCCTTTAAATACGGACGTTCAAGTTCCCGCTACCCAGGTAAATGTATTTACCAGTGGCGTAGTTTATCCAGATTATCTGTACTGGTCATCAAAAGCAGGCAGGGCATCTTTTAAATTTAATTACGCAACAGACCGGCTCATCCAGAAATTTAGGACAGGCCTGAGCTTTGAAACCAGTTATTTAAAAAACCTGAGTCCTGTAAATAATCAGTTTAACACTGCATTTGTGCCATCTGATGGATATTTTATGTTCAACGTTGGCCTCAATTTGTATCTTTAAATCTTTATGAAGCGAGTTTTTCTTTTCCTTACCGGGATATCGGCCATTCTTTTAATTGTTTCCTTTCGTTCTTTTCAGTTTTCTGCCGGAGATGATATTCCTGTAGATTCGCTAAGAAAAATTTATTTGAAGCCTTCCTCTTTTTGGCCAAAAGCTGAAATCGATCCGGGAGTTAATTTTGTAGAATTAGGTATATTACCCCCTTCTCCGGTAGACCAAAAAAACGCTGCAGTAAGAAATAAAGTGGCATTAGGGAAGATCTTGTTTTTTGATCCGCGGTTATCCGCTTCTAACCAGATTAGCTGTTCCAGTTGCCATGCACCAGATTTGAGCTATGCGGATGGCAGAGAGGTGTCTATTGGACATGACCATGCAGCCAATACCAGGAATGCACCTTCACTGGAAAATATATGGTTCTTTAAAAAACTATTTTGGGATGGGCGGGCAGAAAGCCTGGAAGAACAAGCGGGTGTACCTATGAGTTCTGCTATTGAAATGCACCAGGACATGAAAGTATTAGCTAAAAAACTCGATAAAATTAAAGGATATCAGGCTCATTTTAAAGCCGCTTTTGGAGATGAAAAAATTAGTAACCAGCGGATCTTTGAAAGTTTAGCAATTTTTCAGCGCACTATTGTCAGTAGAAAAGCGCCATTTGACCGGTTTCTGGAAGGGAGTAAAAATGCGCTAACGGATGAACAGGTTTTAGGCCTGCACTTATTCCGTACAAAAGCGAGGTGTATGAATTGTCATCATGGCCCCTTATTTAGTGACAATGAATTTCATAACGTAGGGCTTACCTATTATGGGAGGAAATATGAAGACTTGGGCAGGTATCATATAACTGGAAATAAGGAAGATATAGGTAAATTTAAAACGCCCGGTTTAAGAGATGTGATGCGGACGGCGCCCTGGTTTCATAACGGTCTTTTTGGAAATATGGAAGGGGTGATGAATATGTACAATGCGGGGATGCCAGATCAGAAACGTAAACCTGAACAAATCAATGACCCTTTATTTCCTGTTAAAGATAAATTATTGAAAGGATTGATGTTAACTAAGGCAGAACGTACAGCGGTGATCTCTTTTCTGCAAGCCATCAGTACAGAACCCTGGAAAGACAGGGCACCAGAAATGCCAAAATAAATAAGTAATTTAAGCAGATAATACTTCTGCATTAAATAGGTGATGCTTCTAATTTAAGCAGTTAATACTTCAAAAGTACGCAAAGATTCATCGAATACGGTAAAGACGGCTGGGTATCCTATCGCGATTTGTCCGGCAGAGGCTGATAAACCTAAAGCATGCGCAGGGCGGATGGTAGCCATTTCTATCGCTTCCTGCAGCGGGATACCTACCTCATGAACGGCATTATAGACCGCTTCTCCTAAAGATATCGCTGCACCAGATAAATTGCCTTCAGAATTAATGTACTGATCGTTTTTAAGCTCCGCATCAAAAGACTCCCATTGAAAGTGTTTTACTTTTCTGGCTGTAAATAATGCATCAGAGATCAGGAAAAGCTTGTCTTTTTTAATTTTATAAGCGATTCTTGCTGCAGCAAAATCGCAGTGATGGCCATCGAGTATAATCGGGGCATATACCAATGGATGATCAAAAGCTGCGCCTACTAAACCCGGGCTGCGGTGCAGCAGCGGAGACATTGCATTATATAGATGGGTAACTAACCTGATCCCTATCCCGAAAGCCCGGTTAGCCTCTTGGTAAGTTGCATTAGAGTGGCCTGCCGAAATAGTCATACCAGAATCTAAAAGCAGTTCAATTTGCGCTGTACTAAAAAGTTCCGGGGCAATAGTTAGCAAACTGATCACATCTTTACCATAACTGATCAGTTCTTTCAATTCAGTTGTAGAAGGGGATTTTAGATGGGCTAAAATATGAGCGCCACGTTTTACCGGGTTAAGATAAGGGCCTTCCAAATGCATTCCTAAAACGCCAGATCCCGGATGTTTTGATTGATAATCCCTTACCGCATCAATCCCTTTAAAAATATTCTCCATTGGAGAGGTAATTAACGAAGGAAGTGTGTATGCAGTGCCTAATGCCCGGCAAGAAAGATCAATATCTTCTACACCAGCAATTGCTGCATTTTGGGTAAAATGAAAGCGGTTGCCACCATTTATATGGGTATCTATAAAACCAGGGGCCAGGTATTTTACCGTTTTAGTACCTTCAGTAGCTATACCAGCTTCTATACCTGTAATTTTCCCCTTGTCTGTGCGCACTAATTGGTTCTCTAAAACGGAGGTGCCTGTAAATACCCTGGATGCAAAAATAATTTCATTCATTAGGGGTAAAGGTACATAAATACCTAATTCAAGATACCTGCATTAAAGTCATTTTCTTTTAGTCTCATCTGTTTTATGATAATAGGTTTTGTCAATATGCTGGAAATCACATTGGTAGTTAGCTCTAAACCTATACCGCCAATGTTATTATAAAATCCCAATACCTTAGGGGCAAGGATAGTTGCTGGCTCGTAAATTTTCGCTTTTATGGTACCAAGTGATACAATTGCGTTTTCAATGGTCGTTTCATTTAACTTACTGGGAAGCGGGAGCAAGGGAGAAATGTTTTCTCCGCTTACACCCAAGGTTTGGACAACTAAAGTTCCATTCGCTTTATTCGCAGAAGCTGCCACACCGAGTCCAAACAAATCCAGGCTCAGGCTATCTGAATTAACAGTTACATCTGCGGTAATCCTCAGGCCTACACCTACATATAACGGCAAAGTACTGGTTTCGCCAAACACAACATTCTTGTCATCATAAGGCGGGTTTAAAGTGGGGTCACCGGTAGTTAAGTACCGGATATGAATCCTGGTCGTATCACGCCATACATTGACAGTATAAGGAATTGTTGTATATTTAATATAATCCAATATCACTAAATATCTCTTTCCCCTATATCCGACAAAATCTCTTCCATAAGAAACATTTGCAAAGCCATTAATGCTTCCAATGGCTAAACGTATCGTTTCATCGGTTAAAATCCGGGTGATGGAATTGCCTTTGGTAAAACAGGAATCTACTGTAGCCGGTACCGGATCAATTGGCGTATAGCCAAAAGAAGGTACATTTGCAAGATCTCCTAATGTTTGAGGTGTAGTAACCGGATTGCTGATCAGGGAGCAGCCTGATGCGGTTATCAATAATACTATAATGATTAATCTGTTGATTTTCATGATTTTAATATTTAATACAAATTATCTCCAATGACACCATCATGATCTTTCAGCACGCATCACGTTATCAGCACTAGATCATAACAGTATTCTCACCAATAAAAAACAGTGTTTTATCGGTGAAAAATTTCTATATTAAATTTAATTAAAAGCAAGAATTTTGATGTACGATTTACACCATATTATGTAATTACAACCTCCAAACTATACGATTGTGACAGCTGTCCTGAAAACAAGAAATTGTTATTGAGAATTACCTTTTATGATCGGCTAGTTTATCTACCAGGTCAAAATACTTATCTTTCCAGAAGTTTCTGTCTGCTTCCATTTCTTCCAGCGTCTGAATCGCAGAAGGGGTTCTGTCATCAAAAGTCTTAATTTCAGGAAACTCCATTGAAAAATCCTGCTTAAGGACTTTACTATACTTATATAAGATACGAAAAGGTAAAAAAGGATCAGTGATGTGATTATAGTACGAAGACCGGTCATACCCGGCACCTCTGGTCAGTGCTGAGATCTTAAAGCCAGACTTTTTTACTTCTGCTTTTAAAAACTCTCCTCTGTGCTTAGTTGATTCTTGCTTTTTCACTACAAACAAGATAATTATTATGCAGCTTCGGCTAATCTACATAAACTGGCTATTTTTCTACATTAAAGTAGATTAATGTAGAATTTTGTGTAGTCTTACTAGTATTTTGAGATATTTATCTACAAATTTTTTAACAGCATGGTCACTTACACGAGTTGTTTTTCTTTCTTTAGCTATTTTTCCAGGTAATTTTCACTGCAGATAGGTGTGGAAATTCCATTCGGATTTCAGTACATGTCAAAAAACCGTTTTTAAGATAAAATGGTAAGGGGGAGTGGTAAGTTTTTCCATTCGATTTTTTATATCTTTCATGATCAATTACCCATCCGTTAAGAGTTTCTTCTCCTTCTTTCAAAGTGTTTAACAGCAAGGTCCCAATTCCTAAATGGTGTATGCTGCTATCTAAAATTACTGCAAACCACATTTCCCCATTGCGCTTGAATTTAAAGGCCCAACCTAAAATCTCTCCATGATCAGTAGTATATAGAAAATGTATAACATCAGTCAAACCAGCAAGATACTGATCAAGATCAATCATTTTTTCTAGAATAACCTGTGCGGGATATTCCTGGTTCCAAAGCAAGGAAACAGCAATTTTTTGCGCTGGAGCTAAGGTTTTAATGGAGTTGAGCGGCATATGACAAAAAATTAAAACTTAGGAGGTATTAAGACAATTCTTGTTTATATATTTTCATGATTTGACCGTTATGCTACTATAATTTTTCAAAGACCTGGTCTGAAGGCTCTTCCAATATATTCACTTCAATTAAATCACCCGCATTTTTAAGCATCGCGATACAATCCTTACTTAAATGGTGTAAATGCAATTTCTTTCCTGCCTTTTGATAACGCTCTGTCAGTTTATTCAGCGCATCAATACCAGACATATCCGCCACTCTGCTATCTTTAAAGTCTATAACAACTATTTCCGGATCATTAACCACATCAAACTTTTCATTAAAAGCAGTAACCGACCCAAAAAATAAAGGACCGTAAATCTCATAATACTTTACCCCATCTGCATCTTCATATTTTCTGGCTTTAATATGCTTTGCACTTTCCCAGGCAAATACCAGTGCAGAAATAATGACTCCAATCAATACAGCGAGGGCAAGATTATGGAGGTAGATCGTAATGGCAGCTACAAGAATACCCACAAAAATATCTTGTTTTGGCATTTTATTAATTACCTTGAAACTAATCCATTCAAATGTTCCGATAGCCACCATGATCATCACTCCGGTTAAGGCAGCCATGGGCACGCGTTCTATGATCGGTGCGCCAAACAAGATAATCAGTAAAATGGTAAGCGAAGCAATGATCCCGGATAACCTGGCCCTGGCTCCTGCAGAAAGGTTCACTAAGGTTTGTGCAATCATCGGGCAGCCGCCCATACCAAAGAAGAAGCCATTGAGTATGTTTGCAGTTCCCTGCGCAATACACTCGCGGTTTCCGTTGCCCCTGGTCGCTGTAATTTCATCCACTAAATTGAGCGTAAGCAAGCCCTCTGTTAGGCCAACGCCAGCCATTATTACCGCATAAGGGAGGATGATCTGTAAAGTAGCCAGGTTCATCGGGATAGCAGGAATATGAAAAGGAGGGAAGCCGCCACTTACCGATGCAATATCCCTTACCGTTTTGGTATCAATCTGAAAGCCTAAAACAATAAAAAAGACGACAATAATGGCCACCAAAGAAGGAGGAACGGCTTTAGTTATTTTAGGCAACACTACCACAATCCCAATAGTTAAAGCAACTAAACCACCCATAATAAGCAGGGGTGTGCCGGTTAACCAGGTCAGCTGTCCATTCACTACTGTTTTAAATTGTTCCAGCTGTGCCATAAAAATAATCACCGCTAAACCATTTACAAATCCGTACATTACAGGTTGCGGCACTAAGCGGATAAATTTTCCAAGTTTAAATAGTCCAACGATAATTTGTACCACACCTGCTAAAGCTACTGCAGCAAATACATATTCCAGACCATGAGATTTCATCAATGCAATGAGTACCACCACTACAGCGCCTGCACCACCGGATATTAAACCTGGCCTGCCGCCAAAAATAGAGGTCACAATTCCCATAATAAACGCTGCATATAGGCCAGTTAAAGGAGGGAATCCGGCCAGAATAGCGAAGGATAGAGATTCTGGCATCATGGTCATGGCTACAGTAAGCCCGGCAAGAATTTCAGTTTTGTAGTCAACCTTCTGCTGAAAATTGAACAGGTTAAAGTAGGCCTTCATGGATAGAATAATCGGGGGTAAATATAGTAAAAGCGCCTATTGGCTGTTCAAAGGTAACATTAACTCAGGTTTATTATTTGGTAGTTTATTAAAAACTGTTCCGTTTACCTCCGTTGATACCCTAAAACTTTCCATTTGTTCATCTGGGTAGGGATCACACAGGCTGATTCGTTCTGTTACGCTAAGGTCTTTACTCAGCCAGAGTCCTTCTTCCTGCTGATCAAGAATAACGGGCATCCTGAATTTTGGGTCATGAACTTTACCCACCGTTTTATTGGCCTGTGTAGTCATAATGGTAAATGACCGGTATACTTCTCCTGAAAATTGGTTTTTCCATTGGCTCCACAAGCCTGCAAAGGAAAATAATTCCCTATCTTTAAGTACAAAACGGTAAGGTAATGGTTTGCCGCTTTTTTTATCCCATTCATAAAATCCGTCTGCCAGTACAAGGCATGTTTTGTGATGGGTAAGTAAGGGGCCATATGTTTTTTTACCCGCAGCATCTTCAGTTCTTGCATTTAAGGTAGAGAAATCAAGTTTGATACCTGCTGCCCAATGCGGGACCAGTCCGAAATGCATTTTCTGTGCAATTTCTGGTTCATCAGCGGTAATGACCAATCCTTCTTGTGTAGGGGCCAGGTTATAGTTAGGCTGATATCCCGGTGGTAATTTAACCTGGTAAGCTTTAAGTATCTCTTTCTCTTTTTTAGTGAGGGTATATCTGGAGCACATGCCCTGAAGATACGAAATGTATACAGAAACACGTATTCATTTTAATCCCCCAATAACGTATTTTTTTCTTGACGGTACCTGTGGTGCTTTTAGCATTTTTCATGCAGTTTTACCGGGGGTTGGAACGGTGTTGATGCGTAAGTGTTTCGTTGTTGTAACGATGTTTAAACGATATTTGGGCGTTACAACAGCGTTACAACAGCGTTACAACAGCGAAACACCTGCGGTTAAATTAGGTCTCAATGCGCAGTAAAACTGCCAATAAGCTGTTATAGGGGCTGTTTTAAGGCATTAATGGCCGGAAAGAATACTTTATTTGAATTTTATAAGATGGTCAGTAAGATCATTAATTTGGTCATAAAATCTCTTAAACTGGCAAAAGCAGTAAGCAGCTGGTTCTGAACAGTTTTTTGAGATATACCCAGCATTTCGCTAATTTCCCTGGTGCTTAGGTCTTCCATGTATTTTAACCGGAAGATCTCTCCCCGTTTTTCTGGCTGCATAGACATCCATAGGGCAACGCATTTTTTCAGTTCTTTTACATTAAGCAGTGTATCCGCTTGCAGCGAGTCTAAGGCAATATGCTCTAATGGCTCTTCAAAGATAGGCGCAGTTTTCCCCTTCTTATACAGCATGTAAACCTGGTAACGAACCGAAGTTAACAGGTAACCGTATAAATTCTCAATGTTTTTAGTCGCTCTTTTGGTCCAAAGGTCCGTGAAGACATCCTGAACAATTTCCTCTACCTGCTCTACCCGTCTCAGCCTTTTATAGGTGTCATTATAGAGCTTTTTCCAGTAACGATCATAAATTACATCGAATGCGGTTTTCTCCCCTTCTTTTAAATAGCTGATCAAATCAGCATCGGAAAAAGACCGGAATGCAGCTAGTTTTGGTGACATAGTTTATTGACGATAAGCATTAAATACACAGGTATTTAAGACAATAATAAATAATTTTTATTAAACTAAAATTATATTTTTTTTATTTATTAAAATACGATTTGTGCTAAATGCATTTAATGAATATTAATCGCAATAGTGGACTGAAAAATAATTTTTCAATTCATCACCGGGTTTCCGGAAATCGGCAGTTTTGCGAATTTAATGACCTCAATACTAGGGAACCCAAAGTCTTCCACTACCTTACCTAACAAGAGATAGCACCCTGCTCCGCGGAAAGGGTAAGCCGGTGTGGAATTAGGGAAATGGGTAGTATCAAAGTAATTTCCGTCAGCATCCAGGAAGGTTCCAAACCACATCTTTTTATTGTTTTTAGTATGCACTGTTTTCTCGCAAACATACAAGCCAACCATTTTTACAGTTTGTCCCAGGTGCTTAATCAGGGAAGAAGTTCTCAAATCACCACGATAACTGGTTTGGAGCATATCAAACATGCTCATCGTCAGGGGAAACCCTAATAATTCCAGTTCATGGTACGCATCTTCCAGCAGCGTATGGTCCATTGCTGGTAAATGATACTTTTTAATTTCCGTTTGAAAAAGCCCGGCATGCTGTACTTTTTTTACCTTATTGCCCAGTAGTGCGTGCACTTCCCAAAGCAACTCCTTTTTACTGCTGCCGGTAAAACGCAATGCTCCTAATCTAATCAAGATAATGCATTGTTCCAAATTTATAGCGGTCCGGTACACAAAATCAGCCAGGCTAAGGTATATGCCATTTCGTTTTCGTTCTCCGGGGATCAGCTCCATCAGGCTTCCTTCCAAACCAAGTACGCCAATAAAGCCCAGCCAAGCCTCATTACCATGAATAGATACCACCTGGATACTCTGGTTTACACAAGGCAGATGGACACTGGCACCTGTTTTTTTGAGTTCATGTACATACAGCCACCTGGAATAAAAACCACCATAATTGTTTAGCACCGCTACCATAAACTCTTTAGGATAGTATGTTTTTAAATATAAGCTTTGGTAACTTTCTACGGCAAAACTTGCAGAATGTGCTTTAGAAAAGCTATATCCGGCAAAAGAAGAAACTTGCCGCCAAACCTCTTTGGTGGTCTCCGGATCACGCCCAATTGCTTCCGCTTGGATAAAGAATTTTTCTACCAGCTTATCAAATTCTGCCCTTGACCGGTATTTGCCACTCATGCCCCTGCGCAGGATATCCGCATCAGTTCCATCCATACCCCCATAATGGATACAAACCTTAATTACATCTTCCTGATAAACCATTACCCCATAGGTCTCTTTCAGCTGTTCTTCCATCACCGGATGGAGGTATTTTACCTCATCTTTATGGTGATGGTGCTGAATGTAAGTTTTCATCATACCCGATTGCGCCACACCAGGACGGATAATCGAGCTAGCGGCCACCAATGTCAAATAATTATCGCAATTCAGTTTAGTCAGCAACTGGCGCATCGCAGGTGATTCTACATAAAAGCAACCAATGGTATCTCCCGATTGTAAACGGGCATTGATCTTTGGATCTTTCATGAACTTTTTGGTCTCGTGTACATTGATTTTTTTCTGCTGGTTAATTTCTACCAAACGAACCGCCTCTTTAATATGCCCGATTCCGCGCTGGCTCAAAATATCGTACTTGTCATAACCAATCTTCTCGGCCTCATACATATCCCATTGTACAGTCTGCATCCCCTTTGGCGGAAGATCAAGGGCCGTATAATAGGTGATCGGTTCTTCCGAAATTAAGATCCCCCCAGCATGAATACTGCGCTGGTTAGGCATGTTGGCCATCAATCCATGCACCGCCATAATCTTTTTAAAGGTAGGGTTATCCCGGTTAGAACCATCCTGTGTACGGTCTGTAAAGCTGTCTATCTCTGCTTTTGGCAATCCGAGTACTTTGCCGATTTCCCGGATTACCGAGCGGTCTTTGAAAGTACTCATGGTGCCCAGTAAGGCCGTATGTTCTTTTCCGTATCGTTTAAAGATGTAATTCTGTACATCTTCCCGTTCATCCCATGAATAATCAATATCAAAGTCAGGCGGAGAAGAGCGCTGTGCATTTAGAAAACGCTCAAAGTAAAGGTCTAGCGCTAATGGGTCAACCTCTGTAATATACAGGCAATAAGCAACGGTGCTATTAGCGCCAGAGCCCCGTCCTACATGGTAGTATCCCTGCCGCATAGAATAGTTGATAATGTCCCAGGTAATTAAAAAATAAGCACAAAAATCCAGATCAAATATAACTTTTAATTCCTCTTTAACCTTTTTAAATGCAGCTTTATTTGTGCGTCCATAACGTTTTATCACCCCTTTTACCGCTATCATTTCCAGTAACTCCTGATCCCCTTCTTTACTGCCTGTAAAATTTTTCCGGTTCAGTTTTACTTTTCCCGCTGCATAATCCATTACACAGGTATTCATCAGGTTGCGGGTATTGTCCAGGATAAAAGAATAGGCGCTAAATTTTGCTTCCAGCACTCCTGGCGGCAGAAACTGATCGGTATCTGCACATTTATTCGCTACTGGTGCCTTACTCAAAACAGTATTCATATCGATACTTCTCAAATATTCATGCAGCCGGTATTCTATCTTCTCTGCAAACACTACCGGTTGTAAGGCTACTAATTTATGTTTGCAGGCAGATAAATCTTTTTTATAGAACTGGTGCAATTCATCAAAGCGGACACCTAAAAATTCATGCGCTTTTAGTTCCCGGAGATAACCCAGGGGATAAATTACATAGCAATTTTTAAAGTCAGCAGGCTGGTCTGGGAGCGGCAGCTGCTTCAAATTATGATAGGTCTGGAAATCATTCAGCTCCTTCATGCCTTCCTTGTTTTTAGCAATCCCGATATACAGCAGCTTTTTATCCCTTCTAAATTCAATTCCACCGATGGGTTTGATCCCTTTTTTTCTGCACTCCCGCATAAATTCCATGATCCCGCTAGAGTTATTGATATCTGTTAGCGCCATTTGTGTGATCCCTCTGGCTAATGCTTCTTCTACCAGCCGGGGGATAGCAAGTGTGCCATAGCGCAGGCTATACTGAGAATGCGTGTTTAGGTACATCAGCTACAAATCTAAGCCCAGGATAGAGGCCATGGTAATCGCTTTACCGCCAAAACGGTTACGGATTTTATCCATCGCTTGATATAAGCTATATTCTTCCTTAGAATCACTGTATAAGTCAATTTGCTCATGACCGGTCACCAGGTTAGAGAATCTTACCCCAACCAGGCGGATGAGCATGCGTTTTTGATAAAGCTGGCGGAACAATTCTTTTGCTTTAGCAATTAAAGTAGCATCCAGTGAGGTATATGGAATCGTAATTTGCCGGGTAACATCCTCAAAATTAGCATACCTGATAGTCACTGTGATACATGCTGCAAGTTTCTTTTTCTGCCGCAGTTCAAACGCGAGGTCAATGACCATAGAGGTAATCAGGTTTTTGATCGTTTCTACGTCTATTGTATCCGCTTTAAAAGTGCATTGCGTACCCATACTTTTCTGTTCCTGGTAAGGGATCACTGGAGACAGGTCAATTCCTTTCGCTTTATTTAGTAAAGATAACCCATTTTTACCCAATAACATATGCATTTGCTCTGGGTGGATCTGGCTGAGGGTGCAGATCTTTTTAATTCCCATATCACTCAATTTGATAAAGGTCTTATCGCCTAATCCGGGGATTTTTCTAATCGATAAGGGGTTTAGAAAACTTTGTACTTCTTGCTGTAATACATTTTTTTCGCCATTTGGCTTAGATTCATTGGTAACGATCTTGGAAACTGTTTTATTTACAGACAAGCCAAAGGAGATGGGCAGCTGCGTCTCTTTGATCAGAAACTGACGTAATTCTTGCGCATATTTCATGGTGCCATGAAAACGGTCCATCCCCGTCATATCGATATAGTGTTCATCTATGCTCGCTTTTTCTAAAAGGGGTACCCTTTCTTTTAATAAAGCCGTGATTTCATGGGAAGCTTCAGAATAGGCATCCATGTTTCCTTTAATGAATACTGCATGGGGGCAAAGAAGCTTGGCGGCCCTGGAAGACATTGCAGCATGTATACCGAATTTTCGGGCTTCATAGCTGCAGGAAGCAACCACACCCCGGTCTGAGCTGCCGCCAATAATGATTGGTTTTCCGGCCAGGGAAGAATCTTTGCGTACCTCAACAGACACAAAGAAAGCGTCCTGATCCATATGGATGATCTGCTTTTCAGACATAAAAATGGTTTTAATAGTCCACAAATGTAAACTAAAAAAAATCGTTATAACAACTAATTTACTAAATATATTAGTATTTATGTTTCAAGATAAACAGGCACACTGATTGAAAAATAGAGCCTTTTCCAATTTCAATTCTACCCAGATATACCCATCATGGGTTAACTGTTTTTCTTCTTTTACAGCTAAAACAGACAGCGCTATTTTATAAAAGCATTCAGATATCATTTGGTAACATAATGGAAAATAACCTCCTGTGTAAATATTTATTCCAGGGGGATCATTATTATTTGATACTTTAGGCAATGATGGCAGAAGAAAATAAGGTGATTGAACAATGGTGGCGGGTAGTCAGGCTCATCATTCCCTATTTTTTGGTGGTCGGTGCTTTCCAGGTTTGCGGGATTTTCTTGCTGGGTCTTCGCTTTAAAGATATTGGTCAGGATTTACCCGGTTTTCAGTCATTTGTAATGATGCTGTTTACTACTGCAGGTACTTTTTTAGTGATTTGGCTGTTGCGAAAATATGCAGACAAAGGAACGCTTGCCAGCCTTGGCTTTAAACCGTTTTTTGAAAAAGATATTTTTTGGGGTATTTTAATGGGCTTTGTAATTATGCTAAGCGGTTTTTTAATTTTGCTGGCCAGCCATCAGATTAAATACCTGAACAGCAATTTCGTTTTTTCTGAATTGTTATATGAGTTCCTTTTTCTTACGTTAGTCGCTTTTACCGAAGAACTGGTTTTAAGAGGGTATGTGTTAACTAATTTAATGGGGTCCATGAATAAGTACCATGCGCTATTGGTTTCTGCGGTATTATTTAGCCTGATGCATGCGGCAAATGCAAACTACGGATGGTTACCTGCGGTAGAACTGTTTTTTGCAGGGGTGTTACTTGGCCTGTCTTACGTGTATACGCGCAACTTATGGTTTCCTGTTGCGCTTCATTTTAGCTGGAATTTCTTTCAGGCCATGTTTGGCTTTAATGTGAGTGGCCACCATATCTTTGGAATTATCAGCCATGTAAGGGAGCGGGATAACCTTTGGAATGGTGGTGCTTTTGGGTTTGAAGGATCAGTATTGTCTTTGATCCTCCAGGTGCTGGCTATTGCTGTTGTTTATTTCCTTTTTAGGAAACGCAAGGTGGTTAATTGATTTTGATCCAGCCAGTTTGCTGATCATCGGATATAATCAAATGATAATTATTGAAATCACCTAAAATTCCTACAGTAGTTCCTGCGGTAAGCCTGGATTGAACTACGGCTAAGCTGTCTGGCTGGTTAAAGACTATTTGAGTGTTTGCTTTTATCGTATAATTTCGAAGTGGTTTTTCTGTAGTGGCGGTAAACCTGGCTGGAATAAACCCGGTATCGCCATCTGGCAATTCAACGGTATATAAATTGCTATTAGCGGCATGGACTAGCATGACTGTTCCTGGTTTTAAAGCAAAGCCTTCTTTAGAATTTAAAGCAGTTGATTTGTATAGCGTGGTCTTTTGCGTGGTTCGGGCGGTCGTGTTCAATTTGCTCAGGCTGGAGGCGATAACCAAAGCTTTTTTGCTAACTGGTTTAACAAAAGCAAGTGGATCGATTGCCCCGCCTGAAGTATAAATGCCAAAATGAAGATGTGGGGCAGTAGTGCGTGCATTGCCTGTATTTCCCATTAGCCCCAGCGTATCGCCTATATTTACTTGTTGTCCTTCTGTAGCAATTTGCTGATCCAGGTGCGCATAATATAAGGTGTAATCTTTTCCTTTTGGGCGCATCCAGACTACGTTTCCACCCAGATTGTTTTGATTTACCCTGGTAACGGTGCCTTCAGCGATGGCCAGTACGGGGGTTCGTTTTGGTGCAAAGATATCGATGCCTTCATGTTTTCTGGAATTGGCATCTCTGCCATCGCCAAAATAACTTTGAATGTTATTCGCTCCACCGTTTTGCACCGGGAAGGCGAGAGAGGGGCTGTTACTGATCTCCAGGTCATATGATCCGCTGCGGAGTAATTCTGGTTGCAGCCTAATCAGATAATAGCCATCTGCCCCGGCATCTAGCTGGATTGGATTGCCTAAAGTATCTGCAGCAGCTAGATGTTTTGGTGCCCCATCAGGCTGCTCTTCCCAAACATCTGCGTAAAGCATAAATTGTTCTATTGGTTTTTTTGACAGGCTGATGCTGATCTTCTGGCCACGTGTTACCGCAAAGCGGTACGTTGTTGCGGTAACTTTTTCTGCCGCAAAATAACCGCTTTCTTTGAAGGGCAGGGTGATGGTGAGTGATTTTTGTAAGCTTAGGTTAGCGGTATTGATCCAGTTATTGCCCATTGCTGTTTTATCTAAACCTGCGCTACTGAGCTTGCGCTGATATTGCTCATGTGGTGATGCCGGTTTAAATGGGTTTATTTTGCCTGATTTACAGGAAAACAAGCAGATTGAAAAAAGAATCAGGAGGTACTTTGCTGGCTTTAAATTACTTGATTTGTTCATTCATGATCAGGGTTGTTGCTTTGTAGAACAATCCCGGTGCCCTGATGTTTGAATTTCTATGCTTGTTACTGGATTTTTATATAACCCATCATACCGAGTTCATCTAGGTTTTTAATGAGCTTGATCTTACCGTCAGATAGCAGGTAAAGGTCATCGCTAATCGCTATGACCTCCCGGTATTGATGGTCGCTTACTAAAATGCCTTTATGGGTGGCTGCTTCGGTAATCAATTCTTTTACCTTTTCAATCAGCAGGCGGCTTAAAAAAGTGAAAGGTTCATCAAGAAAGATAAATTTGGCAGATGATTTTAACAGGATGTAAATCTCCATTAACCTTAATTGTCCACCTGATAGTGTTTTTACTTTGGCCGTATATTTATCCTGAAATTCTGGAAATAGCTTTTCAAATTCTGAATAAGAGACCTCAAAATCAGAGAACACCCGCTGTAAGGTCAAGTTTTTTGGAATGAAATTGAACTGGGTCAGGTAACCGATCAAACCGGGTACCAGGTAAGATTTCCAGACATACGTTCCATCAAAACGAATCGATTTACTATTGGCACCCAGTGTGCCGTATATGATATTCAGTAAAGAGCTTTTTCCATTTCCATTGCTGCCAAGCAGGCCGGTTACCCTTCCTGTTTCACATTTGATATAGACATCTGATAAGATTCTTCTTGAACCAAAATCCAGTACAATCCCATCAGCTTCTAATTTATGTATCATTTGAATGTATTTGTATTTTGTTTGATAAAGTGATCATGATCTTCTGAGTTGATGATGTTTTTATTTATCTGCTAAAGACATCCTGATTTTGTTATTTGAATTTATAAATGATCAGCAGCGCAATAATAAATAAAACCCAGTCAAAGCATAAAGTGTATGTCCATAAAAACCGCTTAGATAATCCCAGGTTCTGGTAATAAAAAAACGCTTTCCGCTGATAATTATTGATATAATAGATGATCATTCCTGTTGTTGCTACCTTAAACCAGAATATCATGGGCAGTAACTTAGTTCCAGATAAGAAAAATACGGTTAAGTAGCAAATATTTAAGATAACTGATACCGTAAAAAAGCTCAAATAGAAAGTAAGTAACAGCCGTAACCTTTTTAATGATAAATTCATACCCCGATAAATATAGGGAAAGAAAATTAATTCTTTTTTATAAACATATCTTAAAATGGAATTGCCATATCTTAATTCTGCTGCGGAATGATTAAGATTGTTAAGAGCGTTTAATCTTTTTCTTAGTGGTAGGGACCTGGAAGATCTTTTCGGGGGTAAGTTCCCAGCCGGTTTCCAGATCCCGTTGTAGCTGCTGTAATTTTGATTCTTCTAGTTTGATCAGTGCCATTTTTGGCAGCAGAGAATCATCCAGCACCTGGATCTGATGCGTTGCTAAAATCGCACTCATCTTATTCAGGTCTGGCTTTGCCGCTCCGGTAAATTTAAGAATGAAGTTCATCTTTATAAAATAGCATACCCTTTCCTTCAAAGTTAGCACCAAATCCTAATGCTTTTATATTAATTGATAAATATTTCATCATTTCGTCTGCCCTGGCCTGGTTGCGTGGTAAATTTAGAATATCTGGTTGGTCTGCTAAGATACGTGCGGCCATACCTGCTGCTGCCGGGCAAGCCATGCTGGTGCCATCCATGATTGCATATTTGTTGCCCGGAAAGGTAGAGATAATCCCTACGCCCGGTGCGGTCAGGTCTGTTTCTGGGCCAATATTAGAAAAGTCGGCTATAAAATCTTTTTTATCTGTGCCGTAAGGTGCCTGTACTGCTGCGGCGGCAATGCTGTTTGCAGGGAAAGTACTTTTTCTGCCCATCGCTGATACAGCAATAGAAAGACTATAGGCAGCGGGAAAACTGACCGGGCTCCTGCTATCGTTTCCGTTGGCAGCAAAGCACAATATACCGGCATTGTAAGCTTCTTTGATATAGCTATCTATCCCTTCATCATCGGTTGCCTGTCCTAAACTCATATTGATCAAATCACATTTATCGGTGATAGCCTGATCAATTGCTTTCATAATGTCAAAGCTGGAAGCGCCTTCACCTTTAGGAAAAACCCGGTAGCTCATGATCTCTGCACCTGCGGCTACACCATAAATTTTTCCAGCGGCGGCAATAATCCCACCCACATGGGTGCCATGTCCTTCTCCATTATCGCCGTAATCCTTTTCATCTTCTCCTTTAACCAAATTTTTACCTCCGGTCACTTTAAGGTCCGGGTGTGGCCCTACACCGGTGTCAATTATTCCAATCCTGATTTTTTGCTTCAATACAGGCCAGTTTTTTGTGTCATAAAAATACCTTAGGGCATCAGTGTAGCCGGTGTCTATAGGTTGCATTTTAACTTTAAGCTGGCTGGTTAGTTTTACGCTTTTCTTAAAGTATCCCCAATAGCTATCTTCTGCGTACATGTAGATTCGCTCGGCTACATTTTTATCGAGTTTTAGTTTAAGTACACCTAAACTGTTGGTGATGCCTGAAGCACCTTTTCCAGCCTCGAAATTGGTAAATACCACAATGGTAATTCCTTCCAGTGGTTTTCCTGCGGGGTCAGTGATCAGGAAAGTAGTGATTACATTGGCCCTGATCTGCCTGATCTGCAACTGGATCTTTTCCCTGGAACAAACTGCCGGACGGTAGAATTTCTCTGGTATGATGCGCAGTCCGGGGTAGGAGAACCGGAAGTTAGCAAGTTCTTCTTTATCAATATGGATTAATTTTGCCCCTTGTGCATGGATAGAGTCCAGTACTTTAACAGAGATGTCTTCTGCGGGTTGTTTAGCGCGGTTCCGTACGTCAAGTTTCAGAATGGATGATGCTTTACCAGAAGTGTTAAGCTGTGTTAAAAATTGGGCTACTTTAGGACTGTCTTCTGTAAGGATCTGTGTTTTAGATACGGGCAAAAGAATAAAGTTCTCAGATGATTTTCGTTGCTTTTTCATAGGCTGTTTTAAAAGGATAATATTTTACCAGCACTATCTTTTAATCCCTGCATCACATAAGTGCTTAGTATTCAGTATTAATTTAAGATTAAATACTGGGATATACAATATGTTTGGGCAGATTTTTTGAAAATTAATAGCAAGAGCATTAATGAATTTTCCATATCGTTATAATTCGTCTATGCTAAGGGTTTAATGGTAAATAGCTATTATAGATTATCTGCAGCCTATACTTGGTTTTCCTTGCTCCTGGCCGCTAGAACAAAAATTTTGGAAGGCTGCTGACCATAGGTTAATTATTTTATAAAACCCCGTAGCGATGTTAAAATAGCTTCTTAACACTGTAACAAACATCATTAACGCTGTATTTTTTTTGATATTGGAACTATAATTGTGTTAGATTTACCACACACAGCGTTGAATGAACTGAAATGAGTAAAGTATTTACAATTACTGAAGGTCTGGAGAACATGGGTGCATTGCGCACAGGTGGCCAGGGGTCAGTTTATAAGGGGAGGCGTTTTGGTCCTATTATTACCGCGGTTAAAATATTACCTACTCCGGTACATACCGAAAGTACCGAAGATAAAAATTTCCAAAGCTTTCAAAATGAAGTAGAAAAGCTAAAAAAGGTAAATGAAGAACCTAATCCAAATGTAGTTAAGATATTAAATTCTGGCATCACAGAAAGTGGGTCTTTTCCATTTATTGAAATGGAATATATTGAAGGGCCTGATCTGGAAGAACTACTTAAAGAGCCGCATGAGAAGATCTTTACCATCAATGAAGTGGTTAAAGTAGCAGATCACCTGGCAAATGCTCTGGCACATTGTCATAAAGTAGAAGTAAAACATGGAGATATCAAAAGCAATAATGTAAAATTTAATGTCCATACTGGTAATTATGTGCTACTGGATTTTGGCTTGTCTGCCATGTCTGATGAGCAGCGCAGAACAAGTATCAGGCATGCTGGTGCGATTGAATTTATGGCACCTGAGCAAAGTGAGGGGCAAATGCTTTTTGAAACGGATATATATAGCTACGGGGTGATTTTATATGAGTTACTTACCGGACAGGTTCCTTATCCTTTATCTGATAATGGTCAGAAATCGCGGAATGAAGTTTTGGTAGGCCATCTGGAATTACCGGTTCCTGATCTGTTCAGTTTAAGGCAGCAGCAGCTGCCAGAAAGCTGGTCTGCAGCTAAACGGGATCATGAAATGCAAGTGCCGCAATGGTTGGTTACCGTGATTAGAAAATGCCTGGAGAAAATGCCTGAAAACCGGTATGCGAATGGTTTAAAATTGCAGGAGACGATTATACAAAGCAGTATTGCTGATCCTTCAAACCTTTTGACTGGCATCCAGGGACCTGATACATCCCTGTTGCAAATGGAAAATGAGCGGTTGCAGACCTTATTGCTGCATTATCAGGATAAAGGGGAGGATACCTCTGTGGTGGTCATTTCTAAGCCTGTGTTTTTTGTGTTGGTTTTAGGAACTTTGCTGATGATGGCCTTACTGAGCTATTACCTGATTTTTAAAGAACCAGAAAAACCTGTTAAAACTAGCAGAGAAAATACAGTTGCCCCCGTTACTTCAGATTCGACTGCGAATAAAGGATATAGCTGGGATAAGGATGAGGTGGATGATACCGTATCAGATACGTCTTCAACAACATCCAGGCCAGTCCAGCTAAAACCTGTTCCGCAATTGCCAGCTGATACTACGGTAATGGATTTAGATTCTACGTTACATTTTTAATCTTACAACACGCATTATATATCCTATAAAATGGCAGAAAAGTCTAATTTTTGGAAGAAAACAGGTTTACAGGATTGGTTTCTCCCCGCAGAAAAAACAAAGGTTGCCCAGGCAGTTAAAGGTTTGACACCAGATGAAGTCTATAAATATATCCTGGAAAAATTTAAGGAATCTATTGGACAGCTCTCTTTTGCAAACCGTGTTGTTTTTTACCATGAATACATTATTTGCTTTAATGAGGAAGATTACAAAGAATTTTTAGCGCATAAACAAGGGTTATTTGGCATCATTGTGCATGAGTCGGTCAAGCAATTTTATCAGCTTTTGGCTGAGTACCGTAAAATGGGGAAGACGGTAGAGCCTTCAAGTTCTAAATGGGTTTTTAGGTTAGTTTCTCATCCAGATTACGAACGTGGAGATAAGGGTTTTATCGGTAAGCTTTTACCAGGGAACTCCCAAAAGGATGAAAACTTACGGGTTACCTTTATACCCAGGCAAACCGGTATTGCACAAACGCTGGATGTGAACCAGGAAATCTTAAATGGATTTACATATTATAGTGAAGGGTATTATGAATTGCCTTATGAGGTAGATTTGGTGGCTCCGGCAAATCAGCCAGGGACTGGTCAGCCTGCAGTTCAAAAAACTTTAGCGAGACTGGAAACGATTATGCCTGATCAGAATTTCAGGGGTAAGAAACTGGAATATCTGATGCGCGCGCAAGAGATCATTGTTTCCGGAAAAGAGGAAAACAGGCAGGAACCACATGTATTTATTATTCCTTCTGATTGGGTAAATACGCCGCATTTGAGTGTCAAATATAACCAGGCTGATGCCCGGTTTTATCTTGCATCTTTTGGAGAGAAAACAATTCTAAATGAAAATGAAGTGCCTAAAAGTGAGGTGAATAGTCCTGTTTGGGTTGAGCTTCCCTTTAATTCAAGAATATTACTTAATGGTATTATAGGAATTAACATTTTTAAACCGTAAATCATGGTAAATTACTATTCTCTAGGTCTGCTGGCTATCGCTATACTGTTACTGGTATGGCATTTTGCCACTATTAAAAATCATAAAAATAATGGCTGATCATCTGTTTGGAATTACGGACACCGGAATGGTGCGCAAAAATAATGAAGATGTATTTTTAGCGGAAACGCTGATGGACGGTCAGTTCTTACTGGCCGGAGTTATTGATGGAGTGGGTGGATATGAAGGGGGAGAAGTAGCTGCTGCGGTAACAAAAGAGGTTTTGCTTAATGAACTGGAACAGGTGGGCAGGGAGGTGATTACACAATTGGTCATTGCTTTTAACTTGTCCAACGAAGAGATCATCGGCAGAAAATTACTGGATAAGAAATTATCTGATATGGCTTGTGTGGCTACAGTTGCAGTGATCGACAAGCAAAATAATGTGTTTCATTATATTCATGTGGGGGATACCAGGCTCTATCTTTTTAGAGATAATTCTTTAGTGAAGATTTCAAAAGATCAGTCTTTTGTTGGGTTTTTAGAAGAGTCTGGCCGGTTAACTGAGGTAGCTGCCATGCAGCATCCAAAACGTAATGAGATTAACCAGGCATTGGGTCTGGAGAGCAGAGAGGAAATGACTGAAAATTATTTTGAAACAGGCTCTTCTCCATTTTTGCCGGGTGATCTGCTGCTGATCTGTAGTGATGGATTAACGGATATGATTGGTAAGGATGAAATTGCCGCTGTGCTGGGTACTGCTGATCCGGTCCGGGTAAAAGCTGCACAGCTTATTGCACAAGCGAATGCGGCCGGAGGGGAAGATAATGTAACTGTAGTGCTGGTCAAAAATGATAAGGCCCCGGTATTGCATGAGGTTTCAAAGCCAGAACCTAAAGCGATAGTTGCTGAACCGAAAGCCATCATTACTGAGCTGAAACCTGAAGCTGCTGATACTGGCAGGATGGTGGCTGAATCTAAAGTTATTGATGATAATAAATATGATAAATTGAAGAAAAACAATTCTTTATTGATTTTATTATCTCTGTTTTGTATCGTATTTTTAGCCGCAACAATATGGCTTTCGCTGGATCGTTTCTCTCCATCAAATCCTAAAAACATCCCTATAGCTGTGATTGTGCCTCCAATGAATGCACAAGAAAAATGGATCACGGACAGTTTGCTGAAATTGAAGGGAGATACCTTATTACTGTCTGAGGAGGTATTAAAAGGAACGGTGAAATTGACCAGGGCATTGCATATCGATCAGGATACACTGATCATTAAAACTAAAGGAAATATCTTGTTTCAGCCAGATTCTGCTTACAGGGGCCCTGCGCTGATCTTGTCTGCGGCTTGTAAATATGTCTCTATAAATAACCTGGTGATCTCCAGCTTTGATACCGGGATCGTTTCTTATCAAAATGCGCTGGAACTAAAAAATGTACAATTTAATCAATGTAAGCACCCTTTGCAAGTGATGTTTGAGTTTCCAAATCATTTCTATGTGAATGGACGAGTATCGAAACGAAGTTTTCAAACAGACTCGCTGTCGAAAAAATAATTATGGAGAAAGAAACATCCAGCATAAAAGGAAGAGCTCAGGAACGCTTGTTTTTAGGGATCACAGCCGTTATATTATTCCTTTTATTCTTAAAGCTATTTGGAGTATTGCAGCAGCGGATGAAAGATACGGATCACCGGCTGCAGGAAGGAACTGTTGTGAATTTAAATGCGGGTGACCCTGGTCGTTTAGTTATGGCAGTACTCCGAAAAGGATATTATCTGGATGACCCGAAAGATATCGCACTGATTGGCGCGGTAATTAGTGCAAATCATCAGCCATCTGAAGTTTTTAGCAATACTGGTGACCTGAATAAACGTAAATTTAATGTTTTAGCGGAGGAAGCGGTTTTACAGGGAGGTGCTTCATTTAAAAAGCGCGTAGCTGTTTCCAGGTCTTTACTTGGCTTTACCGGGGAAGATGAATCCCGTTATGAACAAGAAAAAAACAATCCACCAGCTATTTCATCTGCGGTAAATTTGCAAATGGGAACCGCAGAGATTAGTGGGGAAGTGGTTAAAAAAGGAGAGGCGGCAGCGGGCGTATTGATTCGTTTGTCTACGGTACTGCCGGCAGATAGTATGGATGCAAAATCCTTTACTTCTTATGCGCGCACAGATGAAGATGGTGGGTATAAATTTACAGGTTTACCTTCAGGAAAGGCTTATGAAGTGATTCCGTTAAAGCCAGGAGCAGAATTTGGACAGCTTAAAGGCGTACAGGAGCTTGGGTCTTCTAAGGTGTTAAATTTTAGTGAATTACCGCATACGGTCAGGTTGCTTTCCGGGCGTGATTTTAATAATTTAAAAAATGATGGCGCATTAGTTGTTCGTACACCTGATCAGTTTAATACCTGGTATTGGTGGATTGCTGCTGGGATATTAGCAGTGTTCGCTATCCTTCATTTGTTTCTTTCTATACGGGTGCCTCATGCAGATCAGCTGATCTTACCGGTTTTGTTTTTACTGACCGGTATCTCTTTTTTAACCTTGCTGAGTTTACAAGATCCGGTACGCGACCGTTTTCTGGCAGTAGATTCGCTGTGGTTTTTAGCTTTGGGTGCAGTAGGAATGATCGTTTTACTTTCTTTTAATTTACGTTTGTTTACTGCGGATACTAAACTATACCGGCTGTTTGTTTTTCAGGATAGATCTGCCGCAAATGGCTGGCCATGGATTGTATTGGCCATGGCATTGCTCTCTGCTACTTTGTTGTTTGGTGCGGGGCCAGAGGGGAGTGGTGTAAAAGTAAACTTATTTGGAATCCAGCCTAGTGAGGCCGTAAAATATATTGTTGTGCTGTTTCTAGCTGGGTTTTTTGCTTTAAATGAGCAATTTATTTCTGCTTATGCGAGCTGGAATAAGCGGTGGTCATTCTTTTCGTTTGCTTTGGCGGCGATCTTATTTACGCTGCTGCTGTTTTTACTATTGGGTGATCTGGGGCCGGCTATTGTAATCTGTTTTACCTTTATCATTCTTTTTTCTTTTTCGAGAGGTGATTTTATGGTGATGGCTACCTTTGTCATTTTATATGTGCTGATTGCCTGGTTGCTGGATAATGTATGGCTGGATGCGCTGATTACTTTTGTGTTGCTAGGCTTGTATCATGTGATTAGAAAAAAATCGCTCAGCGAGTCTTCGGTCATGGCTTTGATTGTGATTACAGCCTTTCTTACGATTGACAAAATTCCTTATCTGGATAAAATAGTTCCGGGTCCTGTGGCGCGTTTATCAGACCGCAAAGCCATCTGGCATGATGCCTGGAATAATGAAGTGTATGGTGGTGATCAGGTTGCAAATGGGCTTTGGGCTATATCCAGTGGTGGGCTGAGTGGTCAGGGAACAGGGGCGGGCTTTGCCAAGACGATTCCAGAAGCGCATACCGATATGATCTTGCCTGCCATAGGGGAAGAATTTGGATGGACAGGTATTTCCTGCATCTTCATCTTATTTTTAATTTACCTGCACCGCGCTGTCCTTATTGGAAGGCAAACAGGGACGCCATTTCTCTTTTATCTCTGTGCAGGAATTGGGATCTGTACTTTTATCCAGTTTATATTGATAGCAGGGGGCTCTATTGGTGCTTTGCCTTTATCGGGTGTATCCTTACCCTTTGAAAGCTATGGAGGTTCTTCGCTGGTGATTAATTTTGTGGCGGCTGGTTTTTTACTTTCTGCTTCTAAAGTAAATGGAACAGTAATACAGATGAAATATCTGACTAAACAACAAGATAAAAACCTAGTGCCTGCATTGATGGCAGCCTGTATGGCAATTTTGCTTTTAATGATTAATGTATCAAGATATAGTTTTAATAATGAGGGCTGGTTAGCAAAACCTGCGCTGGTAGCTGATCGCAGCGGAAGCAGGATGTTTAGCTATAATCCCAGGATCGGTATCCTGATGAAAAGATTAGCCGCTGGTACAGTATATGACAGGTCTGGTTTGATCCTGGCTACGAGTGATCCTGTCTTAATCAGGAAACAAGAACAGCGTTTGCATAGTGCCGGGGTTTTTAACTATGACCTGGATTCGGCAATGCATAAACGTGTTGCCCGTTATTATCCTTTTGAAGAACAACTTTTCTTCTGGACCGGGGATGCCAATACAGGTGTTTTTAGTGGAGGAATAAATGGCTATTTTGCTGAATATGAGCATGCGGCAGAGCTGAGGGGTTTTCATATGAATACTGCTAGCTATACGCTAATTGCTTCTAAATATAAAGAAGACCGTTTTTTACCTGCTGCGCCTAAAGAGATGACGGTGCTTAAAAAGGATTATTCTGCCTTGGTGCCTTTATTGCGTTCTGGCTTAGATACGACAGAGATTGCGCTATTTAAGAAGAGAAACCGTGATGTCAAACTTAGTGTAGATGCTGATTTGCAAACGCATATTCAGCGTGCGCTGGCCAATGATCCGGCAGTTGCCGATAACCGGGTGTCTGTAGTGGTAATGGAAGCTAAAACAGGTGATGTACTGGCTTCTGCGATGTATCCGCTCCCTCCGGTAAAAAACTGGGAACAACTGACCATGCCTGTTGCAGAACAGAATAAACTGGCCAATTGGATAACTACTGCAGATTTAGGCTTTACTGTAGCAACGCAGCCGGGCTCAACGGCAAAGCTGCTAACAGCGATGGCTGCATTTAATAAGCTGGGTATGGCTGCTGCAAAACAGACTTACCTGGTGAAGGCAAATGAACGGATCCGCATTAGCGGGGCTGAACCGGATGAGACGGGGAAAATTGATATGGAACGTGCGATTGTGAAATCGAATAACGTGTATTTTATAAAATTGGCTAATCAGCAACATTTGCAATTGCAAATGGCTGAGCTGTATTTGAAAACTGGTATGTTTTTACATGGGGTTGGTGGATATTATTATGGCCGGAAACTGGAAAATCCAGACCGGGAACGGGCTTGGTTAGATTTGTGGAAGAGAACAGAATTTAGTAGTAAATATAATCCTGACGATATCTATAAGAACAGGGCTACTGGAATATCTGGAATGTCTTGGGGACAAGGGGAGCTGATTGCTACTCCGGCATCTGTGGCTAGGCTGGCTTCGGCAATTGCTAACCAGGGTAAACTGGTGCCAAACCGGTATGTGCTTAAAGTTAGTGATTCTGCTTTGCAGGTTAAAAGTGCTGTGGTATTGGCTAAAGATCCGGCGTATGCTGGTTTATTAAAACAGTATATGATTGAACAGAGTGCAGGTAAAGCTGGTGTGTTTGGGATTGCTGTAGCGGGTAAAACGGGTACGCCAGAACGGATCCTGAAAAAGAAAAAGGTAAATGATGGCTGGTATGTGTTTTTTGCTCCAGGGCAAAAAAATGCAGGTTATACCGTGGTTTGTATTCGTATTGAGTCTACCAGGGGCTCTTCGGATGCGGTCAAACTCGCTGGAGAAAAGATTATCCCGATTCTGGTCCAAAAAGGGTATATGAGAAGTATGAATGCTGGAAATTAATTACATGACGATGTTTGATTTTTTTAAAAATAAAAAAGAAGCTAATGGTTTAGATGCTAAAGGCTTAAGGGATTTGATCCTTCAGTTTGTGAAAGAGGAATTACAGCGTTTGGATGGGGGCGAGGGAAAGGATATTTCAGTAATCCAGCTTTTTATTGAGGCTGATGAGGCTGGCCGTTTTTTATATGAAACTGCAGTTTTTGTAACTGAGCCTGCCAGACTGGAGGAAGAGGTTCAGCGGATTGCAGATAATTATGCCATAGCGCTGCCGTTGAATTGGAAGCTGGAGGTGCTTTTTGAAGATGTTCCGGCAGGGGCAATTCGGACAGCGCAGCTAAGCGCAGGTTTGGTTTTTAAAAGAGCGGTAAAAATATCGGCTCCTGAATTAGCTGGGTTTAAAGGCCGGTTGTTCATTTTGAAAGGGCATGCAGAAAAGGAAGAATATCAGCTTGAGACGGTTAAGGGAAGGATTAATATTGGCCGGGAAAAAAATATACAGGCTAATGATGGTTCTTTTAGAATCAATCATGTTGCTTTTCCGGCACGTCCGGATCATGAAAATAATAAATACATCAGCCGTCAGCATGCGCACATTGAATGGGATCCTGCGTCTGCCCTGTTTAAAATATATGCGGATGAAGGTGGTGTGCCTCCCGGCAATAAAACTAAGATCAGGTCGGCAGCAGATGAGTCTGTACAAAAGTTAAATTCAACAAATATCGGCTATCCGCTACAGGACGGTGACCAGATCATTTTGGGCGATGCTGCGGTTCTGGAATTTAATATGCTTTATAGCTAAGTGTAATACTTCTCTTTACTGGAAATATTGCTTAAAATCTCTATCTACGTAGTTATTAAGCAATATTTCTTATCTTATTATTAGTAGTTTTGCGCTCTAAATTCCGAAACCTCTGTAGCTTATTTTTATGACTAAAACGTTCTCTCTGTTTGTCTTATTCTTTTTATGTACAACTTATTCTGCCTTAGCACAGAAAAAACATACCGTCAGTGGTTATGTAACTGATGCTGCAAATGGTGAGCAATTGATTGGTGTCACTGTACGTTTGGAGGGAAATAGTAAAATTAGTACAACTTCAAATGAGTATGGTTTTTTCTCTATCACCGCTCCTGATGGAAATTATCAGTTATTAATTGGTTATGTGGGGTATAATATAGACTCCAGGTCTATTATGCTGAATAAAAACGTACAACTTAAAATATCACTTGCACCCCAGGATAATAGTCTTTCTGAAGTGGTGGTTTCTGCTGCAAAATCGGATGAGCACGTGCGTTCGGCCAAAATGGGGGTAGAAAAATTAAGTATGAAAGAGATTGCCCGTGTTCCGGTGATCTTTGGTGAGCGTGACTTGATTAAGGTGGTGCAACTGTTGCCTGGTGTAAAATCTGCTGGTGAAGGAAATAGTGGTTTTTTTGTTAGAGGGGGGGCGGCAGATCAAAATTTGATCTTATTGGATGAGGCTGTGATTTATAATCCTTCGCATTTGCTCGGCTTTTTCTCTACTTTTAATTCTGATGCGATTAAAGATGTAACGCTTTATAAAGGAAATACACCCGCACAATATGGCGGACGCTTGTCTTCTGTGATGGATGTGAAAATGAATGATGGCAATAACCAGAAATTGAGTGTAAATGGTGGTATTGGTATTATCGCATCCAGAATTACCATTGAAGGGCCAATCGTTAAAAATAAAGGATCGTTTTTAATTAGTGCCAGACGTACCTATGCGGACGTGTTTTTGAAAGCGAGTAAAGATACGATAGTGAGTAAAAGTGCCCTGTATTTTTATGACCTCAACCTGAAAGCAAATTACCAGGTTGGTGAGCGTGATAAATTGTATTTGTCTGGATATGTTGGTCAGGATAAACTGGCGCTTGGTGATTTGTTTGGAATTGATTGGGGAAATAAAACGGCCACCTTTAGATGGAACCACCAGTTTAACCCTAAATTATTTTCTAATACTTCACTGATCTATAGTGACTATAAATATAATATTGATCTAAATACGACTGCTTCGTTTAAAGGGTCTATCGACTCTCAGATTAAGGACTGGAATTTTAAAGAAGAATTTAATTATTATCCCAATGCAAATAATACATGGAGAATAGGTTTTAATTCGGTTTATCATACCATTAAGCCTGGAGAATATACGGGCGATATCACCTATACAGATCAACCTTTTACGTATAGCCTGGAAAATGCGGTTTATGCAAATAATGAATGGAAGGCATCTGAGAAATTGAAGGTGGAGTATGGAGTGCGGGTAAGTGCTTTTTCTGTTTTAGGCGGAGATAATGATTTTTATACGCTGAATGACGCGGGCACGATAACGGATACTAGAAATTATGCGAAGAATAAGGTTGTTAAAACATATGTTAATCTAGAGCCGCGCATATCTGCATCATGGCAAATGAATACTTCATCGTCGTTAAAAGCAGGGTATTCCAGGAATACACAATCACTGCACCAATTATCCAGTTCTGCAGTAACGAGCCCAACAGATAAGTGGGTGGCGACAAATAATATCATTAAGCCGGAGATTGCGGATCAGGTTTCACTGGGTTATTTTAAAAACTTAATGGATAATAATTATGAGTTTAGCGCAGAGACTTATTATAAGAAAATGCAGAACCAGGTGGATTACCGGGATGGGGCAAATGTAAGAAGTAATGATCCGATTGAACCGCAATTGCTTTTTGGCCAGGGCAGAGCTTATGGTTTGGAGCTATTGCTGAGAAAAAAGACGGGCCGCTTGACGGGCTGGATTGGTTATACATTGTCTCGCTCTGAAAAACAAATTGACGGGATTAATGATAGCGAGTGGTATAATGCCAGGCAAGATCGAACACATGATATTTCTATTGTGGGGATGTATGATCTGACCAGGAAATGGTCGCTTTCTGCTACTTTTGTTTATTATACGGGTAATGCGGTTTCTTTTCCTAGCGGAAAGTATTATGTAGATAATCAAGTGGTGTTTTTATATACTAAACGGAATGCGTACCGGATGCCTGCGTACCACCGTCTTGATTTAAGTGCTACCTGGAAATTAAAAGAACGTAAAAACTTCTCTTCAGAATTGGCGTTTGGACTTTATAATGCCTATGGCCGTACCAATGCTTATGCCATTACTTTCCAGGCAAATCCTGATGATCGCTCAAAAACTCAGGCGGTGCAAACTTCACTGTTTAAGTTTGTGCCTTCAATTTCCTACAATTTTAAATTTTAACCTGATGAACTGGAACAAAAATATTGTTTTAACTGCTGTTGTATTGACTAGTCTGTGTAGCTCTTGTGAAAAGGTTATTGATATTAAACTGAATGATTCTGAGCATGTGATTGTGATCGAAGGGGAGGTGACTACTAATAAAGAGCCTTATTTGGTGACGATTTCAGAATCAAAGAATTTTGATGAGGATAATACTTTTACCGGCAGAGCTGATGGGGTAGTGAAGATTAAAGATGTGACTACGGGTGTGTCAGAAACTTTGCTTAACAGGGGCGGAGGGTCTTACCAGACCGCTGTTATGCAGGGAGTATTGGGTCATAAATATGAGCTGAGTATAGTATTAGGTGGTAAAACGTATACGGCAAATTCTACTATTCCTGCAAAAGCAGTGAGGCTGGAGCGGGTATTTGCAAAGCGTTTTGCTTTGGATAAGGATGATATTTATATGGTTCCCCAATTTAAGGACCCTGTGGGTAAAGGTAATTATTACCGGATTAGGCAGTGGGTAAATGGTGTGCTAATTAAGGGTTCTTACGTGCGTAATGATGATGCTTCTGATGGACTTGTGTTTGACGGACAACTTTTTTATAGTACGGATACGGATGATGGTAACCCGCTAATTAAGAATGGGGATCGCATGACGGCTGAACTGCAGTCTGTAGATAAAGGGGTTTATGATTATTTCAGAACTTTAAATACAACAATTGACCAAAATTCTGTGGCTCCGGCTAATCCTTTGAGCAATATTTCTGGAGGTGCATTGGGCGTGTTCAATGCTTGTTATTCTCATAAATTATCTGCTGTGGCGAAGTTTTAGTTTATTTACATCATTCTTTATATGAATATCAGGAATATTGACTGCGATGCTTTCCTGGTACTTTGGTACAGTGATCAATTCAACATTCAGACACATCTCAATTTTTGAAATAGTCTCTAAAGTTAAGTTCTCCTGCCCTTTTATAATTTTACTTATGTGCTGGGCAGAGGATCCAAGCTTTTGGGCCAGTTCTGCTTGTGTCATGTTTTTTTCTTTTAAAATGTTTGATATTTTTAAAGAAATTGCAGCAGACTTCAGGAGCCAGTTTTTATTAGCTTTTCTCCAATTCGCTTTTTCCTCCCAATTTGATTTTTCAGAAGAGATGATTTTATCTAAATTTTCTCTAAATTGTTTTTCTGATTTCATATTATAATTCCATTTCTTTTAATCCTTGTTTATCCCAAATGCCATTCTCTTTTAAGAATGATTTACATTGCTCTATCTTAAGCAATTCGTTTCTTGTATGTTCCCGGTCAGTCATCGTTGCGGTAAGCTTAATTGAACTTCCAGTGATTAAATATAATTTCTCAATTTGTAAGGCATAGATTCTAAGCCAACTTTTATATGCTTTGCCATATGCCTTTTTTTTGCCTGGATCAACGTGCCTGAATTCTTTATTATCAAGTTTTTTGAATAATTTATCTAATTCATTTGTGCCAGCAGCCTCTGAAATTATCTCTTGAAATTTATAAGCTTCATCAAGTGTCATCATTACAGCGTCATCAGTAGATTTTATACCATAGAATCCACTGGTTAAGTCTTTGGAGTTTTCCTCAAAAAAATCTTTTAGATATTCATTATCAGCCCATAAATCAAATGCCTTGTCAAATTCATCTGTTTGTTCGCCCTTAAATTTAAATGCATATAGCTTATCGTCAAAAATAGTAATTAATTTCATATATCAACCTATAGGTTTATTTTTTTTTTGTTTAATTTTTTCATTTTTTCTATTTTGCCCCATTTGTCTTCACTAGGATCCCTGCTCATAATTGTCCGCAGGGCTGGTTTTAACTTATAGAAGTAAAACAGGATCTAAATTATTTCTAATTATTGGATAAATGGTTATTTCATTGTTTAATAAAGATAATAAATATCTTTTTACGGTTGCACGACTACGTTTAATCTTATACGGTTTTCAAAATTGCTATATCAGTTTCCTGTAATGGCCCCAGAGTTGCCTGTTTATATTCTTCTCATTTGTTTTTTCTAACTTGTATTATTTTCTTAAATTAGAAAAAACGCCTCGATATGAAAATTGTGTTTTTACCGCTAATTACTGTGTTGCTTTTTACAGCTTCTTGTTCCAGGGGGCAGAAATTTGTAGAGGATACTCCTGCCGCTGCAGCACTTCCCAATAACAGCCTTTTTAAAAGTCATTTAGGTATTAATGCCTTTGAATGGGATTTCTCTGATCGGGAAAGCGGAGAGATCTCTATTCCAAAAATGAAGGTATTTCATTCTTTTGGTGGGTTTAGGCATTATCTGGATTGGGAAAAGATTGAAGCTGTGGAAGGGCGGTATAGTTTTAATCCTGTAAGTTCTGGTGGCTGGAATTATGATATGATTTATGAAAGATGCAAGCAGGATGGTATAGAAGTGCTTTCTTGTATCAAAAACACCCCTGCCTGGATTTATAATACCTATCCTGAAGGTAAGCGTGATGGTGATAATGTGCCTGCACCCTATGGATTGGACCGCAAATCTCCTGCGTCTTATGTTAGCCAGGCACGGGTGGCTTTTCAGTTCGCGGCAAGATATGGACATAACAAAAAAGTTAATCCTGCTTTAATGAAGGTCAATACGGTGCCGCGCTGGGCAAATGATCAAATGAACCAGATGAAAATTGGCTTGGGATATATCAATTATATAGAATGTGATAATGAACGTGATAAGGATTGGAAAGGTCCGCAGGCACATCAAAACGCAGAAGAATATGCCGCAAATATGTCTGCGTATTATGATGGGCACTTAGGGAGATTAGGGAAAAATGCAGGAGTGAAAACTGCAGATCCATCCATGAAAGTGGTGATGGGCGGACTATCTAATCCGGATGTGAATTACGTGATAAAAATGATCGAATGGTGTAAAAAGAACAGGGGTTATAAAGCAGATGGTTCTGTAAACCTTTGTTTTGATGTGATTAATTACCATTTATACAATAATGATTATGTGCAGGGGAAAGGATACACGGTTGGAAAAGCGCCAGAACTTAGTGCTGCAGCTAAAACTGCGGATGCTTTTGTTGCTATGGCAAAGAAGTATGCGAATGGGATGGAAGTCTGGATTACAGAATCTGGTTATGATCTTAATCCTGGTAGTCCACAGCGGGCTATTCCAATTGGTCATAAATCTGCCAGGATTACCCAGGCAGACTGGATGCTTAGATCTGCATTGTTATATGTCAGACATGGTTTAAAAAGATCTTTCTTCTATATGCTGGATGATGTTGATCCTAAAAGTACCATTCAGTATTCTTCTGGTGGTTTTGCAGAGGGACATACAAGAAGGCCGGTAGCTGATTATTTTTTACAGGTTAAAAAGTTAATGGGCGATTTCCATTTCTTGAAAACTTTGGGTAAGGAGGTGCGTATTGATATTTATGGCCTAGATTCAAGAAAGATATATGTTATGTTTGTACCGGATGAAAAGGGAAGGATCGCAAATTATACGCTGGATTTGGGAAATGCGGTTGCTGCGAAAATCTATACCCTGATACCGGGTGCAGATGAAATGTCTGTGAAAACGGTACCTTTGGTTAAAGGTAAATTGAATATAAAACTAACAGAAACACCTGTTTTTGTAGAAAAAAATTAAACGTACATGGATAAGTCTGAAGTTGAACAGGTATTAATTAAAGTAAAATCAGGAGCTGATGAGGCCCTGAATATTAAGATTTATAAAAATGGAATATTAGCCAGAAGGGGTAGCGGTGGTTTGCCGGGGGTAAAAATCTCTGGAATGAGCTTTATGGACAGTTCTTTTTACTTCGATAAGCTGATGCAAAGTGTTTCGCAGCAGATTCTTGATCAGGATATCAATCATGAAGAAACAATTGTGACCGGTTCACTAGAGTATGTTGTAGTATTTTATGGTGTAACTGGTAATGGCGATCATGGCGAGCGTGCAGAATGGACTAAATCTACTGGTTTACGGTTTTTTATGGATGAATCGACTAGCTTTAGACACAATTTGCTTGGCTTTGTAGATGGTTTTGCAATTGAAGCTGTTCAGTTAACTAATTCATGGTATTTTGATGTCATGATGCTGGCCTTAGAAAATCAAAGATCAAATGCCTTGCCTGAGCAAACTTTAGTCAGTACCCCAAATACAGAAGAAGAATTGGGCAAAGATTTTCAAAGTTATTTTGAACAAACTGGAAAGAAAGATCTTCCTGGTTTTGCTAAAGACAAAGTTTATACTGACCCGAACGGACAGGTAAATGAACTTAACTTTGAAATTGGAGAGAAATCTTTAAATTATAAATTTACGCAGGCAATAGATCAATAGTAAGCGGGTCACTAATAAAATTGTTCAGTTTGCTGGAGCGGAAATACGGCTATAATGGTATTTCCGCTTAGCTAAATAAGGCAATAAGGTCATGTTTTGATAAGGATTTAAAAATAGAGTTGTCGGTTTGTATAATGTCACTCACAAGTTCTTTTTTAGTTTCCTGAAGCTTCATTATTTTTTCTTCGATCGTTTCGGGACAGATTAGCCGTACGGCAACTACATTTTTTTTCTGTCCGATCCGGTAACAACGGTCTATTGCCTGGTTTTCTACAGCAGGGTTCCACCATGGATCTACCAGGTAAACATAATCAGCTTCTGTAAGATTTAATCCTGTACCCCCTGCTTTTAAGCTTATCAGGAAAACGCGGATGTCTGGATTATTCTGAAAATTACTTACCCTGCTTTCCCTATTTTTTGTTTGCCCTGTTAGGTATTCGAACTGGATGTCTTTTTCTTGCAGCTCTTTTTTAATGAGGTCTAGCATAGAGACAAATTGAGAAAACACCAGTATCTTATGCTGTGGAGCGTGGCTATCGATTTCTTCCATCAGGGTGGTGATCTTGGAAGAGGAGACTCCGTGAAGCAGTTCATCTTTAAGCAGTGCTGGTGAATTACAGATTTGTCTTAACTGGGTTAGTCCTTTTAGTACATGAAGCGTGTGCTTAGGAAGGTCTTCTTCTTTTTGGCCCATCAAGAATTGAAGGTACTCGTTTTTGCAAGCGTCATACGCATTCTTTTGTGCATTGCCCATCTCACAGTAGAGCACCATTTCTGTTTTATCTGGTAGTTCTGCGGCTACTTCTTTTTTTGTTCTGCGGAGAATAAACGGGCTTACTTTCTTTTTTAAAGCAATTGCGCTGGTATTATTCTTAAATTTATCAATAGGGCTGGAATATTGGTCTCTGAAAAACTGTTTAGTTCCTAATAAGCCTGGACAGGCAAAGGAAAGCTGGCCATATAAATCAAAGGTATTGTTCTCTATCGGTGTACCTGTCATCGCGATCTTATTTCTGGACTGTAAAAGCCGGGCTGCATGGTAACGTAAGGATGATGGGTTTTTAATCAGCTGGCTTTCATCTAAGAAGATATAATTAAAGTAGTATTTCTTGAGCCATCCAATATCATACAGCATGGTACCATACGAAGTAAGGATTACTTCATAATTGCTGAAATGTGCAGTATCTTTAATCCGGTCTGCACCATAAATGGTATAAACCTTCAAGTCTGGTGCAAATTTGGCAATTTCTGCCTGCCAGTTGAAGATTAGTGTAGTGGGTACGACAATAAGATTGGTGTTTTTATGACCTTTTTCTCGCTGAGATAATATAAAGGCTATGATTTGTATGGTTTTGCCCAATCCCATATCATCTGCAAGGCAGCCGCCAAAACCAAACTCATCAAGGAAATTAAGCCAGTTTAGCCCTTCTTTCTGGTAATCTCTCAGGGTACCATTTAAAGCTTTTGGTACTTTGATCTTTTCAATGTTTTTAAAACCAGCAATTTTTACCTGGTAGGAAGAGAGTTCTAATTTTACTTCCTCAGAGAGCACTTCTTTTTCATACAAGTCCATAATTGCAGAAAAATTAACTTTTGGGGTGCGGATTACTTCTTCTTCAATTACTTCTCCTGCATTGAAATACTTGGTTAACCTGTCAATCCATTCCTGGGGAAGGATACCAAAAGTGCCATCACCAAGCTTGACGAACTTGCTTTTATTTCTTATCGAGCGGTGCAAGTGCTTTAAAGAGACTTTTTGCTGGCCAAATTTAATTTCAAAGGAAGTGTCAAACCAGTTGAGCCCGCTGTTTACTGCGATGTTAATTTTAGCTTTGTTTGGATTTACCTGGTTTCCTTTTAGCTCATTAAAACCTAATACAGTGATTTTATTTTCCTGCCATTCCTCAAAAACTGCAAAGAACCAGCCTTCATCCAAAAAATGCTTCTTATGAAGATAAAATGCCTGTTTTTCCAGTTGTTCATTAAAATAAGGATGTTGCCGGCTCACAACGGTCAAAAAATTTAATTCTTCTTCTGTTTCCCGCTTTACACTAAATACCTGTCCCAGCTGATCTGTAGCATAGATCTGTTTTCTGGAAAGGATTGGTACTTCAATATTTCCATATTTCATTACCGGAGTAAGAAGGATAAAGTTTTCTGATTCTGAAAGATAAATAATCCTTTGCAGCGATTGATCGAAATTGTTGTCTTCGAGCTGTTCTTTTGTTGCAGGTTTTAAATATTTATAATTGATCGAGATCTGATGTTCAAGTTTGGAAAGAATGTCTTCCTGAAAATCTTCAAATTTTGACTCATGGATAACCAAATGGTTATTGTGCTGCCTGAAAAAATCGATGACTTTTAAAGTGCTTGCATGGTCTATTAAATGTAGTGTTTGTTCATAGTAGATAAAATAGGTGTATTTTATATTCAACAGGTTTAACTGGTATGCTTTTCCAGCGAGTAAGAGATCTCCTGAAATGGTATAGAATCCTTTTTTCAAGCTAACGGAGAGACTAATTTCTATCTTTGCAATTTGGATTTTAACTGGGATAACAGAATTTGCAGTTAAGTTAGGAGAGATTTTAGGGTCATGATAATAAACATCCAGCGCCATCGGGTTTTTTACCAGGGCTTTTAACCCTTCAATTTCAATCACTGATTTATCTGCTTCATAATTATTATCCTGAAAACGGGATACTGCAGTGAAAAATTTAATCTCTTCTGCCTGATTGGTGGTCCATAGATAATCCATCGGATTTAATTGTTTCAATGGATTTCTAAGTTTTCCTGCCGGGGTAATACCAGCTTCCATTAACTCTGCCTGAAAATGTGAATAATAACGGTGTTGTTTCAGTACAAGTATTTTTTTGCTGGATTCGTCCTGATCTATCTGCTTAGGAATGATGCTGGCTGGATCATCTAGCAACAATTGCTGCATGGCAAAGTTTTTCTCCTTAGTCACAGGAAAAAGATCTTTTATTAAAGGTGTAATGCTGTAACTCTTATTTTCATAAGCCACGCTAAAAAAATCATCTGGATAAGTTTCTTGTTCTAGACCGTAGTCTGCTGCAAATAACCTTATTTTTTGATGCCGCAGATGCTGATCGAAGAAAATACGGATTTCTGGCCTGTTCATTATTTGAAATAATACTCTGGCCTGGTGTTCACATAACCGGTTTTTCTGGCTAGTACAGCGGCAGGATAGGATCAGCGATTCATGATCCTGCCGAACACTCACTTGTGGAAATATAATCTGGCTGCCGGGATCTGAAAAAGAGGCAAAATTGATCATGATTTGCTGTGGCTGAAGGTCAAGATAGCCTGCAGTTCCAGTATCAATTGGACCAGCGCAATGTTTTAATATAGATATAGTACTAAGCGCAGCTATTTTAAAATCACTCAGGATATAGCTGTCTGCTGCAGAATTTTCTGTTTGATCAAGGTTTGGCGGGTTGGACATAGAGAAGATATAAATATAAGGGCTTTCCCTGAAATGCAGCGAAATTGATTATTTTAAAATAAATACTACTAATTAAGTAGACATTATTATATTTGCTGTCAGAAATTAATATTAATGTTAGTTTCTAATGAAAAGTCACGTGGCCGAGTGGTTAGGTATGGGTCTGCAAAACCTTCAACGGCGGTTCGAATCCGCCCGTGACGTCTGGGTTCTATCCTATTATGCGAACTGAAAATACTTGATTTTGGTTAGATCTAAGTTTTGTTTTGTGATACCTCAGCCCGGATGGGCTGAGGTATTTTCATAAGTATGTATTTTTCTTTTATCGGTTATGAAGCTATCATAAGCATATTTATTATTGTTTATGAGTGGTATGCTTATGATGGTTTCATTAATAAGTATTTTTTTACTGGTCATGAAGAAAGATCGTGTAAAGTTCCTTAGAATATTGAAATACTACTCCAATCTAAGTGTTTGTGTAGGGAAACACAGTATTGGTGTAATAAAGTTTTAAAATAGTTGGCAAATCCTAATTTTGTTATCAAGCTAGGTTTTAAACAAGTTGAATCTTTGTGCTTGTGAAAAATTCTCGCTCTCAAAAATTGGTGTGTTTGATATACTGTAGGGGAACCAAGTTCCCCTACAGCTATATGTTAAGCTTAAATCTCTTCAACCTCTTATGATCATCAATAATTACTAAAGCGATCCAGAATCTTTGGTTATTTCTCCTATTAGTAATTTTTTATTCCAAATTGCCTGTATTATACCCAGGTGTTAAGCATTAAGACCAGTATTTTGCATTGAATTGTATAATTTTCTATACACAATGCTTTAAATTGATTTCTTAATACAACATATATATGTATTATTTTATGGAAATTAAATTATTAAATCGTTATTGCATTATTCTCTGCTAAATATGATTTTGTTGGTATGTGATTTGTCGATATGCTAGTATCTAACATGAAAAACTAAAGACTATGAGCACAAACGATTTCAATTACCAGCTTTACAGTTACAAGGACTCTCTACACTCTTTTGCAATCTCATTTACCCGCGATGTAGAAGATGCAAATGACCTCGTACAAGATACCATGCTAAAAGCAATTAACTATTCCAGCCATTTTAAAGAGGGAACGAATTTTAAAGCTTGGTTATATACCATCATGAAAAACACCTTCATCAATAATTATAGAAGGGCAACAAAAACTAAGCCGATCATGACAGTGACTGATGAGATTACTTCTGATAAATTGCATTATAGTGCAAGTGTAAATGATAGTGATGGAAAATTTGTAATGGAAGATATCTATAAGGCACTTTCTAAATTACAGCCTGAGTATTACATTCCTTTTTTGAAATATTTTGAAGGTTTTAAGTATTATGAAATCGCAGAACAGCTGGATATCCCGATTGGAACTGTAAAAACAAGGATTCATGTGGCCAGGCAGCTTCTTAAAAAAAGTTTGAAAATGCACTATCAAAGCTTTTTACCTAAGGTGGCATAGCTCTTATTCTTCAGTCTTTTTCCATGTGTGTAGCAATGTTTTATGTTTAATTTGATTACAATTGTAACATTTTAAATCCTGAAACTAATTTCATGTTCTTCACAAGACTGGACGCTCATCATAAACTTATTATTTCTTTTGCTGCTGCATTATTAATTTTTTGCCTTAGCAATAATAGAATATCTGCTTCTACCCAGTTCATACTTACATGGACTGGGTTTGCATTGATCCAAACCGGACTTTCATGGCTCACTATTTTATCTGTTCATCCCATAGAAATGAAACGGATTGCAAAAGTGCAGGACAGTAACCGCAGATTGATTTTTGTATTCATATTAGCCGCTGCATTGGTCTGCCTATTTGTGGTCGTGATTCTGTTGAGGTCAACCCAGCACCTCCATGGATTAGCACTTAACCTGCATATTTTACTTTCGATTGCCGCGGTGATTTCTTCCTGGGCATTAGTACATACTTTATTTGTTTTCCGCTATGCTCATCTTTATTATCAATCTGCCTCTAAGGGAAAATCAACTAAGAAATATATGGAAGGATTGGAATTTCCCAATGCAGCGGTGCCAGATTATCTTGATTTTACCTATTTTTCTTTTGTCATTGGAATGACTTTCCAAGTTTCTGATGTCGTGATTAGTTCCAAACGAATCAGAAACTTAGTCTTGTTGCATAGTATGGTGTCTTTTGCCTTTAATACGGTAATTGTCGCATTAAGTATTAATGTGATATCGGGATTGATGTCTAAATAGTTGTTTTAAATAGAAATTCCGCCTGGTTAATTTTTGCTAATTAAAGAAAACCATTTCTACAGAGACGTGTTGAATTGTAGAAAAACTAAAGTTAATGATATGGAAAATCAACATTTATCGACCAATCCACACGACAAGTATCCGGTTCCACCATTCCCAAAACAAAGCCAGGCTGTACCAGGAACTGAGGTACAAATGCATCCAATTGCCGATCATGGCGAAACCTCTTATAATGGTTCTGGAAAATTAAAAGGTAAGAAGGCGGTAATTACCGGCGGCGACTCTGGAATAGGTAGGGCAGTGGCTATTGCATTTGCCCGTGAAGGGGCAGATGTACTCATTAGCTATCTGGATGAATCTGAAGATAATGATGCAGAAGATACAGCTTCACTGATCCGTGATTGCGGTCAAAAAGCCGTCTTAGTTAAAGGGGATATCAGGAGTGAGGCACATTGTATAGCGATGATTAATCAAGCTGTTATGGAATTTGGCCAAATTGATATCCTGGTAAATAATGCAGCTTTTCAAATGGGAAGAGATTCTTTACAGGAAGTTCCTTCAGAAGAATGGGTAAGAACTTTTGATACAAATATTACTGCGATGTTCTATTTATGTAAGGCAGCTGAGCCCTATATGAAACCGGGTAGCAGTATTATCAATACCACTTCTGTAAATGCGTATTCACCTACCCAGGTATTGCTGCCTTATGCTGCTACTAAAGGAGCAATTCAAAATTTTACAGCTAACCTGAACCAGATTTTGCTGGGTGCCAGAAAAGGTATCCGCGTAAATGCCGTAGCACCAGGGCCCATTTGGACACCGCTGATCCCATCAACCATGCCTGAACCGGAAAACTTTGGTGCGGATACGCCTATGGGAAGGCCTGGCCAGCCTGTTGAGGTTGCCCCAGCGTATGTTTTTCTGGCTTCTGATGAAGCGAGCTATGTTGCAGGAGCCACGATACCAGTAACTGGTGGCCGTATTACTATTTAGTGACTTTACAATTACCATCTGGGGTATTTAATAATTTTTTTTTGATGGTAAATAGTTAAGTTTACGAATTAAGAAACTAAACGGTACATATAACATGATGGAACACTCAGAAACTAAGATCCTTTTTTTTGACATTGGTGGGGTATTGCTGACAAATGGCTGGGGACATGATTCCCGAAAACTGGCAGCAGAAAAGTTTGGACTCGATTATGATGAGCTAAATACCTTGCATAATTATATATTTAATGTTTTTGAAATTGGTAATATTACTTTGGATGAATATCTGGATACGGTGATATTTAATCATCCAAGAGAGTTTACGAGAGAAGATTTTAAAGAGTTTGTGTTTTCCAGGTCTAAAGAATTACCTGGTTTGCTGCAATGGATGAAGGAATGGAAAAAAGGTTGCGGTTTTCGTATCATCTCTATTAATAATGAAGGTAAAGAACTGAATACATATAGGGTTAAAAAATTTAAACTTCATGAATGCTTTGATGCTTTTGTATCTTCTTGTGATGTGAAAATGCGAAAACCTGATCCTAATATATTTTTGCTTGCCTTAGGGGTTGCCCAGGCACGGCCAGAACAATGTTATTATTTTGACGACAGGATATTCCAGGTGGAAACTGCAAAAAAATTAGGGATTCATGCTTTTCATCACACCAATTTTGAAGAAACTAAAGCGATCCTTGAAGGAATAAAAGAAGGTACATTAAAACCTACTGCGTAGGTTCTGTATTGATAATGCCCTTTACCAGGCTTTTCCATTGCGGATAGGAGAGGCCAATTTTAGCAGACCAGCCTACAAGGGTATTCCTGATATTATCTCCTACATTTGAGGTGTCTGTATTGGGCACCTCATTTCTTCCATGTTCTTCAGCAAATACGGTATTTCCAATTTGTTTTACTTGAAAACTTGAGGTAGCCTGGCTGGTGAAAAAATGTGCTATATTCTGATCTTTATTAGTTGGATTTGCTGCGGGCCTTGCCTGCAATGTTGTTGTCATACCTTCGGAAGTATTTTCTTCTGTGATCTTTTCGATCTTCACCCAGTCAAAGCCGTCTCCAGTGTGGGTGCCAGGGCCGGGGATATCAATCTTTAAATAATCGCCTTCTGAAGCTGTTCTTTTTAAGGGTTCTCCAGAATCATTTGTTAACGTAAAAGTAGATAGAGGCAGCTCACAAATTTCTGCCCAGCTGGAAACATTTATTAACCTATGTTTAGCCGTCTGATAAAATTCAATTGCGGCTGACCGTGTGCTAAATTCTGCTTTTGCAATAGTATCCAGCGATCCGCCTTGTTGTTGTTCCGGGATTTGATTTTTCATTAGAATGTTCTTATGCAGGTTTCATCTTTTTGATTTTATCACCGGTAACGGATAATGAGGATGAATTGTTTGAGCAAATGATATCATTTAAATACCCAATAGCCCAGTGCAAGCCAGATCAGGCCTTTAACTAAAAAGAACAGAAATCCCCAAATGCCAATCCTTCTGATCCATTTGATGATAATGTCCTTTTTTGAGTCCTTTGTCTCCTTGTTCATGATGGGTTAAAAATAATCATTCTTTACTAATTGTAATAATCTCAGAAAAGAAATAGTTATTATTTTGCCATGTATCGATTTAGCATTTTATTTCAATAAACTGACAAACTTTATGGCACAGACGTTGTTCTTATTCTGAAAAAAAGACCTATTATCATGAAAGATCAGAGCAAAGTTCAAATTACTACCGAGAAGTTCCAGCAAGAAGTATTATTTAGCGGGGATCAATTGCAAAATCAGGATCATCTTTCATCCTTGGCATTTAAAAATGCAGAAAGTTTGAAAAAAACCCTGGCTTCAGGCATACAGAAAAAGATCAACCCAAGACTTTTTATTTTATAATTGCTGCCGGGCTTATCTAAATAACAAAATCTCATAAAATCTATAATAGAAAAGGAGTTTCTAACCGATGCTCCTTTTTTTTATTGCCTGATTTATTTTGAATTTTGATATTGCTGTACCGGTTTTAAGGAATGTTTCTAAATAGAAATGAGTTTTCCTGCTTTCAAAGCATTGTTTTAGTTTTGCCTGAAATAAAACAATACATGTCAAAAACAAAATTAACAATCAATAATAACGGATCTGTCAAAATAGAAGGCGATTTTGAAATCGTGGATAGAAACGGAAATGAATACGGATTGCAGGGTAGAACGGTACTTACCATTTGCCGCTGCGGACTTTCTAAAAATAAACCTTTTTGTGATGGTGCCCATAATGGTCATTTTGAACATGAAGCAATTGCCTTTGATCTTCCTCCAAAAAAAGTATAAAAATTATATTGTGATATCATTCTTTGAATAGGCTAAAGTTCTTTGGAAATAAACGGCCTTTTAAGAAAGCCAGAATATCATTATATATGTTGAATGCCCCCAAAATTTATGGATAGCTCTTAAAAAGTTAAACATTTTTTGGGGGCATTTCACGTTTTAGTTTTTTTGTTTGACGACTTGATCTTTCTGTTAATCATTTATTATCTTCTTGTTCTTCGTTTTTACCCTATTTTATTTCAATTCCATCTGTATCTCTGATTTCTAATCTTCATGCGTTATATTTAGGTCAAAATATACTGTATGAACTTCCAATCTCTATTTTTATTCGCCGCACTGCTGCTTCCTTTTGCCGCAGATGCACAAACAAAAGAAACTCTTTCTAAAATTGCTCCTGCACCTGCAATTCCTGGTGCCTATGCTGATCCTCATATTACTGCTGCTGGTGGAAAATATTATATTTATCCAACTACTGATGGTACTGTTGGCTGGGCTTCTACATTTTTTACTTGCTGGTCATCTGCCGATATGGTGCATTGGAGTAAGGAAGGGGTGATCCTTGATTTGCCTAAAGACTTAACCTGGGCAGATGTACGCGCTTGGGCTCCTGCAATGGCCGAAAAAAATGGTAAGTTTTATTTTTATTATTCAGCCAACCAAAATATTGGTGTTGCCGTGTCTGATAAGCCTGCTGGGCCATTTACAGACCCGCTTGGAAAACCTTTAGTCACTAAAGGAACTGGCAAAGGACAAGTTATTGATCCTATGGTGTTTGTTGATGATGATGGAGCTGCTTATTTGTATTATGGACAAGGTAGCTGTAATATGGTGAAACTTAATCCGGATATGATCTCTTATGATCCAAAAAATCTAATCTCTATTCAACCTGAAGGATACAATGAAGGACCTTTTGTATTGAAGAGAAATAAAAAATATTACTTGATGTGGTCTGAATATGATACACGTGATCCGCGTTATAGTGTGGCTTATGCTACTTCTGATTTTCCAATGGGACCTTTTGTTAAGGCTTCGGGCGCACCGGTGCTTAAAGGCTCAGGTACTGTGCAAGGGGCCGGACATCACTCTGTGGTGAAGGTTCTGGGAAAAGATGAATGGTTTATCGCTTATCATCGTTTTATTATTCCCGGTGGAAATGGCTATAATAGAGAAACTTGTATCTCTTCTATGCATTTTGATCATGCAGGTAATATTTTGCCTGTTGATGTTTTTGAAAAGCTGAAGCCATTAAAAGAGTCGAAAAAGAAATAAATTTATTATTATTAAAATCGTCTATATGTATAGAAAATATTTGGTTTTGCTATTTGCTTTGCTGCAGGGGAGTGTTTTGAATGCCCAGCATAAAGTTTCTCAGCAGCACCTTGCACATCCCCTGGTTCCTGATCATGTTGCTGATCCTTCTGTGGTCAGTTTTGATGGTCAGTTTTACTTATATGGAACTACAGATATTAATATGGGGCTGCAGAAAGGCGGGGCACCTGTAGTTTGGAAGTCAGCAGATTTTGTGAACTGGCATTTTGAAGGACTTTTGGAGCTGGGGGTAGATTGGAATCGCGCCTATTTTTTTAAAGATAAAGACGGAAAGGATAAAACGGGTTATTTTAGATACTGGGCCCCTGGTAACGTGATTAAAAAAGACAAGCAGTTTTATTTGTATGTGACCATTGTAAAGCCTGATGATCAGTTAGGTACCTATGTGCTGAAAGCTGACCAGCCTGAGGGGCCTTTTAAATTTACCAATGGGACGGGTATTTATTTTAATGATCCAATAAATGCAGCAACTGAAACTAAGCCACTTTTAGATGATATTGATGGCGATCCATTTGTTGATGATGATGGGCAAGCATATATTTATTGGAGAAGGCGTAAGGCGGCGGCAATGAATTCGGATTTGATTAGTATGAAGGGTGCCCCACTGGAAATTCCTACCAAGTTTAAAGGATATTCTGAAGGTCCGGGGCTTTTTAAACGAAATGGTATTTATTATTATTTTTATACTTTATCAGGTCATGCTAGTTATAGTAATGGGTATATGATAAGCCGTAAAGGACCATTGGGGCCTTTTGAAAATCCTGCTGGTAAGAATATTTTTATTTATTCTAATCCGGAAAAAGGAATATGGGGGCCAGGGCATGGAAATGTTTTTCATTTGCCAGGTACTGATGCTTATTATTTTGTATACCTGGAATATGGCGAAGGTGGAACTACCCGGCAGGTGTATGCTAACCGCATATATTTTAATGAGGATGGTACGCTTAAACCTATGGTGCCAGATCAGCAGGGGGTGGGTAAACTCACTGATGTGAAAGATAAAAGAGGAATAAATATTGCCCGGCTATCAAAAGTTACAGCATCAAGTGTTCGCTTGTCTAGAGAAGTAGAAGGTACGGTCACTGCGGATGAGGATAGTAAATTAGCGAATCCCAATGTGGCAGAAAGAAAGGTGAAAAGAACTTTTGATTACCAACCTGCAAATGCTGCAGATGAATCTAATGCGACCAGATGGAATGCATTAGCGGATGATAAATCTCCCTGGATTATGTTTGATCTTGGAAAAGTACATAAAATCAGCTCTTGTGAAATTTCTTTTGCATTACCAACGGTGGGCCATTCCTGGGTGCTGGAAAAATCTGCAGATGGAATTAAATGGGAAAATGAAGCTTCACAAATAACAATGGCCATACGTTCACCGCATGTGGTTTCTAAATCTTTTAAAGCACGCTATTTAAGAGTCCGGATTACGGGTGGTGAACCTGGTTTATGGGAGATGAAGATCTTTTCGAAAAACTAATCAGTTTGGACTGAATTATTCAGTATCCCGGTAAGGGTTAAAATTACCGGAATACTGAATAATATTATAACTCCCTGATCCAGATATTCCGGAAACTAACGGGCTCACTTTTATCACCATGGGCCTGTAATTTTATAGGCGATGGTCCATGTGCCTTGCTGTATGAAGGGGCACCAACATATTGAGTTGGTCCTTTAAGTTCAAAATTATTTTGTACCAGCACGCCATTGTATAAAATAGTCACTTTTGCAGGCGTATTTAATGAACTGTCTGCTTTAAAAGTGGGTGCAGTCCAAATCACATCATAAGTTTGCCAATCGCCTGGTTTTTTTGATGGATTGACTAATGGCGTTGTTTGTTTATAAATACTGCCTGCCATTCCATTTGTATAAGTCTTATTCTCATAAGAGTCTAGTACCTGTAACTCATAACCAAGATCACCCTTTCCTATAGAAGCAAGAAAAAGACCGCTATTGCCCCGTAATTGACCTTCGCCAGTGATGTTTTGTGGTACTTGCCATTCCAGGTGCAGCTGGTAATTATTAAATGACTGTTTAGTTTCTATATTACCCAACTTTTTATCAACAGTAAGTATACCCTTTCCCACTTTCCAGTTGGCTGGTTTGGTACGGTCATCAGCACTGACCCATTGATCTAAATTTTTCCCGTTAAATAGAATGATTGCATCTGACGGCGCCTCACCAATTATTTTTCCGGGAACCACATTTTTAGGTACCGGTGTGTAAAACTCTGTGTCTTCATGTTTTGCCTGACCATTAGCTACTTGTATCCCGGCTAAAAGTAATGACGTAACAATTGCTCTGTTTATTAACATATCTAACTGATTAAATTATACCTAATAAATTTGTTTTAAATAGTATCCTGATGATCTTATTTGAACGAATTTGATCAATATAAGAGGAAAAACCTTACGATAAAAGATTTCTTTCTTTTTGTTACGAACAGATGATCAGCCCGCCTTTGACTAATTGGATCAACTTTAGCTATTTTTAGCAAATTGAATAAAATCATATTGCCCCATATTTTCATAAGGCAGAGACGCACCGTGCCTGCCCGCAATAAATGCAAGGTGTTATATTTATGGCTATAGTTTAATTAAATCATTCCGAATGGCAAATAATACCAGACCTGTACGTGATTTAATCTCTAGTTTTTGAAAAAGTGCTTCTCTGTAATTGTCGATAGTGTGATGACTTAAATTCATTTTTTCTGCAATTTCTTTATACGTCAGTTCTGAGCAGCAAAATTGTAAGAACTTTAGTTCATTTGCAGATAATTGGTCTATATCATTTTTTAATGGCTTCTTGTCTTGTAGCGAACGGATCAGTTTCCCTGAAACCAGGTTATTCATGAAATATCCCTGCATAGCAATTGTTTTAATCGCAGTAATTAAGTCTGTTGTTCTTGATTCTTTAAGCAAGTAACCACCGGCACCACTTTTAAGCATTTCAATGATAGGCTTATCATCATCATACATACTCAATGCTAGTACACGGACAGATGGATGTTTTTTTGTAATCCATTGTGTGGCTGCATACCCATCCATCTGCGGCATATTGATATCCATAAGCACTACTTCTGGTAAGGGATGTTTTTCTAACATTTGCTGCATTTCAATTCCATTGCAGGCATCAAACAAAACATCAATTTCACCAGATTCAGACAGAAGGCTTACGATTCCTTTTCTAAACAAGGTATGGTCATCTACTATTGCTATTGCAGTTTTTTTCTCTTCCATAATTATATATAGGGGATGGAGACTAAAATTTCTGTACCAGTTTCTGCAGTAGAGTTAATGCTAAAGTTGCCATTCATCATTTTTGCTCTTTTACTTATATTAAATAAGCCCATTCCGCCACCTTCTTTCATTTTATCTTCCAAAATAAAACCTACTCCATTATCTTTTACATTTAAAGATAAAGAATCGGTAGTCTGCTCCAAAGCAATTACTATTTCTGTTGCTTGGGCATGCCGTATAATATTACTCAATATTTCTTGAAAGAGGCGAAATAAAATTAATTCTTTATCCGCATACGCTGGGTTAGTGTGTGTGCTGTTGTCTGTGAAATGTATCTTGTATCCTGCACCTTTTTCCAGCCAGTCCAGTTCATAGGAAATTGCATGACCCAGATTCTTTTTAATCAATTCTTGCCCGCTCATCATTTTAGAAAGCTGGCGCAGTTCCTGAATGGCTCTGATTGTCAGTTCACTGGCTGTCCTGATTTTTTCTGGTTGTGGATTTTCTGGTGTAATGGAGCTCAATGTCACACTTGTCAAGCTCAGCAATTGCCCAATATTATCGTGCAAATTACCAGCAATATTTTGCATCAGCTGCTCCTGTACTTCCACTTGGGTTTTAAGTAATTCCAGTTCAAAAGTTTTTTTTAATGCCTCTTTTTCTTCCAGGTGCCTGGCTTTTCTCTTATTATATACTGATACGTATACGATTAAGAAAAGGGGAGCGAGAAGAAAGATGAAGGTGATTAAAGTAAGGAGGAAGATGAGTTCCTTTGACGATATCTGCATATAAAGGCGTAAGACCAACAACTGTATAATAAAACATTAAGAATATTAAAAGTAATATATCTGATAGACATAGTGATCACTGTGTGGCTCTGTTGGGAAAGGTAGTCGTAAAATAAGTTACAGGCCGTACCACCAAAGTAGAAAAATAAAATTCCATTTACCATCCAAAAGGAAGGATAGGTACTTAATTCCCTGAATTTTTCATCCCTGATCACAAGTAAATAAAAATAGCAGCTGGCCACCACAAATACGACTGACATAAATGCTGCTGTTTTGAAGGGGAAGTTCTGAAATTTGTTATCCCATAATTCTAAGGTATAAAGTATCATGAATAGTGCCAGCCAGGCATAGAGGACAATATCGACCCTTGATTTATATTTACGGAAAAGGTGGGAAAAGAATACACTAATCATCGTGCATTCAAATAAAAAATAAATAGTATAAAGCTGGACATTTGGCTGGCTTATTTCACGTAAAAAAATACCGCCTGTTTCCACGGCATATACCAGGAACAGATAGATTATGAAACTTTTCCATACCGGGTTTTTCTCTTTAAAAAGACACAGCAGGCTAATTAGGAAACAAATTAGCTCTGCTATGGTATTTACTGTAAAGTAGGTCGGCATAGCTAGTTTTCAGGAATCAAAGTTGCGCCAATTTCGTAGCATTCTTTTGGTGGCGGACAGATTTCTCCCCGGTTTTCTGGTACCATTCCTACAATAAAACCACTTGTTGAGCCACTGGTTTTCAGGCCCGGATACAAATCTTTGTAATAATCCTTATGGATCCATATAGGCCTGCTTGTGGTACCTACATTAACGTCTTTGGTAGAAACCATTAATAAGGTATTATAACCCCAATAGTAGGATGGTGGATTGGAAGGCTTTTTAGCGGTTGCTACTGTGTCATAACTTTTGTCATAAGTGGCAAGGTAAAAGCGGACACCAGTGCCTTTTTCTTTATCAAGTTGGTTTAGCATCGCAGTAAGCCTGGCTTTGCTAAACCAAATGCATCGGGTATCTGGTTTTAGTACAGGTTTCCTGTTATTTCTTTTGGCATCTTCCAGTTCTGCTTTTGTAGGAGTGACATAGCCTGCATGACTAGCATAATTTGCTACGTAAGTTTTGGCTACATCTACCGGGACCAGAGAGTCAGGGTCTAGCGTATCTTTTATTGATGTACCTGCTATAGCGGAGCTGGTATCTATTTTAGTGTGCTCTCCACCTGCATTTTCTTTTTGTTTACATCCAGCTATAGTTATGATAATTAACACTGGGAATAATAGGGTAAAATTTAGTTTCATATGCGTTTTATTTTTGAGCTAAACTACTAAAATTATTCATTTTAGGAAACAGGTATTCCTCTTTATATAAAGATGTTATATGTTAATAAAAAAGCTGTTCTTACCCTTTGTATGTCGAATATTTATTATATGAAGGTGTAATAAGGGTGATTGAAAAGCTGTTTTTACCCTTTGATCATACCGTTTTCAAAGTGATATTTGGATGTGTTTAAATTATAATGTTTAGGGAGTAAGAAATTGTTAACCTCTCAATTAACAAGAGTAGATGCGTTAGGGTTTAGTGTGTATGCTAAACCCTTAGCGTAGCTCTTATCCAAAAGGATACCCATGGTTCACAAGGTCATTTAACTGCCTGTTTTTTTATTAAAAATCTCTGCAAAAGGGCGGATCATGATTGGTTATGCATATAGAAAATTGTGTACGGGTTATTTTGGCTATTCTTATATTAATCCCTATGAATGTATAGAAATTAAGAGGCTGAAGTTGAGTAACCGGGTCATGTAGAAGTATTATAAATAGTTTTTGTGTTTTTAACTTTGGGACGGCAATTTTTTGCCGTCCCTTTTTGTTGAATGCTGATTTCTTTTTATGGCTTAGCTGTTTTTTTTAGAGGATAATATTTATTCTTCCTATTTTGTGGCCCTAATGAACTTAATCCGGTTAAGGGTTTTATAAATGATGGATATAAATAAACTTCAACTCAGGACTGTCAGCGTTACACGGTATGTAACACCACTGCGGGAAGGTGGCTCTATGCCAGCTATTGCAGAGGCTGATGATGATTTTCTGTATGTACTTAAATTTCGGGGGGCCGGACAGGGGGTAAAAGCACTGATTGCCGAGATTATCGGGGGCGAAATTGCAAGAGCGCTGGGATTTAAAGTCCCGGAAATTGTATTTGCAAATTTGGATGAAGCATTTGGCAGGACTGAACCTGATGAAGAGATTCAGGATTTGCTAAAGGCCAGTGTGGGATTAAACCTGGCCCTTCACTACTTATCTGCTGCGATTACATTTGACCCTATCGTAACTGTGATTGACCCTAAACTTGCTTCGCAAATTGTATGGCTGGATTGTTTGTTAATGAATATGGACCGTACGCCAAGAAATACAAATATGCTCATCTGGCATAAAGAATTATGGCTAATTGATCACGGTGCTTCACTTTATTTTCATCACTCCTGGAACAATTGGGAAGAGCAGGCTAAAAGGCCTTTTGTACTGATTAAAGACCATGTACTGTTGCCCTATGCTGATGAACTTGAATGGGTTGATGCCGAGTTTAAAGCGTTGCTTAACGAAGGTATAATTGATTCTATTGTTTCCCTGATACCAGAAGAATGGCTATCTGGAGAAACTGCTTTTGATTCTGCAGCAGCACATCGTCAGGCTTATGCCACTTTTCTTTTGACCCGTATTGCCAATTCTGAAATTTTTGTAAAAGAAGCACAACATGCAAAACAAACACTTATTTGAGTATGCTGTGATCCGCGTTGTACCTAGGGTAGAACGGGAGGAGTTTTTGAATGTTGGTGTGGTTTTATATTGTGCAAGAAAAAAGTTTTTACAAGCTGTTTTTGTGATGGACGAACCTAGGTTAACTGCATTTTCAAAGGAACTTGATTTGGAGTTTTTGAGTGATAATTTGCTGGCATTTACCAATTTGTGTATTGGCGGGAAAGATGGGGGGCCTATTGGTCAGCTGGATATAGCCTCGCGTTTTAGATGGCTTACTGCGATGCGCAGCACAGTTTTACAAACCTCCAGGGTGCATCCTGGTTTTTGCGATGATCCCGCAGTGAAGCTTGAAGAGCTTTTAGCAGAACAGGTAGGTTAGAATTTTAAAATATATGAAAGCCTGCTTTGTTATAAATTCCTTCAATATTAACTTAATAGGGGAGGAACCTGATAACGAAGCAGGCTTTTTTATGCTAAATAATTGCTTGTTTATTTTGTGTCGTTAATTTCTTTAATCGATTCTGCTATTAATTTCACAGAGGCGGTATCATTCATTTGCTGACGCAATCCGCTGACTTGTTCCAATACCTGGATAATTTGTGGTGCAAATCCATTTGGCTTAAATTTGATACCAAAGTCTTTGATTGCCGTAATTCCCTGTTGTGCATTCTCTGTATTTTTCAAATGTGCAGTCATATAGATGAAACCTTGCATCATATCTACTTTGCCCTGTGGATTTGCTTCATTAAAATTGCGGTATACAAAAGGCCACTCTGCATCGCCTCCGCTTTTAGCATAAACAGAAACTATGGCGTTGGTTAGCTGACCCTGGCTGTCTTTTTCAAATGATTTGGCAAATGGAACTGCTTCTTCTGGTTTGACCATGGCTAATGCACTTAAAGAAGCGCCTTGTATCGCATAGGACTGACTTTTTAAACCTTCCTGGTACAGTGCCAGTTGCTGATCTGCACCTTTTGAAACGCTGATCATATTAATAGCAGCTGCTTTAACCAGGTTATTGTCGTCGCTTGTCGCTAACTTCAATACCATGGGAAGTGCCGCTGTAGTTAATGCCTCGTTTTTTGGATCAATCGCATTTAAAGTCTGCAAACGCAAGCCGTAATATTTGTCTTGCAGACCGGCTAGTAAAATGCTTTTTGCACTTTCGTCAGTTTGTTTTGCTGCTGCCGCTTCTATCGCCTCTAAACGGTCCATGTATAATGGTGCGTTCTTTGACTGAAACAAAAGTTCCCCCAGCGTTTTATGATCTGTTTTTACACCTAGGATAATTTTATCTGCATCTATGTTGACCAGATCTGGTTTAGCTGCCACTTTATAAGTAAGTGTGTCAGATTTACCGCGCATCCAAATTTGGTGACGCTCTTTTTTGCCACCAGCATAAAGTTCAACGGCCATTGGTAAAATAAAAGCATTTCCTTCTTGTGTTTGCTTTAGATAAACGGTTTGTGTTTTAGATTTGTCATCCCATTTGTAGCTGATGTCTAATAGGGGGTGCCCCGCGCCGTAATACCATTGATTGAAAAACCAGTTAAGGTCTTTTCCACTGGCTTCTTCCAGTGCCAGGCGTAACTGCTGTGCTTCGCCATTTTTGAATGCATGTGCTTTAAGGTAAATGTTTAATCCTTTGAAAAAGGCTTCTGCGCCAAGATAATTACGCAACATGTTCAATATCCTTCCACCTTTTTGGTAAGAAACAGCATCAAATACATCCTGGCTATCATGATAATGGAAACGGACTAAATCTTTTTTTGCATTTTCAGGATTAGCCAGGTACTCCATCATTGCCTCATGGTTATGGTCATCACCAGTATCCTGACCATATTTATGTTCTGCCCACAGGGTTTCGCTATAATTGGCAAAAGACTCGTTTACAGTAATGTTACTCCAGCTTTCTGCGGTAACATAGTCTCCAAACCATTGGTGAAAAAGCTCATGAACGATTGTGCTTCTGCCTTTGTCAAAATATCTGTCAGTCAGCTCACGGGCCGTGCCTTGTACATAAGAACCGTGTAAAGTAGCAGTGGTGTTTTCCATAGCGCCGCTTACATAATCCCGCACAACGATCTGTGCATATTTATTCCATGGATAATCTACGCCCAAAAGCTTAGAATAAAATTCCATCGCCTCTGGTGTAAAACCAAAGATCTGCTTGGCATATGGCGCATACTTAGGCTCCAGGTAATAACTTACTTCTTTATCACGCCATTTGTCTTTATAGATCTTAAAATCACCCACAGCCATCATGAATAAATATGGAGAATGTGGTAATTCCATTTTCCAGGTATCTGTACGCGTGCCATCTGTGTTTTTTTTCTGTGTGGCTAAACGGCCGTTAGAAAGGGTAACATATTTTGATGGGACGGTCATGCTGATTTCTTGCGTCGTCTTTTGATTGGTATGATCGATGGTAGGGAACCATGCTGAAGAACTTTCCAGCTCACCTTGCGTCCAGATCTGTACCGGCTTATCTTTCTCAGTACTATCGGGATTAATAAAATAAAGCCCTTTTGCATCAGTGATCGCTGCACCCGCTGATAGCCTCAGTTCATTTGGCTTTGCGGTGTAATCAATGTATAGCGTGTAATTTTCTGTGTTCTTATATACTTTATCTAGCTTAATGGCTAAAGTAAGGTTGTCATACGTGTATTTTAAAGGAATGTTTTTGCCATTTTTAACCACAGCTATTGTTTTTATATCCATTCCTTTTGCATCTAGCCTTAATGTATCTGTTGGATAAATATTTGGCTTTAGTGTTACCCATTCTTTTCCATATAAATAACGTTTCTTATAATCAAAACGCACATCCAGTTTGGTATGGATCAGGTTATTAATCTTGGCTGGGGTTTCCCTGTAGATTTTCATCAGGGGATCTTCTTTTTTGTCTTGTGCAAAAGCAGGTAGCGTGATTGCTGCACTGATAACCAGCAATGTGCCTGCTATTGCCCTTTGATAATGGGTTGGTTTAATATTCATTTGTGTAATTAATATGCAGCTGTAAATCTAGTGGGTGTATAGGTAAACTGCAACATTATGTGGATAATAACTTCGTGGCTGCTTGTTTTTTAGCTGGCAAATCTTTGTTTTTTTGTAATTAGACCGTAATAAACAAAGTAATCCCTTTGTTTATTACGGCTGTTACCTATCTTTGTACTCTGTTTATCTAATAGCCGTCCGGCTCTACGTGCTAAACAATTAAAAAGAATAATGATGGAAAAAGATGATATGATGCTTGATCAGCTGGCAAACAAGGAATACGAGTTTGGCTTTGTAACGGCAATTGATATGGATATTTCTGAAACCGGACTCAATGAAGATACTGTACGGTTTATATCTGCAAAAAAAACAGAGCCACAATGGTTACTGGATTATCGCATGAAGGGATATAATGCTTTTCTAAAGCAGGATATGCCAGAGTGGCAAAACTTTAAAATGCCGGAAATGGATTTTCAGTCGATCTCCTATTATGCTGCTCCAAAAGAGCAGGCTAAATATGCTTCGCTTGATGAAGTTGATCCGGAATTGCTACGTACATTTGAAAAATTGGGGATTCCAATCTCAGAGCAGAAACATCTTGCTGGTGTTGCTGTTGATGTTGTGTTTGATAGTGTATCTGTAACTACTACTTATAAAAAACATTTAAACGAGCTGGGGATTATCTTCTGTTCCATGAGTGAGGCGGTAAGAGAACATCCGGAACTGATCCAGAAATATCTTGGTTCTGTGGTTCCGCATACTGATAATGTGTTTGCATCATTAAATACAGCTGTTTTTTCTGATGGAAGTTTCGTTTATATTCCAAAAGGTGTACGCTGCCCAATGGAACTGTCTACTTATTTCAGGATCAATGCAGAAAATACAGGCCAGTTTGAGCGTACGCTAATTATTGCAGATGAAGACAGTTATGTAAGTTATCTGGAAGGCTGTACTGCCCCAATGCGTGATGAAAATCAATTGCATGCTGCGGTGGTTGAATTGGTTGCCCTGAAAGGTGCAGAGATTAAATATTCTACGGTGCAAAACTGGTATCCTGGTGATAAGGACGGAAAAGGAGGGATCTTTAATTTTGTTACTAAACGTGGTGCTTGCCGCGGGGAACATGCTAAGATCTCCTGGACACAGGTAGAAACTGGTTCTGCCATTACCTGGAAATATCCAAGTATCTTATTACAGGGTGATTATTCTTCCGGAGAGTTTTATTCTGTTGCAGTGACCAATAACATGCAAATTGCAGATACGGGTACAAAAATACACCATATTGGAAAGCATACTAAAAGCAGGATTATCTCTAAAGGTATTTCTGCAGGTAAAGGACAAAATAGCTACCGTGGTTTAGTACAAATGGGGCCTAAAGCGGCATATGCACGTAACTTTACCCAATGTGACTCGCTGCTTATCGGTGATCAGTGTGGTGCCCATACTTTTCCTTATATCGAATCAAAAAATAATACAGCCACTATTGAGCATGAAGCAACTACTTCCAAAATTGGGGAAGATCAGGTGTTTTACTTAAATCAGCGTGGTATAGATGCAGAACAAGCTATTGCATTAATCGTTAATGGATATGCTAAAGATGTATTAAACCAGTTACCAATGGAATTCGCTGTTGAAGCGCAAAAACTACTTTCTCTTACACTGGAAGGTAGTGTAGGATAATCTTAAAAAATAAAAAAAGAATATGTTATCAATAAAAAATCTTCATGCTAATGTTGAAGGAAAAGAAATTTTAAAGGGGATTAACCTGGAGGTGAAAGCTGGTGAAGTACATGCGATCATGGGACCAAACGGATCTGGTAAAAGTTCATTGGCGTCTGTTCTTGCAGGCCGTGAAAATTACGAGGTGACTGAAGGTGAAGTATGGCTTGACGGTAAAAACCTTTTGGATATGAAACCTGAAGAACGTGCCCGTGAGGGTGTTTTTCTTGCGTTTCAATATCCTGTTGAAATTCCTGGAGTATCGAATATCAATTTCCTGAGAACTGCATTAAGTGAAATACGTACACACCGTAACTTACCCCCGCTGTCAGCTAAGGATTTCCTGAAAATGACTAAAGAGAAACAGGCATTGGTGGAGTTTGAAGCTAAACTAGCAAACCGTTCTTTAAACCAGGGTTTTTCTGGTGGAGAGAAAAAAAGGAATGAAGTGTTTCAATTAGCCATGCTGGAGCCGAAATTATCTATTCTTGATGAAACTGATTCTGGTCTTGACATTGATGCGCTTCGCATTGTGTCTAGTGGAATTAATAAGTTGCGTACTCCTGATAATGCATTTGTTATGATTACCCACTATCAGCGTTTGCTGGAATATATCGTGCCTGATTTTGTTCACGTATTGTATAACGGTCAGATTGTTCGTTCCGGAACAAAAGAACTGGCGCTAGAATTGGAAGAAAAGGGATACGACTGGTTAAAGGAAGAATTCCATGGTAGTGAATCTATAAACAGCAAATAATATGGTAAATCAGTTAACCGCTCCATTGTATAATAAGTTGATCGCTGAGTTTGAAGGCAATAGCACGAGCAACAATACTAATGGTGATTTATCGAAATTAAGAAAAGATGCCTTTGATGTATTTAAAGCTAAAGGTTTTCCTACTTTAAAAGATGAGGATTGGAAATTCACTAATCTTGCGCCTTTTTTAACGGATGATTTTTCATTAACTACTGGTAAAGCAGATGAAACAGAGGTGATTAGTGCAATAAATGCTGCGCTTGTTCCTGGTTTAGATGCGTATTTGTTAGTGTTGTTAAATGGCCAGATACAAGTATCTTTATCAGTGCTTCCTTCTGCTGCTGAGGTAACTATCCAGACTTTAGAAAGTATTGCAGACTCTGCTGAGTTTAATGAGTATGCAACTTTTGATGAAGTTGGACGTAACCGCATGCTTGCATTAAATACTGCTTTATTTACAGATGGATATTTTCTGGAAGTTAAAAAGAATGTTGTATTAGATAAACCCGTACAGATCATTCATTTATATACGACTGATGGACATGTGCTTTTTCAGCCCCGTCATTTAATTGTTGTGAATGAAAATGCTAAGGCAGAATTAATAGAATCCAGCGTAGTGATCAATAACAATAAGCGTGTATTGCTAAACAGCGTTACACAATCTAGTGTTAAAGAGAATGCACAACTGATTCAATATAATATTCAGAATAATTTACCGCAAGAACGTTTGGTTACTTATAATCGGGTTACACAACACCGGGACAGCAGGTATGATAATTTTACTTTCAATTTGCCTGGTGCAGAACTGATTCGTAATACCCTGGAAATTGTACTTAATGGTACCGCTACAGATACGCATTTATTGGGTCTATATTTAGTGGGTGGTCATCAGTTAACTGATAATCATACTGCTATTCATCATAAGTTTCCACATTGTGAAAGCAATGAAGTTTATAAAGGTGTTTTACTGGATCAGGGTAAAGCGGTTTTTAACGGTAAAGTCTTTGTAGAGCGTCCTGCGCAAAAAACGAATGCTTTTCAGCAAAATAATAACCTTTTATTGAGTGATAAAGCTCAGGTATTTGCCAAACCTCAATTGGAAATATTTGCAGATGATGTAAAATGCAGCCATGGTTGTACAGTTGGACAGTTTGATCCGGAATCATTGTTTTATTTACAATCGAGAGGGATTAGTGAAGACTCAGCTAAGAAATTGCTGGTAGAGGCTTTTATGTTTGATGTAACACAGAAAATTGGTAATGAAGCTGTAAAAGAATATTTACAGGCTTTAATTCACAGTAAAATGGAAGATTCTTTATCCTCCATTAGTTAAGCAGAACAGATATGGGCAAATTAACAATTGAAAATAGTAGAAAAGACTTTCCTTTACTAAATACGCAGGTATATGGTAAAGACCTGGTTTACTTTGACAATGCGGCTACTACACAAAAACCAGTGCAGGTGCTAGCTGCACTGGATAAGTATTATACCGAATATAACAGCAATGTACACCGTGGAGTGCATTTATTGAGCCAGCAGGCAACTGCTGCTTATGAAGATGCAAGGAAAAAAGTTGCTGCTTTTATTAATGCTGCCCGTAGTGAGGAGGTGATCTTTACTAAGGGAACCACCGATTCAATCAACCTGGTTGCTTCTTCTTTTGGAAGGAAATTTTTGAATGCTGGTGATAGTATCGTGATTTCTGCTATGGAACACCATTCTAATATTGTACCCTGGCAAATGATCTGTGAGGAGCGTGGTGCAGTATTAAAAGTAATCCCAATGGATGAAAATGGGGTAATGATGATTGATAAATTACCTGATCTCTTAGATGAGCATGTAAAATTGGTATCGGTTACTTATGTCTCTAATTCTTTGGGGACTATTAATCCGGTGAGGGAAATTATCAGACAGGCACATGAAAAGAATATCCCTGTTTTACTTGATGCAGCACAGGCGATACAGCATATTCCTTTGGATGTGCAGGAGCTTGATGTTGATTTTATCGCGTTTTCCGGACATAAGATCTATGGTCCAACGGGTATTGGTGTGCTTTATGGAAAAGAGAAATGGTTAAATGCTATGCCACCTTACCAGGGCGGGGGTGATATGATTAAGACGGTTACTTTTGAAAAGACTACATATAACGAATTGCCTTATAAATTTGAAGCAGGTACGCCTGATATGTCTGGTGCAATTGGCCTTGGTGCTGCCATAGATTATGTGAGCAGTATCGGGTTGGAAGAGATTGCTATGGCGGAACATGAGTTGTTAACCTATGCGTTGGGGCAACTAGCAGAAATTGAGGGGATTAGATTTATTGGGCAGTCTGCTGAACGTGCAAGTGTGATTTCCTTTTTACTGGATGGGATCCATCCTTATGATTTAGGTGAGTTGCTTGATAAGCAAGGGATTGCTATACGAACAGGGCATCATTGTACCGAGCCTGTGATGGATTTCTTTGGTATTCCAGGCACATGCCGTGCGTCTTTTGCTTTTTATAATACAAAAGAAGAAATAGACTTGCTGGTTAAAGGTATTAAAAGAGCCGTTGCTATACTTATTTAATTATTGAAATGACGATTAATGAAAAACAGGATGAGATTATAGAGGAGTTTGAACTCTTTTCTGATTGGATGGACAAATATGAAAATATTATCGAGATTGGAAAAGAACTTCCCTTAATTGACCCTAAATATAAAGTTCCGGAGAACCTGATTAAAGGTTGCCAGTCTAGTGTTTGGCTGGAACCGGAGTTTGATAATGGTGTGGTGTCTTTTACTGCAGATAGTGATGCCATTATTACCAAAGGTTTAATTAGCATGATGATCAGGGTTTTATCTGGACATACGCCAAAAGAGATCCTGGATGCTGATCTTTATTTTATAAATACAATAGGTTTGCAAAATCATTTATCGCCTAACCGGTCTAATGGCCTGTTGTCGATGCTGAAACAAATGAAGATGTATGCCGCTGCTTTTAATACACAGGTTTAAAACAAGAAATTATGAATGAGCCGTCATTAAGAGATAAAATTGAAGAGGCTATCCGCACGGTCTATGACCCGGAGATACCCGTAAATATTTTTGAGCTGGGTTTGATTTATAAAATCCAGATGCTGGAGAATAATAAAGTTCATATATATATGACACTTACTGCTCCGGCCTGCCCGGTGGCTGGTGAACTTTTGGAAGAGGTGGAGACGAAAGTTAAAGCTGTTGAGGGGGTGGGTGAGGTAGAGGTTAGATTAACGTTTGATCCACCATGGGACAGGGATATGATGAGTGATGAAGCTAGATTGGAGTTGGGTTGGTTGTAATGGAAATGGAACATAAGTTGTCATTTAGAGAGCGTGCGGCCGACTTGCTTAAAACCAGCGGGCCACAATCTCTCTCTGCACTTGCCAGAGCATTTCAAGTGACTGTAGAGGGCGCGCGTTTCCAAATGCTCAAATTGGAAAAAGAGGGTATGGTTACCTCTAGTAAAACGGTGACCGGAAGAGGGAGGCCGCAACAATTATGGGCGCTTACAGATGCAGGCCAGTCACGCTTTCCTGATACCCATGCTGCGCTTACGGTTAAACTAATGGAAGTAATGAAAGAAACACTTGGTGAACAAGCGGTTTCAAAAGTGATTACTGCCAATGGTGAAAGGGGTACCAGCAGATATCTTCAGCTGTTAGAAGGAATAACTGATCTGGAACAGCGCCTGACTAGTTTTGTTGCTATCCGTTCTGCCGAAGGGTATATGGCCCAGTTTATTAAAGATGATGAAGGTTTCATTTTCATCGAAAATCATTGTCCTATCGGGGCTGCTGCCCATGCCAATCCTGGTATCTGCTGCGCAGAATTTAAAACACTGCAAATTGTGATTGGAACGCATGTACTGATCAAACGTATTGAATATATTGTTGACGGTGGCAGAAGATGTGCTTATCGGATATTTTCTTCTCAGGGATAATTCCCTTTCTAATTTTCCTTCCTGTAAAATACATTTATAAGTAAACGATTCACTGATTGTGTTCCTATTTTAGCTGTACACCATTTTATAATGTATACGCTTTATGTCTGAATTGAATTTTGATTCTTTACTAATGGTTAGGGCGCCAGCCTATAGCCATGAAAATTTCAATGAGGAATATTTACAGAAGGTACTGGCTACAGATTTTTTTAGGGCAGCGCTGTTTTTTGCCAGCAGGTCTTTTTATGACGCACTGAGTAAGAAATCTTTCGATTATAACCAGCTCAATCCTCAGCTTCGTTTTACGTTATGGAAATATTTAAACAGAATGTGTTACCGGGCTTTACCTTACGGTCTGTTTTCTTCGTATGCGGCCCTTAGCTATAAAACTGGTGAGGGATTGGTGTTTACAGGTGGGGGGAGATTGAAAATATACCCGGATTTTAAGCAGGCAGCTGATTTGATCAGGGGTTATAATGCTGCAAATTTTAATACGGTTAAGTATTTTTCTAATAATTCCTTATATCGTATTGGAAGACAATGCAGGTTTATCAGCCAGGATTATTCGGCAGAAAGTAAATTTTCCATAATTGAACTGACACTAACAGGTGGACTAAATGAGTTACTCTGTTTTATGGAAAATGGCAGGACAAAAAAGGATTTTGTTAATTTCTTGCTTGATGGATATGATGACCTACAAATGATTGATGCTTATTTTGAGAGTTTGCTGGAAGCGCAGGTTCTTGTTTCTGAATTAACCCCAAATATAACAGGTAAACCTTATGTAGACCGCAGTATAGAATTGCTTGCTGCTGAGGGGATCACTTGCCTGGCATTGCAGTCACACCTAATTTCCGTAGCAGATCAATATCAGACCTTACCCGTTTTGAATGAATATTTAGCTCAGGAACTGGTTCAGCATAGCCTTAATCCTGCATATACAAGGTATGAACGCATAGTTTCTGGCGGGATGAGCAGTGATTTAAGTAAATGCATACCTGATTTAGTAAGACATATGGATAAGCTTAGTGCAGATCAGGATATCGATCATATGAAAGTGTTTAAAGCAGCGTTTATTAAAAGATACGATCAGCAAGAAGTGTCTTTAATGGAAGTTCTGGACCCCGGTTGTGGTATTGGCTATGAAAACCTGGCATCAGCCTATGAAAAACCAGGAGAAAATTTTATTGCTGATGTACGGATTAATTCCAGTCTGTCAAGCAAGATAGCCTGGGGAGATATAGAAAAAATGATCTTTAAAAAGTGGAAGGATCTTGCTCAAAACAATACCAGTAAGATCAATATTACAGCTGAAGACTTAAAAGATCTGCCAGAAAGCAAACATCAGCTTCCTCCCGGATTATTTGTCCTATTTAAAGTAATAGATGACCAGGTATGGCTGGATAATATAGGAGGGGTATCCGGAGTTGAGCTTAATGCCAGGTTTGGAGGAACAGTTGAATTTCCAGACGCTATGATACAGGATATCTGTGCGAAGGAAATGGCATTGAACAATGAATTTATATTTGCTGAAATTGCTTTCTCGCCTAATGACAAAGCTTCAAATATTAATCAAAGAGGAGATTTTTATCCTTATGAAATTCCTGTGCTTACCCATTCCTGCAAACAGGAAAATAAGGTCATTAAGCTAAACGATCTCTATATTTCTGTTCAGGAGGATACGATTTTTCTCAGGTCTGCCCGTCTAAACAAATATATCATTCCAAGGTTATCTTCTGCCTATAACTATCAGCGATGTACGATTTCAGTTTTCAGGTTTCTGTGTGATCTCCAATATCAGGGGACAAAATCAAATTTAAGTTTTTCTCTTCGTACTTTATTTCCTGGAATGGACTATTACCCCCGGTTAGAAATGGATGGTGTAGTGATTAGTCCTGCTACCTGGATGTTAAATGAGGAACAGATCAAAGAAATCACTCAATTAGGTGTAGCCTTTATAAATGAACTCAATTTGCCAGGGTTGTTTAGTCTGCAGGAAGGTGATCATTTTTTGGTATTTAATAAGGAAAAAGAAGAAGATCTTGCAGTATTTATCCAATGTATTAAAAACCAGCGTAAAGTTATCTTAACAGAGTTTGTGCTGGCAGATAAGCCATTATTGACCAATAGCGATGGAGATTGTTTTAATTCTCAGCTGGTTGCCTGTGTAACGCGTCAGTCAAAGTCTTACACCTTACCGAAAGGTGTTATTCATAAAAAGAACCAGAGCGTGAAACGATCATTCTTACCAGGTGAAGAATGGTTATATCTAAAGTTATATAGCCATTCTTCTGTTACGGATGAGATCCTGAAAACGGTTGTTCTATCGGTTGTTAAAAAATACAAGCAAGGAAATGCTGAATTTAAATGGTTCTTTATCAGGTATCAGGATGACGGAGCGCATTTACGTTTAAGGTTCTTTACAAACGGGATGTCGTCCTCCCTTTTACTGGCTGAACTTATAAAAAAACTGCAGCCATTTGTTAAATGCGGGAAGGTTGCTTCTGCGGTAATTGATTCTTATCAAAGAGAGCTGGAAAAATATTCTCCTGCATTAATCAAAGAAGTAGAATCCTTTTTTTATGCAGATAGTGAATATGTACTGGCAGTTTTTGTAAAACATCATATGGATATTTCTTTTAAGATGAGCTTTGCTGTAAACAGCAGCCTCCTGCTTATCCAGACCTTTATAACAGATAAAAATCAGTGTTTAGATTTCTTACATGCTGTACAGCAAAATATTTGTGCGGAATTTAACAGAAGTAAAGATGTGGTTCACAAATTAGATGTAAGATACAGGAAGTTTCAAAAGGAACTGATCAATCAGCATCTCAGTAACACTTTACGGCAACAGGATAAAAATTACAGAAAAGCATTGTCAGATATTGTTCAAAAAACGGAAAGATGGAGTAGTGCAGAAAGATATAATTTATTGATTAACCTGGTGCATATGCATATTAACAGAATCTTTAATCTTCATTCCAGAGAATATGAATATGTAATTTATCATTTTATGAAAAAACACCAGGCGTTTTTAAATCATACTTCTAACGGCTCGTTTTAATGGCTGTACCATTAATTTGTTTGAGTAAGTTTTCTTTGTATGATAAGCCAATTGGCAGGTCTATGTTATCAATATAGATTTTGTTACCTTCAAGATGAGTTACTTTACTGATATTAATTATATATGATTTGTGTATTCTGATGAATAAGTCAGGTTTAAGGCCATTTTCCATCTCTTTCATCGTGAGGTAAATTACATGATTGACTGTTGGGGTATGGATCAGAATATAATTATTTAATCCTTCTACATAGTCAACGTCATTGAAATTTATCTTCAGCATTTTCCCCTTAATTCCTGGGTTTACAAAGAAGAAATCTTTATTTTTTGGCTGTTTTTCTAAAGCCTTTTTATCCAGTTTATCAATCACTTTGTTTAAAGACTTCATGAATTTCTCAAAGGAGATTGGTTTCAGCATAAAATCTGAAATGTCTTTATCATATGCATTTACCGCATAGTCTGAATGGCCAGTGGTAAAAATGATTTCTGTCTGGCCATGAATAGCATCGGCTACGTCTAAACCAGACATTTCCTCCATGTCTACATCTAAAAAGGTAATGTCGATATCTTTTTGTCCGTTAATCAATTGAACAGCTTGTTCTGGATGTTGCGAGGTTCCTGCAATTTCTAATTTCCCGCTTTTGATGGCATACTTTCTTAAAATTTCAATCGCATGAGATTCATCATCTATAATAAAACATTTGTACATAATTATAAAGTTAAATGAAGTTGAAATTGGTAATCATCCTCCCTGTCATCAATTTCTAAATGATATCGGTTTAAGTAATACGCATCCAGCCGAAGTTTTAAATTCTTAATTCCAATTCTGCTGCTCACGTTGTGCCTCTTTCCTTTTGACTTTTTATTTTTAATCATAAAATATAAATGATTTTCCTGTATATCAAGCTTGATTACTGCTGGATAACTGTTGTCTTTCAAATGTGCATATTTAAATATATTTTCAACAGGCGTAAGGAGCAGGAGCGGAAGAATCTTTAAATGACTGCTGTTTCCTGTTATTTCAAAAGTGAGCTGTAAGGCTTGGTCAAACCGGAGCTGGTTTAATTCGATAAAGGAATGGATCTGTTCAATTTCATCGCTCAGATCTACTTTTCCCGATTTTGTTGTTTCTGCTATCGCATAGTGCATGATTTCGGAGAGTAAAAGAATTGGCCTTGCTATATGTTCTGATATCTGCTGAGCTGAATTATACAAGAAATTTAACGTGTTAAAAAGAAAATGAGGATTGATTTGTGATTTTAAATAGGCAATTTCTGTATTGACCAATTCTTTCTCCAGTTTTTGGGTATGAAGCTGGTCAATTAACTTGTTTTTCTCCAGGTTTGAGATTTCTTTTTCCTTCAAAATTGTATTTAATGCAAACCAATATCCGGTGCTTAAACCCATAAAATAAATGAATCTCCAAATTACCTGGGAAAGGTAGGCCATAGGTTTAGCAAATGGATCTACTTCCGAAAAACCCCAATTGAGAAAACAGGTTGTTAGTGTGTATTTTAATAAAATGTAACCTGCCAGTTCTGTTAAAAGGCATAGAATAATCAGGTAGATAGGTTTTTTATGTACCCTGGGGAAAACGTAGTGTGCATTGATATAGAAAATAAGGATGTTTACCAGATACCCGTTAATGTAATCTGGAAGAGGTGCGATTTTATTCGAGTAGAAGTAATTAAATGTAATTTCGTAGGTGATAAAAATAGCCCATATCAATATACTCTTGCGTATAAATCCTGGGTTTTTAATGCTTTTTACAAAATTCATGGTTTCAAATATAAGGTATAATACGTGGATTTACCGCGGGATTATCTGAGTTCGTGTAATAACTTTTTTATTGTCTTTTTCGTCTCCTAAAATTGATGTAGAACAAAATTTTACATCATGAAAAAATCAACCTCAAAATCGCTGAAGTTAGAAATTAAACCACTTTATGAATTTTCAACTGTCGATAATAACAGACAGAACCTTTCGGACCCTACATCTATCACCATTATGACCGTTACTACTGTGGCGCCACATTTACGTGTAAAGTAACCACGTTAAATCCTAGACATCAGTAGGAAACAGAAGCATTGATTTAAATATTACTTGCTTCTGTTTTAATTTAATCATTTTGGCTTTTATTTTGTTTATATTCTGTAGTTCAAATGAACGATAAACAAAATAATAAACACGATGAAATTTTCAAAATTTACAGGAGGCCTAATCTTATGCGCGGGCCTTTTCTTATCTATGTCTTCTTTTGCACAGGATAAAGAGAATAAAAAAATTGTAGATGCTACAGTAGTACTTTCAGATTTTGGTAAGATGAAAGAAACTATCCCTTCAGAACTTCTTCAGGTAACTCAGGGTATCATAATTGTCCCTAAATTGATCAATGCAGGCTTTGTAGTTGGTGGTAAACGCGGTAAGGGATTGGCGATGGTAAAAAAAGCAGATGGTACATGGAGTAATCCAGTGTTTGTGACTATTACTGGTGGAAGCGTTGGCGCACAGATTGGTGTTCAATCAGTAGATTTAATTTTAGTGTTTAAGAATAGCAAGAGCCTAACTGAGATTAATAAAAGTAGTTTTACCTTAGGTGGTGATCTTTCTGTTGCTGCTGGACCGGTTGGAAGAAATTCTACGGCAAGTACGGACTACAAACTGGAAGCTGAAGTATATTCTTACTCCCGCAGTAAAGGACTTTTTGCGGGGATCTCGCTAAACGGAGCTTCTCTTGCCATAGATGCAGCTGCAAATACTTCTTTTTATGGGGAAACTAAAACAGCTAAAGCTATTTTTAGTGCACCTGTTAAAGACAGTGAGACTGTAAAAGGTTTAAAAACTGCTCTTTCTGCAATGAAATAAATTAAAATTTGTGTTTTTCTTTTTGATGTTACTGCTGAATTTTAATTTAGTTAGATGACTAGGGATAGCACAGCTTCTTTTCGCTCATTCAAAAATTCTTTTTGATAAGGAAGAGGGCTTTTACCAGTGATGGACTTAAAATATTTATGGAAGCTGGCAAAATTGTAAAAGCCACTTTCATAACATATTTGCTTTACATTGATCTTATTTTCGATCAGCAATTTACAGGCATGACCTATTCTTATTTCATTAATGAACTGAGAATAGGTTTTCCTTGTGCGTGACTTAAAGTAGCGGCAAAAATAATTCACGCTTACATTTGCAATATCTGCTACTTCAGAAGTTTGGATCTTCCGCTTAAAATTGGCTAAAGAAAACTCATATATCGCATGGATCCTGTCATTTTCTGTTTCTTCAAAATTATGTTTGAAACCAATGGAGGAAAGCAATTTAATTTGGCTGCTGCTCCCGATTTTGTTCAGCGCGTCCATTAAAAGCATAATTCTTTTAGGCCCTTCCGTCCGGAGTAGCTCTTCTAATATTCCGGCAATTTCATTTCTTACTTGCCCGCCAATTTGTATCCCCCTTTTAGCTTTTTCAAGCGTATTCCTGATGATCTTATTTTCTGGAAGCTGCAAAAAAGCATCGCCCCAGAAGTTTTCATTGAAATGGATCACCCGCACGTCTGCTGTTGTCTGTATCTGTTCATCAAAATAGATATCATCAAATCTCCAGTAGTGTGGTAAATGTGCACCAATTAGTATCACATCACCAGAGCGAAAACGCTTTATACTGTCGCCTATAAATTGGGTGCCGTTCCCGCTTTTAAAGTGAATGAGTTCTACTTCTGTATGGTAGTGCCAGCGGTTATTAATATAAGGGACATTATCCTGCCTTGCACTGAAAGAATTTATAGGATTTGTGGTTACTTTTAGGAGTTGAGGTTTCATTTTGTTATAAATGATGGCTTAATAAAGGTAAATATGACAAAATCATTTAATCTTTTGTTTAAATGATAAAATAAATAAAATCAAAATTGCCTTCCTTTGAAGAACCAAATATAGCACAGGATAAAATGAAGAACAGGTACTGTCTCACACTAGATCTAATTGATGACCCTAAACTGATTAGTGAATACGAAAGGTTGCATCAAAAAATATGGCCTGAAATATATGCCAGTATTATCAATTCTGGCATTGAACATATGCAGATCTACCGCTATAACACACGTTTATTTATGATTATGGACGTGAGCGATAATTTTAGTTTTTCTGAAAAAGCTGATCTGGATGCCGCTAATCCTAAAGTACAAGAATGGGAAACCCTGATGTGGAATTACCAGCAAGCCTTACCTGGAGTAAAACCTGGAGAAAAATGGATGTTAATGAACCGGATCTTTCAATTATAATTATATGCCAGCTACAGCAATGAGTTCTTTTATACAAATACATCCCAAAGATAATGTGCTGGTCGCATTAGTAGATTTACCAGCTGGATTTACAATTAATTTTGGTGGTACTTCTTTTACGCTGCTCAGTAATGTCTCTGCAAAACACAAATTTACGATCACTGATATGGCTGCCGGAGACGCCATCTTTATGTATGGTGTACTGGTGGGTAAAACCAATCAAGCCATTGCCATGGGACAAGCGATCACAGTATCTAATGTAGTCCATGCTGCTGAAAGTTATCAATTGGGCCAGCGAAAAACAGACTGGCAGCACCCTGATGTAACTGCTTTTAAAGATCAAACTTTTATGGGCTTTCACCGGTCTGATGGAAGTGTAGGTACTGCCAATTACTGGATCGTAATCCCGCTGGTCTTTTGTGAAAACCGAAACGTGGAAGTTCTTAAGGAGGCACTTCATGAAAAACTGGGCTTTAAAAAACCAAGGGGATACGAAAATGAAGTTGATGGCTTAATTGAATTGTATAAAACAGGAAAGTCAGTGGAAGAAATCTTAAGAGCAGACCTGCAAAGTTCTGCCTCTGCCGTACCCTCTAGTCAGCTATTTCCTAATATTGATGGGATTAAGTTTTTGAACCATGATATGGGATGTGGCGGGACAAGAATGGATTCTGATACTTTATGTGGCTTACTGGCAGGTTATATCACGCATCCAAATGTAGCTGGGGCAACGGTGTTAAGTTTGGGCTGCCAGCATGCACAAATCAGTATCTTACAAGAGGAGATTGCAAAACGTGATCCAGATTTTAAAAAACCGCTGGTGATTTTGGAACAACAGAAAATGGGTACAGAGCGTAAAATGCTGGAAGAAGCGCTGAAACAAACTTTTGGAGGGCTAATGGTTGCTAATCAGCAACAGCGTCAGCCTGCTCCATTGTCTAAACTTTGCGTGGGTTTAGAATGTGGTGGTTCTGATGGTTTTTCAGGCATCTCCGCTAATCCGGCTCTTGGACATCTCTCTGATATCCTGGTTACTTTGGGCGGAAGTGTGATTCTGGCAGAATTTCCTGAATTGTGTGGTGTAGAACAAGAACTGAGTGACCGTTGTATTGATATAGAGACGGCTAACCGGTTTATGGGTTTAATGACTACCTATAATGCTCTTGCAGAAGCTACAGGTTCTGGTTTTTATGCGAACCCTTCTCCTGGAAATATTAAGGACGGGTTAATCACTGATGCGATAAAATCTGCAGGAGCAGCAAAAAAGGGGGGTAATTCTCCAGTTACTGCTGTGCTTGATTATCCGGAAAAAGTTACTAAAGCTGGGCTGAATTTATTGTGTACTCCAGGTAGTGATGTAGAAAGTACAACCGCTGAAGTTGCTTCTGGTGCTAATATAGTGCTGTTTACCACAGGTTTAGGTACGCCTACGGGTAATCCGGTCGCACCAGTAATTAAAATAGCGACCAATACAGCGCTGTACCAAAAAATGCCTGATATCATTGATATCAATTGTGGAACTGTCATTGAGGGTAGCGAAACGATAGCAGCAGCAGGAGAGCGGATACTGAAGTATGTAATTGCAGTTGCGAGCGGAACGATAAAACCCAAAGCAGTAGAGTTGGGACAAGATGATTTTATTCCCTGGAAAAGAGGGGTCTCCTTATAATATAAGATATGTTTAGTTTAAAAGGAAAAACAGCAGTAATTACTGGTGGCGGTAGTGGTATAGGAAAAGCAATAGCAGTTTTGTTTGCAAAGCAAGGAGCAAACGTCTATATCATAGAATTGAACGCCGCTGCGGCTGCAGAAACAGTAGAAGAAATTATTCAGCAGCACGGTATTGCTAAAGCTTATGGTTGTGATGTCAGTAAACAACAAGAAGTTCTTGACGTGTTTAATGAAATTGGCCGTTTGGATATATTAGTGAATAATGCTGGTATAGCACATATTGGTAAAGCAGATACTACTGCCGAAGAAGATTTTACCCGTGTATTTGAGGTGAATGTTAAAGGTGCTTATAATACTCTTTTTGCAGGAATCCCATTATTACGAAAAAGCAATAGTGCTGTGATTCTTAATATGGCATCTATTGCTGCTTTAGTTGGTATTACAGACCGTTTTGCCTATTCGATGAGTAAGGGCGCAATTTATGCAATGACGCTATCTGTGGCGCGAGATTATCTTGCAGAAGGGATTCGGTGTAACAGTATTTCTCCTGCCAGGGTGCATACGCCCTTTGTAGATGGATTTATCGCTAAAAATTATGCCGGACAAGAAAAGGAAATCTTTGAGAAACTTTCTAAAAGTCAGCCGCTAGGCAGAATGGGCAAGCCAGAAGAGGTAGCTAGCCTTGCTTTATACCTCTGTTCGGAAGATGCGGGGTTCATTACAGGCAATGACTATCCGATTGACGGGGGATTTATAAAATTAAATAACTAAATAGCAGTATGAAATTAATTAGATGGGGAGATGCTGGTTCGGAAAAGACTGGTGTGATCATAAATGATACGAATTACGACACCTCAGCAATGGGCGGTGATTATAATGAAAATTTCTTTGAAACTGATGGTTTGGCCAGGCTTGCCACTTTTATAAAAGCGAATGAAGGCAAGCTGCCTGAAGTGCCTGCCGGAGCAAGGATCGGATCGCCTGTGGCCCGTCCTTCAAAGATCATTTGTATTGGTTTAAATTATGCTGACCACGCAAAAGAAACGAACGTGCCTTTGCCAGTAGAGCCAATTATTTTCATGAAATCTACGACTGCAATGGTAGGGCCTTTTGATGAGATTATTACTCCTAAAAACTCAGTAAAAACAGATTGGGAAGTAGAACTTGCAGTGGTTATCGGTAAAAAGGCATCTTATGTAGAAGAATCTGAAGCGTTAAGTTATGTGGCCGGTTATGCTTTGCACAATGATGTATCCGAACGTGAATTTCAGATAGAGAGAAGCGGAACATGGGATAAGGGAAAGGGATGTGATACCTTTGCACCGATAGGCCCATTTTTGGCCACACCTGATGAAATAGAAGACTTGAATAATTTAAGACTTTGGCTAACAGTGAATGATGTGATGATGCAGGATGGTAATACTTCTAATTTTATTTTTAATGTTCCTTTTGTGATCTCTTATGTAAGCCAGTTTATGACCTTGCTTCCCGGTGATGTGATTTCTACAGGCACTCCAGCAGGGGTAGGATTAGGGTTTTCTCCGCCAGTGTTTTTAAAAGCAGGCGATGTAGTAGAATTGGGTATTGATGGACTGGGCAAGGCCAGGCAAGTTGTGAAAGCTTACACAAAAGTTGTTTAATGAGTAGGAATAAAACTGTGATAAAAAATGAATCTTCAGTTAAAAGATAAAGTAGTAATTGTTACTGGTGGTGCCAAAGGTATCGGAGAAGGAATTGTGCGTCAGCTTGCTAATGAAGGGGCTATTCCTGTGATTGTAGGCAGGAGTGAGGCTGATAATCTAAAAGTACTAAATGATCTTGTTAGTCAGGGTCAAAGGGCTTTCCAGGTGGAAGCTGAATTAACAGATCCTGCTGCGGCAAAGGCTGTTATAGATGCTGTTGTTACAGAATTTGGCCGGATAGACGGATTGGTAAATAATGCTGGTGTGAATGATGGCGTAGGCCTGGAGCATGGCAGTTATGAAGGTTTTGTAAGTAGCCTGCATAAAAATGTAATTCATTATTACCTGATGGCGCAGCATGCTTTGCCTTTTTTAAAGGAGTCAAAGGGGGCCATTTTGAATATCGGGTCCAAAGTTGCCGATACCGGACAAGGCGGGACTTCTGCATATGCTGCATCTAATGGAGCTAGAAATGCATTAACCAGAGAATGGGCGGTAGAACTCTTGCCCTACAGTATCCGTGTTAATGCAGTGATCGTTGCAGAATGTTATACACCGCTTTATGAAACCTGGATTAACTCTTTATCTAATCCTGAAGAAAAATTGAAAGATACTTTAGGAAAGATTCCTTTTGAAAAGCGAATGACTACTGCTGGGGAAATTGCAAATGCAGCTGTGTTTTTACTATCTCCATGTTCTAGTCATACCACCGGGCAGCTTGTATATGTAGATGGAGGATATGTTCATCTTGATCGTGCGGTTAGCAATTAGATTTATATCTTTGCAAAATGTTCAGAGCAATTATTGCACATATCCTGATTTTTACTACACTTACGGCTAATTTTAGCCAATTGTTTGTGTATGCAGGTTTTGAACTGAACCAAAAATATATTGTTTCTGCACTTTGCGTTAACCGTGATAAACCACAATTGCATTGTAATGGTAAATGTTACCTGATGCTTAAGGTGAAACAGGCAGAAGAAAAAGAGAAAAGCAGGGAACGTGAAAATCAGCGTAACCTATTTCAGCTGGGGGTACTTTCTGAAAAAAATGCGGTACAACCTTTTGTAGTCTGCATTGTAAGAAATTATCAGCCTGAATTGCCTTTTCGCCTTTCTCAATATAACGCTGATATCTTTCAGCCGCCCCGCGCTTAAATCCTTTAAAAATATTACCGGTAACTAAGGTTACCGGTGCTTATTGTATTGATCTTTTCTAAAGAAAGGATGGATATGGCTATTTTTTATACCTGGATTTAATTTCCCAATAAATGAACTTAATTAAACAACTCATCTTGTTTATTGCGTTTGCTATGGTTTTTAGCAGCGTAAATGCACAAGAGCAAGCCATTAGTGGCTATATATATGATTCTCAGACCAAGCAAATCCTTTCTGGGGTAAGTATCAAATCTGCAGAGAACAAAACGCTTACATTTTCTGATAAAAACGGACACTTTGTACTGGACAATATTTCTGGTAACCCGGTGTTTAAATTCGTACTCATCGGTTTTAAAACACAATTACTTCAATATAGTGGTAAACAGACAAACTTGAACATTCAGCTGGATGCCGATGAGGCAAACCTAAATGAGGTCCGTGTAACTGGTTTTTCTGGTAACCGTACAAAGAAAGAAACTGCGGGAGGCATTGGCATGATCACAAACAAGGATATTAACCGTGGTAGTGGGGTGTCTTTTCAATCTGCATTAAATTCCATTCCCGGTGTTAGAATGGATCAAAGTACGCTTTCTGAGGCCAGGATTTCTATCCGTGGTAATGGAGTGCGCTCTCCTTATGGGTTGAGAAGCATTAAGGTTTATCTGAATGATATCCCAGTTACGGAAGCCGATGGTACTACCCGGATTGAAGCGCTTGACGTAAACAGTATTGGCAGGGCGGAAGTAATTAAAGGGCCTGCTTCTAGTATTTATGGTGCGGGTACTGGCGGCGTGATTAATTTTCAGCTGCAGCGCTCTCCTTATCAGGAACAAAGTTTAGAAGCTTCTGGGCTTGTTGGTGCTTATGGTTTGCACCGGCTAGCTGCCACTTATAGAAATGGCGGAGATAAGATTAATAGTTATGTGTCTTATGGCTGGCAGGAATATGATGGATATCGTGCACATAGTAATGATATGAGAAGGTTCCTTTCTGGTAATTTTCAGCTTTTTCCAAGCAATAAACGGATCATTACATTATTGTTAAACAGAACTACTCAGTATTCTCAAATACCGGGTTCACTTACCGCAGATCAAGTCGCTGAAGACCCAAAGCAGGCTAATGCAAGTAATTTGGATAAACAAGCAGGACGATACCAAACCTGGACCAGGGTGGGGTTAGGGCAGCAATATCAGTTTAATGATCAGTTTTCTAACAGTACGAGTGTCTTTACTTATTCTTATGACCTGGATCATCCGCTTGCCTATGCCTATCTGCGTAATTTTTACCAGAGTTATGGCGGCCGGACTAGTTTTACTTATGATCCTGGGTTTACGGTATTGCCTACGAAGTTTATTGCCGGGGCAGAATATAATGAAGGTTTAACTAAAGCAACCCAGTATGTAAATAACCAGGGAAAGGAGGGGGCGATTATGGCTAATATAGATTATCGGAATACTTTGTATTCTTTGTTTTACCAGTCAGAGACGCATTTAGGTGCGCAGACTTTGCTTACTTTGGGGCTAGGTTATAACAGTCTGAAATATGATGTGTCTAATTATTTATTACCTGCGCAAAGCGGAATTAAAGATTTTAAACCTCAAGCTACACCAAGAATAGCATTGAGCCATACTTTTTCAGATGCATTGAGCCTGCATGCCAGTGTAAGTTCTGGTTTTTCTCCACCTTCCAGTTCTGAAATCAAAAACGTGGATGGCTCTATCAACCCAAATTTACAAGCAGAAAAAGCTATTAATTATGAAATCAATGCAAAGGGAAATATCATTGATACCAGGTTAAGTTATGACTTGTCTTTATTTAAAATGGATATGAAGGGTGAACTGATTGCTCAGTCTGTGCAACAAGGTATTACTATTTATAACAATGCAGGGAAAACTACACATGAGGGTGCGGAGCTAGCTTTATCCTATCAGATCTTTAAACCGGAAGACCATGCCGCAATTACAAGTTTACGCCCGTTTGTAGCGCTTACGTATTCGGATTTTAAATTTAAAGATTATAAAATTCTTAATGCCAGTAATGCTGTGACTGCCAATTATGATGGAAATAAGTTAACAGGAGTTTCTCCATGGGTAATCAGTGCAGGATTAGATTTAGAAACGGCCTTTGGATTATATGCTTACCTGAATTACTATTATAACGACAAGATGCCGCTGAATGATCTTAACTCTGTATATAATGATGCCTATCAGGTAGTAACAGCAAAGATTGGTTATAAAAGAAAACTTGGAAAATCTCTTGAAGTAAATGTATATGGTGGGATTGATAATTTGTTTAATGAATCTTATAGTTCTATTTTATCATTAAATGCGGTAGGGTATGGTGGGCTGCAGCCTGCCTATTTTAATCCGTCACCTACAAGAAATGGATTTGCAGGGTTAGCTGTTAAATATCTTTTTTAACTACTAAAGATTATTAAAAAGCTTATCAGGTTTAAATTATAAAAGCCGGTTTTCTAATGAAAACCGGCTTTTATAATTTAAAAGGAATAATTTCTTATGCCTGCAGAAACTAGTTATGTGTAATTGAACGCACTGTAATTGTTTCTGCTGTTGATCCTGTGATATAAACAGTGTAGATTTTACCATCCGCAAAAGCAGTAAGATCGAAAGTTCCTAAGCTAGTTGATTGTCCGGCAGCATAAACTTGCAGGGATAAGATACCTGGAGCAATTGTTGTGAAAGCGGTTGCTACGTTACGTTCCAGATTTGCCGCTAGGTTTGCACCTGAAGCATTTCTAATATCTATGTTTGCTGGAGCAGCATCGCTTAAATGTACAAATCTTACTTTAGCTTGTCCGGCAGTTGGCGCAGTAAGATCATCTTCATAATGTTTTACTCTTGCTGCTTGTCCGTCGCCAGCTAAGAAAATAGTATAATTTCTGCCATTTTTCACTTCAAAGTTGTCCTTTGCAAAAACTGCCCCAGATCCGTCAGTCCTAAATTCAGCAACGAGATTGTTTCCTGAATTTGTAGTGATATAGGCAGAAGACTCCGAAAAATCTAATCCTCCGGCCACAACAGACTGATTGGCTAGAAAGAAACTCTGTGGTGCTGAACTTGAAGAAGCATTCACAATTTTAAGATTTGCAGATCCAGATTCATCTACATCGTTCTTTTTACAAGATGAAATTAATACAGCGAAAGTAAATACAGCTGTTCCTTTAAGGATGTTTTTTAATAATGATTTTGTTTTCATAGGTATAAATATTTAATAGGTAATGTTGCCGGGCATTTTACAAAAACTGAACCATGGAGCAGTTTTTATTTCTTTGAGGTTTAATCTATAATTGTTTATTGCAAGATTTTCAAGCAGTTAAGGAATAAGAAGGGGGCTAAGCTTAATGCCTTTTATACTCCAAGAAGTTGTATAGATTATTGGACACTTGTCCTTGGTGATTTGAGTATTTTATCAATATTATTGCAAGAGCGCAAAAGGAGAGATTTTAAGCCGTAGTGATCCACCATGTATTTCCAAAAGGATCTTCGATACCTCCGCTGCGCCCGTAATCCATATCTCTCATTTCAGTAACGACCAAAGCATGATGAAATAAGGCAAGTTTGAAAGTTTCATCTGCCTGGCTGACGTAAATGAAGAAATTACCCGTCGCTTTTCCATATTTATCCATTGCATCTGATACCAAGATTACGGTATGCCCAATTTGAATCTCTGCATGTAAAATAGTCTTCTTATCTTTCGCAATATTTAATAAAATAACTCGTGCATCAAAAACAGCCTGGACAAAATCGATAAATTTTGCAGCGTTTTCAAGCATTAGATAGGGGATAATTGTTTGCTGGTTTTTATAATTCTTCATCCGTAAATAATTGAGTTTAAATAGTCATAAAGCAGGTATATGTAGATTTCATAAGGTGTTATCAAACAATATCTTACCCCGGCATTCTAAGAATCCACAACAAAAAATAAGAACATAAGTTTTCTTTAAGATAATACGGGCTCATCATCCGCCATATAGTAACTGACTATGAACCTAAAGTTGTCAGAATGTAAAATTTTATCATCTTCGAATATTTCTTTCGATATTGTCTCAAACTATGATGGATTTAATAAACTGATTTCTATTTTTGCGCTGATTGATGGATAAACCTGCCTATAAGACTTCCCATCATCATAAAATTAGAATAACCCAAGTTGATATAATGCAAAACCAAGGAAACAAAATTAAAGTTGCAATCTTAGGCGTAGGTAATTGCGCCAGCTCGCTCGTTCAGGGTGTAGAATATTATACTAAATTTACTGATAGAACGTCAGGTTTGATGGCTGATGATATTGGTGGTTACAAAGCGGCAAACATTGAGTTCGTTTGTGGATTTGAGGTAGATGAAAGAAAGATCGGCCTTCCATTAAAGGAGGCGATTTTTGCTAAGCCTAATTGTACGATCATTTTAAATGCAGATATAGAAACTGAGGCTCCGGTTTACCGTTCACCAGTAATTGACGGTGTATCTCCTCAAATGTCTGCTTATCCTGAAGCAAACAGGTTCGTTATTAAAGATGAATTGAAAACTACAGACCTTTTAATTGATGCAGTAACTTATGATAAAACACTAGTAAATAATTTACGTGGTGAAATCATTGCACAGCTGCGTCAGCATGAAGTTGAGGTGCTAATTAATTACCTTCCGGTTGGTTCACAGCTGGCTACAGAGTTTTATGCAGAAATCTGTATTGAATTAGGAATTTCATTAGTAAACTGTATCCCTGTATTTATAGCTTCAGATCCGGTATGGGAACAAAAATTCATTAATGCAGGTATTCCAATTATTGGTGATGATATGCGTAGCCAGTTTGGTGCAAGTATCGTTTCTCAAATGTTACAGGAACTTGCTTTTGAAAGAGGTCACCATGTAAAAGCCCATATTCAGCGTAACGTTGGTGGAAATACTGATTTCCTTAATATGGAAGATAAAAACCGTTTGAAATCTAAAAAGATCTCTAAAGAAAACGTAATCAGGGCACAAAATGATATTAGAGGTATTTCTACCGAAGATAGCTTCTTACATGCTGGTCCTTCTGAATACATTTCATTTTATGGAGATAATAAAGTAGCTAACTTCCGTTTAGAATTAGAAGGCTTTATGGGGGCTCCCGTAATTTTTGATGCACAATTATCTGTTCAGGATTCTCCTAACTCAGCTGGTGTGGTAATTGATGCCATCAGGTATGTATATGTTGCAAGAGAGTTGGGCTTAGTTGGTGCTTTAAGAGGTCCATCTGCTTCTACACAGAAAACTCCGCCAGAGCAAATGATGTTCAGTGATGCTATTTATGAATGTCATGCTTTAGCAAAACGTGAACTTACAGCATCTACAAGAAAACAACTGAAAAAATAAGTTAGCTATTATAGCTGATTATAAATTTAAATACAAAAACCGCTTAGAAATGATATCTAAGCGGTTTTTTTTGTTAGTGTAATTCAGTAAATAGTTTTTATTTCTTTAGTAATTCATCTATCGTTTTTCCAAACTTCTCGACGTACGCTTTGTAATAATCACCAGTTCCGGGGCCAAAGAAATCAGTTTCGATCTGGGCAACTTTACCATCTTTACCTAAAATTAAGGTTGTAGGAAATACTTTAATGTCAGTAAGTTGTGGCAAGGTTTTTTCTGTACGCTGTGGGTCTGAAACAGTAGCAGAGGCGATAAGCAAGGGATATTGTACATCAAATCTTTTCTGGAATTTACGTAAACTATTGGTAGATCGTTCCAGGTCTGTAGTGTATTCATAAGCAAGACCGATCATCTCTACACCTCTCTGCTTATTTTTCTTGTAAAAATCACTCATAAAGGCAGTTTCATCCATGCAATTTGGGCACCATGACCCCATGAGCTGTATCACTACAACTTTATTTTTGAATCGTTCATCCTTAATAGAAACTTCTTTTCCGTCCAGGTCTTTAAATTTAAAATCCAGTGTTCCATCTTGTCCGTCTTTTACACGGGTAAGCTTTTCATCGGGCAGAGAAGCATTCTCATCTTTTACAGCTACCCAGTGACCAATTGGTGCGGTACTACTAATAGTCTGTCCATCTGAGATGCTATCTTTATCGATCCTGGCTTTGAAAACCATAGCGTGTACACCATCAAAAGTTGATAGTTGCAAAAGATTGCCAGTAACTGTTCCTGATAGAAAACGATAATCTCCAGAGGGGGTCAGGATAGAGCCCGTAACTTTACTGCCTTTTTGAATAAAGTTTCCGATTGCAGGCTGGTGATTGTCTCCTTTAATAAAATCTATTCTCCATTTTCCTCCTGCCTGTTCAGTGGCCTCTCCATTCACTGCTTTAAAACGGTAAGGCTGGTTTGCCGAAGCTGTAAACTTCATGATGTTATCCTTTGCTGTTCCTCTTTTTATCCAGGTACCGCTTAAGCTATCTTTGGAGACCACTTTCAATTTAAAAGAAGATTCAAAGACAGGCATATTAATAAATAGGGAATCCTTTAGGAAACGGAGGTCATCAATGTGCATTTTTTCAGCACCATTGACTATATATAAAACTGTTGTTCCTTTTTTCTGCTGTATATCCAGGTTAAATACAATCTCGTTACCATCTTCTCTTAATAATACGGCCCGCCAGGTTCCGCTTTTTAGGGATGATTGTGCATTTGCACCAAAAGTGAGAGATAAGAATAAACTAAAAAGCCAGGTCATTTTGCGCATGTTTTTAATATTAGTGATTTAGACAAGAATAACTATCATTCTCGAATATGGTGCTAATATAGTCATCTTAATAATGTCTAGTAGTTTTGTAGAGTAAGATTATTGTCAATAAGTAAGACCTGAATAAAAGCTTGCTGTATCAGGTAGTTTTTGGTATATTTATGTACCAAGTATAAAGTGATGAACAGATGGATTAAATTAGTTCTGGCATTATCCATTTTTTTTAATTTCTCTGCCGCAACCGGGCAGGGCCTTAAAAGGATAGTGCTTGTTGATTATTTTGGCCAGATCTTACCGCTGCCCGTACCTGTAACCCTGGCAGCTGAAATATCGTCAAATCTTTCTGAACAAATGTTAGATCACAGTTTATCAGCACTAAATGCGATAGATTATCAGCCACTAATTGATTCCTTGTTAGCTTATCGGGATAAAAACAAGCTAAACGATTGGCTATATTACCAATTGATCCGCAGGGTAGCCGGAGCTTTATGTGCTAAAGAGCAAAATTACGGGCAGTACACGCTTTACAAATGGTACTTCATGACAAAGTCTGGCTATGATGCCCGGCTCGCCTTAGCGCATCAGAAAATCATTTTTTATATTTTCAATGATGAGGATATTGCTGATATTCCTTTTTTTATGGTAGATGGTAAAAAGTACATGTGCCTGAATGCGCATGACTATGATAGGATTAATCTTAATGATGACCCTCCAAAGCCATTAAAACTGGGTATAGCTGGGGCAAATAAATCCTTTTCTTATAAGGTGACCAGGATGCCTGATTTTAAACCAGAAGATTATATAAATAAAAAACTGGATTTTGTATATGACCGTAAACACTATCATTTCCAAATTAAGCTTAACAAAGAAATTAAAGGGATATTTAACAATTATCCGGGAGTAGATTTTGAAAGTTATTTTAATATTCCTTTAAGTGATGGAACTTATAGTTCGCTTATTCCCTTGCTGAGAAGGAATATGAGTAAAATGAACCAGAAAAAAGGTGTGGATTACCTCATGCGTTTCACACGTTATGCTTTTTTATATGAAGATGACCAGCAAAATTTTGGTAAAGAAAAACGGATGTCTCCAGAAGAAACACTTTCTTCGGCCTTTAGTGATTGTGATGATCGGGCTGCCTTGTTTTTTTATCTCGTCAAAGAGATTTATAACCTGCCCATGATCGCCCTGCTGTATCCGACACACATCACTATGGCCGTAGAGTTCAATAAGCCAATAGGAGATTCTATAAAATATAAAGGAAAGATTTATTCAGTTTGTGAACCTACCCCAGAATTAGAAGACCTGGCAATCGGACAAATGGCAACTCACTTAAAAAACGTGCCTTATCAAATCGTTTATCAATATGTTCCTGCGCAAAATCCATAATCTTCTCTATATTCTGCCAGATAAATTGTAAGATTGCAGAAGATGGAATTGGAAAGTAAGCTCAGGCCGGTCATGTTTGTCGGCACCTCGTCTGATGTAGGGAAAAGTGTGATCACTGCTGGTTTTTGCCGTATCTTTAAACAAGATGGGCATAACCCAGCGCCCTTTAAAGCGCAAAATATGTCTCTCAATAGTTATGCAACACCTGAGGGGTTAGAAATTGGGCGTGCCCAGGCTGTACAAGCAGAGGCGGCAGGTATTCCCTGTCATACCGATATGAACCCTGTTTTGCTTAAACCAACTACTGATAAATCTTCGCAGGTTATTTTAAACGGTCGTTCTGTAGGGAACCAGACTGCAAAAGAGTATTTTCAAACCAATGACCGTTCTGCTTTATTTGAAGAAGTCAAACTAGCTTACGGAAGATTATCTTCAAAATATAACCCAATTGTCATGGAGGGTGCAGGAAGTATCTCTGAGCTCAATCTAAAAGCGCGTGATATTACAAATATGAGAATGGCTATCGCTGCCGGTGCAGTTACTTATCTGATCACTGATATTGATAGAGGAGGGATCTTTGCCAGTTTATACGGAACCATGCAATTATTGGAGCCAGAGGAAAAAGCCTGCATTAAAGGAATAATTATCAATAAGTTTAGAGGAGATGCAACGTTGTTCGATGAAGGGAAAAAAATTATTGAAGATCTATGCGGTATCCCAGTAATTGGTATGTTGCCTTATTTTAGAGATATTTTTATTGAAGAAGAGGATGCGGTTTCTCTACAGCAAAAACGGTCTCAGCCTGTAGCAGGTAAGGTAAATGTTGTTGTAGTATTACTTAGCCGGCTATCTAATTTTACCGATTTTGACAGGCTTGATAAAGATAGCCGGGTAAATCTATATTATACCCATACACGTGCTGGAATTGCTAAAGCAGATATTATTATCTTACCTGGAAGTAAAAATACCATTGAAGATCTGATTGGACTAAAAAATGCTGGATTGGCTGAAGAAATTGTTCTGGCACATAAAAAAGGCAAAACAGTGATTGGTATTTGTGGGGGGTATCAGATGATGGGAGAAGTAATTACAGATCCGCTCCAGGTAGAATCTTCTGCAGGAGAAATTGCTGGTTTGGGTATTTTACCAGTTGAAACTGTGCTAACCGCTGAAAAAACTACTCGTCAAACTAATTTTAAGTATCGCGGTTTTTCTGATCAATGCAGGGGATATGAAATTCATATGGGACAAACAAGTGTAAAAGGCCCGTCAATGCCTGTAACATATTTAACAAATGGAGAGCAGGATGGCTATTTTATGTCTTCTTTGTGCTGGGGGTCTTACCTGCACGGAATCTTAGACAACCAAGTGGTATTAGATGACTTATTAGCCCCATATACTAGTGAAACAGCCGAAATTTTAGATTATCATGCTTTTCGTGAAGAACAATATGATAAATTAGCAGCCTTATTGAGGGAGAACCTAGATATTGAACAGGTTTATGATCATTTAAAAGTATAATATAATATGCTGCAGGGACACGGAGACGATGGGTATAAGCATGACCGGCCAATTTTGGCGGATTTTAGTACAAATGTTTGGCAGGCTGGAGCACCTTTGGGTTTAAAAGATCATTTGTTTGCCCAATGGGACAAAGTGCAGCGTTATCCAGAAGTAATTGCTGAAAGCCTTGCGCTTAAAATTTCACAGCACCATGGTTTATCCGCAGATCATCTGCTGGTGGCTAACGGGAGCACAGAAAGTATTTATTTAATTGCTCAAGCGTTTAGCGCTAAAAGATCAGCAATCACTATTCCTTCATTTTCTGAGTATGAAGATGCTTGTCGTTTATTTGGTCATACGCTAAGTTTTGTTAATTGGGATGAGGTAGGGCAGGGCAAACTGCCGGCCACTGACCTGCTTTTTATTTGTAATCCCAATAACCCAACAGGACAATCTTTGCCTCAGCTGGAAGAAATAATTGCCAAAAATAAATCTATATTATTCGTTGTAGACGAGGCTTTTATAGAATTTACCTTTTCTGTAAGTTCAGTTTTAAACTTTGTTAGTAAATATGATAATCTGATCGTGTTGCGTTCCATGACAAAGGCTTATGCTATTCCTGGATTGCGCCTGGGATATATGGTAGCACAGCCAAATTTGATTAAACAATTAAAGTCTTGCAAGCTTCCATGGACAGTTAATGTGATGGCTATAGAGGCCGGACATTTCATTTTCGATCATTTAAAAGATCTTCAGCTTCCGTTACAGCAAATGCTTTTAGATAAAGCAGCATTTATACAATCGCTTGCTGCCCTGGATATTATAGCAGAAGAAAGTCACACTCATTTTTTTATTGCAAAAACCCCTATATTTAATGCTGCGGCACTTAAAACTTTCTTGCTTGGTCATTATGATCTTCTCATCAGGGATGCAAGTAATTTTAGGGGGCTTACTGATCAGCATTTTCGCCTGGCCACGCTGAGTCCTGTTAATAACGCTTTACTGATCAACGCCTTATCAGAATGGAAACATACGTCCTTATAATTATTCCTTTGTTAGCAGGTTATCTGTTAGATCTGATTTTTGGAGATCCGGAGCGTCTGCCGCATCCAGTCCGGTTTTTTGGTACGCTTATATCCATGGCTGAGCGCCGTTTCAATACAGGTGCTTATCTTTTTTTTAAAGGTATGGGGATGGTTCTGGTATTGTGTGCAGGCACATTTCTTTTCTTTTATGGCGCTATTTATTTTTTGCTCCAATATTATGTTCCACTATACTTTTTATTTGCCAGTTTATTCGTTTTCTATGGGCTAGCGAATAAAGGATTGGTCACAGAAGGGAAAAAAGTATTTGATGCGCTGCAGTATAAGGGAATAGAAGCAGGCAGAAAAAGACTGTCATGGATCGTTGGACGCGATACCTCAGCTTTAAACGCGCAGCAAATTCGTATTGCTGTATTAGAAACGATGTCCGAAAACTTAAGTGACGGTGTGATTGCACCTTTGTTCTTTTATTTTATTGCTGGTGTACCGGGTATGATGACCTATAAGATGATTAACACCCTGGATTCTATGGTGGGCTACCGCAATGCACGTTATGCTTATTTTGGCAAGTTTGCCGCCAGGCTTGATGATGTGGCTAATTTTATACCTGCACGCCTTACAGCAGTGCTGATGTTGCTGGTCTCTTTAAGCTGGCGGGGATGCAAGTTTGTGCGCTATTATGGGCATCTGCATAAGAGCCCTAATTCGGGTTATCCAGAAGCTGCATTGGCAGGTATATTAGATGTGCGTTTTGGTGGCCCTAATGTGTATCATGGACTGCTTGTAGATAAGCCTTTTATTGGAATCAATCCAAGGGAAATAAAGCAGGAAGAATTTAAAATAGTGAGCAGTATTAATCATAGTGTTTGTTTGATTATGGTGGTTTCTATGGTCATCTACTTTTTTCATTTCTAATGGAAATTCAAAGTAGAAAGTATATTATTACTGGTGGGCCTGGCTCTGGTAAGTCAACCTTAATTAAAGGTTTGCGGGATAGGGGGTATTCTTGTTCTGAGGAGATCTCCAGGCGTTTAATTGTGGAAGAGGTAGCTAAAGATTCTGGTTGTTTGCCATGGTTAGATGTGAATTGTTTCTCTATTAAAGTTTTGGCCGAAATGAAGAATGCATGGTTAAGAGAGTCAATGAGTTTACTCACTTTTTTCGACAGGGGTATTCCCGATATTATCGCCTATTTGAAGGTTGCCGGGTTGCCTGTTTCTGAAGAATATTATAAATCCTTAATAGATCACCCTTATGCTTCAAAAGTGTTCCTGTTACCACCCTGGTCTGATATTTATGTGAATGATCCAGAGCGCTGGCAAACGTTTGAAGAAGCGGTTGTAATTCATCATGAGATTAAAGAAACTTACCTCAGTTGTGGTTTTGATCTGATTGAAGTTCCTGGCCTTCCTCTGCCAGATCGGGTGGACTTTGTTTTATCAGGTATAAAATAATTTATCTCCATATCCAAGACTTAATTTTTTTGTGCGTAGATTTGCGCCATTAGGTAGCATTTCTACGGAAATGCTTTAATAGGGAATACCGGTGTAAATCCGGAACAGTCTCCGCTGCTGTAAACCTCATAATACAAAAGCTGCTATGATACCACTTTTCAGATTGGAAGGGAAGGTTGCAGTTAGAGGAAGTCAGAAGACCTGCCTGGTAAAAAATGTTACTCACGCTTTCGGAAGAAAGGCTACGAAGTTATGATGAAAAAAGTAAATTATCCTTCTCTGACAGGCTATTTATCCTGTTTAATGTTTTTCTTGTTGCTCACTGCTTCTTGCAGACAACCAGGACCTGTCCAAAAGCGCAATTCGGCAAAAACCGGATCTGCCAATATTAAATATGCCAAAGGTTTTAACATCGATTATTATGATACTTATAAGCTGGTCAGTATTTACAATGGGATAGGTAAAAAGCGCGATACCGTACAATATGTTTTATTAGCTGAAGGAGTTAAGGCTCCGGTAGGATACACCAAAGCTCAGCTGATCATTATACCCGTTAAAAGCCTGATAGCTATGTCTTCTATGCATGTTGCTTTAGCTGATTTTGCCGGATCGGCAAATGCAATAACTGGCTTGGGAAGCCTTCAGTATGTATCCTCTGCAACTGTCAGAAAGAATATTGCTGCCGGAAAAGTTAAAGAAGTTGGAATCGATGGCACCATGGGCAATGAGCTGCTGATTAGCATGAAACCTGGTTTGGTAATGGTCATGGGAAGCCCAGATGCTAAATTTAGTAAGTATGAAACTTTAACAGACGCTGGTGTACCGGTTATGTTAAACTCAGAATGGCTGGAAACTACGCCGTTAGGGCGTGCAGAGTGGGTAAAGCTAATGGCAGCACTCATGAACCAGGAAAAGCTGGTTGAGGCAAAATTTGATACTGTAGAAACGAAATATAATCAATTGGCAGTAATTGGACGTAGCGCAGCTGAGAAGCCCTCTCTGATCAGTGGAATGCCCTATAAAGGCACCTGGTATATGCCTGATGGAGATAGTTATATGGTGCAGTTCTTTAAAGATGCAGGTACAAACTATAAATGGGTTAACGTTCATGGTAAAGGTAGCCTGCCTCTAAATTTTGAAACTGTAGCTCCTGAAGCGCTTAAGGCAGACTTCTGGCTCAACATTGGGTATGTAGACAGTAAAAAAGATATTAAAGCAATAGACGTACGTTACGCAGATTTTAAGCCCTTTAAAAATGGACGGATCTTCAATAACAATAAACTTGTGAATGATATTGGTTCCAATGATTACTGGGAATCTGGTGCAGTAAACCCTCAATTGGTGCTGGCAGATCTGATCAGTATCTTTCATCCAGGGTTGCTGCCAAATCATCAGTTAGTTTATTACAAGCAATTAAACTAGGTATCTTAATTCTGCAAAGTTGAATAAAATAAAAGTTTTAGTCCTTCTGGCCATCATTCTGATCGCTTTTCTACTGGATGTTGCTCTTGGTTCTGTGCACATTCCGATAAAAGAAGTGGTCCGTGTTTTGTTTACTCCAAATGCAGAAAATGATAGCTGGGTGTACATCATAGAGAAGATCCGTTTACCTAAAGCAATGACTGCGGTTATTGTGGGTTGTGGTTTGTCTGTTAGTGGTTTACAAATGCAAACATTGTTCCGTAATCCTTTGGCAGGCCCCTCTGTTTTAGGGATCACAGCAGGAGCGAGTTTAGGTGTGGCAATGGTTATGCTATCTGCAGGAACTATTACTAGTTTATATACTATTAAAGAACTTGGCATCTCTGGCAGCTGGTTAATTATCTTAGCATCTTCTCTAGGGGCAGGATTGATCATGGTCATCATTGTTTCTATTTCCTCTTCTCTTAAAGATAATGTGATTGTGCTTATTATTGGAGTAATGATTGGAAATATCACGCTCTCTATTATCAGTATCTGGCAATATTTTAGTGCTCCGGAGCTGATTAAAGATTACCTGATGTGGACCTTTGGTTCATTAGGCGGGGTAACCGGAGAGCAGCTGATAATTTTAGCTGTAGTAGTGACAGCAGGTTTGCTGATCTCTTTCTTATCTTCTAAAATGCTGGATGCTTTGCTGCTTGGTGATAATTATGCCCGGAGTATGGGGTTAACCGTGCAACGGGCAAGGATGTTGATTATTGGCAGTACAAGCCTTCTAGCAGGGGGTATAACTGCTTTTTGCGGGCCTATTGGTTTTATTGGTATCGCTGTGCCACATTTAGCCAGGGCATTATTTAATACCTCCAATCACCGGGTTTTGATTCCTGCCTGCTGTTTAATAGGTACGGCGCTCATGCTCATCTGTGATATAATTTCACAGCTTCCCGGCAGTCAGACGGTATTGCCGATTAATGTAATCACTGCACTAGTTGGTTCACCTGTGGTCATTTGGATTATTGCCGGGCCAACTAAATTAAGGGGGTTCTAATGGCTGAAAATCAATCTTTATTACATACAGAACAGTTAGTCATTGGATACCATGCGGGCAAAAAACAAGCTAAAGCAATTGCAGGGCCGCTGGATCTTCATCTTTACGCAGGTGAGCTTATCTGTCTCCTTGGTCCAAATGGCTGTGGTAAGTCTACGTTGTTAAGAACAATCGCCGGATTACAGTTGCCGCTTGCTGGTGCAATTGACCTGGAAGGAGAATCTTTGCTGAAAATGAAGCCCACCCAACTGGCTAGAAAACTAAGCTTGGTACTTACTGATAATGTACGCTCAGGAAATCTGGATGTGCAAGCTGTGGTTGCTTTGGGCAGGTATCCGTATTCTGGATGGTTAGGTATATTGACCGATGAAGATAAGCAAGTTACAGAAAACGCCCTGTTAGTTACCCATACTGCTACTTTTGCCACACGTAAAATTGATAGCCTGAGTGATGGAGAATGTCAAAAAGTAATGCTTGCGCGTGCCATTGCACAGGATACACCATTGATTATTTTAGATGAGCCTACTGCACATCTTGATTTACCAAGCCGCATTCAGCTGATGCGCTTATTGCACCAGCTGGCCAGAGAGACCAACAAAGCAATTTTAATTTCTACGCATGAGCTTGATCTGGCCCTGCAAGTTGCCGATCAGATCTGGCTAATGGATAGTGATGGAAATTTAGTTGCTGGTTTGCCAGAACAACTCATTCTAGATGGATCTTTTCAAAAAGCTTTTGATAAAGATGGGATTAGTTTTGATGCAGCTACAGGAAATTTTCATATCCATGATACCGGTAAGGTATTGATCGTGGTGGAAGGTGAAGGTGTTGCTGCTTTCTGGACACGCAGGGCACTTGCCAGAAAGGGATACCGAGTTTTATCTTCGGTTATTGACCTTATACCAATAGCCAGTAATAACCTGGTCGTGATCGTAGAAAGCGATGAAAAACACACACAATGGATCGTTCAGCAGCAACAGACACGTATCACTTATCTTTCTTTGATCAGTTTCCTGGATTCTCTGTAAATCATATTACCTCACATAAAAATCAATCACATAATTATTAGAATGGCTAAATCTCTACAATTGATGTCTTTTAAAAACCTGGTTATCGGTTCTGTTTTATTTAGCAGTGCTGCATTAGCCCAGGATAAAAAAACGGATTCTTTAAAAGGAAGCGTATTGGATGAAGTGGTGGTGACCACACTTCGTACAGAAACTAAAAGGGGAAATGTACCCCGTAGTATGACCGTGATCAGCAAATCTGCAATGGCGTTAACTCCTGCACAAGAAGTGACAGATTTGTTAAAGAAGAACTCTTCTGTGAGCATTATTCAGTATCCTGGTTTATCTGCCGGGGTAGGGATTCGTGGTTTTAGGCCCCAGTTTAGCGGTTTGAACCAGCGTTCCTTGCTATTGGTAGATGGCCGTCCTCCCGGAACGGTAAATATTGCCACCATAAATCCTGCAGATATTGAACGTATCGAAATTTTAAAAGGACCAGCCTCTGCTTTATACGGTTCTTCTGCGATGGGTGGAGTAATCAATATCATCACTAAAAAGTCTTCTGGCGATGTTCATGGAAATGTATTTGCCGAATATGGCTCTTATGAAACTGCAAAATTGGGTGCTGCTGCGGGTGGTAATATCACTAAAAAACTTGACTTTGACTTGTCATTCTTAAGTTTTGACAGGAATAAAAACATGAAACTGGGTAAGAATAACCTTTTCAGGAATTTATTTGATGCCGGTAAAGCAACTAAAAATTATCCTGATGGGGCAGTAGATGTAGAAGACAACCGTTCTGATGGCCTTCGTCGTGATTATACCAGGTTAAACTACAGTTCAGGAAGCTTGCGCTTAGGATATCAGATCGATAAAGCATGGAGACTGGATATCAGGGGCGAACGTTTTGTCGCTAAAAATGTAGAATCTCCAAGTGATATTGTTTTTGGAAATGCCCAGCCGAGTTCTAAAGATATAGAAAGGCATAATGAAGAAGCTACACTTAGTGGAAACTTCTTAAACCATAAATTGACTTTTAGGGGATATACCGCGCAAGAAAAAAATCAAAATTATACCCTGGTTTCAGCAGCTGGTGTAAAGCTTGTTCCTTATGTTTCTTACCAAAGTTCTTCAAGCTGGAAAGGTATCCAGGTTAAAGATGCCTATCAGCTAGGTAAACATTCACTTGTTTTTGGATTGGATTACAGTGATGCGGCAATTACTACGCATTCCTTTTTAGCAACTAGTGTAGAACGTGCGCCTTTTTCTCCTAATTACAGTCTTTCATCTGCTGCGGCTTACATCCAGGGGCAACTTAATTTTCTGGATAATAGGTTAGTGGTTAATCCGGGTGTCCGTTTGGATGTGATTACTTATGATGTGAAGCAAACACCTTTGCTAACCACTTACGCTGGTGGTAAGCAAACCAGTCCATTTTTTAGCCCAAGTTTAGCTGCACAATATAGCCTTACTCCTTCATTTACTGTTCATGCTTCCACAGGACGTGCTTTTGTAACCCCTGATGCTTACAATGTGGCGGGTTATTCTGAGATTATTGCCAGTGGTAGAGCAACGGTAACTAAAGGGAACCCAGATTTGAAAAATGAGAACAGTATTTCCTGGGATACAGGTTTAAGGTTCGCCAAAGCAGAATTGGGATTATCTGCTGATTTCACCTATTACAATACCTATGTAAAAGATAGGATCACCACAAGGAGAACTGTTCCTGCTACAGCAGAAACAACTCCGGAGGGGATTCCAATCAGCAGCATCACCACTTATATAAATGCAAATAAAGCTAATATCAACGGTCTTGAAGCAGAGTTTTCATGGGATCTTGGAACATTAGCTGCAAAAGATTACTCCTTTAAAGTGTTTGGAAATGCAACAAAATCTTCAAAAGCTAAAGAGGTAACTATTGCTTTAGATGGTACAGAAACGGCAAAAGAAATTGCTAACGTAGCCGATTTTACTGCAACTTATGGCGTAGAATTTAATAACCTTAAAGGATTAGACTTGCGTTTAAATATGCGTTACGTTGGTAAGCGCAGAGATACTGATTTTAATGATTCCAGGTCTCCTGAGATTGTTTATCCAGAATTTATGGTAGCAGATTTTGGTGCAAGTTATACTTTTATTAAAAAGCATACTTTTAGCTTGCTGGTGAATAATATCACTGATGAAAATTATTATGAGAAACGGGGATATAACCTGGCTGGCAGGAACTTTTCTCTGCGGTATAATATTAGTTTTTAATTCAGCTGAATAGTTTAAATTCGGCTGATTGTTATATAATAATCGATTTTATAATCAAATAATGAAGATATATACTAAAAAAGGGGATAAAGGAACTACCGGTCTTTTTGGTGGAAAAAGAGTAGAGAAAGATGATGTACGAATTGAATGTATTGGTACGCTGGATGAAGTAAATTCTACCATTGGCTTACTTAGGGTAAAATTAGGGAACACCCATGAGTGGCAAGCCAATTTGCACAAGATCCAAAAAGATATGATGGATATGATGTCACACCTGGCACGTCCTTCGGATGCAAAAAAGATCAATACTAACCCCATGCCAGTTGATGGACCAGTTTTTTGTGAAACCTGGATTGATGAACTAGAAGCGGCAATGACGCATCCTTCTGACTATTTTATATTGCCTGGCGGGAATGAAATTTCTGCGTTATGTCATATGATCAGAACACAAATGAGAAGGGGAGAGCGCAGGTTAGTTAGCCTGATTAAAACAGATATAGTAGATGAAACTGTTCCTGCATATATTAACCGGTTATCTGATTTGTTTTTTACACTCTCCCGTGCAGAAATGGATAAAGCGGGTGTAGCAGAAGAGAAATGGCAGTTGTTTTTATATAAACGTTTTAAAAGTGCTGATCCGGCAGTAAATCCAGAGACGCTTAACCCAGACGTTAATTCTTAACTGATGCTGATTTTTATAACAGGTGGTGTAAGAAGTGGTAAAAGTGCGTATGCACAGCAGCGGGCGCTGGAGTTAAGCGCCAAGCCCGTTTATATAGCTACTGCAAAGATCTGGGATGATGATTTCCAGGAGCGGGTTAAACGGCACCAGGACGACCGCGGGCCGGAATGGACTACTTTTGAAAGTTACCAGGATCTGCATCTGCTGCCAATTGAAAATCGGACTGTTGTAATTGATTGTGTCACCTTATGGCTTACAAATTTCTTTATGGACTATGATAGCGATATTGAATTATCGCTATCAGCCTTTAAAAAAGAGATTGACCAGCTAATGGTTATAAATGGGAACTACCTCATCATTTCTAACGAATTAGGAATGGGGATGCACGCAGATACTGCAATCGGCAGAAAGTTTGCAGATTTGCAAGGCTGGGCCAATCAGTATGTAGCAGCAGTTGCACAAGAGGCTGTTTTCATCGTATCAGGTATGCCTTTGTTTTTAAAAAAGTAAAATATTAAACATGATTACTGAAGAGTTAAAAAGGGTAATAGATCACAAGACCAAACCACTAGGCGCGCTAGGGATGCTGGAAAAACTGGCTTTACAAATTGGGCGTGTTTTTGGTACAGTTCATCCAGAGCTTAAGTTGCCGCATCTGGTAGTTTTTGCAGCAGATCATGGTATTGCAGCAGAAGGAGTAAGTGCTTTTCCTCAGGAAGTTACGCAACAAATGGTGTATAATTTCTTAGGTGGAGGAGCTGCTATTAATGTTTTTTGCAACCAGCATGGGATTGATCTGCAAGTTGTTGATGCTGGTGTAAAAGCTGATTTTGAAACTGGACTGCCTTTAGGGACAGGTAAAATTGCCAATGGAACTGCCTCCTTTTTAAATGGCCCTGCAATGTCTGTACAGCAAGCTGAGCTTTGTCTGCTTAAAGGTGCAGAAGTGGTTGACGAAATTGCAGGTAAAGGCTGTAATGTCATTGGGTTTGGCGAGATGGGAATTGGTAATACTTCTAGTGCTGCCATTTTAATGAGCCTGATCTGTGATATTCCATTAGCCAATTGTATTGGAAGAGGAACAGGTTTGAATGATGAACAGCTTAGCAGAAAACAATTGATACTGGAAACAGCAATTTCAAACTATAGTGGTGCCAAAGAGGTGCATGCTTTAATGGCCCATTTTGGAGGTTTTGAAATTCTGCAGATCACTGGTGCTCTATTAGCAGCCCGCAAACAAAACATGTTAGTGCTAGTAGATGGTTTTATTGCTACAGCCGCTTATTTATGTGCCTCTAAAATTGATCCGCTGCTAAAAGATCATGCTATTTTTTGCCATGAGTCTGATGAAAAAGGGCATCGGTTATTGCTTAACTTCCTACATGCAAAGCCCATACTTCAACTTGGCCTCCGGTTAGGAGAAGGTACCGGATGTGCATTAGCTTACCCGATAATTAAAAGTGCAGTTGCATTTTTAAATGAGATGGCCAGTTTTGAAAGTGCTGCAGTTAGCAATAAATCATCATGAAAAGAGAACTAAGACTGTTTTTTACAGCTTTGTCATTTTATACGCGGCTCCCCGCACCGGCATTTATACACCAGGATAATGTGCGCAATTTGCCAGATGCTATCCGGTATCTGCCTGTTGTTGGCTGGATAGCGGGATTAATAGCCAGTGCAGTTTTTATTTGGGCCAATTACCTGTTTGGATACACCGTAGCGATACTGCTTTCTATGGTGGCCACCATATTGCTTACCGGTGCTTTTCATGAGGATGGCTTTGCCGATGTATGTGATGGTTTTGGTGGCGGCTGGACTAAAGACAAAATATTGCTGATCATGAAAGATAGCCGGTTAGGAACTTATGGCGTTGCTGGTTTGATTTTATTATTAGGCATCAAGTTTTCTGCTTTGCAGGAATTATTTGTCATAGCTTCATTTCCCGTACATGTGGTTTATATATGCGGAGTCTTTGTAGTTGCCCATTCACTCAGCAGATTTGCAGCGATAACATTGATCTTTAACTATAATTATGCCCGTACGGAAGAAAGTAAAGCCAGTAGCGCAGTAGAAAAAGGCAAGATACAGAATTTGGTTATTGCAGGTTTTTTTACATCACTACCTTTAATATTTCTAGCGTATTATACCAATAAGCCGATGCTTGGTTTTATTATAATCCCAGTATGGCTATTCAGCATGTATCTTGGCCATTATTTCAAAAAGTGGATTGGCGGATATACAGGGGATTGTTTGGGTGCGGTTCAGCAACTTACTGAAGTCATCATTTATCTTTCGTTTATCGTTTTATGGAAGTTTATTTAATTCGGCACACAACCCCACAAGTAGAAAAAGGGATAATCTACGGGCATATGGATGTGCCCTTGGCGAAGAGTTTTACGCAAGAAAAGGAAGAAATTTTAAAGCAGTTCCCATTTACGTTTGATGCCGTTTACTCTAGTCCATCTTTGCGTTGTACACAATTAGCTGCTGCAATTCTGCCAAATTATATCGTGCAAAAAGAGTTAATGGAACTTAATTTTGGCGATTGGGAAGGGTTGACCTGGGATGCTGTTGCAGGTGCCCAGTGTGATGCTTGGATGAATGACTTTGTAAATATTGCTCCACCAAATGGAGAATGTATGCTAGAAATGCAAAAACGGATCATAAAATTTTGGGAGCATCTACTGCTACAGCCTTATCAACGAACAGCAATCGTTACCCATGCTGGAGTTATACGTGTATTGTTAGCACATTACCGGTCTATTGCGCTTAAAGATTCTTTTGCGATAAAGGTAGATCTGGGTGCAGTAGTTAAGTTAATGGTTTCCAAGTCCTCACCTGAAGCTCATCGCCTTTATAAATAATGCCAGATCCCTGGTGAATCAGGTTTTGTCCAAACATCACTTTTTTATTTACGGTACGGTAACCTGCCAGTGTTTTTAGCGGCTCAGTACTTTTTATAGCAGTTTGCTGATCAATAGTAATGAGCACACATCTTGCACAAGGTTTTACCGCAGTAAAGAGTACATTCCCTAATGTAAATGTATTAATGCTATCTTCCAGATGCGGGTTCCCGCCAGTAAAAACAAAATTTGGGCGAAAGCGGTCCATCGGTACTGCTTGCTCCAGCTTCTCATTCAAATTATCTAATGATGCCTGGCCAATAAGCAGGCAGGGGTAACCATCCGCAAAACTTACGATCTCACCGGTTTGGGCATATTTGGGATCAACTGCTCTTTTTTCTGTTTCAGGCATTTCTACCAGCCGTACTTCCATTTCCAGGAAATCAGAGAACCACCGGCTAACTTTAGTGCTCACTTCAATGGCTTTGCAATGATCGTCCCAAATGGTTACGGCAATTTGCTGACCATTTTGTTCACCTATTGTAAAAGAAATTTGTTTTTCCTGATCCCTTTTATGGGTCACTGTGAGTACATCATTTGTCATACTTACTGTTAATAAAGCCAGGGTGTGATATTTTCGCTGAGAAACAAATGTACCTTCTTTGTCAATCAGCATCCACCTCCTGTCATATTTCAATCCCCTTTCTTCCATCTCAGCTTCATCTAGACTAATCCCACCAAGAGATTTTACTGGATAAATATAGATTCCGGATAGATAAAGCTGATTCATGATTTAAAGGTAAAAAATTATTTCTGTATGATGCCGTTAATCTATGCTTTCTATACGCATAGGGATAATAGTCTAATTTCAATTATCTTTGGCGAAATTATTGTGAGGTGTTTAATAGATTAATGATTTGATCTTTACGGCACTGTACAAATTTTTACATAAATAATAAAAACAGAACAATGATTACATATTCGAAAATAAAAGGAACTATTGCAGCAATCTGCTTAATGGCTGTGGCTTTAAATTCAAATGCACAAAAAATTAATGAGCAGGATCTTAAAGTTAAAGTTGTAGAAATTACTAGCCCTGCTACTTTATTAATGAGCCTAAAGCCCGTTATTTTTCAGTACGACTTAAAAAAATACCCAGCCTTAAGACTTCCTGCTGGTAACCAATATGGTTTTTTAGCCGTAAATACACGGGCTCAGTTTCCAGAATTGGTTTCTGAGACTTCTAAAAGTTATGAAAGTGGTAAAAACAATAATGTAACCGCTAAATATGAAGAAGTACAGAATGATAAGCTAATTCCATTTTTAGTAGCAGCAATGAAAGAACAGCAGCAAGAAATTGAACTGTTAAAAAAACAGGTTCAGCAATTGAAAAATGCAAATAGTAAATAAAGCTATTGCCGTGCAAAATGTTACCACACAAAAGATACATTTTAACTCTTTTTGGTATCAATTAGGCAGAATTTACTAAATTTGAATCAAACGCAGAGGGATAAACCAGGCGGGCAGCAATTTAGTTACATGGGATTATTTGATATTTTCAAGAAAACAGACGGTACCAATGAGGCAGTACCTCAACAAGCAGTTAACAAAGAGATTGTTAATGAGCAGGTTATTCCTGTGTTTTCTGATGAACAGCGTTTAAGTCTTGAAAAAACACAATCTATTGCCAATCTACTGGCTGTTCCCAAATCGGAGCGGAATGACCAGTGGCTTGATCAATTTTTACTAGACCTGCCAAAAGCAAGTTTCCGCGGTGGTACACCTCAGGTGATAGCCGGCCCAGACGGTTTTCCTTATTTTCAGCTCTTTTTACCTGCACCAGGAGAAGAGTTTCAGTCTTTTGCTATTGAAGTAATGATTCCTGAATTTTTACTGGAAAGAGGGTTCGGTGTGCTGATTAATCCAGGTGAAATAGAGCCAGATTGGGTGCTATCTTACGGTGATGTTTTAAACTACAGCCTTAATGGAAGCTTCTTTACCTATGAAAGTGCCTTTAGCAGTCACAATGACGTAGAAGATGTTGTTGGAGAAGGTGAAGAAATCATGGTAGGACAGCCTGCAGAAACCATTTTACCAGTACATACCAGGACGCTGCTTAAAGATTTCTTTGTACTGAACGGTATCCAGGAGCCAAAAGTATTAATGATGGTCCGTAAAAAAGGAGAAGATGTTTATCAGGACCTTGCTTTTAATATTACCCCGGATCAGTTTGAAACCGAAGAACAATATAAAAATATGATGCAGACTGTTACCTGGTACCTTCCAAGACATTACTCACTAATCGGACTTCATCATTCAGATGTAGGCGATGGGTTTATGCCTTTGTAGCTAACCATTTTCGGCCTTCCGTAAATCGGGTAACTAACATCGCAGCCACGGTATCCCCTGTAGAATTTAGCAGGGTAGCCATGGGGTCAACCAGCGTGCCAATGATCATCGCCGGAGGAAGTGCTTCTGGCGGGAACCCGTAGGCAGAAATAAATAACAGTTCACCAACATACCCACCATTAGGTATTCCACCTTCTACGATGCTTACTAAGATGGTCATTCCTAAAGCGATAATGATGGTCTCTGCACTGTCGAAACTTTTCCCGAAAAGTGCAAATACAACGGCCATTTTAATAATTGAAGAAATACTCGATCCATCTTTATGTAAAGTAGCCCCTAAAGGGATGGTTACATTCGCAATATAAGAAGGAACGCCCATTTTTTCTGCTGCAGCCAAATTAGCCGGGATATTGGCAATACTGCTGCAAGTACCCACCGCAGTTGCAGAAGGTATAATATTGTTTTTCCAGTATAGCCTGATGCCTTTCACGCCACCAGCTACAAAGGCATACAGGGTAAACAGTACAATAAAATAAAAGGCACCAGTACCGTAATAGAGTCCAAGTGACCGGGCATAAGTTCCAAAAAGCTGCGGTCCAAAAACACCCACCTGATAAGCGAAATACGCACCTAATCCAATAGGAGCTAGCTTCATAATGATTATAAATACATTTTTGAAGATTTCATTCCCACTATTTAAAAATTTAGAAAAAGCAGCACCACTTTCCCCTGAACGCAATGTTGCAAACCCGATGAGTACCGAAAATATAATCATCGCAAGCATACTTTTTCTGGAAAGTAACTCATAGAACTCGCTAGTGGTCAGGAGCTGTGTAATCTGATCGCCAAATGGTTTTTTGACAATAGTTTCTGTAAGTGGAGCAGTAATTAATTGTTCATGAACAGGGAATATCTTTACCGCCAGGATCGTTAATGAAGCTGAGATTATTACTGTAGATAAAAATACCAATACCATCACAGTCATCATCCGGGTTAGTTTATTAGTTTCTTTAAGTCCGCCAATGGCAGAAGCAATAGAAAAAAACACCAGTGGTATCACAGCAGTAAAAAGCAAGTTAAGAAAGATCTCTCCAATTGGTTTAAGCACTTTAACTTGCTCTCCAAAGATTAAACCAGCCAGACTACCAGCAGTTATCCCTGCAATAAGCCAGATAATCCCTTTATAATTTGCGTAAAAGCTGTTCATGTGGCTAATATAATCTTAAATATCTTTAGTTTTACGGTGATATGATGAAAGAACTATCTCCTTGCAACAGACCTATTCTGTTCCTTATTTTAATTCCTGTTTTATTTTTAACTGGTTTTCACGCCCAGGCGCAATTGTTTAACCAAGATAGTTTAAAGCTAATCTCCAGGGACTTTTCTTTTACAGAAGGGCCAGCAGTGAATTCCCTTGGAGAGGTCTTTTTTACCGATCAGCCTAATAACAAAATCTGGAAATACGGAACAGATGGGAAGCTTTCTGTCTTTATGGAACAAGCCGGCCGCGCAAATGGTATGTATTTTGTTAAGGATAACCTGATTGCCTGCGCCGATGAGCATAATCAATTATGGTCAATTTCAAAAAAAGGTAAAGTAAAAGTTTTACTGCATGATTTTGAAGGTAAAAAATTGAATGGGCCAAATGACCTTTGGCCAGATGGAAAAGGCGGTATTTATTTTACCGATCCATACTATCAGCGGGATTACTGGACCCGGCAGCAACCAGAGATGGAAGCACAGAAAGTGTATTATCTGCCGTCAGGAAAAAAACCGAAATTAAGGGTGGCTGCTGCGGATGTAATTAAGCCTAATGGAATAACTGGTACGCCCGATGGAAAATACCTTTATGTTGCTGATATCACAGCAAATAAAACATACCGGTATGCAATTGCTGCAGACGGAACATTAAGTGAACAGACTATGGTAATCAACCAGGGGTCAGATGGAATCACTATTGATGAACAAGGAAACTTATACCTTACCGGAAAAGGGGTTTTTATATATAACCCTCAGGGAAAGTTAATTGGGCATATAGAAGTTAATGAACCATGGACAGCAAATGTTTGTTTTGGCGGTAAAAACCGGTCAGATTTATTTATTACAGCTTCTAAAGCTATATATACCTTACCAATGAAGGTAAGGGGAGTAGAATAAACCTTTTATAGGTGGTTTAAAATATTATAAATGGAAAGAAGATCTTTCGTACAAAAGGCAGGATTACTTACTGCCGCTTTAGTGTCTGGCAAAATGTTGTCCTTTGCTGCCGATTCTGAATTTCCTGTGGTCAGGAGAGCCGTTGCACTTCGCCGTTTTACAAGTAAAGCTGTAGAAAATGCGATTTCTGAATTTACCAATAAAGTTAAAAATAAAGAATTAAGCTGGTTGTTTAGCAACTGTTTCCCTAATACCCTGGATACCTGTGTAACCTATACAGAAGTAGAAGGTAAACCTGACACTTACTTAAATACGGGTGATATGGAAGCGATGTGGTTAAGAGATAGCACTTCACAAGTATGGTCATACCTGCCATTTATCAGAAGAGATAAGCCATTAAGGGATTTAGTTGGCGGAGTGATTAACAAGCAAGTGAAATTTATTTTAAAAGATCCATATGGAAGTTCCTTTTACAATGATCCTTTAAAGATTAGCGAGTGGAAAGATGATCTTACACAAATGATTCCGGGGGTACATGAGCGAAAATGGGAACTGGATTCTCTGTGTTATCCTATCCGTTTAGCTTATCGCTACTGGCAGCAGACTAAGGATACAAGCCGGTTTGATGAAAAATGGCAAGAGGCAATGAAAATGATCCTTAAAACCTTCAAAGAGCAGCAGCGTAAAAACAACGATGGCCCTTATCATTTTCAGCGAACTACTGCCTGGGCATCTGATAATTTACCGATGCAGGGATTTGGTTATCCTGTTAAGCCTATAGGACTGATTTGTTCCTCATTTAGGCCAAGTGAAGATGCAACTATTTTTTCTTTTCTAGTTCCATCCAATTTTTTTGCAGTAGTTAGCCTGCGTCAGGCAGCAGAACTTTTAAGAGTGATCCATGGAGATGAAAAGGTAGCTGATGAAATGGATGCACTTGCCCTGGAAGTTAGACAAGCCTTACAAAAATATGCAGTAATTAATCATGAAACTTATGGTAAAGTATATGCATATGAAGTAAATGGTTTAGGAAGTTACAATTTAATGGATGACGCAAATATTCCAAGTCTGCTCGCTTTACCCTATTTGGGTGCGCTATCTATGATTGACCCTGTTTATTTAAATACCCGTAAGATGATTCTTTCTTCAGATAACCCTTTTTATTATAAGGGAAAAGAAGCTGAAGGAATAGGAGGGCCGCACATAGGTAAGAATATGATTTGGCCACTTAGCATCATTGCAAGAGCATTGACGAGTTCAGATGAAGATGAAATTAAGTACTGTCTCCTTATGCTGCGTAAAAGTCATGCAGACACAGGTTTTATGCATGAATCTTTTCATATGGACAATCCAAAACAGTACACACGTGCCCAATTTGCCTGGGCAAATACTTTCTTCGCAGAACTTTTATGGAAAACTTATCAGGAAAGGCCGCATTTATTAGCCTAGGTAAAATGGGTAATTGTCATTGAAATGAAATTATGAAGCAGGCTTAACATTAACTTAACATTAGGTTGCTCATATTTGCACATGTTCTTACCGATTCTAGCTGCAACGTTTTATTTATTTGCCCTAATAGCTGCATTTAAAATGGAAACCCCATTAAAGGGGTTGTTGTTCATTCTTGCCATTGCAGGAGTGAGCGGGGTTCTGTATTTATTTATTTTATTTCCGGGCATTTCCGGAATTGCTGTATCCCTGATGCTCGGCGGATTTATTCTCAGACAAGGGAGCAGATAATAAAAAACCACCTAGCCTTGCGGTTAGATGGTTAAGCTTGCCACGCTTTTAGGTAGTTAGGCAAATGAGCTGATTAAGATTAGTTAACGAAATGCTGACTTACCTGGATTCCTATTTTCTGTGCATCCACAGTTGTAGTTATCAGGCCTTTTGCCCAGATCGTATAATATTTATTCGCTTTCAATTCAATATTCTCTGAGGTTGCAACAACTTCATTCGTTGCTTTGTTCCGTAAAAGAACTTTAAATATCGCTGGCTTAACATATTTATAAGGTGTTAAAGTTTTATAAGCCCTGTCAGAAAATGTCGTAGTATCACCTTCCAGTTCCAGGTTGTATGCTGGAGAATCTGAAGATAGATTTGCAAAACGAACCTGTGCCTTGTCTGTTGTTTCTTGTTTGTATTCATCTTTTACAACTAGATAAGAAACCGTTGTTCCTTCTGATAAGATATATAGAGAATGATATTTTCCTGCTTCCAGGTTAAAGCTATTGCTGAAAAGGCTTTTTGTTTCGCCAGTTACATAAACCGCTCCAGTCAGGTTTCCAGGATAAAATCTTAGATAGTCAACTTTTTGACCAAACAATAATCCGCCATTTTTTATTTTGGCACCTTCTACAGTGAAATCTACTGTAGGTAATGTTGCAGCAGCATTAGTTACAGCAAGTGCTGAAATTATTTCTGGTTGTTGTACATCTGTTTTGCAGGCGCTAAAAGAAAGTACAGTTCCTAATAAGGCAATCATTACAGAAGATCTCGCTGGAGTTTTTGTTAATAGCGTAGTGTTTAGTTTCATCTTTAATCGTTTTTAATGAATTTACTATTTGTATTTGAAGGTAAAACGCAGCCTGTATGAAGAACGCTACAGTGTTTTTTATATATTTAACTAAATTAATTTGACTGTAGCGTTTTGCTTTTGACATACGTTTATAGCACAAGTAGATAGATAAAGTTTGATTGACAAGATAGGCTCAGCGAAGCGTGGATAATAAAAGCACAATGTTCCAGGAGATCATTGCGGGACTGCGTGCCCGTGATGAGCGTATACAAGAACGTATTTATGTGCATTATTGGGGGTATCTGATGGGAATTTCTACCCGGTATTTTAAGGATAGGAATTTAGCAAAAGAAGTGGTTAATGATAGTTTCATAAAAGCTTTTAAAACGATGTACGACTTTAAGCAGGATGGAACTCTGGAAGATTTTCAGAAAACATTTAAATCCTGGCTTGCTAAAATCACTGTTCGTACTTCATTGGATAAAATCAGAAGTAATAAATCTATTCTTACTTATGTAGAAGAGTATGAAGAAACAGGCAGCAGGCAAGTTGAGATAGAGGAAAAGTTATTTGTAGAGGATATCTTAAAACTGTTATACGATCTGCCAGACTTGCACCGCACTGTTTTTAATTTATATGAGATTGAAGGTTATAGTCATGACGAGATTGCTGTTTTATTAACTATTCCGGTCAGCTCAAGCCGTACTTATCTTACCCGGGCAAAACAAAAATTAAGGGAACTTTATAAAAAAAGCATTGAAAGTAATTAATGGAACAGCCTAAAAAAGAACTTATAGAAGGAATTGCTGATCTTTTTGAAGATTATCAGGAGGCCTATGTTCCGGGAGAATGGGAGGCATTTTCAAAGGGGAGGGAGAAAAAGAAATATCCTTTTTTTAGAACCTGGATTTCCATTGCGGCAGTACTATGTTTAATCTCCTCAGTTGTTTTTTATCGGTTAAATCAGCCCCTGCAACTTAAAAATAAATCCCAAATCACGCTAAAGAAATCTGGGGTTACTCCATTTAAACAACTTTTACCAGCAAAAGATGAACTGATCTTACCCATCACAGATAAGCTTGTACAAAGTGCTCCTGGAAATAAATTAAATGTTGAAAAACACAGTTTAGGGACAAATCATAAAAAAGCACACTATAGAGCAGATATTGCTGACAGCACCCCATTTCAGTTGCTTCCTGATAATGATCAGTTAATTGCTGCTGCTCTGGCTAAGCCTTCCATTGAGGGAAACCAGTTGGTAAATGATAAATCTATTTCTATAAAGCAGGATAATTCACTGGCAGATTCTGCAGTTAACCTAAAAAAAGAAAAGATAAGTACATTAGATTTTTTGTTGGCAGAATCTAAAAATCCGGTAAAAATAAAAGAGAAAAAAGACAAGGTGTCAAAATGGGATTTTGGTTTGGAAGTTGCCCCAAGTATGACTCGTCAGAATATGAATATTGGTGGCGGATTGACTACGGCCTATCGTTTGTCCAGTAAGTTTTCGCTAAGTTCGGGCATATCAGTCCTGCAGTTAGAAGCGGGGCAGGATATACCAATATCATCTGCGCAAGCTTCTACTGTATCATTCAATGCTATTTCTGAAAAAGAACTCTTATCCGTAGACGCCAATATTAAAGCAATTGATATTCCGATAGCCATTGTGTATAAATTAAATAAGCATTTATATACCAGTGCTGGAGTATCCTATTTTAATGTAATTAGTGAGAAAAGAAATAACACTTACACACAAACTTCCGAAGTATTTAAAACATTCGCAAATCCAGTAACCGGAGAACTCTCAGGGTCCAGGGCAGTAATCAGTGAGGTAGTCGCTGAAACCACGCCAGAAACACCTTTGAGGGGTAACAGTTATCTTGGTTTCTTTAATTTTTCAGTAGGGCGCAGGCAAAGCCTTTTTAATAAATATAATATTCTAATCGAACCATTTATTAAGGTTCCAATAGGCAGGCTTTCTTCACAAGAATTGAAGCTCATGAACAGCGGCCTGAAATTTCAGATTAGTTTCTAGCAAAACCTTTACTATTAACGCAGTATTCCTGAAAATAATAAAAATATTTTTCAATCTATAACGTGCATTTTGATGCACTCAGGCTAGTTGTTATCTTATTTTTAACAATTCCAGAAGTATATTTATTGCCTGAAAAAATAATTATAATATTTTTGATAGAAATTTCAGTTATTATTGTAAAATTTATATTATATTCTCTCTGGTTTTATTTCTTAATAAACTAACCAATAAATTATTTTACAATGAAAACACTTGGACAAAAATTTAAAATTCTGCGTCAAAAAAGAGGCTTGAACCAAAAAGCTATGGCAGAATTATTAGAAATATCGATTCCGGCATATTCTAAGTTGGAAACAGGAATCACTGATCCTAATTTTAGCCGGATTTTCCAGATCGCTAAAATTCATAATCTTGATATCAGGCAATTATTGAATATTGGAGAAGAGGAGAAGAGCGAACAGCAACAGGAAATCGAAGGCTTGAAAACAAAAGTAGCCCAGTTAGAGGCAAATGTAATCAGGCTCCAGGGAAAATTAATTGATCTTTATGACAAAGAAGATCTGAGAACAAAAGGGGACTAAACCCCTTTTGTTAATCAAAGTATCACGTTCTCTTATCTTTAATTTAACATCATTATCATTTTAATGTCCGATTTAACCACAGAATGTTGTTAAGTGGAATATTTATAATACTTTTGGACCATTATTGAATTTCGGTCTAATTATTATTATGTGGTTGAATGGAAAAAGATGAGCTCGTAATCGGAGAGATACTCTCAGGTGCGAAAAAGTTATTTGGTAAACATGGTCTGAAAAAAACTACCATGGAAGAAATAGCTACCGCTGCTGGTAAAGGGAAAAGTACGCTCTATTATTATTTTCCCAGTAAAAATGAAATCTTCGAAGCAGTAGTGGAAGATGAGATGAAGAATGTAGTAAAGCGTATCCGTGAGGCTGTTACCGCCTCTTTAACTGCAAAAGAAAAGCTAAAAGCATTTTTACAAGCTCAAATTACTTCTATAATCGGTTTTCATAGCTTTAGGGAAGTTCTTTTTGAAGATCTTTTAGTGAGTATGAGAATGCTCATATGCATTAAATCCAGGTATGAACAAATTCAGATTGATATGATCAGGGAGATTTTATTAGGTGGGAGCCAGTCAGGTGAATTTAAAGAAATGACCATGGAACGCATGAATAAAATGTCTTTTGTTATGGTTACTGCTTTTCGCGGACTTCATTTTCCACTTTCTATAGAATTATCCGAAATTCAAACACACGAGTATTTTGATGAAATGATTGATATGCTGATTGCAGGAATTGGAAATGATGCATTAAAGAAAAATTAGACTAAAAGAGGAAATTGTTCGGAAAATCTCTAATTTTTAAATGAAATTTTAAATTTATTTAAATATAATAAAGCATATAAAAGGTTAATTTGATTATTTGACAATAATATTATAGACTAAAATACGGTTATGGTCTAAGAATAATTTACTTTTGTCTATCTTAAAATTAACATATTTTTAATATATTAGAACACTATTCATTGCAGTATTATTACTATAAAGGCTGTAAATGAAATAAATAAAATTATGAATCTATCTGAAGTAAACATTATACAATTCAGGCATGCGTAAAAAATTGGGCGATAGGGTTGCGGCATTTAAGGATGCGACTGCAATTAAAGAAAGGGGATTATATCCTTATTTCAGATCTATAGAGTCTGCACAAGACACTGAGGTCATCATTGACGGGAAGAAAGTTTTAATGTTCGGATCAAATTCTTATCTGGGATTAACAAATCATCCTAAGATTAAAGAAGCTGCAAAGGCTGCGATTGATAAATACGGAACAGGGTGTGCTGGTTCAAGGTTCTTAAACGGTACTCTTGATATACACCTGGAGCTGGAAAGAAGATTAGCTGCTTATGTAGGTAAAGAATCAGCAGTGCTTTTCAGTACGGGCTTTCAGGTTAACCTGGGGGTGATTTCCTGTTTGCTGGAACGTAATGATTATCTTATCCTTGATGAATATGATCATGCCTCTATTATCGATGGAAGCCGTTTATCATTCTCACGTACGATAAAATATGCACACAACGACATGGATGATTTGCGCAAGAAATTGAGCAGATTACCAGAAGACGCAGCTAAGCTGATCGTTGCAGATGGTATCTTCAGTATGGAAGGTGATATTGTTAAACTTCCTGAGATTGTACAATTGGCAGAAGAATTTGGAGCAAACATTATGATGGATGACGCACATAGTTTAGGCGTAATTGGATTTAATGGCTCAGGAGTAGCTTCTCATTTTAACCTGACAGACAAAGTAGATCTGATCATGGGTACATTCAGTAAGTCATTAGCCTCTCTTGGCGGATTTATTGCAGCAAGCGAAGAAACGATTGAATTCATCAAACACAGGGCAAGATCATTAATGTTTAGTGCAAGTATGCCTCCTTCGGCAGTTGCCAGTGTAATTGCTGCCTTAGATATTATAGAATCAGAACCAGAACGTATTGATAAACTTTGGGATAACACGAACTATGCAAAAAAGCTACTTTTAGACGCAGGATTTGATATCGGCCATACAGACAGTCCAATTATACCTGTCTATATCAGAGATAATGATAAAACTTTCCTGATCACCAATATTTTACATAAGAACGGGATTTTTGTTAATCCGGTTGTTTCACCAGCTGTGCCTTCAGATTCATCTCTGATAAGGTTCTCTCTAATGGCTACACATACATTTGAACAGATTGAAGAAGCTGTAGATAAATTGTATGCTGCATTTAAAGAAGTACAGATCACACCGGTTAAGGTTAGTATATGAGACACAGCACTGCCATTGGGTGTATAAATTTATTAAATGTTTCTGAGTTTTTTATAACTCAGAAACATTTGATTAACGATGGCAGAATTTTCTTACAGATGAAAATCCCGTATACACGGTATAAATAAAATGTTATTCCATAAAATTACATCTACAAGCCTGGGTATCGGGTACATTGGCAAAGGAGCAGGAACTGCTGCCGCTGCTGTGACTTGTCTGGTATGGTATTTTGTGCATCCTGGAGCATTTAATTTTATTCCTGCATTAGTGGTTACCTGTCTGATCACTATTTTAGGTGTTTGGTCTGGTAATGTGGTGGAAGCCATATGGGGAAAAGATCATAATAGAGTAGTGATTGATGAGGTTGCAGGTATGTGCATCACTTTACTTTGGGTTCCCGTTACTCCGGTAAATATCTTAATCGGGTTATTTTTATTTCGTTTTTTCGACATTTTAAAACCACTTTTTATTCGTAAGCTGGAAGATCTTCCAGGCGGGTGGGGAGTGATGTTTGATGATATTCTTGCAGGTATATATGCAAATATTGTTCTTCAGGTTATTATAAGATTTATTATTAACTGATATGGCGACTTTTGTAAAAGCTCAGGTCGCGTCTCTATCGGCCTCAATTATTGACTTTCTTACCACTTTAGTCTGTACGCAGGTGTTTAATGCGTGGTATGTTGTTGGTAGTGTGGCGGGTACAACTGCAGGTGGTCTTGTGAATTTTGCAATGGGACGTAACTGGGTGTTTGAATCTAAGGATCAAAGTGTCCGTTTACAGCTGTTCAAGTACATCTTAGTGTGGACTGGAAATTTGCTGCTTACCACAGGAGGTGTTTTCTTAGTTACACACTACCTGCATGTAAATTATATACTATCAAAAATCATCGTCTCTTTTACTGTCGGAACTAGTTACAACTATCTGATGCAAAAGAAATTTGTCTTTATTTAATACAAAATACAATCATGGGTAACCATAAAATAAAATATTTGCTGATGAAACCTTACTTAAAAAGATTCATACTTATCCTTACTGTTGCCCTGCCATTGTTCTCCTTTCAAGCTTCAGCCCAGCAAACTGTAGTGACAGGAGTAGTGACAGATGCAGCTGATAAAGATCCTATTCCTTATGCTACTGTTCTTTTTAAAGGAACAAATATTATTACCAGAACTGATGCAGATGGGAAATATACTTTAGCAACTGAAGAAAAGCATACAGAATTACAAGTAAGCTATGTAGGTTATAAAACAGCAATTCTTACTATTAAAGTTGGTGAAAGTCAGGTGGTCAATATTAAAATGCAATCTGAATCTCAAAGCTTGACAGAGGTAGTGATCTCTTCCAACAAAAGACCTGCCTACCGCAATAAAAATAACCCCGCTGTAGAGCTGATCAGAAAGGTTATAGAAAATAAGGCCAAAAATCAGAATAAGAATTACGATCATGTTCAATATCAGCAATATGAACAAATGCAGTTTTCTCTAAGCAACTTATCTGAAAAGTTTAAAAACAGGCGGATCTTTAAAAATTATCAGTTTCTCTTTGAAGAACAAGACTCTACAAAAATAGGGGGAAAACTAACACTTCCTGTTTTTATGGAAGAGAAAGTATCTAATAATTATTTGCAGAAATCACCAGAGAAAAAGAAGACCGTTTTTATTGGGGATAAACACGTAAATTACGATAGCAAATTTATTGATACCAAAGGGTTAAGCAAGTATTTTGAAAGAATGTATGCTGATGTGAATATTTATGATAGTAATATTTCATTAGTCAGTAACCAGTTTTTAAGCCCTATTGCGGATGCTGCGCCAACTTTTTATAAATTCTTTATTACTGATACAATAAAGACCCACAGTCCGCAGTTAATTGAACTTTCATTTATTCCAAGAAACAATACAGATCTTCTATTTGAAGGGAAAATGTACGTAACAATGGATGGAAACTATGCAGTACAAGATGCCTACCTTACTGTAAATAAAAACATTAACCTCAACTTTGTTCGCGCATTAGAAGCCAAGCTCGATTTTGAGAAAAATCCAGACGGACGTTATCATTTATCTAAAACTAACCTCATTGTTGATTTTGGTATTAATAAAAGTAAAGGAGGAGGTTTTACTGGGCAGCGTACCGTAGTAATCAAAGACTATAAGATTAATCAGCCACAATTAGATACTATATTTTCGGGGCCGGCAGTGATTACTGCCGCAACAGCAGAGACGCAGCCAGATGATTTTTGGAAAGTTCAGCGGTTGAGCGATTCCACAGTGCAAACTAAAGTCAACATCTATAAAAACATAGATACCCTTCAAACAATCCCATCTTTCAAAAGAACAGCAGATCTGGTTACTTTACTTTTTGCAGGTTATAAGAATTTTGGTCCTTTTGAAGTTGGTCCCATAAATACTTTTTACAGTTTTAATGATGTGGAAGGTTTTAGATTGCGTTTAGGTGGCAGGACAACTCCTGAACTGAGCAAAAGATTTTATTTCGAAACTTATGGTGCTTATGGTTTTAAAGATGAGAAATGGAAATACTTCTTCAGCGGAACCTATTCGCTCAATAATAAATCAATCTATTCATTTCCTCAGAGTTACATAAGGGCAAGTTTCCAGCGGGACACTAAGATACCGGGCCAGGATCTCCAGTTTGTGCAGGAAGATAATTTTTTGTTATCATTCAAACGAGGAGATAATGATAAGTTATTATACAATGACTTCTATAAAATTAACTATGTAAAAGAATTTGAAAATCATTTCTCTTATGAAGTGATTGCCCGTAAATGGACTCAGCGTCCTGCAGGTTCATTATATTACGATAATATAGTAAACGGAGTTGTAAATTCAGTTGATCAAATCACCACTTCTGAGCTAAGCCTTAATTTAAGATATGCGCCAAATGAGAAATTCTACCAGGGTAAAATATATAGAGTACCTATCATTGATAAATATCCTATCTTTAATTTAAGATATACAGCAGGGATAAAAGGTGCTTTTGGTGGAGAGTATAGTTATCATTCAATAGTTGGAAGTATGGATAAACGGTTTTATCTTTCTCAGCTGGGATACTCAGATGTAACTATAGAAGGAGGCAATACTTTTGGCAAGGTACCTTTTCCATTATTAACTATACATAGGGCCAATCAATCTTATTCTTATCAGCTGAACTCTTATAACTTAATGAACTTTATGGAATTTGTAAGTGATCATTATGCAAGTATTAATATTGATCATAACTTTAACGGGTTCTTCTTAAATAAAATTCCATTGATCAGGAAACTTAAATTAAGAGAATCTGTCTCTTTTAAAGCACTTTATGGTGGTATGAGAACAGAAAATAATCCAGTTAATGACCCATCGCAATTGCAGTTCCCACATGATGAGAATGGTGTACCTATTACTTATGTTTTAGGCAATGAACCGTATATGGAAGGAAGCGTTGGGATTGGAAATATATTTAAAATACTAAGGGTAGACGTTGTAAAGCGTTTTAATTACCTTGATAATCCGGGAGTTTCAGAATATGGGATCCGTGCAAGAGTAAAATTTGATTTTTAATAAAGAATAATAACACTATATATATGCAAGCTCTATCATTTCGTGATCGTTTACAACAAATGATCTATAAGGTCATCAACCCTTTTGTTAAAGGCCTTATCCGGATTGGTCTTACTCCTAATGCAGTTACTACCATTGGTTTGGTGCTCAATATCGGGGTAGCAGTTATCTTTGTATTTGGCGCAGAGAAGAGTAACCGCGGTGATCTTTCTTTTATTGGATGGGGAGGTGCACTAGTGCTTTTTGCCGGATTATTTGATATGTTAGATGGACAGGTAGCGCGTTTAGGCAATATGAGCTCTAAATTTGGTGCTATGTATGATTCCGTATTAGACCGTTACAGTGAAATGATCTTATTCCTGGGGATCTGTTATTACTTAGTCTCTCATCACTATTTCTTAAGTTCGCTATTTGCCTTTATTGCTTTGATCGGTTCCATGATGGTAAGTTATACACGTGCAAGAGCAGAAGGACTTGGAGTACAATGTAAAGGTGGTTTAATGCAGCGGCCAGAACGCGTGGTAACCATAGGGATCACTGCTTTGGCAAGTGGAATTGCAGGTCATTATATAGGCGGTGATTATAAAATCTTTATTCCTGGAGTTTCTTTCCATATTTTTGAGACGATTTCGATTTTCACTATTCCAATCACTATAATGGCAGTAATGACAAATATTACCGCGGTAAATAGATTAAGGGAAGCTAAAAAAGGATTAGAAGCACAAGAACTTGCCGAAAAACATGAAGCAGTATTGAAACAAGAAAAAACAATTTTACCTGGAGCAGTGGTAGGGTTAGTTTTTATATTCGCTTTACTTAACCTTGGAAACATCACTCCTTCCTTTTCGCAAACCGCAGATCAAAGCAATCCTTCTCCTTTAAAATTCCCGGTACCTAAAGGAATTACAAACCAGTTGTTTTATTTACAGCGTGACCCCAATACCAACACGATCATCTGTGAACTTAATGTAGACACCAAAGGACAGGTTGATCAAGATTCACCTGTAAATGTTTACTGGATTCGTTACCAGGAAAATAAAGAAAAAAAAGAGTTAGGATATATCCAGCGCAAGTTTGCATATGGAATAGAATCAAAGTCACTAGGTAAAGATCAATACGAGCTTCGTTTTGTTTCGCACAAGAAATTACCTATGTACCTGGTAAAGTCTGAAGGTGATAATAAATATCATGTTTATGTGACAGTAAACAAAAAGAAGATTCAAATAGAACGTATATTTTTGCGGATAGAAGGTGGTTCATTTTGGCTGCCTAATGTAAAGTACGCAGAAATAAAGGGAATGAATACCGCAACAAATAGTTTAATTACAGAACGAATAAAAATTTAACAGTTATGAAGAAGAATTTTATTTCGAACTCATCAGAGTCTATCAGGATGTTTAACAATGATCTTTTTGAAAATCTGTCAAAAGTTCATTATTACATTCCACTTATATTTTATGTGCCAGTAATTTCTTTCTTAATCTGGCAATCATTTGCAATAGAACAAATGGACCTTATTCATTTTATAGAATGGATGGCTATAGGCTTGTTCATCTGGACCATTGCAGAATATATTATGCACCGCTGGGTTTTCCATTTTTATCCTAAATCTAAAATTGGTAAGCGGATACATTTTATTTTTCATGGTGTGCACCATGATTATCCAAATGATGCTAAAAGATTAGTAATGCCATTATCAGCGAGTATTCCTATGGCTTTAGCTTTATACTTTGTTTTCCTGTTTGTTTTTCCTTCAACCATTTACGCTTTTTTTAGTGGATTTTTGCTGGGCTATCTAGCTTATGATATGATGCATTACGCCTTACATCATGCTAATTTCAAAAGTGCATTCTGGAAAAGATTAAAGCAGCACCATATGTTACACCACTATTCTGATTCCACTAAAGGCTATGGCGTAAGCTCAGTATTATGGGATAAGATCCTGGGATCAGATTTTATAAAAAAATAATGTTAGAACAAATACCGGTAAACAGACCTTTTTACAACTTAAAAGACATCATTGTAACTACAGTGGTGTCTTTATTTTATCTTCTCCTTTCTTATATTTTAGTGGGGTTTAATACAAATCAAGTCGTATTGGTCTTGCTCTTTAATATCCTTTACTATGCCACGGGTGTAACCAGGAAGTTTATATTAGGATTTTCTATCTTTATAGTGTACTGGATCTTGTTTGATTACATGAAAGCTTTTCCTAATTACAATTATAATACAGTTCACATCGCCGAATTGTACCATTTGGAACAGCGCATATTTGGAATCCATGAAAACGGTTTACTGCTCACCCCAAATGAATATTTGCGGGTTCATGCTTCACCGATAGTTGATTTTATAGGTGGTGTATTTTATTTAATGTGGATTCCTGTGCCTCTGGCTTTCGCCGGATACCTTTTCTTTGCTAAAAGAGAACTATTTCTGCTCTTTTCCCTCACTTTTGTACTGGTTAATCTGATTGGATTTGTAATTTATTATCTTTATCCCGCAGCACCACCTTGGTATGTCCTGGATCACGGTTTTGTTTTTATTGCACATACACCTTCCAATCCAGCAGGTCTGATCCGGTTTGATCATTTGATAAACTTGCCTGTTTTTCAATCGATCTACAAACAAGGCTCTAATGTTTTTGCAGCTATGCCTTCTTTGCATTCTTCCTACCCGGTAATTGTTTTGTACTATGGATTGAAAAATAAAATGGGAGCGATGAACCTTGTTTTCGGAGTTGTCATGTTAGGTATTTGGTTTACAGCAGTATATGCTAGTCATCATTATCTGCTAGATGTTTTTGCGGGGATCACTTGTGCAATTATCGGGATCAGTTTGTTTAATTGGTTAATGAAACACACTGTGTTGAAAACCTTGGTTAAAAAAATGCTGATAATCATCCAATAGAAATGCCTAAATTTATCAGGTAATATTAAAAAATTGGCAGCTATTCCCTCCATTAAATTATCTGAGCTCACCGGGCAAATCAGTAAAGCTATCAATGGTATTTTTGGTGCTGCAACTTTTTGGGTAATAGCTGATATATCAAATTATACCTACAAGCCGCAAAGTAATTTTCATTATTTTGAGCTGGTAGAAAAAGATAAGTCTTCTTCAAAGATCCTGGCTAAGATATCTGGCAGGGCATGGGGCAATGCTTCAGTAAACATATCAAACTTTGAAAAAGCTACTGGCCAGCAATTTAAAAATGATATAAATGTATTAGTTCAGGTTAGTGTACAGTATAACCCCGCATTTGGTTTACAGTTAAACTTATTAGATATTGATACCAGTTTCACCCTCGGCCGGTTTGAGCAGCAGCGCAAAGAAACATTAGAGCGGCTGGTACGCGACAATCCTGCATTCATCCGTTTTTCTGATGGCGCATACCATACCAGAAACAGTGATCTGTCCTTAAATATAGTAATGCAGCGGATCGCCGTTATTTCTTCTGATACTTCAGCGGGTTACCTTGATTTTAAGCACACACTTGAAAATAACACATTTGGTTATCATTTTGAGATCGATGATTATTTTGCATTAGTACAAGGAGAAGGAAATGCGAAACAGTTCTTATCTAAATTAATTGAAGTATTTGAATCTGGAAAAGCATATGATGCGCTAGTTATCATACGCGGGGGCGGGGCACAAACAGATTTTCTGATTTTTGATAATTATGAACTAAACCGTGCGATTGCTAAATTCCCGATTCCCGTAATTACTGGAATCGGACATCAGAAAAATGAGACTATTGCTGATCTCATGGCGCATACCTCAACAAAAACACCAACTAAAGTAGCAGAATTGCTCATTGCACACAACAGGAATTTTGAAGATGCTTTACTATCTGTTCAGCAGCAAATTTTGATTAAAACCTTTCAATTGATGACTTTTCATAAGGAGCAGTTGAACCGCTTAAACCAGGTAACCATTAATTCTTCAAAAAACTTGCTTCATGAAAAGCATAGGGATATTCTGAACCTTTCCGGTATGATCCTGGCTAATCCTAAAATTATTCTTTCTAACAAAGGAAAAGACTTAAATAACTTAGTAGCTAATATGAAGTCGTTTAACCGGATGTATTTTATTAATCAGAAAAGATATATTGGCCATTTTGAATCTGTTGTCCGGTTAATGAATCCGCAAAATATATTGAATAAAGGCTTTGCAATTGTCAAAATAGAAGGGCAAATTGTTAACGATGCGTCACAGATCCTTCCAGGGTCTGAAATGACTGTCACACTTGCCTCCACAGAAATTAACACAAAAGTTTTATCAAAAACCGCACGCAATGGAAAAGAATTTGAACTATGAAGACGCCTATAGCGAACTGGCACAGATCGCCCGTGAAATAGAAACGGAATCAGTTTCTGTAGATGTACTTGCCCAACGGGTAAAACGTGCGTCAGAGCTGATCTCTTTTTGTCAGACTAAACTCCGGTCTACCGAAGCTGAAGTGAACAAAATCATAAAGCAGATGGAAAACCAACCGTTATAACTACCTTCGTGTCACAAATTAAAATTAAAACAGCAGCCCATGTTAGTATATAGTCCAGAAGAAGAAGAGTATTTTTTTGATCAGATAGATCAGGTGTATACACTAACAGAGTCAGATCAATTGGAAGAAGCAGAAGAGTTGCTGCTGGAAATTGAAAGTACCATTCCAGATCCAAAAGAGAACTGTAGTGTTGGCGCCATCATGCTAGATAGTATTTACTCTTTCTATGATCAAACAGGACAGATTGAAAAGGCCTTGCCTTATTTTTTAAACGAGACCACTTATCTACAGGAAAAATTAAAAACAGGTACCGTTAAAAATATTGTTCACTTTATTACCACAGGTAGTATTTATTATGAACTTCAAGACCTGGATCATGCAAGAGAATATTTTAAGATTGCTTACCAGTTAGGTAAAAAAGGTCTGTTTAGTGATTTTCATGCAGATTTCCTTTTTATGGCAATTGCATCTGATGCTACTTTTGCAGAGTTTAAAGAGAATTTTGTTCCAAACGAAGAGCCAGAACAAGATGAACTTACAGATGAGCAGCAAGAACTCATGGATGAATGTATTGCTAAAGGAGATGATGCCATGGAAGCAGAAAACTATGACGATGCCGTAAATTGGTATCAGCAGGCGTATGATGTTTTGCCAGATCCAAAAGAGGCGTGGGAACCATCGGGTTATATCACAGCTGCCATGGGCGATGCCTTGTTTAACGCCAGGAAATATACCGAAGCCCTGGTGCAGTTGCAAATTGCCAATATCTTTTACGAAGGTGAAGGTAAAGCGAATCCTTTTGTATTACTTCGTTTAGGTAGTGCTTATGTAGAACTGGGGCAGGAGGAAGATGCAATTCCTGTTTTAAACCAGGCTTATAAAATGGAAGGATCTGATTTATTTGAGGAAGATAAGAAATATCTTAAATTCTTAAAGAAACATATTCAGCTTTAATTAAACACAGCAGCTGATCCTAAAATGATATGAATTGATATTATGCAGTGATCAGCTGCTGTTCTATAACAAATACTAAAAAAGAAATATCAAAAGGTTTTGGAATCACTTCATCTGCACAGATTTCTTTAACCACCTCCGCTCTTGGGTGCGTGGATAATACAATGACTGGGATATGACTGGTATCTTCTGCTGACTTTATCGCTTCACATAATGCAGTTCCTTCGGTAGTAGGCGTAATCACATCCAGTAAAATAGCGTCTGGCTGAAATTGTTGTATGTGCGTTTTCACTTCAGTGTCTGAAGAGATAAGATCTACTTTATACCCTTCTTCAGTGAGGACGATCCCGATCATTTCAAGGATATCTTTGTTTTTTTCAAAAACCAAGATTTTTTTATTCATTTCTCTCAATTTATTGCAGCTCTTTAGACCTAAATGGTTTTAAAGCTTTTACAAAGATACTAAAATAAAATCTTCGCAATTTATTGCAAAAAAAATTAATTTAAGCAGGCAATTGTTTTTTTATTAGTGCCACTAAATCATCCAAGTCGAACGGTTTAGCTATAAATTCTTCTGCACATGCGGCGTGGATGGCAGCTTTTTCTGTCGCATGTGCAGACATAATGATAATTGGTATATGACTGGTTAATAATTTGCTTTTTAATTCTTTACAAAGTTCTATTCCATTTCCATCTGGTAGCATGACATCTAATAATATCAGGTCTGGATGGTAGTCAGGAAGTGTACTTTTGAAATCTGTAACCGTACCTGAGATTTCTACTTGATAACCATTTTCTTTCAGTACGTAGGCAATGATAAATCTGATGTCTTCGTCATCTTCAACAATTTGGATTCGCTTACTCATTACATATATATGTGTGTATTATAAATATAATGATTGTTATTCAAAAAACTTTAACAAGTTTTTTTTTAAAAAATGGTGTTAATTTTTGTATTGCTAAAACCTTTAATATTTAATTTTTGGCTGATGTTACCACTTAAAGGAATATTATCTAATCCAGAAAACTACATTTGAATAGATTATTGCACGTTTATTTCTTAAAAGTTATATATTTGGCTCCATATAAAAACCAAATCATGGAAAAATTTACAAAATTAAAAGACCTGCTAGCTACTGTTGAAGCGGATGCAGAAAAATTCTACAATGCTGGTAATAGTGCAGCTGGAACAAGAGTGCGTAAAGCAATGCAAGACTTAAAAGTACTTGCGCAAGACATTCGTGCTGAAGTAACAGATAAAAAGAATTCAGCTAAATAAAAAATTAGCAACCTTAAACCTGGAGAGGGTATCTCAGCAGCGTGTATAAATAGGCTTAAAAACCATTCTATGTGCAAAGCTGATATTCCCTCTTTTATATTTTATAACCTAGGCATTGTATTTTCATTTATATTTGGCCTGATTAAGTTCTTTACTATATTTCTTCATCAACCGGAAAAGGTTCTGCTTAACGCAGATTAATAGGGAATCGTGTGCAAATCACGAGCTGTCGCGCAACTGTAAGTAACTATACAGTTTTTACCAATAATATATCCACTGTCTGTAAAGATGGGAAGGATGGTAAAAATGTTACAAGTCAGGAGACCTGCCTCATCCGAATTGACAATGCTTTCGCGAATTGAAGCTTCTGGTCAGGTATGGTGCATTTTTAACAGATAGCAGGGGATATTACCTTGTTGTATTGTGGCTGTGCCTATATTTTACTCTTTTTTCTTTCGTATTATTTCATTGTGAATTGTAGCTAAAGCGCTTTTAACTGATTTTTTTATCATTAAACAGCAAACACATGCTAACTAACAATCTAGGCTACCCGCGAATCGGTAGTAACAGAGAACTCAAAAAAGCTTGCGAGCAGTATTGGTCGGGCAAAATTACCATTGAAAGTTTGGTGCAGACAGGTTTAACTCTTCGTGCACAAAACTGGTCCCTGCAAAAGGATGCAGGAATTGACCTGATCCCTTCAAACGATTTTTCATTTTATGACCAGGTACTTGATTTATCACTAACTGTAGGTAATATTCCAAAGCGTTATCACGATGTAATGCTTGATAAATCAAATACTGAACTTGATCTGTATTTTGCGATGGCAAGGGGGTATCAAAAGAATGGATTGGACATTACCGCGATGGAAATGACTAAATGGTTTGATACAAATTATCATTATATTGTTCCTGAGTTTCAAAAAGATCAAAAGTTTAAGCTTTTTTCTAATAAAATTATCAATGAATATAATGAGGCTAAAAGAGCGGGCTTAAAAACTAAACCTGTCATTATTGGTCCAGTTTCTTATCTTCTTTTGGGTAAAGAAAAGCAAACTGGTTTTCACCGGATAGAGCTGATTAAAAATTTACTGCCTGTATATATGGAGCTCCTAAAGGAGCTAACTTCTCAAAATGTAGAGTGGGTGCAGTTTGATGAGCCTTTCTTAGTGCTTGATCTTACTGCAGAGGAGAAAGCTGCCTATCAATATGTTTATGGGGAAATTAAAAAGCAGTTTCCTAATCTTAAAGTATTATTAACTACTTATTTCGAAGGATTAAAAGATAATTTAACTCTTGCGGCGTTGTTACCCGTTACTGCGCTTCATATTGACCTTGTTAAGGCTCCTTTACAGTTGGAAGGGGTTTTGTCTGCTATTCCAAATCATCTTTTGCTCTCTTTGGGCGTGGTAGATGGCAGAAATGTTTGGAAGAATGATTTTGAGCATTCTTTATCATTGATTAAAACTGCGGTTGATAAAATTGGTGCGGCACGTGTGATGATTGCACCTTCGTGTTCATTAATTCATTCTCCTTGTGATCTTACACTAGAGATTAATGAGAAATCCTTAACTCCTGAAATTAAACAGTGGCTTGCTTTTGCTAAACAGAAAATTGAGGAGGTTGCGGTGCTTAAAGAATTGGCTGGTTTTGCGCCTTCTGATTCTTCTTTACAGGTTTTAGCAGATAATATTGCTTCTAGCGAAGGTCGCAGGGTGTCGCCAATTATTCATGATGTGGCTGTGAAGGCGCGTGTTTCTGGGGTAACATCTATGGATGAGCATAGGGCTAGTCCGTATGTGAGCCGTAGGGTTGCGCAGAGGGTGGCGTTGAACTTACCATTATTTCCTACAACTACTATTGGATCTTTTCCACAAACACCAGAGGTGCGTAGCTGGAGAGCGAGATTTAAGAAGGGGGATCTTACGCTGAGTGAATATGATGCTTTGATTGAAAAGGAGACGGAAGATACGATCCGTTTTCAGGAGGATACGGGTATTGATGTGCTGGTGCATGGGGAGTTTGAGCGGAATGATATGGTGGAGTATTTTGGTGAGCAGCTGGCTGGGTTTGTTTTTACCAGGGGTGGCTGGGTGCAGAGTTATGGTAGCCGCTGTGTGAAGCCTCCTATTATATTTGGTGATGTTTACCGGCCTGGGCCGATGACGGTGAGGTGGTCTGCTTTTGCGCAGTCGCTTACTGGTAAGTGGGTGAAGGGGATGCTGACTGGTCCTGTTACTATCTTACAGTGGTCTTTTGTGAGAAATGATCAGCCGCGCCGGGAGACTTGCAGGCAGATTGCTTTGGCGATTCGTGATGAGGTTTGTGATTTGGAGAGTGCGGGTATTAAGATTATACAAATTGATGAGCCGGCTATTCGTGAGGGGTTGCCTTTGCGTAAATCTGATTGGCATGATTATCTGGTTTGGGCAGTGCAGGCGTTTAGGATTTCTGCTTCTGGTGTGCGTGATGAGACGCAGATTCATACACATATGTGTTATTCCGAGTTTAATGATATTATTGAGCATATTGCTGATATGGATGCGGATGTGATTACGATTGAGTGTTCACGTTCTCAAATGGAGTTGCTGGATGCTTTTGCTGATTTTAATTACCCAAATGGGATTGGCCCTGGGGTTTATGATATTCATTCGCCTCGTGTTCCTTCTAAACAGGAGATGGTGGAGCTGATGGAGAAGGCGAGGGCGGTGATTCCTGAGGCGCAGTTGTGGATTAATCCGGATTGTGGATTGAAGACTAGGCATTGGGAAGAAACTAAGAAGGCGTTGATAGAAATGGTAAATGCTGCGAAAGAATTGCGTTTATCTGTTAAAGAACCTGTAAGTTTGTAGCTGTATGCGGGCGGTTTCTTCGGAGGCCGCCTGTTTTTTTTTAGCCGGTAACATAATTTAAACATGACGATAGAAGATAAGATTCAAGCTGCGGAGACGCGGGTTTTTAAAGCAGTTTTCCCAAATACAACGAATCATTATGATACGCTTTTTGGTGGTACTGCAATGATGATGATGGATGAAGTTGCATTTATTACTGCAACAAGATTTAGCCGCCAGTTAATGGTTACTGTAAGTAGCGACAGGATCGATTTTACAAAGCCTATTCCTGCGGGGACGATTGTAGAACTAATTGGAAGTATTACGCATATAGGTAATACGAGTATGAAAGTTAAGGTTGATATTTTTGTTGAGCAGATGTATTCTGATCACCGGGAGAAAGCAGTAAGCGGAGAGTTTTCTTTTGTTGCTATTGATGAGCATAAAAAGCCTACGCCGATATTGAAATAGCTAATTTGGGTATAATTTTATTAGGATGAGTTTTGATGATCCTTTTGGGGCAGGTTTTGATGTTGTTTAGGGATGAGTTTTGATGATCTCTTTGGGTAGGTTGATGTTGTTTAGGGATAAGTTTTGATGATCTTTTTGGGGCAGGTTTTGAAATGCTTTAGGATGAGTTTTGATGTTGTTTAGGGGGATCTTTTTGGGAGTAACTACTAAAAATAAGAAGCAGATACTCCTTGACTCCTAATTTTATACAACAGAGCATTTGAGATGCTCTGTTGTATAAAATTCATGTCGTTTTCGGAGTAACCTGCTTCTTATTTTTTTAGATCGTCTGTAGCGATTGTACCTTAAAGGCCTAGTCTCTTTTTTATTTCAGACGGGATACCACCCTTATTTAATAAGAAAGCTGTAGTCTTATATTTTACGTAATTCTTAGTCACATACAGATAACCCTTATAGTCATTCGTAGCACCCCATGAATTCTTAACAATATAATACTCCTTACCATTCTGATCCTTAGCCAGACCAACGATATGCATACCATGATCATCAGTAGTCTCATAATTATCAAAAGCAGTTTGACGGCTAGCGGCAGTAATCTCCATTTCAGGTTTAGGAGCACTAAATAACGTTTCTCTTTCCTGAGCAGTCATTTCCTCCATCGGCTTCGCCGGAACATAAGCAACCCCATTTTTATAAGAAAAATATTTCTCACTCACATCCGTCGCCCAAGCTACAGAATAGCCTTTCTTTAAAGCATTATCGATAATATCCGTAATATCATTAACCGGCACATTATAAACTTGGTCAAAAGACCAGTTATCCGGAACCAATAAAGTGAATTTACTATAATAAGGATGATCATTAAAAGAAGACAATTCTACATAATCATCCGGATGAATACCCACAACATCTTTAGCGAAAGTTTGTGGCGTATAGCTTTTACCTTTATAATCAAATTTAGCAGGTACGGTTCCTAAATAGCTATCAATTACAGCAGTATAAGCTTTTTCCCAGTTAGGTGTGAGCGTTCCGTTAGAATTTTTCACTACACCTTCCAGCACACCCTTAGTCATTTCACCCATCTCAGCGAATTTATTGGTTTTTGTACCATAATTTAATCCTGTATAGTTGATTTGAGGTACAGCACCATACTTCTTATACATGTTAATTACATCATGCAGGGCACCACCATCCCCCAGGGTTACAGCACCATGCATGCGTACGTAGTTTTTTCCTTTTTCTACATAAGCGTTGCGTGCAGAAAAGATTTCGGATAACGCTACAGGCTCTTTTCCCATTCTGATCATCTCAGATTCCAGGAAAGAATTAGTGGAATAGCTCCAGCAAGTACCAGATGAACCTTGGTTTTTAACCGGCGTATTTTGCAAGTTAATAATCTCGGTAAATTTGAATCCAGCAGTACTATTGGCAGATTGATTGTTTTTTAGAGAGTTGACCAGGTTGTCTTGTGAAAATGCTAAAGCAGAGGAGAATAGCATTCCTGAAGCTATAATCCACGGTTTGATTGATGTCTTTGTCATTGGTGTGTTTAATTTGTGTGTGTTTGAAAAGTATTATTGCAACGGTATTGCATTTGTGTACCTTGCGGTGGCAATGTACATTATTTGTGGAATAATGAAAAAGATCGTGGAAAAATTAAGAGTAGCGCAATAGGAAAATTACCGGATAAGGGTTTTTCTGTTTAATTCTGACACTCCAGTGAGATCAATGTATATTTGTTAAATCAATCAGAGATATGAATAAGCAAGCTAAAGAAGTCACATTGCTAACCGGGTTTTTAGGGGCAGGTAAAACAACAGTGCTGAATGCAATTATTGCAAAGATGAAAGATACACGTTTTGCCATTATTGAGAATGAGATCGGTGCAGAGAGTATAGATGCGGGTTTGATCGTTAAGGGAGAGGACGATATTGTAGAACTAAATAATGGGTGTCTTTGCTGTACGCTGAATGATGATCTGTATGATATTCTAAATAATTTGTGGGAAAAGAGGGCTGATTGGGACCATTTGATTATTGAGGCTACCGGTATTGCCGATCCAGCTAATATTGCCCATCCATTTTTAACCATAGACCAGGTAAAAAGGGGGTATGATTTAAAAAGGGTGATATGTATTGTAGATGCCGAGCTCATAGAAGACCAGTTAAAGGAACGTCCGGAGGCGATTCAGCAGATTGCATTTAGTGATATTATTTTGTTGAATAAGGTAGAGAAGGTGAGTGCTGAATATGTGGTTGAGTTGAGGGGGATTTTAAAAACGATTAATCCTTTTGCTGAAACATTGATAGCTTCACAGGATGATTTTCAGGTAAAAAAGATGTTTGCCAGGGCGCGTTTTGCTAACTTTTACAGTAATCCAAAGCCAGTGATAACACCAAAAGGAATGTTTAGTTTAGGTAGCGGTGCAAAAGATAAACAACCTTTAATGGCAGTGTCGGCATCACATAACCGGCATGAGCACAGTGATATTGAGACGATTCTGTTAAAGTACAGAGAAAGCATGGATGTAGAGCAATTAGAGCACCGGATGATGGTATTCTTAATTGCGCAATCCTCCAATGTATACCGGGTAAAAGGAATAATATACAGTCATGAATTTGAAAGCAGGATCGTGTTGCAAACCGTGGGTAAGTCACTTTCTATCACAGTGGGAGAAACTTGGCTGCCAGATGAAACCAGGGAAACAAAGATTGTAGTCATTGGTAAACAGCTTAAGGTTTATGGGTTTGATAAAATGTTCCGGACCTGTTTATACCCGGCAGAAGGAGCATGATAATAATAGATTAGGGTTAGTAAGTTAGGAGAGGAGAATAGTTTAGAAAAAGCATCATCATTATAAATCAGGGTAGTAAGCTGGCACATAGGAGAATAAAGTTAGGAAGAGGAGAATAAGCGCGAATGTTGTAAATTGGGCATATGGTTAATCCTTTCAGAATTCTGCTGCCGCTGCTAGTTTTTTGTTTATGTTCAACGCTTAAAGGTTTTTCCGGGCCATTGCCGGATAATGGTGTAAGCCGTAAGTTAGCGCGTTACCGTAAAACCGTACTTTCCGATATTCATTATAAGCTCGATTTTAATATTCCTGCCCAGAAAGCAGATCCAATAATGGCGCATGAAGTGCTTAGTTTCCAGTTGAGTGCTACTCTTGAGCCTTTACAGGTGGATTTTAAAGAAGACCCTGCAAAAATTAGTAAACTCCTGTTAAATGGTGTTAAGTTGCCGGTTAACTATCATAAAGAGCACCTGGTTTTGTTGCCAAAGTTCTTGAAAAAGGGGAAAAATGTGATCGAAATTCATTTTCAGGCAGGTAACGGCGCATTAAATAGAAATGCAGACTATTTGTATACTTTATTTGTTCCAGATAGGGCCAGAACAGTTTTTCCATGCTTTGATCAACCAGATCTCAAAGCCCGGTACACGCTTAGTTTAGAAATTCCGGTTCAATGGAATGCAGTTGCTAACGCGGCATTAAAAGACTCCGTTCTGGTAAAATCCCGTAAGACATATCACTACCAGGTTTCGGATCAGCTGAGTACCTATTTATTTGCTTTTGCAGCCGGTAAATTCAATCGGTATAGGTCTTCTTTAGGTTTGAAAGATTCATCAGGTACCATCGATAAGCAAGTCGAATTCTTATACCGGGAAACCGACAAAGCTAAAATAGATCTGAGTTTACCAGAAGTTTTTAATATTCATACCGCCGCCTTAAAATACTACGAAGACTGGACAGGGATTGCTTACCCTTTTCAGAAGTTTGGTTTTGTGGCCATTCCTGATTTTCAGTTTGGGGGCATGGAACATCCGGGAGCTATACAGTACAAAGCCGCCACCTTATTTTTAGACGGCGGAGCAACAAAGGATGAAGTCAATGCACGCAATAATTTAATTGCACACGAGGCCGCACACATGTGGTTTGGTGACCTGGTAACAATGGATTGGTTTTCCGATGTCTGGATGAAAGAAGTATTTGCCAATTTTATGGCCGATAAAAGTGCAGGCGAGACAGCCGGAAAAGAAAACTATGCATTAAAATTCCTGGTCGACCATTTTCCTGCAGCCTATGCCGTAGATCGTACTACAGGCGCTAACCCCATTCGCCAGCCGCTTGATAATCTTAAAGATGCAGGCACACTTTATGGGAATATTATTTACCACAAAGCACCCCTAATGATGCAGCAGTTAGAAACACTGATGGGTAAAAAGCAATTTCAATTAGGTGTAAGGGCATATTTGCTCAAATTTTCCAATAGCAATGCTTCCTGGCCAGACCTCATTCAGATCCTGGATCAATACACAGCAGCAGATCTTCAGCAATGGAACAAAGTATGGGTAAATAAAAGTGGTAGGCCACTTATTGAATATGAGGTTAAATATGAAGAAGGAAAAATTAGCAAATTAAGTCTTAATCAGCAGTCAGAATACGGAAAAAAGCGGATATGGCCGCAAACTTTTGAGCTTAGTTTATTCTATGAGGAATCCGTTAAAGTACTTCAGGCTGATTTCAAGGGAGCTAATTTAGAATTAAAAGAAGCCATAGGTTTAGAAAAGCCACAATTTATACTCTTCAACTCAGCAGGCGAAGGATATGGACAATGGCCAGTAGATCCCCTGTTACCTTCCCATTTATTAGCGCTTAAAAGCCCTTTGCACAGGGCAACTGCCTATATCTCTTTATATGAGCAAATGCTAAATGGAAAATCAATTCAGCCACAGGCATTGCTGCGGTTATTTGGAGAAGCATTAGCGATAGAGCAGCAAGAGCTTAACCTAAAATTACTAAGTAACTATATCAGTACGTTATACTGGCAGTTCAGTACTGCTCAGCAAAGGCAAAATTTATCTGCTGCCCTAGAAGATCAGGTCTGGAAAGCCATGGAAAAGCAGAAGAACGGGAACAACAAAAAACAGCTATTTAAAGTTTACCAAGACATTTATCTGACCATCAACGCACGTGATCAGCTCTACCAAATCTGGAAACAGCAGCAAGGGCCAAAAGGAATTATCCTGTCCGAAGATGACTACACCAGTCTTGCACTTTCCCTGGCCGTTAGGGATAATCCAGACAAGGGTATCCTTCCTGTACAAAACGCAAGGATTAGTAATCCAGACCGTAAAAAGCGCTTTGAATTTATTATGCCCGCATTGGCCGGAGATGTAGGCACACGTGATGAGTTTTTCAAAAGTTTGGCCAAACCAGCCAACCGGGCTAAAGAATCTAATGTGATAGCCGCTTTGTATTACCTGCATCATCCTTTAAGACAATCAGAAAGTATCAGTTATCTTCCTAAAAGCTTAGAAATGCTAGAGGAAATCCAGGCCACCGGAGACATTTTCTTTCCTCAATCATGGTTGCAGACTACTTTAGGTAGTTATCAGTCAGAAAAAGCTGCTGATATTGTACATAAATTCCTTGCCAGTCATCGTCATTACAATCCAAAATTAAGGGCGAAAATCCTGCAGGCAGGAGATAATATTTTTAGAGCGGCACGGTTAATGAGATAAAATTTACAATATATACGAATATTTTCGATTTTGATGGTGAAAATATTCGTATATTAGTATTTTAAAATGAGTTAGTTATGTCAAATCCGAATGCTATACTTTTAGACAAGCGTACAGAGACACTCCGTGTTAAGTTTAGCGCTATTGATGTGAGCGATGATATGAAAGTTTTTCAATATGCCAGGCAAGGATTAACGCCGGGTTTATTTTATGATTTTGCCGAAGCGATTAATATTTCTAACAAATCACTAGCAGATCTGATTAATATATCATCACGTACCATCAGTAATTACAAAGAGCAAAAAAAATTGCTCGAACCCGTTTATGGAGAGCATTTACTTAAATTAATCGGGCTTTATAAAAAAGGAGTGGAGTTATTTGGCACCGTAGATGAATTTAGTTACTGGCTAAATAAACCATTTTGGGGTTCAAAAGAACGGCCTATGGATTGGTTGACCACACCAGGGGGAGTAGATCTGGTCGCAGACGAGCTGATTAAGATGGCTTATGGTGATGCTGTATAATCTTCTATGATCGCTTTTAGAATAGGACACAAAAACTATGCAGCCACCCTAAATGCTTCAGGGGTAAACGGAAGATGGGCAGCAGCGGGCCGGCCAGTGCTATATTGTGCAGAAAACATACCACTCGCATTTCTGGAAAACATGGTCAGGCGCCAGGGAGTAGGCTTCAATCAAGATTTTAAAATCGTTTGTATTGATATTCCGGATGATTTACTCATTAGTACAATCAGTGAAAGCACATTAGATCCAGATTGGCGGGACCCTTATGATTATAATCATTGTCAGCCAATAGGTAACAAATGGTTTGATGATTTGAGAATGCCCGTATTAAAAGTCCCATCGGCAGTAATGCCAGAATCCTTTAATTATGTACTCAACTCCTTGCATCCCGATTTTAAGCGGATCAAAATTATTGCAGTAACCAACCTGGTACCTGATGCAAGAATAGAAGATATCCTGAAAAAATACCCAGCTAATGAATAAGGTCCGTCAAGCAAATAAGGAATAAATAAAATACCCGGCTTTTGAATTAAAGCATGAGCAGAAATAAATATCCTGTCATTAACCCTAAGGATTTTCCTGGCAGCAATTATAAAAAATTAAAAAACAAATCTTTCAATACAATGAACAGTAAGATCAATATAGGCTGGATAGGTTTAGGTAATATCGGCACCCCGATGGTAAAGAACTTAGTCAAAGCAGGATTTAAGGTAACCGTATATAACCGCAGCGCAGAAAAGTCTAAAGCACTACAGGAAAGTATAAACGTAGCAATCGCCGGTTCACCAGCAGCTTTAGCAGAAACATCAGATTTTATCATCACTATGATAAGTGATGATGCCGCAGTAAAAGAGGTCTATACTGGAACAAACGGTGTTTTATCTGTAGCCAATAACAAAGCTCTGATCTGTATAGATATGAGCACTGTATCTCCGGAAACTACAAAAGCACTATACACACTTTGTGCAGCAAAAGGAATTGCTTACCTCGACGCCCCAGTTTCAGGAAGCATTAAACCAGCAGAAGAAGCCCAGCTGGTGATCATGGTAGGAGGGGAAGAAGCCGCATATGAAAAAGCAAAGCCTATTTTTGAAGCCTTAGGCAAATCATCTACCTATTTAGGAGAAAGCGGTAAAGGCAATGTTGCAAAACTAGCGATCAACCTGTTTCTTGGGATCATTGCACAGGGCTTAACAGAATCAGTAGTTTTTGCTGCTAAAAATGATCTTCCTGCCGCAGCACTTTTACCCTTAATCAATGCAAGCGCACTAGGAAGCGGATTTACAAAGATGAAATCAGAAAACATTATCAGTGACAATTACAAACCAGCATTTACTTTACAAATGTTAGTTAAAGATATCAGGTTAGCGACAGAAAACGGGATGGATACCCCAATGGGAAAATCACATTACGCTACCATTACAGCCGCAGCAGAAAGCGGACTGGCCGAAGAAGATTTAATTTCTGTAATAAAATATATAGCTGGTAAATAGTATCTTATTAAGATATTGCAGGAATTGAAATGGGGTTAAAATTTTTAAAATTTATTTTTTTCGGCAATTACTTTATTGGATTGCTTGCCGTAGCTTTAACTGTAGAGTCTACCTTGCAGTTAAAAGTCCCGTTCAATTCCCTCAGCTATTACCTATTGCTATTTATGGCCCCCATCGTATATTACACCTATGCCTATATGGGGGCAACGGATAGTCAAAACAGTGGAAATCCAAGAACTGCCTGGTACGCCACACACGTCCATTTTGTTTACTGGAGCCAGCTCATCATGAGTACACTCTGTGCAGCCTTAATCTTAAACATAGCCATAGCAAATTACCAGGCAATTTTACATTTACCCTTACAATATTGGATACTGGTAGGCGGCATGGTGGGTATGGCAATTCTATATTATGGTTTGGTGCCCGTCTTTTTTTTTAACCTTAACCTTAGAAATACAGGCTGGCTCAAACCCTTTATTATTGGTTTTATCTGGGCAGTAACAGCAAATGTTTTACCGCTCATCATGTTAAAGATCCAAGCTGGAGCCGACACCACAGAAAGCCTCTTCTGGTACTTTCTTTTTATAAAAAACTTCATGTTTTGCACTGTCAATGCCATCATGTTCGATATGAAAGACTACGCTATAGATTCTAACAGCCAATTAAAAACATTTGTAGTCAGAATAGGCTTAAAGAAAACCATATTTTACATACTCATTCCGCTGCTCATCACAGGCATACTCTCTTTATCAATCTTTGCCTATAGCATGCATTTTAGTATTTTAAGATATCTGATCAATCTCATTCCCTTCGTATTAACTGCAGCCGTAGCCTATTCAATGAATGAAAGAAGGAATATTTTTTACTATTTGATCGTGATCGATGGATTGATTTTGGTAAAAGCCATATGTGGGATCCTAGCCATGCAATTTAATTCCTGAAACAGCCATTATGAAGCAGAATAACTACGATCGCATTGCTCCATACTATGATACACTCAGCAGGCTGGTGTTTTTTAAAGCACAAGTCAAAGCACAGATTAATCAGTTGTCTTTTATCCCTGCAAACAGTAATGTATTGATCATTGGTGGCGGTACTGGCTGGGTTTTAGAAGAAATTGCCAAAATTCATCCCCAGGGATTAAATATTACCTACGTAGAGATCTCTGAAAAAATGCTGGTGCTGTCAAAAAAAAGAAAGACTGGAGAAAATGAGGTAACCTATATTCACGCCCCTGCAGAAGAGTTTAAAACAACAAAAAACTATGAAATAATACTAACTGCTTTCCTCTTTGATAACTTCGCTGCAGATCGTATACAATATGTTTTTACAGAACTGAACAACATGCTAAAACCGGGCGGCACCTGGTTATTCTGTGATTTTTATTATTCCGAAGTACGGGGTAAAAAATGGCAATGGTACCTGTTAAAAACGATGTACCTTTTCTTTAATAAAATATCAAATGTAGAAGCAAAGGCACTAATCAATACCGAAAGAAATTTTGCTGTTTACCAGTATCAGCCACTAGCCACTGCTTACTATTACGGCGGTTTTATCAAAGCAATAACCTATCAAAAACCCGGCTAAAATATAAATTGATCTGTTTGGTTATTATATGCTATGTCTGTTTTTTAGTCATATGATACCAATCATTAACGCTGCTGGCAGGCACGATACCTATCTTTTAATACACATAAAAATACAAAAAGGCATATTATATGCTTATATCTTATGTCAATTCAAAATTTTAACACTTTTTAACTTCAAAATGCAGATAAAAATTGGTTAATTGCGTTTTTGGAATGTGAATTGATTAGTACAATTTTTATAGAAAACTGTTTTTTCATTCATTTCAATTAAAGAGACTTTAGAGCCGGCGTTCCCATATGATTGATATTCACAAAAAGTCTTTTTATTCACTGACTACCTTACTCTTTCTTTTCACTTTAACCGTCTCTGCACAAAGCACTGTCGTATTGGGTACCATTACAGATGCCAAAGATAAAACGGCACTACCCTATGTAACTATCTTGTTTAAAGGTTCTCAGCTCGTTACCAAAACAGATGCCTCAGGAAAATACACCTTAAAAAGTCCTGGGCCATACACACAAATTCAGGTCAATTATGTAGGGTATAAGACACAGGTTATAAATATTACTCCTTCCACCACACAAACCATCAATATTAAGCTCCAGGAAGAATCACAAAGTTTAACCGAAGTAAAGATCAGTTCGGGTAAAAAAGCAAGATACCGCAATAAAGATAATCCCGCAGTAGAGCTGATCCATAAAGTCATTGAGCACAAGCCAATGAATAAAATGCAAAGCGATATAGCCGTACAATATCAGCAATATGACTGGATGCAGTTCTCCCTGAGCAACCTAAGTGATAAATTTAAGAATAAGAAAATATTTAAAAAATACCAGTTCCTGTTTGATGAGCAAGACTCTACAGCCGTTGGCGGAAAAAACATTCTACCCGTATATTTAAGGGAGCGCTTATCGCAAAACTATTACCGGAAAAATCCAGAAAAGACCAAAATAATCATGCTCGCTGATAAGCACGTTAATTTCGATAATGGATTAGTAGACAACAATGCGATAGGCAACTATTTTGAAAGGATGTATGCCGATGTAAACATCTACGACAATAACATTGTATTTACCAATAGCCAGTTTCTCAGTCCTATAGCAGACGGCGCACCTGCTTTTTATAAATTCTTTATTACTGACACCATTAAAAACCATTCTCCAAACCTGATCGAACTCTCTTTTATTCCGCGTAACCAAAATGCGCTGCTTTTTGAAGGAAAGATCTATATCACCATGGATGGAAACTATGCCGTTCAAGATGCGCTTCTGAAAACAGCAAAAGGAGTAAACATCAACTTCGTCCGAGCAATGGAAGTCAAGCTTAATTTCGACAAAAACAACGCAGGCAAATATCACCTGAGTAAAAGCCATCTATTAATGGATTTTGGCGTAGGCAAAGAAGGGGGCAGGGGATTTAAAGGAGAAAGAACTGTCATCATTAAAGACTACCAAACCAATGTCATACAGCCAGACTCCATATACAAAGGAGAAAGTATGGTACTTGCGCCTCACGCAGAAACACAATCAGATGCATTCTGGGCAGCAAACCGGTTAGATACTGCAGCAACAGAAAAGTTAAAGATCTACAACAATATAGATACCCTTGGCCAGATGAAATCCTTCAAAAGGCTGATGGATATAGTTACCTTTTTATTTATAGGGTATAAAAATTTAGGCCCGGTAGAAGTAGGTCCTCTATATTCCTTCTACAGCTTTAACAACCTGGAAGGTTTCAGACTTCGCTTAGGCGGCCGGACTACTCCAGAATTCAGCACCCGCTGGTATTTTAATACCTACGCCGCTTACGGTTTTAAAGACGAAAAATGGAAAGGATTCTTAAGTGCAGCCTATTCTTTAAACAATAAATCAGTCTATAAATTTCCTCAAAGCTTTATCCGGGCCAGTTTCCAAAGGGACGTAGATATTCCAGGCGATGAATCAAAAACAGTAGTTCCAGAAGACAACATTGCCGCATCTTTTAGAAGGGGCGTAAATGATAAATTTATTTATAGTGATTTCTACCGGGCAGAGTATATGCAAGAATATGCCAATCACTTTTCATTTAATATCGGTTTCCGTAAATGGACACAAACCCCGGCAGGAGCACTACGCTATTCCAATACCGCAGATCAGTTAGCTGATCGCAGCCAATCCATCACCAGTTCAGAATTCAATCTGGAACTTCGTTATGCACCAAGAGAAAAGTTTTACCAGGGTAAATCATTCCGGGAACGTACCATAGAAAAGTATCCTGTATTTGAATTAAACTATGCAGCAGGAGTAAAGGGGCTGCTAAAAGGCGATTACAGTTATCATAATTTGGTAGGAACAATTGACAAGCGTTTCTATCTTTCGCAATTTGGCCGTTCAGATGTACGTGTCGAAGGCGGTTATACCTTTGGAAATATACCCTTTCCCTTATTAACCATTCACAAAGCAAACCAGTCTTACTCTTATCAAGTCTACGCTTATAATTTGATGAACTTCCTGGAGTTTGTAAGTGACCATTACGTAAGCTTAAATGTAGATCATAATTTTAATGGTTTGATCTTAAATAGATTGCCCCTAATCAAACACCTTAAACTAAGAGAATACATAACTTTTAAAGGATTATACGGAGGATTAAGAAACGAGAATAATCCAACAAAAAATGCCTCTTTACTTCAGTTTCCAGTAAATGAGAATGGGATAGCCACTTCGTATTCATTAGGCAGCAAGCCGTATATAGAAGGCAGTGTTGGAATTGGAAATATCTTTAAAGTGATCCGGATAGATGTAGTAAGAAGATTCAATTACCTGGATAACCCAGGAGTATCTAAATATGGGGTTAGAGGAAAAGTTCAATTTGAATTCTAATGGATTTAAAAAACCTCATTTAAACCAACAAATATCCCTTTAGATCCATAATTGCCAATTCCATAATCCACACACAAATTAGATCGGGTATGTTTGTTAAATAAAAGCCTTAACCCTGCACCTGTGCCCGGTTCCCAATAATTAAAGAGTTTTATCTGTTGCTGGTCACCCGCAGTTTGAACATTCACAAAATAAACACCGCTAAGCAGTTTATTCCTGGTAATAGGAAACCGGTATTCCAGTTCATTGTAAAAATAAGAAGGGCCTTTAAAGCGGCCAATCGTATACCCTCTACCCATCCGCTGGTCAATATCACTACCCGTTCCTGGCAAATCCAGATACGGGACAGTACCATTTAATAAATAAGAACCCCATAACCAATACGCTAAAACAGTTTCTGGATTCTTTTGAGAGAGGCTCCAATACTTCCTGATTTCCGTTTTAAGTTGTATGGCATTCTTTTCGCTTCCGAGCACCTTTCTGTTCGTCCTTAAAATCACATCCACATACAGTCCCTTATAAGGCCTGTAAGGCTGGTCTCTGGAGTTATATTGTAAGTTAATCAATAAGCCATTTGCAAAATAATGATCAGTTGAATAACCATTTTTAATACTGTACAGGTAATTGTGTGTTTTTTCAGTTTCAATCTGCTTCAGTTCATCATCTATCTTTGTATAATAATTAAAAGCAATCCCTGCACCAGCATAAAAATTATCATAAATTTTACGGTAAATGTTCTCATTTAATTTCAAATAAGTATACTTAATCGGCAAAGAAACCAGCTGTTTTCTGCCTGTGCCAATTCCATGATCTAACACCAGCGTTTTTCCAAGTTCCCAGCTTCCCTGTAAATTCCATTGATTAGCCGCTGCATAAACATTATGTTTGAGCTGTACTAGCGCTAGCTCATTAGTAGACATCGCCGCAAAGGCATCAAAAATAGAAAGCGTAGTAGTTTCAGGGTCACCAAAATACCTGGATCCAGATACATCAATACCAAATTCAAAACCTGTACCCGGCGTATAGCCTATAGAAGGCAATAAAGCCAGGCTTCCGCTTTTCTTATCCCGTTTCTCTATTATTTTGTTTTTTCGAAATATCTGGTTAAAGAGATCTCCTGCGTCAATAGCATAAATGCTGTCTGGTATAGAAGCTATACTGTCTGATAGGTTTACGCTGCTTTTATGACGATAGTTTTCTACAGGTAACCGCTCTTGTGCAACCAGGCAGAACCCGTTTAAAACCAATAATACTGCAAGCCCATAACCAACAGGATACTTCATTTAATTCAATTTGGAACCAAAAATACATTTATATCTTTAACTTTATCCAATGTTAATCCAGCAAGCAGACTTCCCGATTGCAGCCGCTTTATTTGCTGGCGCCTTCCTCAGCATTTATTTTAAAAAGTTAACTATTTCTGCGGCAATAATAGGTTTTTTCTGTGGTTTTATAATCTATATAGCTGCCGGATACACTGCCTTATTTTGCATGGCCGCCTTCTTTATCTGTGGTACGCTAGCTACAGCCAGGGGCAGAAAGGCAAAGCAATCAATAGAAAAGCCAGATGATCATACGCAGCGCAAATATTCCCAGGTATTAGCTAATGCAGGAGCTGCAGCTATTTTTGCTTCTCTTATTCTAGTATTTCCGGCTCATTATCAAGTGTTCTCAATCATGCTCGCAGCAAGTCTGGCTTCGGCTACTTCAGACACCTTGTCTTCCGAGTTGGGCATGTTGTATGGTAAAACATTTTACAACTGCATTAGCTGGAAAAGGGAAGAAAGAGGGTTGGACGGGGCAGTGAGCCTGGAAGGAACGCTAATAGGTCTTATTGGTGCAGCTTTAATTGCTAGCATCTACGCAATGGGTATACAGCTGGATAGGACCTTCTTTATCATCATTACGGCAGGATTTGCTGGTAATCTCTCAGATTCTGTATTCGGTGCAACGCTAGAGCGCCATAATTTGCTAAATAATGATTGGGTAAATTTCTTAAGTACCCTATTTGCTGCTGCTATTGCAGGCTTAATCTATCTGATTTAGCCCTAATAATCGCTGTTTTAATCCTATTTTAATGTTATTCTGTTATATTATCGCCATATGCTTAACTGGATGAATCAAATGTGACTTTTTCAAAGCGTTAATCTGAATTGATTTGTGTTCATTAGTACACCAATAAGTGTAGTTGCGCTATTTTTTACCAGGTTTTGATAGATTTAGTATTCTTACCGTAAAAAGAAATCAATATATTGTAGTATATTATAAAAGAGGCTTAAAATTGAGTAAAATTGCCAAATTATAATAAAGGTGTTCCAACAAGTGGTGTTTTTTTTGTTATTGGAGCAGAAGATAATGGTGAGATTGAAAATTGTTAGTCCATCAGAAGAAGAAATAAAAAAATATGAAACGAATATTGAAGATTGGACTGGATTCAGCAGCGCCTTTTCCGTTACACAGCGACTACAATTCTGCTGTTTTTGAAGGATTTGAGGTAGATCTAATGCAAGCTGTTGCTGAGATCATGGATCTTGAACTACATTATGAAGTTTCTCTATGGCAAAATATTTTAGAAAAATTATATAAGGGAGAACTTGACATGATCTGTTCTGCGGTAACAATGACAGATTCCAGGCAGATGATCCTTGAGTTTAGCAAGCCATATTTACAATTTAAGCTCTGTGCCGTAGTTACTGGAAATGACAGTATTGTCGATTTGGCTGATTTTAAAAGTAAAAAAATTGGTATCCGTACCGCTACTGAGGCCGAAAAATATGTGATGGCACAATTTCCTGGTAATCTTACGCATCATGCGGATACCAATAAAGAGCTTTACGATAAATTAATTGCCCGTAAAATTGATGTGCTGATTGATGATTCGCCTATTGCTGGTGGATTTCTTCACCGTCATAATGGTTTAAAAACAGGAATGTTTATGCCAGGAACAGAATCGCAGTATGCTGTTGCTATGAAAAAAGGTGATCTGGCTCTTAAAAATCAGATTAATGAAACCCTGGAACAGTTAAAAGAGAATGGAACTTATGATCTGATCTATAAAAAATGGTTCTCTAAAATCAGACTGGTCTGATAATTGATAATACCGGCATATTAATAGGGTTTTACATTGGATAAGAAAAAAGATAAAAAAGGTGATAAGCCTGATAAGAAACTGAAAAAGAAATGCTGTGAGAAGTATAAAAAGGGTAAACGCTGTAAAAATTGTCCGCTGGGTTAATTCCTCAGCGGTTTTTTTGAAGGCTGATCATCGCATCGCGTATGATTGCATTTAGCCGTTTTTCATTATCAATACTTTCTTCATCTATCCAGAGATATTCATGTTGCTCTGTGTCATATATGGCAGTTCTCTTGCCATCTCCAGGTTCAAGCCTGTCAAAATATTGATAACATTCCAGTACGGATGAGCATCTGAAGTACCAATCCATATCCATTTTATAGTTCACATTTATTGCGATGTACCTCATGGCCTGTTTATTTTTGTTTTTCAAATTACACTATCAAATGATAAATAGGAATATTATTACGTGAACAGCCGGATTATAAGGGTGAACGAGATTCTTGTCCTTAAAACAAAACAGGTAGTTTTTTTCTTTTATATCATGTGGGTGTTTTTTGCCCTTATATCTTTTTATAATTATAGTTATGGAAAAAATGATTCAGGCCTTATTTGATAATGAATCAGAGGCGTTTAAAGGATTACAAGCGGTACAGCAATTAGATTTGACACAGGATATTTCTCTTGGCGAGTCTTATGTCTTAACTAAAGATGAGCAGGGAATTGTAGCTATTCGTTCTGCAAAGGATGAAGCAGAGGGATATAGTGCGATTGGGGGAGGGATTATTGGTGGTTTAATAGGTTTATTTGCTGGTCCGCTTGGGTTTTTAGTGGGGATTGGTGCGGGTATGGTTGCGGGTTCTGCTGGTGATACTGTTCGTGCTGAGGGAGTTTCTGATTTTCTGGATAAGGTTTCTGCGAATATTCCAAGAGGGAAGTCTGTGTTAATTGCACATGTGTGGGAGGATTGGGAAACGCCTGTAGATACGGTTTTGGCAGAGTTGAATGGAGAAGTGAGACGCATGAATCTGGAAGATGAGGTATTTGTTCCTGCCCAGTCTGATCTCAATCGGGTTAACCGCGAGATTACAGATGCAGAGACCGTGTTTCTTGGTGCTGCTGAGGAAGACAAGGCTGATGCCAATGAGCGGGTTCTATTGCTTAAAATTGAGCGGGAGAATTTGATTAAGCGGTTAAGTGGTAGTGCGGCACATCAAGAGAAACAATATGAGACTTGGATTGATAACCACCATGGTCATTTTGCGGATAAAGGTGTGGGTTATGTAGTTCATGAAAAAGAGAAACGGGATTTACTGGAGACCAGGATTGCGGAACAAAAAGCGAGATTGGAAATGTTAAAAAGGAACAGGTAGTTTTCAAATTACTTATAATTAGTTGTTTAAAAGTTTTGGTTTTGCTGATCTTATCTATTAAGCGGCAGCATTACCTGTAAAAAATTAGTATAGGTAATTTTCTCGTCAATCTTTGATGAAGGGCAAAGATGGCATATCGAAAACCACCTATACTTAATTTTTTAATTGGGCATAAATAGATAGAAATATATTATTGTGTTTCACTCTTAGCTGATAAGATCTGAGTGTAAAAGCAAAATGGAGAATCTTATTGAACGTCATTACGCAGGTACTTAAGACCCAATATTGTGGGATTAAACAGGTGTTAATACAGGTGATCGGTATTTCTTGTAAATTTACAGAATGAACCGATTAGACCGTCTATCTGCAATTATTATCCAGTTACAGTCTCGTAAGATTGTGCGTGCCCAGGATATTGCAGATCGATATACGATCAGTTTGCGTACGGTATACCGGGATATTCGTTCCCTGGAAGAGGCTGGGATTCCTTTAATAGGGGAACCTGGTGTTGGTTACTCTTTACTAGAGGGATATCGTTTGCCCCCAGTCATGTTTACCAGGGAAGAAGCTACAGCATTTATTACCGCAGAAAAACTGGTGGCTAGTTTAACAGACTCTGCAAATGGGAACTTGTTTTCAAGTGCTTTAGATAAAGTAAGAGCAGTATTGAAGGGGTCAGAAAAAGACTATCTGGAACATATTGATGACAAGATTGCTGTAGTAAGGGGAAGCCGTAAACCTGGGATTGGTCTTGCGGATAATCCATTGCAAGTTATTCTTAAAGCAGTAGCAGAGAAACGGGTAATGGATTTGGATTACTTTGCATATTACCGGCAGGAACATACCCAAAGGAAGATTGAACCAATAGGCGTATTTTATTTAGATCATTACTGGCATTTGATTGCCTGGTGCAAAGAACGGGGAGGGTACCGGGATTTTCGTTTTGATAGGATTGAGCGCATCGGGCCTACAGAAGAAGGTTTTGCAGATAGGCACCCATCGATCAAAAATTATATAAGGGACCAGTATAAAGACATAAAATTAGAGGAAGTGACACTTTTGGTGGATAAACAGGCAGCCTTGCATCTGGGAGAGCAGAAGTATTATAATGGTTATGTTTCCGAAAATATGACAGCAAAAGGAGTAGAAATGCAGTTTTTGACCATATCTGTAGAGGGATTCGCCCGATGGTTCATGTCTATTGCAGATTTAGCAGTTATTATTCATTCTGAGGCATTGAAGAAAAAAGTTGGAAAATTGTTTCTGGCAATTACTGAAAAAATGAAAGCTTCAGGGTAACTTTATTACCTATCAAACCTGCAAAAGACATCAGTTATAATATTTAAAATATGATGAAAGCTGATAAAAACAGCAAAATGCTGATGAAATTTATCAGGATAAAAAAATCAGTTTAATCCTGCTGACATACTGTTGTCATTGCTGGGTTGTTTCTTTGGCTATTATTAATAAACAAAAGAATCACAAAATCTAAAGAAATGTCAGTTACAAAAGATCTATTAAAAGAATTAATTGAAGAGTCAGTTATTACCCGTAAAATGCTGGAAAGAATACCGGCAGATAAATATGATTGGCGCCCACATGTAAAAAGCATGAATATTACGCAGCTGGCCGGTCATATTGCCGAGCTTCCGGGTTGGGTAAGTATGGCTTTTACAATGGATGGGCTTGATTTTGCACAACATGCCTATGTTGCCCCGGTCTGGAATAATAGGGAAGAATTAATGAAGATCTTTGAAGATGCACTCTCCGGCGCCAATACACAGTTACAATTGGCAGCTGATGAGCAGTTAAATAAACAGTGGATACTTAGAAATGGGAGCCAGATCCTGGCAGACCTAACTACAGGAGGAATGGCCAGGCTAGCTTTAAGTCAAACCATTCACCACCGTGCTCAGTTAGGAGTTTATCTTCGTTTGCTGGACATTCCAATTCCTGGCACCTATGGGCCTAGTGCTGATGATCAGGGGTTTTAAGGATAACGGACAAAAGCACATTAAAGTAATTTCTTTCATCAATGTGAGTTTTAAACTCACATTGATCACCATAAGCATATTTTAAACGCTGGGTAAGGTTATTGATGCCAGAATGCAATCCCCTGGCATTATGGTTTGCATTAATGGAATTACTCGTTTCAATTTTTAAAATATTGTTTTCCAGGTATATTTTAATGAACGCAGGAGCATCTTCATTCTTTAGGTTACCATGTTTTAGCATGTTTTCTACCAAAGTGGTCAGCACAAGTGGAATAAATTTAACCTGTTTTATCTCCTCTTCGTATTCAAAATCAACATTTAGGCTAAAGTTGTTTTTTAGCTGATGGAGACGGATTAGATTGGTAATTTGGTCAATCTCTTCGCCTAGATCAGAAAAATCTCCCGTAAAATTTGTATCTGTTGCATAACGCATAATGTCAGACAAAATAGCGATTGTCTCTGCTGCCATTGGCGCTATTTTACGTGTATTATGATAAATAAAATCTAAGGTGTTAAATAAGAAGTGAGGATTAATTTGTGCGCGCAGGTAGGCATTTTGCGCTTTTACCAGTTCCTTTTCCACTTGTTCTTTTTGGATAATACTATTTAAACGGATTCTTTCCAGCTTATCGGCCCTTCTTTTTTGCTGGATAAAAGTAATCAGGAAATAGTAACCAGTTCCAAAACCGATAAAATAAGATCCTCTAAATAGGGTTCTGAGATAAAAGACCATATCAAACTTGATATCTGAAACAAAAACATTGGTATAATTCACCAACAAAAAATCTGCAAATAATACAACCAGCGTATAGGTTGCCAGCTCTAAGGCAATATATACAGGCAACCGCCAATACGCATGTGTTTTATGTTCAAGTGCTTTTTTTAAAACAATATGCGCATGAGCGTAAAACACGGCAATATTTATGGAATAATGTATGGCATAATTCTCAAATTTACTAAATACGCCAGCATATAAACCTAGTAGTCCAGCCTCATAAAATATAAAAGCCGACCATCCAATCAGGTGGTTTTTATTTCTTTTTATCCAGGTTTGAATTTTTTTAGTCAGCTCTAAGAACCTTTCTATATAGAAAAACATAGGTTGTATATAATCTAGTTGTTGGTCGCAAATATCGCAATTAAGTTGTCTTGAAAAAAGACATGAAAAAGCGACAATTGAAACTGAAAAGAAAAACATTATTCGTTTTTAAAAGCACAGTAATAGCTAATAAAGGGCCAGAGACAGATCCAACGACCACCATGATGACCACAGCCGGGCCCCCAATCAGCCTTACCTTTTAAGAGAAAATTAGCGCAGGTAAAATCAAGTTAGCTGCGCTAACTTTTACAAGTTTTTATCGTATTACTCTTGATAAAAGCTAAGACTTTTTCCTTATAATAATCACCAATAGTTACTTTAATATTTGTGTGCATTGTGATAATATTCCGGTCAATATTTTCAATATAATTAGTAGAAATTATAAATGATCTTTGTACTTGCAGGAACTCAGGCTTGTTTTCTAAAAATTGTTTTACGCTAGACAAACTTTGATAAGTAATTATCTTTTGTGAAATGGTATGAAGTTTAACATAATTAAGGGTGCTTTCTATCGCAATAATATCGTTATATCTTATTCTTTCCAGCTTCAGGTTGTCTTCTTTGTTCTTTACAAAAAAGAAATCCCCGCTCTCCGCAGGCAATTCAGATTCTTTTTCTGGAAGGGAAGGGAAAAGTTTGTTAATAATCATTGCAAACTTCACATAGGTGATAGGTTTCAATAAGAATCCATCTGCTTCCACCTCAAAGGCATCAAAAGCATATTTAGAATGAGAAGTGGTAAATATCAGCTTATCAGTTTTGTGTCGTATGGCCTTTGATAGTTCAATGCCCGAGATCATTGGCATATCCACATCCATAAAAATTAAGTCCACTTTTTCGCCCGCTGATATTTCTTTCAGCGCTTTTGAAGGGTCATTATACGATTTCTTTAAATGAAGCTCAGGCAAAGAACCAATATATTCTTCCATAGTGGAAATTGCATTCACCTCATCATCAATCGCTATACAATTATAAATCATGTTTTGTAGCATTATCCCTAAAGTACTGTAATTATTTTACAGTTAACAGCAAAAATTAATGAAATATATATTAACATTTCTGTCAAATTTTATGTTGGTTTTACCATATGAAAGAAGCTACTGTTTATCATCATTAATTACATTATGCTTGATTTAGCTCAGTATACTGTACTATTTATTAAATGATATATTCTTTTAGCTGGTCAGCGCTTTGGATAACTATAGTTATACATGACCATATGCTTTGTGAAAATGCTAAATTATCAGCTGTTAACAACAAGTATTCTTATCCTGGATTAAAGTTAATTACTAACATCAAATGATGATCAGCGCTTTGAATAGACACTGTTAAGCATGGCCACATACTTTGTGAAAGTAGTTAAGTGACATTTGTTAACCATAAGTATCCTTATCATACAATAAGGGCAATTAATGACCCCGAATGATTATAAAAATTACTTTGTAAAAAAACGTATTTGCACATAAATTATTGAATAATATCATGATATTTAGCTAATGATATTGAATTGTGTGATCATAGATGATGAATTGCCCGCTATAGAATTACTGAGCGAGCATGTAGAAAATACTTCAAATCTTAAATTATTAAAAGTATTTTCTCAGCCACTTACTGCATTAAGGGAAATAAAGCTGGAAGATCAGATTGATATTATATTTTTAGATGTAGAGATGCCTGAAATCTCTGGTATTGAACTCGCTGTTAGTTTACGCAGTAAAACGCGATTTCTGGTATTCACCTCCTCACATAGCAAATATGCCTTTGAGGCATTTGGATTGGATGCAGATCATTATATACTTAAGCCAATCACTTTTCTTAAATTTTCAGCTACCATTGATAAATTGTTGAAAATCATCAGAAAAACAACAGTTAATGACTCCAATACAGATAAACCAGTCGCAATTGAATCCCCCATCGGTAAATTCAATCCAGGTAACTCTACCGAAACTGAACCATACTCTTTCAGCTCAAATGGAAATTTAACATTAGAAGGACATGAAGAAATTTTTCTCAAAACAGGGATTAATAATAAGATCATAAGGCTTAAACTCTCTGATATTATATACATTCAATCCAATGATAATTATATCGATATCTACACGGACCATGAAAAAATAACCGCTTACCTCACTTTAAAAGAAGCCATATCTTCTTTTAATTATAACAGCAATTTAGTGCAGATACATCGTTCATACATCATAGCAAAGAACCGTATTAAATTAATTAATGGAAATACCGTCAATTTAGTTACAGGCCTTGAACTTCCTATTGGAAGTTCCTATAAGGAATCATTTTTTGAATATATCAGGAAACAAACAATAGTTTCTGGAAGGATAAAGCCATCAGAGCAATAACTTCAATGCTGTTTTTTATAGTTTTAACTTAAAATACGTGGAAAACACCCTTTTTTACTGGTAAAAGTATGGTTATGTTTATCCAAATAAATTTATATCTATAAATATGAAAAAAATTATACGCTCCTCAATTTGTATGGTCACCATACTCAGCATTCAGGCCTTTAAGCCAGTTCCTGAAGGTTACAGAATAACCAATCCAGTAGATTCCTCCAGAAATGAGCGGGTAAAAATAGTTGAAAGAAAAAAACCGCAAAGACCTTTAATCAATAACAAGCATTTTGATCAGCCAGTTTCCAATAGACTTGCAATGGATTGTGTGATCAGTTATCAAAAAAAAGGAGAAATAGCCAATCAAGGAAAGAAAACAGAAAGCATAGAATTTGCTAGTAAAGATTTACAAGAATGGATGGAAAAATTGAAAGACAGTACTACCTATAATGCCATTAGGATCTTTCCGGGAATTTATACCAAAGAGTTCCTTAAAAAATACCATAAAAGTGATACGCTTGAAAACCGGCTAACTGTATTTCTTTTTCCCTATAATGATGGGAAGCCAGCTGTTTATAACAGCAAAGGAAATGCAGCAGGCGGAGAAGGTAAACCCGTAGATCCTTTCAATCTTGGAAATGTGCACCCGTAATGGAGATAAGTTTACATCATTATTTTGAATTCCTTAGCTTGCTGATCGCGATCATTTACATTGGTAAACTGAGAAATTCTTTTCTGGTACTTTTTGTGCCATATTTATTAATTACACTCCTGGTAGAATTAGGAGCAGCTTACATTTATCATACATACAGCATGCCAACAGGTTGGATGTATAATTTTTTAAATCTCTTATCCCATGGGTTTTACGCATTCTTGTTCTACCAATTCTCTATCGTATTTAAGCACAAAAGAATTATTATTATCCTAACAGGAATATATCTTACCGGCTCTTTAACCTATTATTTGTCTACCTCTTTTTACGTTTTCAGTAACTACGTCATTGCAGCAGGGGGTATTTTACAAGTAATTTTATCTTGTCTTCATTTTTATGAATACCTGCAAAATGATGATTACGTAAAAGAGCGGCATTACAGCAGTGGTTTATGGATTGCCTCAGGTTTACTGATGTTCTATTCAGGTATCACGATCTGTTTTTCCTTATACAATTATATTCTTTTAAACAATCTGAGTGTATTTAATTTGCCGTTATATAATATCATTCCCAGATCACTCAGCATTATCCTATATTGCTGTATCTCAATCGCACTGATGATATGGAAAAAGCCGCAGAAGATATAATCGTAGCTATCATTTTAGCCAGTATACTGATTGTTATACTGGCTGTTTTTACGCTGCTTTTTTTCCTGGTATTTGTAAGAAAAAAACGGATTCTTCAAAAAAACAAAGAAGAACTAAGTGTTAGTTATGAAAAAGCATTATTACAAACCAGGGTAGAGATCCAGGAGCAAACACTTAATCATATTAGCGGTGAAATTCATGACAACATTGGACAAGTACTTTCCTTTGTTAAGCTTTCTCTAAGTACGGCATTTCAGCTCAGTGATGCTGCTAAGCAAACTAAGATCGAAGAAAGCGTTTCCCTTATTGCTGAGGTCATTAATGATCTTCGCGATCTTTCTAAAAGCCTGAGTTTTGAAAAGATCAAAAAAGAAGGGCTTTGCGAAGTTATCAAATATGAATCAGAACGCTTAAAGCGAAATGGGATCATTGAAGCAGAAGCCACCATCACAGGTAATCCCACCCCGCTCGGTACTCAAAAAGAACTGTTACTTTTCCGGATCTTTCAGGAGATCACCAATAACTCATTAAAGCACTCTGGGTCACCTGTCTTAATCATAAATTTGAATTATTCTATTGATTTATTTACCTTAACGGTAACCGATAAAGGAAAAGGATTTGACACCAGTGATCTGGATAAATTTAAAGGTTTAGGTTTAGATAATATGCAGGAGCGTGCAGCATTAATTGGAGCGACTATCCATATGGAAAGTAAGTTAGGTAAAGGCTGTGTAACATTGATTAGCGTTCCTCATGACATGTAATACCTCCGGAAAAGTTCAAGCTACCCTGTACTAACGCTAATTAAACTTAAGCTAATGAAAACAAAAAGGCTGTTCTGATGAAAATAACAACAATTGCCCTTGTTGATGATCATCGTCTTTTTAGGCGGGGCATGGCCTCTCTTATTGATAGCTTTCCAGCATATGAAGTGCTCTTTGATGCAAGCAATGGCACAGAGTTTTGTGATAAAATCAGTCCTGAGTTTAAACCTCAGATCGTACTGCTAGACCTCAGTATGCCAGGATTAAATGGTCAGCAAACTGCACAATGGATCATAAAGCATTATCCTGAAATTCATATCATTGTGCTTTCTATGTTTGACGATGAAAAAACGGTGATAGAAATGATGAAAATTGGCATTAAAGGATATCTGCTAAAAGATTCAGAACCAGCAGAGTTCAAAGTTGCCCTGGATACTGTAGCAGCAATGGATGTTTATTTTCCTGCGTTCGTTACCCGTTATATGGCCAATAACTTTTCTGAATCAGAAACCATTAAGCTCAATCCACGTGAAACTGAATTTCTTAAACTTGCCAGCACTGAGCTCACTTATAAAGAAATTGCAGATAAAATGTTTGTAAGCCTTCGCACTGTTGATGGATACAGGGATCAGCTCTTTCTAAAACTTAACGTTAAAAACCGTATTGGCCTGGTAATCTATGCCATTAAAAACAGGATAGTTAACCTTTAAGGTTACTCAATAATTAATCTTTATTTACCAAGTCTTAAGCCTTTTCAACTACACCTATAAATATATTTTATGCTATTCCATTTAGGAGTGGGAGATTCATTCTTTTTTATATACAGTAATATTATAACTACCATGTATGAGAAAGAAAGAATTTTTAAGAGCGGTTGATGCGTGCCTGGATGGTACTGCCAACTCCTGGCAACGGTTCATTGTTGATGATTATTATGATAGCAGTAACCATGAACTTGAAATTCTGGAGCTTTACCGGGATTCAGAGATCAAAGAAATATATGAACGGATTCTCTCCAATATTCATAAAAGGATTCAGCACCTGGGATGAATGGCGGTTAAAAAAATAATGGGACAAATAGCGTTCAAAGAGTTTCCATTTGTCCCAAAGAGAGGGGGAGTGTTTTTCCTGGTAAATTCTGATATATAGTTAATCAGGCCGGTGATTTCAACAGTTCTGGTATTTTCTGAAAGTATAAGAGAGGAGCGTGCCAGGACATAACAGCAATAGAATCAATATCTTCTGGTCTTAGTTCTAATGCGGTTAAGGGTTTTACGGGAAATACTTAAATAAGCAGCAATACTTTCAACAGAGGCTTTAAGAAAAATCGCAGGACATTCCTGCATCAGGTGTAAATAATGTTCTTCAGGACTCAGTGAAGCAAGATCAAGGATTCTCTTTTGGCTCATCTGATGATATTCCTGCATCACTTTCCTAATATAATGATTAGAGTCTGGAAAAGCCTGCGTCACCTCTTGCACGTGTTCAAAAGAGATAGACATCAAAACGCTCGGTTCCAGCAATTCTATATAAGTATCTGATGGCTGCTGACTAAAAAAGCTATTAATTGGAACCATCAAAGCACCCTCATTCCAAAACCAGAAAGGCACCTTTTTTTCTTCCTTATTGATATAGCTCATTGCCGATCCTTTTTCAATAAACCAAGATCGGTTAGCTACCTGGCCCGGTTTTAAAATAATTTGGCTTTTAGAGTAATACTCCCTGCTAATCATGTCACTGAGTTTTGATTTCAACTCTAAGCGAAGAGGGTACTTTCCAGCTAAAATTCTGAATAATTCTTCATTTTCCATTTCATATAATAATTTGGTGTTAAGGAACATTTAATTTATCTCTAAACTGATCTGCTTTAGCAATGACCTGGGCATCACAACAAATCTTTTAATAAAATATATAATACTTTATCTTCACGTGGGTACAAGTAATTTCTGTTGCATAAGCATAAGTAGTTTGTAATCAGTAAAATAAAAACGTTCAAATTTGGTTAAACTATCATAAACTAAATATACTAACATTTTATTATCAATTTGCAACCGGATTTTATCCTTGTAGTTAAGGAATGATTGTTTTTTAAATTAATCATTATTACAAGGCTGTAATCGCGGTTATGACCAAAATTCATATTTTATTTAAACACATATAAGTGTGTCATTTGACCCAAATCGCAATTAACTTTCCGATTGATAGATGGTGTTAGTCTTGCAGAATGTTCTGTTAATGATGCCATTGATATATAAGATATTGGAAATATTCGCATATGGAGCCGTATTAATCTTGACTAATATGGTAGAATTATTCTTTTTATAATTATTTTTATATCGAAAGGTTAAAATTCGTGATAAAACGTCTGGCTGCCATGATTTATTTTCAACTTTAGACGTGAGATCATTTTTTTTAATGAGGCCGATGTAAAAATTACCTGGATGTATAAATTTGACTTTAATATTTTAGAACCTGCAGAATTTGAAAACCTGGTAGCAGATCTGATCACTACCAGGGAAAGTATTTTACAAAAAACTTCTTTTACTGTCATCACTCAAGATGCCGGGCCAGATGGAGGGGTAGATTTTTCCTTAGACAATGGCGGGATAATTGGACAAGCCAAAAGATATAAGGATAAAAACAATCTGATGCAGAACCTAAAGAGAGAGTCAGAAAAAGCAAAATCATTAAATCCAAAACGTTATATTTTAATTGTTTCCCTTCCGCTGACCTTTCAAAACCGGCAAGAAATTATTGAGCTATTCAATCCCTTTATTAGATCAGAATCAGATCTGCTAGACCAAATTGACTTAAGTCGTCTACTTGATAAACATCGGGAAATACTTTTGCGGCACAATAAACTTTGGATCTCAAGTACAATTATCCTGCAGCAAGTTATCGAAGAAACTGTACGCAAAGCCTTCAGTGATGTTTCCCAAAGGCATGCGGTATCAGAACTAAAAGAAATAGCCACTGTAAAAGATTATTTTGTCTCTACAGACTTCTTTCCCCGTGGAATAGATGTACTGAGAAAAAAAAGCTTTCTTATTATCACCGGTGATCCTGGAATTGGAAAAACCACCCTTGCCCGTGCTATATGTCACTTTTATATGGAACATAAAGGTTATAAAGAACTACATTATCATCACGGTATCAATCCGCCTTTAACTATTCCGGATAACCCAGTCAAAAGTATTTTCTTTTTAGATGACTTCCTCGGCACCACTATTTATGATAAAGCAAGAATAGAGAATATCAGTTTCTTTCAAAGCTTTGTAGATAAAATCTATGACGATGGACATTTGCTGATCGTCACCACCAGGGAGTATATCTATCAGCAAGAAAAAAAGGTAAATCCGCGCTTCAGGCAAATGGATGACTACAAATATATTATTGCTCATACAGGTTATTCCAGAGAAGAAAAGTTACAGATCCTGCTAAATAATGTGACAAAAGCACAGTTACCCTATACTGCTGTAAACTCTTTAAAACAATACGCAGAGGCAATTATCACTGCGCCTAATTACCGGCCAAAACTTATTGCAGAATTTTTAAGAAAAGATTGTCAATATTTTGGGGATGCCTTCGATTGGGGATATAGGCTGTTAACTTATATGGAATCTCCATATGAGTACTGGGAACTTACTTTTCTGGATCTTTCTTCAGGTGCTCAGTTGTTTTTATTATGTTTGTTTATTTCCAATGAACCTAGCTTACATACATTTCTCTATCAGACATTTAAGTCCGTTAGCCGTTACCGGCAGATTTCGTCTAAAGGGTATGAAGCAGATACTTTTCATGAAGCCATTCGGGAGCTTAACAATACCTTTATATATATTGATAAAAACACGGATACAAATGAATTGGCTTATTCCTTTGCCAGTACCTTTATTAAAGATTTTCTTTTACAATATCTGCGCAATCAAGATTACCACATAGAATATTTAATCAGAGGCGCTATTGCTTACAACCAATTATTTTTTGCGTTTACCAATAAAAAAGAAGATTATATAAAAGTTGAATCCTACGAAGTTCAATTTTGCGGACAAAAAATCTTGCTTAATAAAGAATTACAGGAAGTATTGCTGGACAAGGTCATTAAAGATTTTAACAAGCTGGTAGAAATGCGGGTAGAGCTGGTGCGATGGGACCAGGATGATGTAGTTGTAAAGAAAAAAAATAAGGAAGATAACCGCGTACATTGGCTGCTTCTATTTATTGAAAATTTCAATTTAGAGCAGTATAGTAAGGCCAGGAAATTTGTGCTTGGGCAGATCAAAAAAATTGCAGTTTGGGAAGACGATAGAATTTATTTAAATGAGGCAGAAATATCTAGTCTGCCTGTTTTAATAGTTTTAATCCGGAAGCATATTAAAATAGACCCTTATCAATTAATCACCTCCTATTATAAACTAATCAGCCGGACAGAACATTTTCTTAAATTTTACACTTTAAGAAAATCCTATAGAATAGCTTTTGATAAGTTTGTTGCGAACGAGAAAGAAGATCTTACAGAATTTTTAAATGATACTATAGAAAATGATATTACCGAATATGCGATGCTGGCCCAACATTATCGGGATATGTTTGCCTATTACGCTTTAAATAAGCTATTTGATGAAACCATTATAGATGTTTTTGACTATTATGGATTAGCACTTAGTAACACACAATGGAATAGCTGGTTAGACCATTCACGTTTGAGTCGCAGAAAGTTAGCAAAAAAGCAGGAAAATGTGAAAGAATACGATTTCAAAACATCCAGGAGAAAAAAGAAAATTCAATCCTATGCAGATGCAGGAATAGATCATGTATTACCAAAGTCTAATACAGTTTTAACAAAAAATCAAATAGATGAATTGGTAATATCCAATTACCCTGAACAAGCAGAGCAGGTCCTTCTTATGATGAAGAAGAAAAGTTATTTATATCAATTGGTTCGCTTTTCTTCGCAGTTAAAGCCAATAATTAATTTCTGTATAACATCTTCCTTCCAGATTAGTAAAAATAAGCCCCATTTTGTATTGCAGTTATTTAGATTTTTGATTAAACCACTTATGGTCAAAACCGATCCTAAGTTAAGTGAGAAAGATTTTATTGCGATGGCTGGATTTTCATCTTATACCGCAAGTCGTCAACTGGACTTTTTTAAAGAGAAACAATACAATGAATTTGCCAGGGAATTTGATCTTGACCAGCAGATTTTCAAGAAATTCGCAAACAGTCCGTTGTTATTGATGGATAATGGGTGGTATAGCTATGTTATTCCAGAGATTGGATTTCTTTTTAGATCATTGTATTTAAAATCATTACGTAATAAAAATGAGCTATATAACACTGAATATGTGACCTTAGATAATACTAATTTTGATGAACTCTGGGACTATCTGGGATTGATAGATAAGGTAGATTTTATTAGTCATTTTCTACTTCCTAAAATGAATAAATTTCTTCAATATGTAAAAGGCAATGATCCCAAACAGTTTTTGCAGAGATATTTCAGATATTTTGGAATGCGTATTGGGTATAGGGAAAAGGATAAGGTTAAATATAGAATAGATGCCAATTCTAATTTTACTACGCTACATCTATTTGATTATCTTTTTATTCGCTTATCAGAAAAAATCTTTAAGAATTTTCCTTTTGAATCCGGCTATTTAAAAAATGAGATCAACGATCAGCATTGTGCAAATCTTTTGGAGTACTTAGAAAAAGAATGGAGTGGGAGTCAGAAAAAATCTGTTGCACTATCCGCAATTAAGGATGACAAGTTTTGGGATTTGCTAATCAAAACAGAATTAGCGGAACTAATTAGAGATGAGGTGATTGAATTTGAAAAAGAGGTGCAGAGATTAGCGTTGAAAATCGGTATTAAAACGAAAGACAGCGTTATAAGTGATCAAACCACTGAGTAATTCTAATATAGTTTATAATCATCATGCGATTAAATTAAGTATACATAGTTACGCAATCATAGGAGACAGTAGAGGACAGTTAACCACATGTATTTTCATAATTTCACGTTTAAACCAAATGCAACCTTAAAACCTGGATAAATAAAAATGGGTGATACTGTAAACTCAGAAAATATATTAGCACAGCGACTGGAACAATGTTATACCGGGGCGGTATATGATGTGATGAGAAATATGGGTTATATCAACCAGTTATTGCCTAATCAAATTCGTCCAATAAATTTGGATCATAAAATAGCAGGGCCAATATTTACCATCGCTGGCCATATTGACCGCAGTTTAGATAAAGACACTTCCCTGGTTAAATGGTGTGAAATGCTTTCCAAAGCCCCATCCGGCCATGTTTTAATTTGCCAGCCTAATGATGATACCGTTGCACACATGGGAGAGCTTTCTGCAGAAACGCTAACCTACAAAGGGATAAAAGGGTATATCGTAGACGGCGGTTGCAGAGATAGTGGATTTATCGAAGCCTTAGAATTTCCAGTGTACTGCAATTATTTTACACCAAGAGATGTAGTTTCCACCTGGTGCACCACATCCTTAGGAGAAAGTATTAGTATTGGAGGCGTCAACATCCATACCGGCGATTACGTACTTGCAGATAGAGATGGAATTATCATCATTCCAAAAGATATTATCGCTGATGTAATACTGCTTACAGAAAAAGTAATGACCACAGAAAACCTCGTTCGAAAGGCTATCCTGTCCGGAACTGATCCTGTAGAAGCCTATTTAAAATTCAAAAAGTTTTAATTTATGCATAAAATTTAAATCCATGCACAAACTGATACAGCTGCATGCGCTTGATAATGTTAAAATTGTAGTAGATGAAATCAAATCAGGAGCGTACCTAATTCTGGATGGTTTTACTTTTCATTTCGCTCAACCCATTGGCATAGGGCATAAAATTGCTTCCTATCCTATTGCAAAAGGAGAAAAGATCATTAAGTACGGCGTTTCTATTGGATCCGCTACAGAAAATATAGAAATGGGGCAGCACATTCACCTCCATAATATGAAAAGCGATTATATTCCTACCTATACACTTGATAAAGAATTTACCGGGAGTAAAGATGTTAAATAACAGGGATATAGGTAATTATATTTTTTCAATTTACTTAGCAATATAAAATTAACCAAATATGAATCACATGCAATGGCAAGGCTATCTTAGAAAAGATGGCCGAAAGGGGATACGTAATTATATTGCTGTCGTATACCTGGTAGAATGTGCGCATCATGTCTCACGCGAAATCACCAGCCAATTTAAAGATAACCCGGTGCAATTGATCGGATTTGCCGGATGCTATCCAAATGCTTATGCTGACCGTGTTATGAATGCACTTTGTACACATCCAAATATGGGAGGTGTACTGTTAGTATCCCTTGGCTGTGAGAGCTTTAACCGCAAAAGATTGGAAGAAAATATAAGGGAATCTGGCAGACCTGTACATACCCTTGTGATTCAGCAAGCCGGTGGTACTAAAAAAGCAATTTCTGAAGGGGTGGCATGGGTTCAATCTGCATTAACTGATCTGTTAACCGTCCCTTTAACACTGATGACGGTAGCTGATCTCCTAGTCGGAACCGTATGCGGAGGCAGCGATGCAACAAGTGGCATGACCGCAAACCCTGCCGTTGGCCGTGCTTTTGATCAGCTTGTTGCTAGAGATGGGATTGCCATTTTCGAAGAAACCGGAGAAATGATCGGTTTAGAAGATATGATGAGTAAACGTGCCATCAATCCGCAACTCGCTGTCGAATTAAAAAAATCAGTAGAAAAAGCGGCCCGTTACTACACTTTAATGGGGCATGGAAGTTTTGCACCCGGAAATGCAGATGGCGGTTTAACTACGATCGAAGAAAAATCTATGGGTGCGTACTGTAAAAGTGGTGATTCAATCATTAGTGGCTTAATCAAGCCAGGTGACAGGCCTACTCAATCGGGGCTATATCTGATGGATGTAGTACCAGATGGTGATCCGCAATTTGGCTTTCCTAATATCAATGATACTGTAGAAATTGTAGAAATGATAGCTAGTGGGTGTCATATGATACTATTTACCACCGGAAGAGGATCTGTTGTCGGCTCGGCTATTTCACCAGTCATTAAAATATGTGCTAATCCGCAAACATACAGGCGGATGGAAGAAGATATGGATATCAATGCCGGTGATATTTTATATGGTACCAATACGATTGATGAAGTAGGCGAAGACATTTTTAATCGGATTCTTTCAGTTGCCGCAGGAACGGCCACCTGCTCAGAAGCATTAGGCCATCAGGAATTTATGTTGACTTATAAAACATTTACTCCACTTGGGCCCGGTTGTTTACCTGGATAAGCAGATGATCAGGACAAACATGTTTTAAAAACTAAACCAGCATTGAAACAGCAAGTAGCTATAACAAATTTCACTAGAATATTATCACAATATCATTAGCACTATTAAAGATCAAAAGATCATTTTCATAAAAGCATTATTGTAATATCATTAGCAAAACACAAACTATCTAAACAACTATTAGTATAACAATGGAAAGAATGGCATCGCAGATTCAAATCTCGTCAGTAAAAACAAATAAATTCAGAATAGGTACGGCATTAGTGATCAGTCTTTTCTTTCTATGGGCTTTAACTGCCAACTTGTTACCTATATTAATCCCGCATCTTAAAAAAGCTTGTCACCTTAGCGTGCTGCAATCTTCATTTATAGATTCCGCCTATTGGATCGCTTATTTTGTAATTGCAATTCCAGCAGGTATGGTCATGAAACGGGTAGGGTATAAAAAAACCATTATCACCGGTTTATTGCTGGCCTCCATCGGTGCATTTCTATTTTATCCAGCAGCAGAATCACGCTCATTTGCCTTCTTCCTTTTTGCTCTGTTCATTTTGGCAGCAGGAATGACCTTTCTGGAAACCTCTGCTAATCCATTTATGACCATTTTAGGAGATCCGGCAACAGCAGCCCAGCGACTTAATTTTGCACAAGCATTTAATGGATTAGGCGCATTTATTGCTTCCATGTTTCTAAGTAAGCTCATTGTTGGAAAAGAAGTAAAATCAAATTCAGAGCTAGATTTGCTATCTTCAGCAGCACTGGATCAATATTATTCTATGCTTTTTCATCATGTAAAACTACCTTATTTAGTCATCGGGATTGTTTTAGTTACTGTTGCTGTTTTATTTATGCTTTGTAAATTTCCAGGTAATGATAACAAGAATACGAGTAATAAAAATAGCAGTGATATAAATAATGCAAATAACATCAACATCCATGATTTGCCCGCATCGTTAAAAGATAACGATACTGAAAAAATAAAACTTACCATGCAGCCGCGATTGGTAATGGGCATCATTACTCAATTTTTTTATGTAGGCGCACAGGTTTGCGTATCAAGTTTTTTCATTCTCTACGCTACCTCAATTGCTGGTTTGTCAGAATACGAAGCTACTAATTACCTGGGATTACTACTATTGGGGTTTATGTCAGGCCGCTACATCGGAACATTTTTAATGAAATATACCAACGCAGCTAAGTTATTATATTTATATGCTGCGATTAGTATCATCCTGATGTTTTACATTGTTCTGATAGGAGGGAAGCAAGCGGTATGGGCTTTTATCGGCGTAGAATTTTTTATGTCGATTATGTATCCAACTATATTTTCCTTAGCAATTAAGAACCTTGCGCAGCACACGCCAATTGCCTCATCTTACATGGTAATGGCTATTATTGGCGGCGCTTTATTTCCACCTTTGCTGGGCTATATTTCTGATGTTAGCGGAAGTATACAGATCGCTTACATGGTTCCATTGGTATGTTTTATACCGGTGGTGTTTTTTGGATGGAAGTACAATTAGTTTTTACATTTTATCTAGCCATTAAAGGATAAACCTTGTCATTCATAATAAATTATTTTATCCGTCAAAACATCAGTACCTATTCTCCCATTTCCGAATAAAAAATAAAATATGCCTATCTCTTATTTTAAATTATTTATAAATTAAAAAAAAATATTCCCAAATGATAAATTAAACGAAATTTAATAATAAGTTTATGTATTGATTTTTAACGATTTTAAATCAAACATTATTGTCAATAAATATAAACTTTTTATATCAGAAAATTATGACTTGGATAGACTATCGAACTGCTAAAACACCAGCCTTCTCCAGAAAAGATTTCAATGTATTTCCAGAAAAATCAACCCTCGTACTATCTTCATTTGAAAAAAGTATAATCGAAGAACTAGCACAATCTATCACTGCAAATCCTTATAATCTCAAGCAGCAGGAGGATTTTGTGATTAGCGTCAAAAAACTAGGTAATCATTGTTTTAAAGAAAGCAGAGATTTTATAACAGAAGAATTAAATCATGGATTTGGTGCGGTACTGATTAAAGGACTTCCAACAGATCAGGATCTACCCAATACACCAGCTCAGGGAGGATCCATCTCAGATGGTACAAAAACGACCTATATATCTGAGGCTATACTTCTGGCTTTAGGAATGACTACTGGATCTGAGCCATTTAATTTTCGTCAGGAGGGTCGTGGGACTGCTCCTCTTATTGATAACATTGTTCCTGTCAAACATCTAAAATCACAAAAAGGTGCAGGAGGTTTTGATAACAACTTTCCCTTTCATTGCGAAAGCGCATGGCATAGAAAGCGGCCGGACTATTTAGTTTTATTGGGATTAAGAGAAGCCTCAGATGCTAAAACACTGATATTTTCAAGCAACATGCTTAAAAATACACGATGGGAAACTGAAAGTGTTAAGATGAAGAACTCATTTCGGTTAAAGGCGCCAGATTTGTACGTTCAAATGCAAAATATAGGCTTGCCAATAGGAACGGAGAACTATAGTAACCTTGCTCCAATATCATTAGAAAATGGCGGGCTAATTATGAATATCAATTTTAATGGTACAGACTGCAAAGATATGGCTTCAGTTGGATGGCTTTCAGAATTAGAAGACTTCATAGAAGAACAAGCTGTAGGTGCTGTAATATCTCCAGGAAATGCTATTATATTAAACAATTACAGAACATGTCATACCAGAACCAGCTTTTCTCCTACATTTAATGGAATGGACCGTTGGTTTCAGCGCGCTTACTTCAAAAAAGATCTGTGGCAGTCTAATGATCATACTGAACAAAGAGAAACATTTGAAAAGGAACTCATTGAAGATCTGATTAATACTGGATGGATGACTAAAGATCTTAGCTTAACAGCTGAATTTATGCAATATGTATATCATCCTGAACATATGAAAGGTTTAGAAGGCTATCAAGCTAAGCTCGCCGCCGTAGCAGTCAATTTTACACCAATTGCAGGTTCCAGAATTGTATAATTATAGTTTAGTTCTTATTTCCCGGGATGGTTCTCTTAAGAGATTCCATCCTTTTTTGTCCTCTCTTGTAGCATAAGCGGGATTATGCTTGTTAATTTTGGTATAACATCCGGTTTTCTATCAACTTAATAAGTTCATCAGAATGATCAAAAATAAAAAAATGCTTTCCATCCATCTTTAGGAAATCAATCTCAAAAGTAGTCTCATCTTGCCAAAGCCTCACCTCAGAATCGGACAGCTTTTCATTGGCTCCAACGACCACAGTTATACCGGTTTGTAATTTCATTCTTCTCTTATAAACATAAGAGTCAATAAGTTTAAAATCTGAACGGATTATTTGCTCAAAAAAGTCAAACAACTCCTCATCCTGAAAGAGCTCCTCAGGACATCCATCAAGTTCTCTAAGCATAGCTATAAACTCTTCCTTATTGAGCAAGTGTCTGTTTTGTGTTTTTCGCAATATTGAAGATGGCGCTATGGTACCAGTAACAAAGAAATGTAATGGAGGTTTTTTATTGTTCGCTATAATATGATGAATTAATTCAAAACCTATAAGCGCTCCCATGCTATGTCCATAGATAACATAATCATTATCTTCTATCAGATGGCTAATCTGATGATAAGCATCCATGGTTACCATATTGATATCCGAATCTGAATTTGCTGGAGTCCTCAATCCTCTGCCTGGATATTCTACAGTAAATAAATTGAATTCATGTGAAACCCACTTTTGGAAAAGCCGGTAAGCGTATTTATTACCCCCGGCAAAGGGTAGACATATAATATTTATTTTACTCATTAGCAGATATCTTATTATATTCTTCAACTGAATATTCATAATCCAGTTTAGGTGAAGTTAATGGAATTTTTGTAATAAAAGCCATATTCTGTTAAAATAATTTTGTCCGGACACAAATTTTGTTGCTTATGAGCTTACTTTTCTGCTTTTTTTTGCATTTAATGTATTATTGTTGTTGTAATTTACCCCATGCAATATCTTTATCCGTTATTTTATCTTTTTTTAACTAATTGTATTTCATTTTATTTTTTTATTCCCATATATAATCGATAGATTTAAATTTTTACATTATACATTGTTTATATTATCTATATGCAACAAAATAATTTGTATGACCCTACAGTCACCCAGCAGCTCATATGGATGGATCAATTGTTGTCAGTTAATTCAGCAAAGTATAATATTGGTGGCTATGTATCTTTAACAGGCAATTTAGACTATAACAATTTCAATAATTCAATTCGGAATGTATTAACTAAACAAGAGGTATTTTCATCATTATTCTATACTGAAAATGACCGCCTTTGTTGTCAGGTATTGAACTGCAGTCAAAATTTTAAACTTGAGTTTATGGATTTCAGCCATGAACCCGATGCACAGCAGGCAGCATTAAGTTGGATGGAAGCAGATTTTCTTATTCCTATTTTTGCTGAAAATGAATTTCTGTTCCGAATAAAACTTCTTAAAGTTTCCGGGGGAAAACACATTTGGTACATGAAGATCCATCATATTATTGGTGACGGCTGGTCATTTATGCTATTTAAGAACCAAGTAGGTAATAGCTATGATGCGATAAGTAAAGAAATCCCGGATTTACTAAACGAATATTATTTTAGTGATTATGTTTTGGATGAGAAAAGCTATTTATCATCCAAAAAGTTTGATGAGGATAAGAAATATTGGAATGATCAGTTCAAGGTTGATCATGGTAAATTGTTCCCAAAAATATTTCAGTCCTCAAATAATCCCATAACATCTGACAGTTATACAACATTTGTTAATTCTCAAATAAAAAATGATTTAGAAACCTATGCCAGGGCAAACCGTATCTCTGTTTTTCAAATTTTGCTTGGGCTGCTAATTGTTTATTTTGGCAGAACAAGGAACAAGACAACTTTACCGGTTGCCCTCCCGATTTCCAATAGGTTAAAAAAGTCTCATAAGCACACTGCTGGCGTATTTATGAACCTCATATGTGTTCCTTTTGAATTTAATCCTGAAGGAACACTTCTAGAAAATATCCATGCTGTTAACAGGAAAATATTTTCTGCTATAAGACATCAGAAATATCAATATGGTAACCTTAGAAAAGATCTTCTCTTATCTAATTTAGAAGATTCGTTATTTCAGATTAGGGTCTCCTTTGAAGATTTTCAATTTGACTCCGGATTTGAAAGTCTGGACAATAAAGCTTTTGCATTATCAAATAAAACAGAAAATGATCCCTTAGCTATTTATATCCGCAATTATCAGGACAACACTTTTGATATCCGTTTTATTTATAATCAGGAGTTTTTAGATAAACGGATGATCTCTTCAATTTCATCTTCATTAATGTGTCTTATCAGCCATTTATTAGAAGGATCATTGATTCCTTGTAAGCATTTGCCACTTTTGAATAAAAATGAGCATGATAAAATCTCAGCTTACTCACAAGGCTCAAATAAAAAGTGGGAATGCAATTCCTTTTTAGAAATGTGGCTGGACTCAGTCAGTAAGTATCCCGGTAATGTCGCAGTCTCTACTGATCTTGGGCAGCTAACTTATAAGTCTTTGCATGAGAAAAGTGTTAAAATAGCCTCATTTTTAAAGTCGGCAGTTCCTCCCGGAAATAACATCGCTATATATTTGCCTAGAAATGAATCAATGATTATAGGGATGCTATCCTGTATGTTAGCTGGTTGTCCATTTGTTGCATTTGATATAGATGAGCCCTTAAACAGGCAAAAAGCTATCATGCAAAATATAAGTTGTAATTATATTTTAACCTCTGATACGCTAAAGCGTAATTTACTACCCCAAAAAGAGTTTCTTTTAGAAGATATTCTACTTTCCGATTTTGAATCCCTGTCAGATGCATCATTTAACGATATACCAGAATCTGAAGTATGCTATATTTCATATACGTCTGGCTCAACAGGGGAGCCTAAAGGAATTGCAACAACACATCTATCCTTTTTGAACTATGTCAATTGTTTCAAAGCATATTTTCATTTAAGCCCCAGTGACGCTATCATTCAACATGCTTCCGTAGGCTTTGACATTAGTATGGAAGAAATCTTCCCAATGCTTCTTTCAGGTGGAAAAGTCTATGTATTAGAAGACCGTAAAGACCTTTTTAAGCTAGCTAACAAAATCGAAGAACAGCGAATCAGTTTCCTAAGTTCGACACCCGGTGTAATTGGATACTTAAATAAGACAGAATTGCCTAAATCCTTGAGGACGATAATCAGCGGTGGCGAAATGATTGCTTATGATCAGGTATCTAATCTTATCTCAAAGGGCATTGAGGTGTATAATACTTATGGTCCTACCGAAGCCACCATCTGTGTAACCTATTTTAAACTATCAGGCCAGATGGACATTATCCCTATAGGTAAGCCTATCCCCAATACAGAAGTTTATGTGCTGGATCAGTTTATGAACCCACAGCCCATAGGTGTCGAAGGTGAAATCTACATTGGTGGCAGTTGTGTAGCAAAAGGTTATATCAATGCTGTAGAACTGACCAAAATTAATTTCATTTCAAATCCAAAAATAAGCCAGACAACCTTATACAAAACTGGTGACTTGGGTAGATATGACCAGGATGGTAATCTAATTTATACGGGCAGAAAAGATAGCCAGCTCAAGATTAGAGGCGTAAGAATTGAGCCAGGAGAGATTGAGGGCCATTTAAGAAAGCATGAAGAGGTAGTGGATTTGACTGTCTTAGCCATTGATATTAATAAAGAAGCCATTTTGTTTGCCTTCCTTGTTTTAAAGCTAGAACCATCTGCTGAACCAAACTTTAGAAAGTTTATCCGGCAGAGCTTACCAGAATATATGACTCCCAGGCATTACATCCCAATAAAAGAGGTTCCTCTTAATCGTCATGGTAAAATTGATAAAGAGAATTTAATAGCTATCGCTGGAATATTCTTAAAGGATGGTCTGGTTAAACAGTACGAATTGCCCTTGACAAAATATGAGTTATCCTTATTGAAAATCTGGGAAGAGATCCTGGAATCTGTATCTATTGGTATTACGGATAACTTCTTTGAATTGGGCGGACACTCTATAAAAGCCAATTTATTTATATCAAAAGTATATCAGCGATTTTCAATAAGGCTGACGCTGAGCGAAGTTTTTACTTATCCAACAATAAAACAATTGGCCAATATCCTGGAAGAACGTGAAAATCAATTATATGATTTTGTAGAACTAGATTGATCATTCACTACTGTCTAAAAAATAATCTGTCCGGATCTTCAAGAAAATATTGAGATAATGGATAATAACAATATGAATAATACAATATATACTGATATGAAATTTTGGCCTATTAAAAATTAGAAACTGTTAACATATAAAACATGGAAAATAAAGTTTATCTGAAACCCAACGTCGTATTTGAGCCATTAGTAGATAAGTGGTATGCCTGGAGTCATCTGATTTCGCCAGCAACCGCTGCAATGAATATAGTAGGTCGTCATATAGATATAATTGATTCCTATCTGGAGAGTCCTGAACTCCATGCTGAAGCTGTTAAGAACCCAAAATTATTGGGCGGCCCTTTTATGGATATCCCGGAAATCCGGGTTCAGGAAGTTCATGAATTAAAAGAGAAAACCATTTCACACCGGAAGGACATGATTGCTTTCTCTAAAGCTGTATTCGAATTAGACAAGATGCTGCAAATTCAAGCAAGAGGCTTTACTTTAGAAACCCTATACAGTCAGGTGCCTGATATACTGAAAGGTTATGTAGAATTATATTATGACCGTTCAGGTAATCCTGGTTTTCGCTTTTATGAATCTCTATTGTATAAAAGTAAGTTTTATGATAAAAGCTCCCAGTCACTTGCTCTTTGGCTTACAAATAATGATCACAGGCCATTTTGCTTAAGTACACCTAAGTTAAAAGAAGATAATGTATTACAGCTGGATATCTCTTTTGATAATAAAACTATTGATGCACTGGCAAAAATGAAAAGAACGCCAGACTTTTTTTCTGAAATAAAAAAACAGTTTGATATTACACCCGATCAGGAGCCTTTATTTAGAAGCTTTTTCACAGAAATTCCACATCCAACCTACAACAAGTACACTGGTGATAAAATTAGAATGCGCTATTTTGGTCATGCCTGCATCCTTATTGAAACCAAATCTGTAAGCATCCTGGTCGACCCTCTAATTAGCTATTACGGTTATCACTCCGATATAGAGCATTTTTCTGATGCCGATTTACCTGATACCATTGATTACGTTATTATTACGCATAATCATCAAGACCATATTCTATTTGAAACACTTTTACCATTAAGGCACAAAATTAAAAATATAATTGTTCCAAGAGCTAAAGGAGGCAGATTAGAAGATCCAGACCTGAAACTGATGTTCGAAAATATTGGCTTCGATAACGTAATTGAGCTTGATGAAATGGAAACGGTCACTTATGCCGATGCTGAAATTACGGGTATTCCTTTTACCGGAGAACATAGTGATATGAACATTCTATCCAAACTATGCTATATCATAAAAATAGGTGATTTTAAGCTGATGTTTTTAGCAGATTCCCGTATTACGGAGCCAAGGTTATACCAGCATGTTCATCGCATAACTGGTGATATAGATGTTTTATTTCTTGGAATGGAGTGTGATGGTGCACCACTCAGCTGGTTATACGGACCACTATTAACCAAAAAAATCCCCCGTGACCAGGATATGACCCGCAGGCTAAATGGCTCAGATTGCCAGCGTGGCATGACGCTGGTTGAAATATTCAATCCTAAAGAAGCCTATGTATATGCCATGGGGCAGGAACCATGGATCGAATTTATTACAAGCCTCAAGTATACGGCCGAATCCAATCCTATTGTACAGTCCGATAACTTTGTAAGACAATGTACAGAAAAAGGTATAGTTGCAGAACGCCTATATGGTGAAAAAGAGCTTCTTTTCGATAGTGAAGCTGTATCGCGCAACCTTATTTAAGTATGCCAGCTTAGTACAAGCTTGTAAGTGTTTTTTTAACCCAATTTATCAATACGGCATGTTAATGGTTTCCGTAGAAATATCGGTGCGCGCTATAATCATCCCTAGTGATTTTTCCATTCTTGTTTTTAATTCTTGCTACAGCATAGATTAAAGCAATTATCAACTAGTAATTATGAGTTTTAATAAGATCAACAATATACTAAAGGACGCCAGTAAAAACGGAATTAATATACTTCTGGAAGATGGAAAGTTGAAAATCAGAAAAGAAAAAGATTCTGTAATAGATCCAGTCTTATTTGAACGGATTTCTTCGCACAAGGAAGAAATCAAGGCACATTTATCTGCTTGCCAAACAACAGGATTTTCTGATCATAAAATTATACAGCCATCAACTTCTTCTCAGGAAATAATTCCATTGTCATATGCACAAGAACGAATTTGGGTTATTGATAAAATTCAGGGGAGTATCCAGTACAACTTACACTGGATATTTAATGTAAGGGGGAAAATTGATAATATTGCGTTTAACGCTGCTTTCCGGGAAATCCTGAGACGGCATCATGTCTTAAGAACGGTAATACACGAAGAAGAAGGAGTAGGATATCAAAAAGTTTTACCCCTTGACGGCTGGTCTGTTAATTTTCTGACCACTGATCAGCTTCTTGATATTGGACATACCATAGAAACATTTGTAGAAGAACAGTGCAATAAATCATTTGATCTCAGGCAAGACTGGATGATGAATATCCATCTTATGCAGCAAAGTGAAAATACCTATACGCTGCTAGTCCTCGTTCATCATCTTGTATTTGATGGATGGTCTGTGGCCATAATGGTGAAAGAACTAACAGCAATTTATAACGGGTTTATTCATAACCATAAGCCTGAATTGCCAGATTTGACTATTCAATATACTGATTATACGATTTGGCAGCGCCAGTTTTTAAGTGAAAGTATACTGACAGCGCAACTCAATTACTGGACATCTAAACTGCATAATGTTAAAGCATTAATCTTAAATACTGACTTTGTACGGCCACTGGTTTCTGGTACTTCTGGAGAACAATGGACGGGTCATATTGATGCCCAGCTCACTTCATCTTTAAGATCTTTGTCACAAAAGCAGGGGGCTACTTTATTTATGACTTTATTGTCTGCCTTTAATGTGTTATTGTACCGTTATACCGGGCAGCCGGATATCTGTGTCGGTATTCCGATCGCAGGAAGGCCTTTGGAAGATTTAAACGGCCTTATTGGCTTTTTTGTCAACACGCTGGCCTTACGTAATCAAATAAATGAGGACGATAGCTTTTTCACTTTACTAGCTGATACCAAAAAAAACACTTTAGAAGCTTATGAGCATCAGGATATTCCATTTGTGAAAATTATTGAAGGCCTGGGTGTTAAAAGAGATCTGGGGCGGCAGCCCGTATTTCAAATTATGTTTGCTATGCAAGATGGACAGGCCTTAACCTCCTTAACTTTAGGTGACGCCGAGCTGCAGCTGCAGGATAATAAAGAGGTAAGCTCCAGGTTTGACCTTGAGCTTAATGTATTTGAACATGGCGATGGGCTTAAAATTTCATGGACGTACTGTACTGATCTGTTTAAAAGGGAAACAATCGAAGGCATGGCAGGGCATTATAATACACTGCTGCGCTCTATTATCAGCGATCCCCATCAGCGCATACGTGACCTGAATATATTAGATCAGCAGGAGCAGATGTATCTGTTAGAAGATTTACATGCTATGGATACCACTTATCCACAGGAGCTAACACTCGTAGACTTATACGCAGATCAAGCCTCACAAAGCCCGGATTCGGTCGCAGTAATATTTGGTACAGATAGCCTGAGCTATGCAGAGCTAGACACGAAAAGTAACCAATTGGGACATTACCTGCGTAGTCTGGGCATAGGTAAGGAGAGTCTGGTACCAATTTGCATCGAACGTTCGCCCGATATGATTATTGGTATATTGGGTATCCTGAAGGCAGGAGCTGCTTATGTACCCGTTGATCCGGATTATCCGCTAGATAGAATCAGCTATATACTGCAGGATACAAGAGCTTCAGTGGTAGTCACTAGCACGAAATCATCAAGTGTTTTTAGTTCCTGTAAGGAGTTGAAGATTGTGGAACTAAATGGCATTGCAGCCATAGATATTTTGCAGGAATATACTCTGCCAGTTCAGAGTAGCGTAAAAGCAGATCACCTGGCTTATATCATTTATACTTCCGGATCAACAGGACATCCTAAAGGAGTGATGATTGAACATCGAAATGTAGTACGCCTGTTTAAAAACGATAATCCAATCTATAAGTTTGATGAAACTGATGTCTGGACGATGTTTCATTCCTTCTGTTTCGATTTTTCAGTATGGGAGATGTATGGTGCTTTGCTTCATGGCGGACGTTTGATCCTGGTTGCTAAAAATGTTGCCCAAGACAGTAACTTATTTTCGGACCTGCTGATTGAACATGGTGTTACCGTACTTAATCAGACACCTTCTTCCTTCTATGCCTTACAAGAGCAATTAATTGAAAAACAAGCTTATGCATCGTTACGATATGTGATCTTTGGTGGGGAAGTACTTCAGCAAGCGCTATTAATACCCTGGCCAGATGAAGCTAAGTCATGCTTACATATCAATATGTACGGCATCACAGAAATAACTGTTCACGCTACTTATTATGCGCTCAAAGCAGGGAATCTACACAACAATAAAAACATAATTGGAAAAGCTATTCCTACACTAGGAATATATATCCTTGACAAACATCAGCAATTGATACCCATAGGGGCATCTGGAGAAATATACGTTAGTGGAGCAGGACTTGCACGTGGTTATTTAAATCTTCCAGAATTAACAGCATCAAGATTTATTCCCAGCCCATTCATCCAGGGGGAGCAGTTATACCGGACAGGGGATTTGGGATGTTTGCTGCCGGATGGCAATATTGAGTTTCTCGGTCGCTCTGATGAGCAGGTCAAGATTCGTGGTTACCGTATTGAACCAGGAGAAATTGAAAGCGTAATGTATCGCAGTAAGATTGTTAAACAAGCCGTTGTCATTGCACGTGAAGATGCCTCAGGCAGCAGTAAGCAGCTGCTAGGCTATGTTGTACCGGAAGAAGGCTACAGCAAAGAATTTTTGCGTTCTTATCTGCATAACACATTGCCAGACTATATGATACCGGCACTAATCATAGAGCTTGACAGTCTGCCATTAACATCTAATGGAAAGATAGATAAGCGTGCCCTGGCAGATATAAGTATAGGTGGGCTAATGCAAAATAGTTATGTGGCACCACGGAACGAACTGGAACAAGCCCTGTCGGAGATCTGGCAGGAGCTGCTGGGTCTGGAGCGGGTAGGGATCCATGATGATTTCTTTGAAATCGGGGGGCATTCGCTGCTGGCAACCCGTTTCTCTTCGGCTATACGGAAAAGACTGCAGTTAGAACTCAGCCTCAATTATTTCTTTCAGCACCCCCGGATCGCCGATCTTTCGGCACATCTGTCAGTACAGACGGAGTCTCAAGGGGTACCTGCTATCAGGCCAGAAGCCCGTCCTGCGGATATTCCTTTATCCTTTGCCCAGGAGCGTTTATGGTTTATTGACAACCTTCAGGGTAGTATCCAGTATCATATACCCTTGGTATTCCGGCTGGAAGGTGCGGTCGATATATCAGGACTGGAATCCTCCTTTCGGGAGATTGTAGAGCGGCATGAAGTGTTGCGGACGGTGATCAGGGAAAAAGAGGGGATTGGTTACCAGCAGGTGCAGCCTTCCTCCGCCTGGACGCTTCACTATCAGGAGCATGCGGAATTGGCAACTAAGAATATCGACCTGAAACAATGGATTGCTGCTCAGATCAGCAAACCTTTTGACCTGGCGGGTGATTATATGCTCCGCTTACACCTGGTAAAAGTTTCCGCCCGGGAACATATGCTGGTCGTGGTATTGCACCACATCGTTGCAGACGGCTGGTCAATGTCTGTACTGGTCAGGGAGATGCTGGAATTATACAGCTCGTTCATACAGCAAAAACAAGCTAATCTTCCGGCTTTACCCCTTCAGTATGCAGACTATGCCCTGTGGCAGCGTAAGTATTTGGAAGGGGCCTTGCTGGACAAGCAACTGGACTACTGGAAAGTGAAATTAGCCGGGGTGAGCCCTTTATATTTACCGACTGATTACCCCCGTCCGGTTATTCAGAGCACACGTGGCCATACGATCTATTTTTATTTAGATAAAGAAATAAGCGAGCAGCTGCAGACGCTCAGCCAGCAGGAAGGGGTGACCCTTTTTATGATGATGTTATCGGTCTTTAAGATCCTGCTTTACCGTTACAGCGGGCAGCAGGACCTTTGTGTGGGGATTGCCATTGCCGGCCGCACGCAGAAAGAGACCGAATCCTCGATCGGCTTTTTCGTAAATGCCCTGGCAATCCGCAGTAAAGTCAATAAGCAATTGCTGTTCAGGGATTTCCTTCAGCAGGTAAAATCGACCATGGTAGAGGGGTATACCTATCAGGATGTACCCTTTGAAAAGATCATAGAAGCCGTGGTGGGCAAGCGTGAGGTGATCGGAAACCCACTGGTGCAGGTGATGTTTGTCTTACAAAACACCCCTGATATCCCTGCCATCGCACTCGGTGGCATGAAGATTACCCCAGAGTTGCAGCAAGACGAGACCTCTAAGTTTGACATCACTTTTGACCTTCGCCAAAAAGCAGATGGGTTGGAATTTAGGGTAGAATATTGCAATGACCTGTTTGATCAGGCTACTATAGAACGGATGTTTGGACATTATGAACAGCTGCTCCGCTCGGTTGTTCAAGATATTGCCACTCCTGTAAGCGCCTTAAAATTGCTAAGCCAGGAAGAGCGCAAACAATTAATAGATGGATTTAACACAGTTATATAATATATTATATGTACGAAAAGAACCTTATTAATTCAAGTTTCACAGGAATGACACTTGTAGATCTATTTATAAAACAGGCATCCCAATGTCCTGACGCAGTGGCTTTGATTTTTGGGGATGACCAGTTGAGCTATAGTGAGCTGGACAGCAGGAGTAACCAGCTGGGCCATTACCTTAGGAGTATCGGAGTTGGCGTAGAAACCCTGGTTCCTGTATATATGGAACGGTCACTGGATATGGTGATTGGGATCCTTGGGATTCTAAAAGCAGGCGCTGCATATGTGCCCATTGATCCGGATTATCCAGCGGCCCGAACCGGGTATATGTTAAAAGATACCGGGGCCACAGTGGTGATCAGTAGCCAAAAAGCTTCAGTTGGTCTAAACGCTTATCCCGGGCTAAAGGTGGTCACACTGGACGGAGATTCTGTGCCGGCTATTTTGCAGGCAGCTACCGGATCTGTCGCCAGCGGTCTTACAGCAGATCACCTGGCGTATGTCATTTATACTTCCGGTTCTACCGGCCAGCCCAAAGGGGTGATGGTCGAACACCGGAGCTTGTTAAACTATCTGTGGAATGCCAGTCGTTTATATGTACAGGAAGATAATATACCCGTCAGGGGAAGTTACCTGCATTTACCATTTACTTTTGATGCCTCCATCACCGCTCTTTTTGTGCCTTTGATCAGTGGGGGTTCGGTGGTTTTATCTATGGGTTCCTCCCTGGAAAGCTTCCAGGGGCGCTCCTTTGCACAATCCTGTCCCGCTGAGTTTTTAAAGTTAACCCCTGCGCATCTGAGCTTGCTCCAGGAGGCGATGCGAACCACCCCCTGCACCTTTGGGGGGCGCCTGGTACTGGGAGGAGAAGCGCTGCAGCACAGCCAGCTTCAGTTCCTTGCCGAGCAGGGTATCGATGTGCAGGTCTACAATGAATATGGGCCAACCGAGGCCACCGTTGGCTGTATCGTATATGAATTTAACAGCCTGGAAAGTTTACACCCGCAGCGGCAAGAGATACCCATCGGTAAGCCTTTAAGCAATGTGAACATCTATATCCTGGATGAGGAACAAGACCTGGTACCTATTGGGGTGAGCGGGGAATTGTATATTGGCGGGGTACAGGTGGCCCGTGGTTACCTGAACCTTCCTGAACTGACCGCAGCGCGGTTTATAGCCAGTCCTTTCCGGCCTGGTGAGCGGTTATACCGGACCGGGGACCTTGGGCGCTGGCTGCCGGATGGAAATATTGAGTTCCTTGGGCGTGCCGATGACCAGGTCAAGGTGCGCGGCTACCGGATAGAACCAGGCGAAATTGAAAGCGTACTGAATGCATTGCCTTCTATATCCAGCGCCTGTGTGGTTGCCCGCCGGGATGCGATGGAGCTGAATAAGCTGGTCAGTTATTATGTTCCAGAAAAAAGAACGGTAGGTCTTTTGGAAAAGGAACTGAGTGAGAAATGGGTAGCGAGCTGGCGTGAATTATATGAAAAGGAATACGGAAAGACCGAAGCCCAATTGCCTGCGCACAGCGAGTTTAACATCATTGGCTGGAATGACAGCTTTACAGGCAAGGCTATCCCTGGCTACCAGATGCAGCAATGGCTCGATGATATCCGTGAGGTAATCTTGTCTGAACATGCCGGTCGTGTACTGGAAATAGGCTGTGGGGTAGGGCTGATCTTTTATCAGCTGGCCGGACAGGTGGACCATTATACGGGAACAGATTTATCGGGGTCAGCCCTTCGGCAGATCCAGGATCATCTATCCCTGGGCTTGCGCGGGTACGGGGAGCATCATTTTGAGGTTTGTGCGGCACATGAGATCGCCTCAGTAGCAAGCGCTGGAACCGACACGATAATTTTAAACTCAGTGGCGCAGTATTTTCCTTCGGCAGGTTACCTGTCAGCAGTATTGAAATCGGGGATGGTCTTACTCCAGGGGAAAGGCCGTATCATCATTGGTGATGTGCGGGATAACCGTTTATTGAAATACTTCAAAGGGCGGTTGCTGCTGGATAAATTACAGGGGGGCACCCCTGTGCAGACCTTCAACTGGACTTTGGAGCATGAGCTGTTAAAGGAAGAGGAATTGTGCCTGTCGCCAGATTATTTTAATGACCTAAGATCGGTTTATCCGGAGATCACACATATTGATTTCCAGTGGAAACAGGGTGACTATGAGAATGAGCTCAGCCTGTACCGGTATACCGTTGTCATTCATGTGGGGACCGTTAAGGAAGAAATCCTTCCGGACTGGTTCCTTTGGGAGCAGGTATCGGCCGCAGGAACACTAAACTCCTTATTAAGTAACCCTGTCTCTGGTGTGATCGGGATCAAAGGGGCACCCAACTTCCGGCTTCAAAAGGAGCGTCAGATGGATTTCGCGATGAAATCTTCCTCGGTCACTACCGTTACGGAGCTGATATCGGCCATTTCAAAGGAAGATCAGCAAGGCATCCAGGTGAGGGATTTCCTGTCAAAGGCCTCGCTTTTAAATTATCAATATAACTTATTCGTCAATGAAGATCCGCTAAAACTGGACATCGTGTTATCCTTAACCCCCATAGATGGGTTTATTGAACAGCAGAAAGATGTGGAGGCAGGGCCCCTGAACATGGAGCGGGCCAATGTGCCCTTATTTTCGGAGATCAGTACATTACTGGAAAAAAATATACGGGAAGACTTGCTGAGGCAGTTGCCAGAATATATGCTGCCCGCAGACTTGATTGCCCTGAGGCACATGCCCCTGAACACCCATGGAAAAGTTGACCGGAAGCTTTTAAGTAAACTGAAGGAGCAGCTGGAGCAGGATAGCTCAACTTATGTGGCACCGCGGAACGAACTGGAACAGGCGCTGTCGGAAATCTGGCAGGAGCTGCTGGGTCTGGATCGGGTGGGAATCCATGATGACTTCTTTGAAATCGGGGGGCATTCGCTGCTGGCAACCCGTGTGGTTTCGGCCATACGGAAAAGGCTGCAGGTAGAACTGAGCCTCAATTATTTCTTTCAGTCCCCCCGGATTTCTGATCTTTCGGCACACCTGTCGGCCCAGGCCAGTCATCCGGCTTTACCGGTCTTACCGGCCATCCTGCCCGAAGCCCGTCCTGCCGATATTCCCTTATCCTTTGCCCAGGAGCGTTTATGGTTTATTGACAACCTTCAGGGCAGTATCCAGTATCATATGCCTTCGGTATTCCGGCTGGAAGGTGCGGTCGATATATCAGGACTGGAATCCTCCTTTCGGGAGATTGTAGAGCGGCATGAAGTGCTGCGTACGGTGATCAGGGAAAAAGAGGGGATTGGTTACCAGCAGGTGCAGCCTTCCTCCGCCTGGACGCTTCACTATCAGGAGCATGCGGAATTGGCAACTAAGAATATCGACCTGAAACAATGGATTGCTG